>Ga0209470_1000286_pt1 | contig 40943 bp, 41 predicted proteins | sample GraSoiAngelo_125_FD_185882 | JGI IMG/M metagenome (GOLD analysis project Ga0209470, IMG submission 185882) | Grasslands soil microbial communities from the Angelo Coastal Reserve, California, USA - 14_0927_05_40cm (SPAdes) (version 2) | ecosystem: Environmental > Terrestrial > Soil > Grasslands ... | reverse complement strand
CCCTAACTGTAGCGGCACTCCGCGAAGCGCAAGGGCGATAGCGCGCCGCCTCAAGAAATGGAGTGCCGACAGTCCAGCAATTTAGAGATCGTCGGCGGTCTATATAATAAGGCTGCGCGCTATCGCGATAATAAGGCTGCGCGCTATCGCGATAATAAGGCTGCGCGCTATCGCGCTTGCGCTTCGCGGACCGCCGCTACAGTAGTGTCAAACGATTTATACTGAAAAGATATGTTCGAAACCTTGTCCGAAAAGCTACAGCGCGTTTTCAAGAATCTGAGGGGTGAGGGTCGCCTGACGGAGCAGCACATCGAGGAAGCTCTGAAAGAGATCCGGATGGCGCTGCTCGAAGCCGATGTCAACTTCAAAGTCGTAAAACAATTCACGGAGGCTGTTAAATCGAAAGCCATCGGCGCGGAAGTCTTTCAGAGTCTGAGTCCGGGCCAGCAGGTCGTTAAGATCGTTCGCGATGGACTGATCGAGATTCTCGGCGGCACGAATGTTCGACTGAGTTTTGCGTCGCAACCGCCCACGGTGATTATGCTCATCGGGCTGCAAGGATCCGGGAAAACCACCTCATCGGGAAAGCTCGCGAAGTGGCTGGAAAAGGGTGGCCATCGGCCAATTCTGGTTTCTGTTGACGTGTACAGACCCGCAGCGCGCGAACAGTTGAAGGTGATAGCGAGAGATATCGCCGTGAAACTGTGGGAAGGTAAGCCTGACGACACGCCTCTTCAGCTCTGCCAGGACGCCGTTCGAGAGGCCCATAATAGCGCACATGACGTGGTGATCGTCGATACTGCCGGACGGCTCCATATCGACGAAACGCTGATGAAGGAACTCCGCGAACTCAAAGAAACGGTTCACCCGAACGAAATTCTTTTTGTCGCCGACGCCATGCTCGGCCAAGATGCTGTCAAAAGCGCGCAGCAGTTCCACGATCAATTGGGTTTCAGTGGATTCATTTTGACGAAGATGGACGGCGATGCGCGCGGCGGCGCTGCACTATCGATCAAGCAAGTCACGGGTAAGCCTGTAAAATTTGTCGGTACCGGCGAGAAATACGACGCTCTTGAGTTGTTTCATCCGGATCGCCTCGTGTCGCGGATTATGGGAATGGGCGACATTCTGTCGCTTATCGAGAAGGCGGAAGAAGTCGTCGATAAGAAGAAAGCAGTTGAACTGCAGGAAAAAATGCTTTCCGACAGCTTCACCCTCGAAGATTTTCGCGACCAACTGAAGCAGATCCGGAAGCTGGGAACGCTTGATCAAATTCTTGGCATGTTGCCCAGCATCGGGCCTTTCAAAGACATGCAGAAGGTCAAGGTCGACGAGAAAGAATTGGTGCGTGTCGAGGCCATCATTAATTCCATGACTCCGAAAGAGCGCCGGAACCATCAGCTCATCAATGGCAGCCGCCGGAAGCGGATCGCCAAGGGCAGCGGCACGAGTGTGCAGCAGGTTAATCAACTCCTGAAGCAGTATGCCCAAACGCGAAAAATGATGAAGGGCATGAAAAATTCCTTCTTCGGCCGCCGGCTCAAGGGAATGAAGCTGCCTGAAATACCGTTTTAAGCTATAATTTTTGGCGTTTCGCATATTAATGAGGAGGTAAATCATTTGGTAACAATGCGTTTGAGCCGGATTGGGTCGACGAAACGTCCGTATTACCGGATTGTTGTCATCGACAAGCGCCGCGCGCGCAACGGACGTTTTCTGGAAGTCCTGGGAACGTACAACCCAATCGCGAATCCTGCGCAGCTCGAAATCAATGCCGAGCGCGCGCAGTATTGGCTCGCCAAAGGTGCGGCTCCGTCCGAGACGGTGCTAAGCATCCTGCGCAAAAAAGAACTTATTCCCTCCCGCTGAGGATGATGTCCAATCTACGGAACCATTTCCGTGGAATTGGCACGGTCCGGTGCGGGACTTAGAGACATAAAAGCTCTTTTGGCCGTCCTCGAAGCGGATTCATACTACTTGTAGCTCGTATTTGGAGGTGGCTATGAAGGAGCTCATCGAGCAAATAGCGAAAGCTCTCGTGGATAATCCCGATCAGGTTTCCGTCCGCCCGATCGAAGGCGAGCAAACAACAGTTCTTGAATTAAGAGTTGCTCAAAGCGACCTCGGCAAAGTTATCGGAAAACAAGGCAGAACGGCACGGTCCATCCGGACGATTTTGAGTGCCGCGGGAATGAAGCTCAAAAAACGGTTTACGCTCGAGATTTTGGAGTAGCGCTTCATCAGTCAATCGGAAGCCTCCTACATATCCATCGCTCGGATTACAAGAACACAAGGTCTGAAAGGCGAGGTCAGAATCGAGCAATTGCTCGAAGATGACGCGATTTTCGGTGCTGGAAGGCGCATTGTGCTGTCAGGCGCCAAGATCGCAGAACGCGGAGCGGAAATCGATTATTTTCGCAGGCAACACGGGCACTGTGTCGCCAAATTTCGCGGGATCGATTCAATCGCGGACGCTGAGAAATTCGTCGGCGCTGAGATGAAAATTCCCGCCGGCGAGCTGCCGGCGCCGCGTGAGGGCTGGTACTACACGTTTGAGTTAAAAGGCTGCGACGTGTTCACGGGGAATGGAGAATATGTCGGAAGCCTTAGCGCAGTCCTCGATTGGGGCGGCAGCCGGATTTTGAAAGTCGATCGCGAGAACGAAGAAACGCTGATCCCGTTCGCGCAGTCGTTTTTGAGGCGCATCGATCTGGATCAGCGGCGAATTGAAGTGGATTTACCGGAAGACCTCCGGGATTTGAATAAGTGATTTTTGATGTCATTACGATCTTTCCGGGCTTCTTCCATGGTCCTTTCAATTTCGGCGTCATTCGGCGAGGCCGTGAGAAGGGACTCGTTGAAATTCGGGTCCATGATTTGAGGGACTTCACCTCAGACCGCCACCGCACGGTTGATGACCGCCCGTTTGGCGGCGGTGAAGGAATGGTTTTCAAGCCCGAACCGGTCTTTAAAGCGGTCGAGGCAATTCGACAAACCGAACAGGCCGAAGTGGTTGTACTCAGCGCTGCGGGAAAACGGTTTACGCAGGCCGAGGCATTGCGGCTCTCTAAGGCCTCTCAGGTTGTCGTGATTTGCGGCCGCTACGAAGGCATTGACGAGCGCATTATCGAACATCTCGCGACGGCAGAAATTTCGGTGGGCGATTTCATCCTTTCGGGCGGTGAGATTGCGGCTGTGGTTGTCGTAGATGCTGTCACGCGGTATGTACCCGGCGTGGTGGGAAAAGAGGACTCGATATTGCGAGAGTCGTTTTCAGATCCCGCAGCCGAAAGGCAGCTGGTCGAACACCCGCACTACACGCGGCCAGTGGAATTTCGGGGATGGCAGGTGCCTGAAGTTCTCATATCGGGTGATCATAAAGCTGTTCGCGAATGGCGGCGGCAAGCCGCGCTGAAGAAGACGGAAAGAAATAGACCGGATTTACTGGCGCAACCTTAAAAATAGGCGCAGCCGAAAAAAGGCTCGACGCTAATATAAAGGGCAAACTGGAGAAGTCATGAATGTATTGAATCTGGTTGAAAAACAACAACTGCGGACGGATATCCCGAAATTCAGACCCGGCGATACCATCAAGGTGCACGTGAAGATCCGGGAAGGCGACAAGGAGCGCATCCAGGTGTTTGAAGGGATCTGCATTGCGCAGAAACATGGTGGCGCTCGCGAAACGTTCACGGTCCGCAAGATGTCCTTCGGACACGGCGTGGAACGCATCTTCCCGCTTCATTCGAAGGTCATCGACAAGGTTGAGATCGTCCGTTCCGGGCGTGTCCGTCGGGCGAAGCTATATTACATGCGTGAACTCCGCGGCAAGGCCGCCCGCATCAAAGAAGTCAAGGCCGCACAATAGGGAGCGGGGGGCGCATACTTGAAATTGTGCGCCCCGCTATGCATGAATCGCCTTCTCGCAGTTGCCTTTATTCTTTTCTGCTTTGAGATCGGTTTCTTCCTCATGCTTGTGCCGTGGTCTGCTCTCTGGGAGAACAATGTCTTGCTGGCTTATTCATTCACACTGCGTGAATTGCTCCTGAACAATTTTATCCGGGGAGCCATCTCAGGACTCGGTGCCATCGACGTTCTGCTTGGCTTTTCCGAGCTTGGCCGTTTTTGGAAATCTTACAGAGTTGTCAATCGTCCCCGGACAACAACTACGGAATGATTCGCTACTACGTCACGGACCGGCGGCAAGGCGACGTTCTCACACATGCCTTGCGGGCAATACGCGATGGCGTTCAAATGATCCAGATCCGCGAAAAGGATCTTCCGGCGCGGGACCTCTTCGGACTGGTTTCGAGAATTCGCGACATCGCAGCAGGAGCAAAGACCCGGATTCTAGCAAACGACCGCCTGGATATCGCGCTGGCGGCTGGTATTGACGGAGTCCACCTGCCGAGCAATGGTCTGCCGGCGGCAAGAGTGCGTCCTTTGGTCAAGCTGCTTGGTATTTCCACTCACACGCTGGGCGAAGCCATCGGTGCCGAGCGGGCCGGAGCGGATTTCATTGTCTTTGGACCTGTATTCGATACGCCTGGAAAGGTTCCGGTCGGTCTTGAACCATTGCGCAAGGTTACTTCTCAACTGAAGATTCCGGTTCTCGCAATCGGCGGTATTACCGTGGAAAACTCCAGAGAGGTTCTTGATGCTGGCGCCGCAGGAATTGCAGGCATCCGCTTATTCCAATCCGGTCCGTATTAATTACTTATAACGTTTCAAGTAGCCGCTGAAGCGCACTGCGCGGATCGCGCCCATCCGTCACGGCGCGGCCCACGACAATGTAGTCGGCACCGGATGAGAGCGCTTCGCGGGGGGTGGCGACACGTTGCTGGTCATCGAGAGACTGGCCGGGGAGGCGGATCCCGGGACTGACGATCTTGAACTGCGGATCGACGACTTTCCGAACGAGTTGAATCTCACGCGGCGAGCAGACGACACCGTCAATACCGGATTGCTGGGCGAGCAGTGCGAGTCCCTGCACTTGTTCATCCAAAGGAAGTTGCCAGCCCATCTCGAACAGGGCTCGAGTATCAAGACTGGTGAGAACGGTTACGGCAACGACTCGTGGCCTTCGGTCCCCGAAATTTTGCCCAAGTTCTTTCGCAACTGTTTCCATCATCACGCGGCCTCCTGCGGCGTGTATGGTCATCATCGAAACGCCCAGCTTGGCAGCTTCAACCGCGGCTTGCGCCACGGTATTCGGAATATCGTGAAACTTCAGATCAAGAAAAACATTGCCGCCCTTGCCCATGATCTCCTGAAGGATTCCCGGACCGGCAGACATGAATAGTTGACTGCCGACTTTGAACATTCCGGCGAGGTCGCGCAGTTGTTCCAGGAGTTGAAGAGCCTCTTTACGTGAACTCACATCCAAAGCGACAATGACTTTCCGGTTCATTGCTTCATCTTCCCGACCAGATCGCTTACCGATTTCAATCTCTTGGCCTTCAAAAACTTGTCCAGCCCTCTCAGGATGTTCAGTGGAGCTTGCGGATTATAAAAGTTCGCGGTACCCACCTGTACGGCGGTTGCGCCGGCAAGAAAATACTCTACCGCGTCTTCGGTCTTCGTGATCCCACCCAGTCCAATAATAGGAATCTTCACTGCACGGGAACATTGGTAAACCATGCGGAGAGTGATTGGCCGGATTGCCGGACCCGAAAGGCCGCCGATAATCGTATGGATGCGGGGCCTGAATGTATCCGTGTCGATTGCCATGCCCAGAAAAGTATTTGCGACGGTCAACGCATCGGCACCGCCGTCTTCAGCACCCCGCGCAAGTTCCGTAATGTCAGCAACATTAGGTGACAGCTTCACGATGACCGGCCGCCGCGATCTCACCTTTAGCATTTTGGTCAGCTCCTGGGTCAGCTGTGGACTCTGCCCGAAAACCATGCCGCCGTGTTTGGTATTAGGACAGGAGATATTCAGCTCGTAGGCGGCGATGCCATCGCACGCGTTGAGCTTGTCGATAACTTCCGCATATTCGTCTTGATTAAAACCGAACACATTGACGAATACGGCACAACCCGCGTTTCGGAGGAACGGCATCTTGTCGCGGATGAATGCGTCGACACCGACATTTTCCAAGCCGATGGAGTTCAGCATACCTGACGCGGTAGGAAACAACCGCGGGGGAAGATTGCCGTCCATTGGCCGCGCCGATGTTCCTTTGACGCAAATGCCGCCAATGCGGCGAAGTTCCGCGAATCGTTCGAATTCCTCGCCGTATCCGAAGGTTCCGCTTGCCGCAATGATTGGATTATTGAGATGGAGTCCAGCCAAGTCGATGCTGAGATCGACCTCACTCATATTGATTCAATCTAGCATATAATCTCGGTCCGTCATGTCTCTGAAGCTGAATTATCAACTGATGAAGTCCACCGAAGTGAACGCCACGTTGGACCGGATGGCCGGCGAGATCCTGGAAGCAAACAACGGCCGGCCGGTCGTGCTCATTGGTATTCAGCGGCGCGGTGTGCCGATGGCGCGGCGAATCGCTGTGCGAATGGCAGAAAAGATTCAACGGGAACCGCAAATCGGCACGCTCGATATCAACCTGTATCGCGATGATCTGACGCGCGTCGCGTCGCAACCTGTCGTGCAAAAGACCGAAGTGCCGCCCGACATCGACGACCGTGACGTCGTGCTCGTCGACGATGTTCTTTACACGGGCCGCACGGTTCGAGCAGCGCTCGATGCTTTGTGCGACTTCGGCCGTATGCGGACAATTCAGCTTGCCGTGCTCATCGATCGAGGACACCGCGAATTGCCGATCGAAGCCAAGTTCGTCGGCAAGAAGATCACCACCAAGGACAATGAGATAGTTGAAGTAAAGCTGACCGAAATCGACGGCGAAGACGCGATCTACGTCATGGAGAAAGTGTAGCCGGGTGAGGATCGCAGGTCTTGAACCCTCACCCGCGGCCACTTCGCGGCCGCGCACAGGGAGAGGCGGATTTATCGCATGCTTAAGCGGAAGGATCTCCTCGGAATCCAGGACATCAATCGCGAAGAGATTTTAGAAATTCTCGACACGGCCGAGTCTTTTCAAGAAGTCTCCACAAGGCCCATAAAGAAAGTCCCAACTTTACGCGGCAAAACCGTTATCAACCTCTTCTTCGAAGCGTCCACACGGACCCGAACGTCGTTCGAAATCGCCGGGAAACGGCTGTCGGCCGACGTTGTGAATATTTCGGCGTCGACGAGCAGCATTTCCAAAGGCGAAACTTTGATCGACACGGCGCGGACGCTTGATGCGATGGCAGCAGATTGTGTCGTCATCCGCCACTCGGCTTCGGGCGCGCCACACACCTTGTCCAGGCTGACCCACGCGTCTATTATCAATGGCGGCGATGGAGCGCACGAACATCCGACGCAAGCTTTGCTTGATGCTTACATCATTCGACAGCGAAAAGGCCGGCTCAACGATTTGAAAGTCGCCATCATTGGCGATATCGCCCACAGCCGCGTGGCTCGTTCGAATGTCCACTTGCTGACGAAATTCGGCACGCAAGTATGGCTTTGTTCGGCGCCGACTTTAATGCCGCCAGGGGTCGAGAAGATTGTCTGCGATCGCAGTGAGTTCCTTCACGTGACGCATTCCATGGATCAAGCGCTGGAGCAAGCCGACGTTGTCATGATGCTGCGGGTGCAGTTTGAAAGAATGAGCGAATCGTTCTTCCCGTCCGTCCGCGAGTATTTCCGATATTACGGCCTGACGCGCGAGCGGGCCGAGCGCGCCAAACCGGACGTCATCATCATGCATCCCGGGCCGATCAATCGCGGTGTGGAGATCGCAACCGACGTTGCGGATGGGCCATACTCCGTCATTCTTGATCAGGTGTCGGCCGGCGTGGCGGTACGAATGGCGATTCTGTTTTTGCTGTTGGGGAGCTAATGGATCTCGTCGTGAAAAATGGAAGGCTCGTCGATCCGGCCCGGAAAGTCGATGCCGTTGCCGATATTGTCATTCGTAGCGGCAAGATTCAATCGATCGGGAGAGCCACTGTCCCCGAGCTTGCCGTGTTCGATGCAACCGGACTTATCGTCGCTCCCGGATTCTTCGATATTCATGTGCATTTGCGCGAGCCGGGCACAGAAGAGGCAGAAACGATCGCGACAGGCGGCAGCGCGGCAGTAGCGGGCGGATTTACAGCTGTGGCAGCGATGCCAAACACGAAACCTCCAAACGACGACCCATCGATCACCCACTACATTATCTCTGAGGCGCGGCGATCCTCACCGGCCCGCGTTTTTCCGATTGGTGCCATCACGAAGGAGCAGAAGGGCGAGACGTTGGCAGAAATCGGCGAAATGTTCGAAGCGGGTATTGTCGGCATCTCCGATGATGGGAAACCCGTCATGGACGCCCGACTGTTTCGGCGCGCCCTGGAGTATGCGGGCATGTTCGATATTCCCGTGATCCAGCACTGCGAAGATCTTCACCTTGCGAAGGACGGCGTGATGCACGAAGGCGTCTACTCGACCCGGCTTGGCCTGAAAGGTATCCCGGCCGCAGCGGAAGAAACGATAGTGAGCCGCGATCTGATTCTTGCCGAGATGACAGGCAGCAAATATCATGTGGCTCATCTGAGCACCCGGGGATCGCTCGAGAGAGTGCGCGAAGCCAAGAGCCGTGGATTGCGTGTCACGGCCGAAGTGACTCCGCATCATTTCACTCTCACGGATTCGGCAGTCGCCGATTACGACACCAATGCCAAAATGAATCCGCCCCTTCGATCCTCCGACGACCTTGCCGCAATCGTCGAGGGAATCTCCGACGGCACAATCGACGCCATCGCCAGCGATCACGCGCCGCATCACGTTAATTTGAAGATGCTCGAATTCGACCGTGCTGCATTCGGCATCACCGGTCTCGAGACCGCTGTTGGCCTGGCCCTGACGAAGCTTCCGCTTTCAATCACGCGGGTGATCGAATTATTCTCTATAAATCCGCAGAAGATCATGAAAGTCGTGCCATGGGGACTCTTTGAAGGGAGTGCTGCAGATCTGACCATCCTGGACCTAAGTCGAACCTGGACGTTTGATGTGAACCAGTCGCGGTCCCGCAGCCGAAACTCTCCATTTCACGGCTGGCCGATGAAGGGGAAAGCGGTAGGAACCATTGTAGGGGGTAAAGTTGTTTTCCAGGATCGCACCTAAAATTGCGACGCTTGCTCTGCTGCTGGCTATCATTCGAGGAGCGGCGTCCGCTCAGTCCGGCAATGTTCAACGCGTTCTGGTGGATCCGAAATTTCAGGCCGCCCAGGAGTTTATCGCCAAAGACCACGATCGTTTCGTACGGGAGACTATCCAGATTACCGAGACCGAAGCACCCCCTTTCCAAGAAGTAAAACGCGCCAAGGTATTCATGGAAATGCTGCGCCAGAGCGGGTTGAGCGACGTCGAAATCGACCCCGAAGGTAATGTGATCGGCCTTCGCAGAGGCACCGGCACCGGCCCTTTGATCGCAATCGCCGCGCATCTCGACACCGTATTTCCGGAAGGAACAAACGTCAAGGTCCGGCGCGAAGGAACCAGGCTCTATGCACCGGGAGTGGGCGATGACTCGCGCGCGGTCGCGGTGCTGCTGGAAATCGTTCGCGCGATGGATTCAGCCAAAATTCAAACGTCGAGTGACATTCTTTTCGTTGCGGATGTGGGCGAAGAGGGCCCTGGGGATCTGCGCGGAATGAAGTACCTTTTCCAAAAAGGGCCGTACAAAGACAAAATCAAGATGTTCATCTCTCTTGATCCTTTTGGCTGGGGCAACGATATCACGACCGCGGGAATGGGCAGCAAGAGGTTCAAAGTCATCTTCTCGGGGCCGGGCGGACACAGTTTCGGATCGTTTGGTCTCGTCAATCCGGCATATGCGCTCGGCAACGCCATTGCAAAGCTCTCGAGGATGCAGGTACCCCAGAGACCAAAGACCACCTACAACGTCGGCGTGGTGGGTGGCGGAACTTCGGTAAACTCGATTCCTTTTGAATCCTGGATGGAAGTCGATATCCGTTCTGAGACAAGAGAAGAACTGAACAGGGCTGTTGAAAACTTCACGCGGCTTATGCATGAGGCCGTCGAGGAGGAAAATCGCGCCCGATCGACATCGCAGGGCAAGATCGAAATCGATGTCAAATTGATCGGAGACCGGCCGTTCGGCGAGATCTTCCAGACCGCTCCGATTGTTCAGACGGCGGCCGCAGTCATTCGGGCGTTCGGAATGGTTCCCACTTTTGGCCTCAGCAGTACCGATGCCAATATCCCCCTGAGCATGGGTATTCCCGCAATTACGTTGGAGTCCGGGGGCACGGGCTCACGAAATCACACGCTCGATGAATGGATCGATGTCGAGAAGACGGCGAGCGTGAGAGGAATTCACATCGCGATGGGAATTCTGTTGTCTCTTGCAGGGCTGAATTAGCCACAAAAAGGACAAAGAACACAAAACTTCTGTGATTCTTGTGCTTTTTTGTAGCTAATCATCCTACTACGAGGTTCAGAATCCGGTTTTTGACGTACACCTTCTTCCGGATCTGTTTACCGTCCAGGTATCTTGTGATGGCCGGATCGTTCTTCGCCGCTTCCAGCACGGACTCTTCCGGCGCTTCAGCTTTGACGAGAATCGTACCGCGCAATTTTCCATTGATCTGGACCGCCACGGTCACCGTATCCGCCGTCGTATATCGCTCATCCCATTTCGGCCACTTCTGGAAGAAGATCGACGGCTGATGTCCTGTTCTGTGCCACAACTCTTCCGCGAAATGGGGAGCGAATGGTGCAATCGCAATCAGGAACGCTTCGACCGTTTGTTTATCGGGCGGCTGACTCATCAACGTCACTTCATTTATAAATTCCATAAATGAACTGACAATTGTATTCATGCGGAACGCCTCCAACCGCTCCGTCACGCTCTTGATGAGCAAGTGCCGTTGAGTCAGCATTTCTTTTGAAGGCGCGGCAGTCCAAGCTCCGTTGTGCATCAATACCCAATGCCAGGCTCGCTTCAGAAAACGGTGCACGCCTTCAATTCCGGTATCCCTCCATTCGGCATCCGATTCAGGCGGCCCCACGAACAGCTCATACATGCGCAGCGAGTCACAGCCGAAGTCGCGGACAAGATCATCCGGATTCACGACGTTCCCCTTCGACTTCGACATCTTTTCTGTCTTCCCGCTTTTGCCGACGTGCGTGATCATTCCCTGGTTGAACAAGCGCTGGAACGGCTCATCAAAATCGACAACCCCAGCATCGTGTAGAAACATCGTAAAAAACCGCGCGTAGAGCAGATGTAAGATCGCGTGTTCGACGCCGCCGACGTAAAGATCGACCGGCAGCCATTTTTTGCCTTCTTTCGTGATGAGCGCGTCGTCTGCGTGCGGTGACGCGTAACGTAGGAAATACCACGAAGAACCTGCCCATTGCGGCATGGTGTCGGTTTCCCGCTCGGCAGGTCCGCCGCAGTTTGGGCATCGTGTCTTCACCCAATCCTGAATGGCGGCAAGCGGCGACTCGCCCGTGCCTGTCGGCTGATAGCGTTCAATGTCAGGCAACCGCACGGGAAGATCTTCTTCAGGTACAGGAACAAGGCCGCAGTTGATCGAACAGTGGACGACCGGAATCGGTTCGCCCCAATATCGCTGCCGTGAAAAAACCCAATCGCGAAGTTTGTAATTCACAGTGGCGCGGCCGACCCCTTTTTCTTCCAGCCAGCGCACAATCGCCTTTCGGCCTTGATCGGAAGGCATTCCGGTAAACCGCCCGGAATTCACCATTGTGCCTTCACCGATGTACGCCTCTTTCTCGATACTTTCCTTAGATGAAATAACTTCGCGAATTTCCAACCCAAATTTCTTTGCGAATTCGTAATCGCGCTCGTCATGCGCGGGGACAGCCATGATCGCGCCTGTACCGTACGCCATCAGGACGTAATCCGCGATCCAGATCGGTATTTTTTCATTGTTGACCGGATTGATGGCATATGCGCCAGTGAAAACTCCTGTCTTCTCCGTCTTTGCAGCCCGATCAATATCACGTTCACCCTTCACCTTCTCGACGTATGCCTCGACCTCTGCCGCTTGTTGGTTGGACGTCAGTTCGCTTACCAGCGGATGCTCCGGGGCCATGACCATGTATGTCGCACCGAACAGCGTGTCAGGACGAGTGGTGAAAATGTTCAAGGGATGCTCCGCGCCATTGGCCGCGATCGCGGTGAAGTTGACCTCCGCGCCTTCCGACCGGCCGATCCAGTTGGTCTGCATGGTTTTGACTTTTTCAGGCCAATCGAGTTTCTCCAGCCCGTTGAGCAAGCGATCGGCATATCGTGTGATGCGAAGCATCCACTGATTGAGTTCTTTCTTCGTGACCTCTGTACCGCAACGCTCGCAGCGCCCGTTGACGACATCTTCGTTAGCGATGCCCGTCTTGCAGCTCGGACACCAGTTCACTGGCATAAAGGTTTTGTAGGCTAGACCGGCCTTGAACATCTTCACGAAAATCCATTGTGTCCACTTGTAGTACTCGGGGGCGGTTGTATTGATTTCGCGCGACCAGTCGTACATGGCGCCGATTTCATGGAGCTGCCGCTTGAAATTTTCGACATTGCGCTTCGTTCCTAGAGCGGGGTGAATCCCTTTCTGAATGGCATCGTTCTCGGCAGGCGACCCAAACGCGTCCCAACCCATCGGATGTAGAACCTTGTAGCCTTGCAGCCATTTGTATCGCGACCAGCAATCCGGAAGGACGTAACTGCGCCAGTGGCCCACGTGGAGCCCGGACCCGGACGGGTAGGGAAACATGTCCAGGCAGTAATACTTTGGCCTCGGATCTTCATCCCGCGCTTCATGCAGCCTGTTGGATATCCAGTATTCACGCCACTTTGGCTCGATTTCTCTATATTTATAACTTTCCTCCGACATGATCAGATGATTATAGCGTACCGGTTGGCGCGGCTCCTTTCGGGCGCGTACAATACGGACTTATGCTTTTCATTGCTCGATTCACGAACAAACCGGAGCGGGCGGCACTTCTCAGCCAGCACTATCCTGCGCATGTTGAATGGCTGAAGCAGCACGAATCCGCAATCCTCGCTGCGGGGGCACTGCGAACCGAACCGGACGCCACACCTGTTGGCGGGTTGTGGATAATACGTGCCGACACCAAATCCGAAGTTGAGGCGCTATTCCGAACGGATCCGTTCTGGGTCCAAGGCCTCCGCCAGAGTTACGAGATTCTGCACTGGTCGAATGCCTTTGTGGGGAGGACGATTTCGCTCTGAAACGTTGTCCGCGCTATAGGTGGATCATTTTTGTTGAGTCCTTTGGAGCGCGCGCTGCCGCCGCTCTTCCTCAATAGCTTTGAGACGCTGAGGTCCTGCGGGCAAAAGTTCCGAGCCGTCGGCCCGCACCAGCTTGCGAAAGAACATTCGTTGGGAACCCGTATGCGTGGGATTACCGGTTACCGTAATCCGCTCGCCGGCCTTGACCGAGTCGGCAGTCCAACCGACTTCGGAGAGATTCAGCCGCCCCGCAAACTCGACGGTCCATTTCGCGACTTTGCCGGACTGATCGGCGACGTCCATGAGCATCAAAGCGTGCGGGTTGATAAATCGGAACTCGGTCACGACGCCTATAACCGTTATCAAGCGCTTCTCATCGTAGACCGGTGAAAAGGCATGATGGGAACTCGCTGATCCAGCCGCTAGCATCAGCACGGGGACAACACCTAGCCAGGCGCGCAGGATTTTCATGGCCTTACCCCTTTTTTGAACTCGGTCGGACGCTGGCAGTTTTCATACGGCGTGATCTTACTTCCTGGAGCCCAGCGCCAGATTTTTTTGAGGACCACGGGTTGCTTCAATGTGGATGGGTCTTCAATTGTTGCGGTGAGTTGCAGGGTATTTCCCTCTTTCGAGCGCGTATAGCGTTCTACGATGTGGAGTTGATCGCCGTGCCGGACGGTAGTGGACAAGTCGGGCAAGCCCGCGATATTAGCCGCAATACCGGAGGTCTCAATAACCAAAGTCTCTCCGTCCCATCGCCCCACGGAATGCCCCATTGGGCTCGATCCCTGATTTGCGGGGATTTTGCGGCCATCCAGAAAGATTGTCCGCCGCGCATCCCATTCGCCGTATCGGAATTCGAGTCGGTCAGCGCTGCGCTGCCTGATCTCGAGCTGGTGTGGCGCAAACATTTGACGGGCCAGGCCCCACGGCTCACACCGAAGAAACCCGGGGTCGTCCGCCGGATCGAGCGGATAAGTCTTCAGGGCGCTCGCCGTCAGCTGGTCGCGCAGGTATTCTCGCTCATATTTCTTGGCTTCCGCTTGAAGGTCCTCGAAGGGACGGGCGTCGTTAGCCGGATTGTCCAATAGCTCATCCAGGCGTTTGAGTCCTGCGTCAGTACAGGCGAAAGTGCAAAACGCACCCACTGCCGTGGAAGGCGGATCGCTCCACATGCCCTCCAGCTTTGGACGGGGCGATTGAGATTCACCCGATAAGGAAATGGATAACAGCACAGTTACGACCCATACCATGCACTGGACACGGTGTCGCATCATCGCACGCTCCTTCCGCCGCCCCTGACATCTGCCGCGGTCCACGACTCTTCTTTTCGACTTATGAATGGTACCTTGCCATCGACCACGTGCAACTTTTAATCTTATTTTTCGCGGGTGACCAGGCTGTGCACTTGTAGCGAAATTGCAATTACCAAACCTTACAGATTTGATTTGCCGGCTCGATCATCGGCTGTCCCGGTTTGCACGAAAATGCCTCGGCGAACTCCGGCATGTTTACGACCACGCCGTTGATACGATATTTTGCCGGCGAATGCGGGTCAGTGATCGCGCGGACACGAAGGTCTTCCGGACGCTCATTGGTGCACGCCCATTGAGCAAAGCCGACGAAGAATCGCTGATCGGGGGTGAGGCCATCAATTGGCGTCAGTAGCTTGTCCTTCGTGGCGTCTTTCCAGGCGACATAGGCCAGGATCTCGCCGCCGAGGTCTGCAACGTCCTCACCCAGGGTCAGCTTGCTGTTGATGTGGATGTCGTCGACAACAACGTACTTTGCGTACTGGTCTTCGACGCACTGAGTCCTCGCTTCGAACTTTTCGCGATCGGTTTTTGTCCACCAGTTTTTCAGGTTGCCTTTGGCGTCGAACTGGCTCCCCTCGTCGTCGAAGCCGTGCGTGAGTTCGTGGCCAATGGTTCCTCCGGTATCGCCATAGTTTGGCGCGTCGTCGAGTTTCGCATCGAACAGTGGCGGCTGAAGCACGCCGGCAGGAAAATTGATGTCGTTCATTTGAGGATCGTAATAAGCATTGACCGTGGGCGGCGTCATTTGCCACTCCCCGCGATCGACCGGCTTACCCACCTTATTGATCTGACGCCGACGTTCAAACTCCGAAGCGCGCGCGACGTTTCCTCGGAAATCGTCGCGGGTGATGCGAACCGAACTGTAATCGCGCCACTTCTCCGGATGACCGATTTTGTTTCGGATGCCGACCAGCTTTTCCAGAGCCTGTTGTTTGGTTTCCGAGCTCATCCAATCCAGATCGCGGACGCGTTTCCTCATCGCCTCCTCAATCCGCCGCACGATATCGAGTGTGCGGGCTTCGGCTTCCGGGCCGAACGTTTTTCGGACGTAGATCTGCCCCAACGCTTCGCCAAGATTGCCGTCCGTATATTGCACGCACCGTTTCCAACGAGGCTGCATGTCGTCGACGCCGCGGAGGTATTTGCGATAGAAATTGAAATTCTCCTCGGCGAACGTGGACGACAGATACGGCGACGCCGAGTCCACAACGCGGTATCGAAGGTATGTCTTCCAGTTTGCGACCGAGATACGGTCCAACTGCAGGTTCAGTTCGCGGAAGAAATCCGGAGGCGCCACATTGACGATTTCAAAACTGGGGTAATGCAGCTCTTTGTAGTAAACGGCCCAATCAAACTTCGGCGCGAGCTTCAACAATTCCGCAACATTCATCTTGTGTTTCAGCTTGTATGGATCGCGCCGATCAACACGAGTCATGGAAGCCTTCGCGAGCAGCGTTTCCAGAGTCATGATGGTGTTGGCGTTCCTCTTCGCCGTTCCGGCGTCATCGCCCATCAACTCAAAGACGCGCTCGACGTGCTGCACGTACCGCGTTCGGATCTCTTTGGATTTGTCGTCGTCTTTGGTGTAGTAGTCGCGATCCGGAAGACCCAAACCGCCCTGATCGAGCTCCGCGATCTGCTGCTCGGAATTATCGGGATCCTGCGTGGAGCCATGGCGGAACAAGATGGCACTGCCATAGCTCAGTTGCAGACGGCCGACAATCTGCGCCAATTGCCTCTTTGATCGCAGCCTGCTTATGGCGTTCAAATCGGCCTTCAGAGGAGCCAGACCGCGTTTTTCCACCGTCAACTCATCCATGCAGGCCGTGTAGAAATCCCCGATCTGCCGTGTGACTACATCGGGATTCGCCTCGAGAGAAGCCGCCTGTTCCAAGATGCTGCGGAGGTATTTCAAATTGTCTTCATAGAGCTTTCGATACACGTCCCATGATGTTTGGTCGGACGGAATAGGATTATTCCTTTGCCATCCGCCGCAGGCATACTGATAAAAATCCACACACGCATCGACGCTTTTGTCCATCGCTGTGAGATCAAGACTTGGCGTGTATGGAAATGCAGGATCTTGGTTGATTTGCGCGCCCTGCGTCGGCGCAAATGAAGACAAAATGAGAATGAGAAACAGTGCTGATTGTTTGACCATGATTTTGTACTCCGTAGGCCTGGATACAACCCACCACATTGTGCGCATCCGCTCAAAGCTTACAAGATTTTAAAGTGGCGGGGGTCGTTGTGCGCGTTAAAGGGTTAGTCCAGATGAGAATCAGTAGCCGCCGGTAATGTAAAACAGTGTCAAGCCCAGCGCGACGACACCCATCGCGATCCACATCACATAATCACCGACGACTCCGGAATGAAGAGACCGTAGCAGATTGAAGACGTGCGCCCGACCGATGAATCGTCGTGCTGGTCCAAGGCCGGGTGCCAGTGCAAACCAGGCCAGAGCGATTGCGGCGATAGTTACTTCGACACTTTGAATCGTGGCCGAGGCTCAAATACTCTGAGACTGCGCCGGAAGGACAGGAATCGCAGTCCCCTCCAACACCCGGTGAGTATATGCCTGCCAATCCTGCATGCGAATGGAAGAACGCAGCACAGCGTCACGAAACGACTGGAATGTCCCAAGCGTGGCGGCGATTACCAGAAGGAGAATCGCTGGAGCTGTCATGACATAGGAAATCGGACTGGGCCGCTCGACTTTGTCTTCCGAACGCGTTCCGGTATGGCTTGCCTAGCCGGGGCCTAATCCTAAAAAAATTCTGCCGGCAACACGCAGCACGGCACCGGCCGTTGCGATCGCGGCCAGCGAGGTCACAACGGTGATCCATCCATAGCCGGAGGACCGGGCCGCCTCATCCAACCATGCTGATCCAAAGAAAGTCGTGAATGGGGGCATGCCGGCCAGGGCTGATCCAGCTACCGAAAAGACGATACCGGTGACCGGCGAAACCGGGCATTGTCCTTTCAGTTCCAATTCCTCCACTGTGCGGAACCGGTGCAAAAGGATGCCGGTCGTTAAAAACAACGCCGCCTTCACAAACGAGTGACCGGCGAGATAGACAAGAAGCCCGGCCATCCCAGCCGGGGTAAATAGTCCAAACCCGACGAAGAGCAGCTCCATGTGACTGATCGTGGAGAAGGCCAACATGCGCTTCAAATGAAATTGCGCGAAACACATGACGGCTCCGGTCAATGTGGTCAGGGCGCCGGCAACGATGAACGCCGTTCTCAGGCTCGGTGTGAAAGCGGCAAAGGATGCTGCAAAGATCGTCCAGTACATCCTCGCCACGGCATATAACCCGAGTTCCACGATCACGCCAGAAAAAAGAACGCATATCGGCGTCGGGCAACAGCATGCGCATCGGCTAGCCAAAAATGGAATGGAACGATCGCGGCTTTGACGAGGAATCCTGCCGTCGTGAGCAGGAAAGCGCAGATGATCAAATTATCAATGTTCGAGCCGAGACTCTCAGCGATCTGCGCTAGATTGAGAGCGCCCGTACGCGCATACAGCAGCGCGATACCGTTGAGCACCAGGAAACCACCGATTGTGTTGGTCACTGCGAAGTTGGCTGCGCCTTGCAGCGACTCGCACTCTTCCGTTTTGTATCCGCACAATGCGAACGCTGAAGCGCTCATCAGCTCGAAAAAGACGAACATGTTGAAGGCGTCTCCGGGCAAGCTGAACCCGCACATCGCGGCAAGAAATATGAGCACGAGCACATGGTACAAGGCCCCAGCCGACTCAAAATACTGCGTGGAAAATACGAGCGCGGTTAGAGTAATCAGGCTGCAGAGCGTCGTGATGCCGGCGCCAACCGGATCAACCACAAAACAGATTCCGAGAGCGATTCCGTTTCGCGGCCGCCAATTACCTAACCAGTAAACCAGATTGTCGTTAGCCGACAGATGCGCGAGCAGGGCGCACGTCATCGTATTCAGCAAAGCTACTGTAATCGCCAGGCCGTCGGCGAGTCTCTTGCGCAGGAGCGGTCTGAGCGCCGCGAGCAGGGCCGCCCGAAAAGCGGAATGACGACCGGGAACGGGACAAGGACGTGATTCACGTTATTAGCGGCGAAGAAAATGAATCCGATCAGGATCCAGTGTACCGGCATGTTGCTGCACTTGAATCGCAAGAGCCAGCAGCAGCGCCATCACTGCAGCTTCGACGACGATGTCCGTCAACATTAGGGCCTGCACAATGGGATCTACCGCCGGAGTGCCCGGAGCGATGTCGGCATAAATCGGTGCCGGCGCGCCGGTCCGGTATCCAATTAACATCAGCAATACGTACGTGGACGACTGCAACACAGCCAGACACACAATCAAATGGACGTAATTTCGGCTCGTGACGATGCCGTACAGAGCAACCGTAAACAACCACGCCGCCACGGCGTAGCCCCAATGAGTGGAGATCATCTGCTTTTCCTTTTAAGGCGTAGCTGCAAAGTTTCTTCAAGAAATGCGATCAAAAGCAGCACAAACCCGCCGCTCACGGCTAATCCCGTGGCCGCGCTGATGATGGGAATTATTCCTCCACGCCAGACTCTTGCACTTGATGTACAAGCATCAAATCTTTATCCTCGTCGATTCCGATAACGATGAAATTCGGCGGTATCGTCGTGAGTGTCAGTGCCAGAGCACGACGTGCCGCGGCTCTTGCAGTTTCACCACCCGAGTCGAACGGTATCGAGCGAAGCAGACTATCCGGTTCTCGTCCGAGGATGATCCGACGTAACAGGACCCAGAAAATAATAGCGGTTCCGCTCACCACGTATCCCGGCTCCCGCCAGAACTCCAGCAGCCAACGTGGGGCTGGTCTAAATTTTGCGAAACGTCGTCTTCGGCGGATCCCGACATCAGCGCTGGCAGCGATCGCCGCCCCAGCTATGCCGAAGACAGCCTCTCCAGCTTCCACTTTCCAAACGAAGGCGAACCATAATGCCATCAGCATTAGCCATTGAATTGTCCAAGTTCTTCGCCAATATCTGTGGACAAGGTGCTCCATGAGGTGACCAGTGGAGAAGGTGGAATCGGTTTGCCAGGCAGGGGCGGGTAATTCGGGGACAGATTAATTCGGGGACGCACCCCGAATTCTTGAACTTCAGAATTCGGGGTGCGTCCCCGAAATAGTCTCCGCCCCCTCCCACTTCATGGAGTTGCGGCGGCTGTCCATGGCGAGATTCGCCAACCGGTCGGCTTCCTTGTTGTGCTCCCGGCGGACATGTTGGATCGAGAACTGAGGGATGAGTTCGATCCAACGTAAGGCGTTGTTGTGAAGAAGCCGGATACCTTCATTCCTCACTTGATATTCGCCTTTGATTTGCTTCACCACCAACTCGGAATCGGCGAAGACCCGAAGCTCTTGACATCGCGTGAAAACCGCGAAGCGCAGAGCCGCAAGAAGAGCTGAATATTCGGCATGGTTGTTCGTTCCGGTTCCGAGATATTCGGCGATCCGCACAACGCCGGGAAAGTACACACCAATACCCGCCTCGCCCGGATTGCCGCGCGAACCTCCGTCGATATACGCGGACAACTTCATTTATGCGACTTCGAAGGGGTGATCGAGATTTTCCGGGTCATAGAGAATGCGCTGGCAGGCATCGCAAGCGATAATTTGATCGTTACGGCGGATGTTCTGAAAGACCTGAGGCCGGATCCGGACCTGGCAAATTTCACAGACCTCATTGCGGGCTGCGGCCACAGCGATTCCGCCGCGGGCCTTGCGGACGCGCTCGTACCGAGGCAGCAATTCGGAAGATATCGAGGTTTCAAGCCCTTTCCGTTCCTTCAAATAGGACTCCAACGCACCCAGATCGCGCTGGTTTTGTTCGATGAGCTGCGTTCGTTCTTTATCGACCTTCTGCTGATCTTCCTTCAATTGTGCCTCAGCAGCTTTGATATCTACCTGCGACGATTCGGCGTCCATCATCAAGTTCAGGACTTCATCCTCGATCTTCCGGATGGCATTCTGCGCATGCTCGATTTCATGCTGAAGCGCGCGGTATTCGTCATTGGTCTTCACTGCCATCATCTGATCGCGGTATTTCGAAATCTTGCTCTCGACGGAACCGATCTCGCTCTCGAGCTTTTTGCGGTTGCTCTGATTGCTCTTGGCCTTTTCCTTTGCGGATTCCAGCGCAGCCTGGGCCGAGCGTAATTTCTCATCGAGAGCCCTGGAAATTCCGGGGAACTTATCAATTCTGGTGCGGAGTTCTTGAATCGCGAGGTCAATCGTTTGGAGTCTGATAAGCTGCTTTAAATCGTGATTCATCGTTTAACAGATGGGCCCAGTAGGACTTGAACCTACGACTGCCCGGTTATGAGCCGGGAGCTCTAACCGACTGAGCTATGGGCCCAAAAATGACAAAATGACAATTGACAACTGAACATTGAACATTTTTTGCGGAAATGCTCATTGTTCAATGTTCAATTGTCAATTGTCATCTTACCTCAGTCTCTTCCCGTCCCATCCAGGAATGCGCGCAGTCGGCGGCTGCGACTGGGATGCCGCAATTTCCGCAGAGCCTTGGCTTCGATTTGACGGATGCGTTCGCGAGTGACGGCAAAGTTCTGACCAACTTCTTCCAAAGTATGTTCGGTTCCGTCCTCGAGGCCGAAACGCATCTTGATGACGCGCTCTTCGCGCGGCGTGAGGGTGTTCAAGACCTGCTCGGTCATCTCTTTCAGGTTGATATTGATCACGGCATCGGCGGGTGAAACGACACCGCGATCTTCGATGAAATCGCCGAGATGGGAGTCTTCCTCTTCGCCGATCGGCGTCTCCAAGGAAATCGGCTCCTGCGCAATCTTCAAAACCTTCCGGACTTTGGATACCGGAATGTCCATGCGCTTTGCGATTTCCTCGCTTGTAGGCTCACGGCCGAGTTCCTGCACGAGAGCGCGAGACGTCCGGATCAGTTTGTTGATCGTCTCGATCATGTGTACCGGAATTCGGATGGTGCGTGCCTGATCGGCAATCGCCCGTGTGATGGCCTGGCGGATCCACCATGTGGCATAAGTGGAGAACTTATAGCCGCGGCGGTATTCGAATTTATCCACCGCCTTCATCAACCCGATGTTGCCTTCCTGGATGAGATCCAGGAACTGCAATCCGCGATTCGTATATTTCTTCGCGATGGAAACGACCAGGCGGAGGTTGGCTTCGACCAGTTCGCGTTTGGCGACTTCGGCCTGCACTTGTCCTTGCATGATGGTCTGCAACGTGCGCTTCAGCTCGAGAGCGCTGGACTTAGTGTCATCTTCCATCGCCGCAATCTGCGATTTGACGTGGCGGATATCCTTCTGGATCGCCTTGCGATACTCTTTCTTCGTGTGATCCGCTTTGCGTTCAAGGCGGCCGAGCTCCTGCTCCAGCGGCCGCATCTTCTCGACGGTGCCCTTCATCAGACCGACAAGCCGTAATTTTTCGGAGTTCGAAAACTCCAGGGAGCGAACAAGTCCCGAAAGCTTTACTCGCGTTCTGGCCAGATTCCAGTAGGCACGGCGGTATGGTCCTTTCTTGGTTTTCGGGACCGTGTCGAGTTTTGCCCGGAGCTGGCTGACCTTTTTATACGTTTTGTTGATCTGCTCGATGATTTCGAGCGTTTCCTGATGTTTCTCTTCGATCTTCTCGTCGGTGAGTTCCTCGTCGCTGAACTGCAGGATATCCTTGATGATGCTGGGATCCGTCATCAACTGATCCCCGAGCGCAATGATCTCCCGAACAATGACGGCGGAACGGGAGAGCGATTTCAAAACCGTCATCTGTCCCCGCTCGATGCGTTTTGCGATCTCGACTTCACCGTCGCGTGTGAGCAACGGCACGGTTCCCATCTCTCGCAAATACATGCGCACGGGATCGTTGGTCTTTTCCAGAGCTCCCGGCGTCAGGTCCAGTTCGATATCTTCGGGCTGTTCTTCGAATTTCTTTTCGCCAGCCACTTTGTCGAGTCCGGCAAAACTTTGGTCGTCGGTATCGATCACTTCGATACCGGCCGTCCCAAAGGCCGAAAATAGATCGTCCAGATCCTCGGCCGACGCGCTGATTTCGGGAGGGAGTAGATCGCTGACTTCGTCGTAAAGGAGGTATCCTTTCTCCTTTCCGATATCGATAAGCTTCTGGACTTCGTCGTACTTTTCCTCGAGTCCGCCCAACGACTCTTCGACAGCGACGGCGGCGGAGCGCTTTGGATTCGCTTCGGCGCCTGCAGGGTGTTGTTGTTTCTTCTGATTGCCTTTGTTCATGCCTTTATTCACTAATAAGCGGCTCTTTTGTCTTTTCAAGCTTTAAACGCCTCCCGCACGGCTTTTTCAGCGATTATTTTCATGTGCCTTTCCATCGAGTGGACCAATTCGGGAGGGGCTCCACCGGATCCGCTGTACTGTTTGAGCTGTTCACGGATCTCTCCTATCTTTTTGACGTGATAGGCATCATTGAGTCGCTTGACAGAAGCCAGTACCTCTTCGCCGGAAATACGTCCAAATGGCTCTAGAAGTGCAGCCCGCACTTCTTTCCGGAGTTGTTCATCGTGGATGTCTTCCAGGGCTTTTTCGACGTTTCCGCCGGGGTGATCGGCGATATTTCTGAGCACGGGTGCCGACCAGACGTCCGATAAAAACTCAGCCTCCAAGCAGGCCCGCAAGTCCTTTGCAATCTCGGGTGCCTGTACCAGAGCGTGTATTAACTGCTTTTCCGCGAGCGTCAATTTTCGTTCCGTTTCGATAACGCCTCTGTTTGGGACGGACGGACGGACATCCGGCGACCGTGGTGTCAGGCGCAGCCGCTCCAGAATCGCGCTTTCCGGAACCTTAAATCCTTCAGCCACAGCGCGCGCGACTTCGAGTTGTTCAATACGGTCTTGAATTTTTGCGACGTGTTCAACGACATCGTGGACAGCAGTCGCCTTCATGGCCGGTTCATTCAGATCGTATTGGTGTGCGGCCTCGGCCATAAGGTATTGCCAGAAATAAGGGGCATTTGCCAGTAGCCGTCTGTAAACTTCAGCGCCTTCTCTCCGGACGAAATCATCCGGATCCAACCCCCCGCCTAGTTTGAGGATTCGAATTCGCAAACCCTTTGCAAGCAGCAAATCGATTGAGCGGCGCATCGCGTTCTGACCGGCAGCATCCGGATCGTAGTTCATCACGACCTCGGGCACATAGCGGGTCATTATCGCCACCTGCTGCTGGGTCAAACTCGTACCGCAGGATGCCACGACGTTTTCGATTCCTGCCTGATGCAGACTCAAGCAGTCGAAGTAACCCTCGACAACGACAAGCCGGCCGGCCTTCTGAGCCGCATCCCGTGCGAAATGAAGCGCGTAAAGCACATTCGACTTCGAGTACAACGCCGACTCGGGCGAGTTGAGATACTTTGGCTGAGCGTCGGCAGCCAGGGCCCGCCCTCCAAATCCGATTGGCCTACCTCTCTCGTTCCAGATCGGAAACATCAGCCGGCGGCGAAATCTGTCGTAAACTTCTCCACTGTCGTTTTTAACAAACAAGCCACTGTCCAGAGGATCTTTGAGCCGCAAATAATTCAACAACCCGGCCGCTGGGGCATACCCGAGACGAAATCGCTCGATGTATTGCGGCTGGATCTGGCGCTTTTCCAAAACTTGCCTTGCCGGAGCGGCCTCATCCGCCGGCAGCTTCTGATGAAAATACGATGCAGCGCGCTCATAAATTTCAAAAAGTCGCTGCCGCTCTTCGAATTTTTTATCCTCCGGCCCCGGGATGGCCGGGATGGGAACGCCACATTTCTCGGCAACCATACGCACGGCTTCAGGGAAGGAAACTTTCTCGGCCAGCATAACGAATGCGAAGACGTCGCCTCCTGCACCGCAACCAAAACAGTGAAAAATTTGTTTCTCTCGGTGGACTGAAAAGGAAGGGGTTTTTTCCGAATGAAACGGGCACAGCCCTTTGAATGCGCTCCCTGTGCCTTTCAGGCTCATATAATCCGAAACCACTCGGACGATATCGGCAGAACGACGAACGGTCTCGGTAAAGTGGTTCATTAGGCTGTCGTGGGAGTCCAAAAAAACGAAATTGAATAATTTATACGTTTTGAGCGAAAAATTTCAAGCCTAAATTAGTCCCGTAACGTGACGATAGTGACGCCACGGCCGCCTTCGGAGTGGGGAGCGGACTCAAAACGGCTGACATGGGGGTGTTTGGTAAGCCAGTCGGCAATCGCCCGGCGCAAAGCCCCCGTACCCATTCCATGGACAATGCGGACCGGATTAACTTGGGCCAGAAAAGCGTCGTCCAGGAACTTGTCCGCCATATCAAGAGCTTCATCCACGTTACGTCCAATGACGTTGATTTCGGCTTTTTCCAGTTGCTTCGGTGTAATGCTTAGGTGAACGTGTTGGGGAAGCTTTGGCCCCACATTCTCGATGACTTCGAGGTCATCCACCGGCCTGCGGAGCTTGATGTTACCTACAAGGACTTCGGCTTCTCCATCCTTAATAATCGATGCGATTGTGCCCGTAACCGCCAACGATACCACCCGTACCCTCTGCCCTTCGCGTTCTGGGAGAGGGCACCGCGCTGGAAGTGCGGCGGGTGAGGGCGCCAATTTCGACGCCGGCTCGATTTTCTCCTTCTCTCTGCTCAGCTCTCTGGCTGCCTCTGCCTTCACGTTCGCCAGCTTCTTCTGATACTTCTTGACCGATTCCTCTCCGGCCGACTCCAACTCCCGCGAAGCTTTCTCCGACATTTCCCGGACGATACGGTCGAGTTTCTTTTCGACCCTCGCGATTTCCTGCTTATGCTGCTCCGTCAACTGATCGAGTTCTTTTCGCTTCCAGTCCTCAAATTCTTGACGTTCTTTTTCGAGCCGAAATTTTTCGTGCTCGAGGTTGCTCACGCGCTGCTTCAACTCCTCTACGTAGTGGGCCGCTTCCAGGTCTGCCGTATCCAGATAGCCGATAGCCGCTTCCAGCACCGGCCGGGGCAACTGAAGCCGCTCTGCAATTTTCAATCCGCTCGACGCGCCAGCCAGACCGTGGATCAGCCGGTAGGTGGGTTCCAGCGTGATCTCATTGAACTCCATTGCCGCATTGGCAACACCCGGCGTCGTCTCCGCATACATCTTCAACCGGTTGTAATGGGTCGTGGCAATCGCCAAGGCGCCGATTTCCCGGAATTTTTCGAGAACAGCACGCGCAAGAGCAGCGCCCTCGCCCGGTTCGGTGCTGCTTCCGATTTCATCAAGTAACACGAGCGACCGGACCGTAGCGCATTCGATCATCGACTTTATGGCCAGAACGTGGGCTGAAAATGTACTGAGATGATCCGTAATCGACTGCTGATCGCCGATGTCGGCCAGTATGCGGTCGAACACCGGCAAGGTCGCTTCCTCGGCGGAAACAGGAATCCCGGACTGGGCCATCAGAGCAAAAAGACCAACGGTCTTGAGAACCACTGTTTTGCCTCCGGCATTCGGACCGCTGATCACCAGAATTCTCCGATTCGTGTCCATGTCCAGAGAGACGGGCGCCACAGACGCCTTTTCACGCCGGAGGTTATCTTCCAACAGCGGATGACGCGCGTTAATCAGGCTGAGCAGCAAGCCCCGGGAAAATGCCGGGCTCACACAGTTGAAGTCGCGGGCGAAACGCGCTTTCGCGAAGACCAGCTCGATGTACGCTGAAAGCGAGCACGCATGCTGCAGCTGCGCCGTGCTGGCTTGAATCAGAACCGTCAGCTCGGCGAGGATTCGGGCGATTTCGACTTTCTCTTCATCCTGTAGCCGGACCAATTCGTTGTTCATCTCGAGAACGGCAAGGGGTTCCATAAACACAGTCGCTCCACTCGAGGAACTGCCGTGAATAATGCCGTCCACGCTACGCTTCTGCTCGGTTCGGATGGGAATCACGAACCGTCCATTTCGAATTGTGATGATTTGTTCCTGTAGTTGCGGCGAATAAGCGGGGCTTCGAACGATCCTTTCCAGCTTTTCAGTCAGACGGGAACGCGCCGCTGAGAGAGCCCTGCGGATCCGAGCCAGTTCGGGACTATATTTGTCGTCCACTTCACCGTTTTGAATCGCACGCCCAAGGTGCTTCCCGAGTTCCCGAAGATCGGGAAGCCGCTGCCCGGTTTGCGCAAGATTGGGAAATTTTTCACGGTCTTCTTTCCACCGGACGCGCAACCCTTCCACTTGCGCTAAAAAGACCTGGATCGCCTCGATCTCGGGGATTTCCAGCATGACGCCTTCGACCGATAGTTTCTCGAGTACCTGCCCAAGCAAAGCAATATCCTGAAAAGGCACACGATGTTCTCGTAGATACGATATCGCTTCGGCTGTAATCGCGTGTTCGTATTCGAGCTTCTGCTCATCGGCTGTGGGCGCAAGCTCATCCAGCGCAATCTTCCCGGCCTCGGTCGAAATGTAGCGGCCAACTAGGTCTTTCAATCGATAATATTCAAGGGCGTCGAGTGAGAAGTCCATACGAGCTTAGAGCCGGTTTATCAAGCTGGCGACGACAGCAGCGCCATAACCGTTGTCAATATTGACGACAGTAACGTTTGAAGCGCAGCTGTTCAGCATACCGAGCAGTGCGGCGATTCCGTTAAAGCTGGCACCGTAGCCCACGGTCGTGGGAACTGCAATAACAGCAACAGAGACGAGTCCCCCCACCACACTGGGCAGTGCTCCCTCCATACCTGCGACGACGATGATGACACGCGCTTTCGCGAGACGTTCGCGCCGGTCCAGCAACCTATGGAGACCAGCGACACCGACGTCGTATAGTGAATCGACTTCGTTTCCCATGACCTTCAATGTGACAACAGCTTCCTCGGCAACGGCCATGTCGGACGTGCCGGCTGAAACAACCATCACAGTGCCTTTGCCCAAAATCTCCTTGGTTTTCTGGATCACGATCGCCCTTGCGTTCTCGTAGAACTCGGCTTCGGACGCGATTTGCTGCACGCGTTCAAAGTGGGCCGGAGTTGTACGTGTAACCAGAATGTTGTGATTGTTTTTGTACATGGACTCGACAATTTTTCCGACCTGATCGACGGTCTTGCCCATGCCGAATACCACTTCCGGAAAACCCTGCCGAAGCATGCGATGATGATCGACGTTAGCGAATCCCAGATCCTCAAAAGGAAGCGTACGCAGACGCTGCAAGGCGTCGGCGCTGGAGATTATTCCTGCTTTGAATTCTTCTAAAATGGTTCGGATCTCTTCTTCAGTCATGTTTTGATGAACAAATGACAATTGAACATTGAACAATGAACATTTCCGAAAAATTGCCACTGTTCAGTGTTCAATTGTTATTTGTCAATTACAGGAGATGCAGCTCCCTATAACATTCTAACGGACGAAGCGGTGTATTGAGAGGATCACGAAACAGGGCGTGAATGTCTTTCCGGGAAATGCGAGATTGCATGTAGGCAATATAGAGCCGGCGTCCCAGAGCATAGCCAAGCAACTGCGCAAGCATTCGGATCATTTTCTGATTAGCTGCTTTAGCTTCGATCGCTGAACGCAATGCCACGAAATGCTGAGCGCCCGGACGCGTCCGGGGATCAATCAAAAGTTCGATCGCCCGCGTGAGCTGCTCATTTCGGCCAATCTGGCTCAATACTCGCTCCGCAAGCGATTCGATGCCGTCTCGAGAAGAGTCCAGAACCATGGAACAGAAATACGCCAAGCCATGCTCGATGACATTTACAAAAAATTGGTCGCGTGGGGTTCGTTCAACCGGCTTGCCGAGTTCACCGCGGCACGCCTGATGGATGAATCGCGCGAATTCCTCGGCTGCATTGCCGAGTTCGAATTCCCCAGCCCACACCGAATCGAACTCGAGCAAGGAAATCAAGCTCGCGGCGTGTTTGTCCAAGGCTAGAAAGTTCATCATGATTTCCATCAGGGTTTGCGCGAGAAGCGTCCAATCGCCACAAGAATCTTCCTCTATGCATTTGTGCAGGTATTGGCGGAAAGACTCGTATTTCTCGATGGGTGTTGCATTGAACACGCAGTAGCAACCCTCTCGCACACGCACGGCGCGGGCCTGATGGAAACCCGTCTCCTGGAGTTTCCAGTAGAGCGCATCGATATTCTGAACGACGAACAATTCCTTCGATTCAATTCCTTTCCTGCCGAGTATCGCTCGAACGCGCCGGGGCAAGTGATTGCTTGCAAGATGCGACTCGCCAAAAATGACGACCAGCGTCTGTTCCGGATGGTTTGCGAGAAGGCGTGCCACGCGGCGAGCGACACCAAGGTCGCGCCGGCCGATGCTGCGCATGTCATTTCGAGGATGGCAGTCCACGCCGTAGATCGGAAGACGCAGTTCACGGGCCGCCTCGAAAATCGTTTTATACCCCTCCCAATCACAGCCCCATTCCTCTCCGTAATGGATCCGGTCGAGAAACTCCTGTTCGGAAATTTTCCCAGCCATCCAACGGGTGAGCACTTCCTGATTTCGAGCAAAGACAGGTTCAACAGCGACGGCAATAGTGTTTTTCCGGTTCTTCAGCTCTCGGAGAAATTCCGAGGCATAGGTTTGGCTACGCGTAAGCGCGTGATAATCGCCGATCCAAATTAAGTTTGCCCGCCGCGCTTCTTCTAGAATCTCGGCGGGACCGACCACCGACTCGAAGGTTTCGAATTCGCGAGTAAATTCCTGGATATATTTCTGGCTGGGCGAAGCACCGATCTCGCCAATATCGTTTTGGATGCGCCGAACGGCCTCTCGTTTGAGAGCCGTGACCTCCTTCAGCCGTTGTCGGGAATACGTCATAGTGAGTTAGACTTATGACACCTCATATAGGGAGCTAACTGTTGATATTGCGAAAGTTACAAATAACCCTCGACATGATTAAGTTCGAGCACACCATCTTCGCTTTGCCATTTGCATTTATAGGGGCATTGTTGGCGCGAAAGGGGTTACCAACGGCTTGGCAGGTGACCTGGATTGCGCTTGCAATGATTGGGGGGCGGAGCGCCGCAATGACTTTCAACCGGATTGCAGACGTCCGTTACGACTGGTCAAATCCACGAACCCGCAAACGGGCATTACCGCAAGGCACGCTGTCGATGGGGTTCGCGGTCGTTTTTACGATTGTCATGTCCCTTCTATTTGTTTTTGCGGCGTGGCAACTCAATTCGTTGTGCTTTTACTTGTCCTTCCCAATGCTGGCAATCCTGGTTCTATATTCGTACACTAAAAGATTTACATCGTTGAGTCATGTCGTGTTGGGTTTCGCAGTGGGTTGCGCCCCACTCGCGGCGTGGTTGGCGATAGACGGCGAGTTTGCATGGCCTCCGGTTTTCCTGAGTGGCGCTGTCATGTTCTGGGTCGCTGGATTTGACTTGATCTACGCGCTGCAAGACGTCGAATTTGATCGGAAGGCGAAACTGTTTTCCCTGCCTTCGAGATACGGTGTCGCTCCGGCGCTGCGTGTATCCGGTGTTTTTCATGGCGCGACGGTCATCCTATTGATTGCGACTGCCGTAATCACGAATTTGGGTTGGATGGCCTACGCGGGGATCGCCGCTGTGGCGGGCATTTTGTATTGGGAGCACCGGCTTGTGACGCCGGATGACCTAAGCCGAATCAATGTCGCCTTTTTTAATCTGAACGGTTACGTCAGCATTCTTTTACTTCTCACGTTTGCGGGAGATATCTTAATAAGGTGAGATTTTTCTACTTAGCGATGGCTCTGATTCTTCCGCCTGAACGCCCGCATTTCTTTCAACTTCCTGCGATCGATCACTGGAACAGCCTTTACAAACTAACCGCTTTCGACATCTTCATCTTAATCCCGTATCTCACGATCCTGACGATTCTCGCCGTTTACGGTATTCACCGGTACCATCTCGTGTTTCTTTATTTGAAACACAAGGACAGTACTGCGCACCCGAACGCAAAGCTGGAGGAAAAACCGCGAGTAACGATACAACTGCCGATCTATAACGAAATGTACGTTGTGGAACGTCTGGTCGAGGCAGCTTGTCGGGTACGCTACCCACGTGAACTTCTAGAGATTCAGGTTTTGGACGACTCTACCGATCGCACTGCCGAAATTGCCGCTGCTTCGGTGCGCAAATATCGCGAAATCGGGTTTAATATCCATCACGTCCACCGGGCCAACCGTAAAGGTTTCAAAGCTGGTGCTCTGGAAAACGGTTTGAATCTCGCGACAGGCGAACTGATTGCGATTTTCGATGCGGACTTCATTCCCTCGCCGAATTTTCTCGAAGACGTTGTGGATTATTTCAGCGATCCGCAGGTTGGAATGGTTCAGGCGCGTTGGGGTCATATCAATCGCGAATATTCTTTGCTCACGCAAGTGGAGTCGGTGATTCTTGACGGCCACTTCATCATCGAGCACGGAGGGCGTCATTTCTCCGGACGATTCTTCAACTTCAACGGCACGGCAGGCATTTGGAGGCGGACCGCAATCGAAGGTGCGGGAGGATGGCAACACGATACGCTCACGGAAGACACCGATCTGAGTTATCGCGCTCAAATGGCCGGATGGAAATTTCTTTATCTGCCTCAGATCGTTTGTCCCGCAGAGCTTCCGGTCGAGATGAATTCGTTCAAGAGCCAGCAGGCTCGATGGGCAAAGGGATTGATTCAAACTGCAATCAAATTGCTTCCTCGGATCCTCCGAAGCGATCTGCCGTGGAAAATCAAGATTGAGGCATTTTTCCATCTGACTGCGAACATCTGTTATCCCCTGATGATTGCTCTCTCTTTTTTGCTGCTGCCGGCGATGATCGTGAGGTTCAATCAGGGTTGGTTCCAGATGCTGTGTGTCGATCTTCCTTTATGGTTGGCTTCGACGGCTTCGGTTTCGACCTTTTATTTGATTTCGCAAAAGGAACTCTATCCGGATTGGAGAGTCCGTTTACGATACCTGCCGTTCCTGATGTCAGTCGGCATTGGGCTCTCCGTCAGTAACTCGAAGGCTGTCATGGAAGCGCTTCTCGGCATCAAGAGCACTTTCAAGCGCACACCGAAATATCGAATCGAGAGCAGGAAGGACCGGTGGGTAACGAAAAAGTATCTACGGCGAAGCGGTGTTATGCCTCTATTCGAACTCAGTCTCGGCGCGTACTTCTCGCTGGTGGTCTTCTACGCCTTCGTGAATCAAAATTATCCGACGATTCCATTCCTGATGTTGTTCGTTGTCGGATTTACTTACATGGGGCTCATGTCGATCGTGCACATGACGCTGCATCGATGGTTAAAAGACTTATAGCCCCCGCTTGCTTATTCCTCGCGCTCACAACACTCCTCCTCGCGATTGAGAAGGAACCGGTCGGAGAATATAAGGTTCGGCGGGACCGGCTGGCCGCGCGTATCATGGGCAACGTGCTTGTCCTTCGCGCAGCTCCGGAGGAGGAATTGGTCAAGTACCAACAAGAACGAAATTTTTATTACCTCACCGGATTCGAGCAGCCCGGCGCGATTTTGCTCCTGGATGCGGCTTCAGATCCGCCGCAGGAATTTCTTTTCCTGGCGGAGCGGAAACCTTCGGCAGAACGTTGGACGGGGCCGAAACTTGGCCCAGGCGCAGACGCGGAAAAAGCGACGGGGTTCGCTAAGGTTCTCTCGACGGACGAGTTTGAGACCACATTAAGACGAGTTTCAGAAGGAGGTAAAGCCGTATACGGTTTAAAAGATGTTGAGAGCGATATCGCGTTCCTGCGGCAAACCAAATCACCAACAGAAATCGCCCTGCTGGAGAAAGCTGTTCAGATTACGTTGAAAGCGCATCGCGCTGCAGTCCGCACGATTGCTCCGGGCGCGATGGAGTATGAAGTTCAGGCTGCGCTGGAATTCGAGTTCACACGGAACGGAGCGGAGCGGCCCGGGTATCCTTCCATCGTGGGCTCGGGGCCGTTTTCGACAATCCTTCATTACAACGACAATACACGGCGCATGCAGGTGGGCGATGTGGTTGTCGTGGATATAGGGGCCGAATACAGCGGCTACAGTGCGGATGTCACCCGCACTTATCCGGCCTCGGGAAAGTTCTCCCCACGCCAGCGCGAGATTTACCAAATCGTCCTCGAAGCCCAAAAAGCCGCTATCGAAAAAGTCAAACCCGGCGCGCGCATCAGCGATCTGCACAACGCAGCCATGTCGCACATTCGGTCAAAGGGCTACGAAAAATATTTTATTCACGGAACCAGTCACCACATCGGACTCGAAGTCCATGATGTCGGTGATACATCTCGCGCCCTCGAACCCAATATGGTGATCACCGTCGAACCGGGCATTTATATCCTTGAAGAACAACTCGGCGTCCGGATTGAAGACGACGTCGTTGTTACAGCGACGGGTCATCGCGTGCTCTCCAACTTTCCGAAAGAAATCTCTGAAATCGAAGGACTGTTTAAAAGATAGCGTCTAGTTTCGGGGACTTACCGTAATGTCGACGTCGAAGGCACCAGCCAACTGGCCATCACTGGCGATGGCGCGCAGGCGGTAATTGCCAGGCGTGCTGAAAGTTACTTTGGTTTGCATAGTCACGGGTTTTCCGTAAACGCGCTCGCTCATGATATCGGGATCAAAGCGAACTTTCCCTGAACCACGATAAACGATCCATCGCATTCGGACACCTTGCTGACGGCCAGGAGCGGTGATCGGCTTCGGCCGGTCGTCGTCGGTGGCAGTGACGGTTAACGTGAGGGGATCTCCTAGTTTGACCGTCTGCGCTGGGCTTCCTGTCATCTTGGGGGCCACGTTATCGAAGTCAACGTCACCAAGTCCGGTGGTCATCAACATCGCATCGCGGGGAGAATTCTTCGAAATGATTCCTTGGTCCACTTCCCACTCCGGCTCGAGCCAGGCTTTGGCCTGATTCGTGTGGCCGCGATTCGTCAGCGTCCACACGAGCCTTTTATCTTTCGGCCAATCTTTGGGTACGACAACACCAAACACCCACCATCGGGGCGACGGATAAAAATGTGTGGGCTGGCCCTGGTCGATATTGTCCGCATCGAACTTGTTGTCCGGACCAATCGGGATATCAACCTCTTCTTCCGAATTTCTGTTGAAATACCCGAAGTAAAACGTGTACGTCCCATCGGGATTCATTTTCCACCCTTGGAACGTCGGGCTTACATCCTGCCCACGGGCGTATCTGATCTGATATTGGGCACAGAGGCCGGGGACCACCAAGACGCAAAGACAGAACGACACGATCCCGATAACGACGTTTTTTCTGCTGTAGCGGCGGTCTATGATCCCCGGCGATCTCACAATGACACACCGTCGGCGGCCATAGACCGCCGCAACAATCGATATCGGTTGTGTCTTTATGTCTTCGTCCTTCATTCCCGCGAACTAGTCAGGATCCGCTGTGCGGCTTTTCTCTCTTCGACCTCTTTTTTGTAATCCTGTTCGGACATGTAGTACCAACTGATCCACGCGGAGCCCATTTCATCAACCGTTCGCTGTCCCCACGTGATTTGCGCGTCAGGATCCGGATTGAACTTGTTCGCGGAGGTGTTGTCGTGCCACGAGATCGAATGCAGAACAGTCCCTTGCGGGAGCAAGGGCGCGGCGTCATCGCGGTAAACGTAATTGATATGCCAATTGAAGTAGAATTTAGCGCAGGACAGCATTTCCACTTTGCCGTTGGGATATATCGCCTCCAGGCACTCGGCTTTTCCGCGGTTATGCATGTGAGGTTGGAATGACAGCAACCTCGCGGATTTCACCAACGTGAGATAACCGTCCGAGCGCACGTTATCGGTATTGGGGCGAAGGTCGATCTCGGCCACGCTGACCGTTGTGGAGGAGATCACGTGTTTCGGGACATAACCCTTCGGATAGAACTTCAGACCAAGCGCAACATTGGTCGGCGTCTCCGTGCCGATGGAATGGAGGTGAAACTGGAAGTTGATCTTCGTTCCCGCCTTGACTAACCGGCCAGACCCTTCGGGAAAGACGTCACCTTTCTTACCAATGGCATATTCATTGAGAAAAACACCCATCTCGCCTACCTCGAGCGTCCCATCGGTGTCATCGAGTTTTCCGCTATGAAGCGTCTCGGCTGCCGGCTCAACAAGAGAAGTTCTGATGTGATGGATTACCGGGAATCCTCTGACCGGAATGATCTGAACACCTTTTAGATAACGATCTTCGGTCAACCCCGGATCGACCAGGATATCCGGCCATTGGTCGGGCGCCTTGGCTCTCACAATGACGTCCTTTGGCAAGGTGATGACGCGATCCGGTTCTCCGATCTGCCATGTTTCGTTATCGTCGAACTTCCGCGCCGGCGGCATGTCGGCCGGATTCCCCTTAATAGCCCCGGCATCGACCCACTTCACGATCGTTGCGATTTGCTCATCGGTCAAGGAAATGTCATTGCTGAAATATTGCACGCCCACATTCTTGTCCAAGTGCCAGGGCGGCATTTCGCGCATGAGAACCTTTTCTTTGATCGATCGAGCCCACGGTCTTGCTTCCTCATATGTCATCAATGACATCGGTGCAAACGTGCCGGGATGGTGGCATACCTGACAGCGCGCCTGAAAGATCGGCGCCACGTCCTTTGTGAACGTGACTTGCATCTGGGTCGATTGCCCGCTCGCCGAAGCTGCCGCGAGCAACATGATAATGACGACGGACATAGAAATGGTTCTCATACTACCTCCGAGAGAGGTCCTTTAGATTTGGTCAGTCTTCCTCTGTTCTTATATCGAACGTTCCTTTTATATGCAAATTCTTTCGTTGCCTATTGCATCTTTGCTCGGTGTGGTGTTTTGCTGGTGGCCGCTCGGTTATAAACGATTGAAAAAAGGGGCAATGCCGGTTCTTGTGCGGGAGAGCGGACGGTTCAGCAGTTGTGGTGGTTTTCGTGGTCCTGAAGGCGATTGCGTGCTTCCTCCGAGAGTTTCCGGGCTGCTGCAACTTTCCGCTGAATGAGTTCGTATTCCGCATGCAACACGGCACCAATGGCACGTGACAAGTCGGCTACCGCTTCAGAATACGCTGTGACAGCCTTCTCATAGGCCATCATCAGTTCCGCTTTCTCTTCACAGGGCATTTCACACAACGATTACACACTCTGGCCGTTCTTGCTGTGCTGTTTGTACCTATTGATGTATCGGTATTAGTCTTATGGGTTGTAGGACGCCTATCCCGGCCCGGCGTGTTGCTTCTCAAAATGAGAATTGAGAATTGATTAATGCTCAATGAGCATTGACTCGGGATGCACCCCTCGATGTAAATTGCTCTCGACCACTTCGCCGAGGACAAGAACATGGCCAAGAAAAACGATACGTTTAATCCAAGCCGGAGAAAATTCATCAAGGGCGCCGCCCTCACTGTCGGCACGACTGGCCTGGCCGGTACCGGCGGGCAGCTCAATGCCGCACCGCAAAAGCCCGAGTCGAATGGGACAGAACGGCGGATGTCGTTGTTGTGGGAGCTGGCGCCTCAGGTCTTCCCGCGGCGATCACGGCGCGCGATAGAGGCGCCTCCGTAATCCTCATCGACGCCAATCATGATATCGGCGGCCATGCCATGTTGAGTGGGGGGGGGAAGTGCCCCTTGGCGGCGGGACAAGCCTGCAGAAGAAATACGGGGTTGTCGATTCGGCTGACCAGGTCTACCTGGACCACACGAATCACAAAAACAGCGACTTCCGATACTGCGACCGGGATCTCGTGCGCATGTGGGCCGATGAGAACGCCGCGACATTTGAGTTCCTCATCGAAAACGACGTCAAGTTCAACGACGAAAAGCCGGAGATGGTAAACGGCGGAAGCGTGCCGCGTCTTTTTGTCGCAAAGGTTTACTCGGACGATCTTGCCGAAACCATCAACGGAAGGCCTGGGTCCGGCCTGGTACGGCCTTTGGAAAAGAGCGCAAGGGCCAAGAGCGTCGAAATTCTCTTGAAGCACAAAATGACGCGGGTCATTAGAGAGAACCCAACTTCGGGAAGAGTACTTGGAATCTCCGCAACATCCGAAAGCAAGACGGTAAACATCCGCGCGCGTAAAGGCGTGATCATTGCGACTGGCGGTCACACCAGCAATGTTGCATTCCGCAGAATGTTTGATCCGCGGCTGACCGAAGAATACCAGGTGGTTGCGTTCCTTTCTGCTCGCCTCGGCACAAACGGCGATCTTGGCCGCGACGGAAAGGCGAACGGCGGCGGGCCGATCTGGGCGATCTTCGACTTTGATGCAGTAGTACGAGAGAAGTGGGATCCCAAACCTCCAAACGTCGATCTGAACGGTTGGTTCTTCAGCGCGGACACGATCGCAGACCTGGCTGGGAAGATCAAAAACCCCTATCAACGCCGGCCCATTCCGGCCGGCGTGTTGGAGCAGACGGTAAGCAAGTACAACGGCTTTGTCGATGCGGGAAAAGACTCAGAATTCGGAAAGCCGGGTCCAATGTACAAAATTCAAAAACCGTCGTTCTACGCGGCATGGTCGACCCCAATCCTTCATGACACACTGACCGGTCTGAAGATCAACACAAAGTGTCAAGTCATCGATCGCAATAATCAGGTCATCCCTGGCTTGTATGCCTGCGGGGAATCGGCCGGGGGTTTTGCTTTACACGGCCTGCCGAGAGTTACAGTTTTTGGCCGCGTCGCCGGCCGTGAAGCCGCCAGCGCCAATGCCTCCTAAAGACGTAGAAGCCGGAGAGCACAAGACGAGCATTGCGGTGTGGGATCTTGTCTCTCCCCTGGTGATCGGCCGTACAGCGAAAATGAAAGTGGGAGCGAGATGCGCCGCGGGCTGTCAACTGACGGATCATGCAGTGGAAATCCATGGCGCCGCCGGAAAAACGATCGCTCGCACCGGTCTAGGTGGTACGCCCTGGCCTGGCACGAGCGGTCTTTATTGGGCCGACATTGAATTCCCTGCGCCGGCAGAAGCCGGCACGCATACGTTTTCCGTCACATCCGAGCACGGCGGTGCTCACTCAGAATTCAGTTTCATCGTCGTCAGACCACCCGATCACAGCCTGACTATTCAAGTCCACGACAAGACTACAAAGGAAACGATCGCGGACGTGGAAGTCCGGCTGGGTGTTTATCGAAGCATCACCGATGCCCGAGGCCTTGCGACAGTAGACGTGCCGAAGGACAGCTACGCTCTCACGGTTTGGAAACTCGGATACGAACTCTTTTCCACCGAGATCAATGTCACCGGTACGACCACGATCGAGGTGGAAATCGCCGTGGAACCCGAGCCCGCGCAGCCCTACTGGATGTAGACCGCATTCGGCCGTTCGTTCAACTCAATGTAAGTTCCCCACGGATCGTAAATGAACGCCAGCGCGCCGCCGGTCTGCGGATTTCTCGTCAACGGACGATCTAGCTTGATGCCGGCCGCTTCGAGTTTCTTGCAGAACGCCTCAAGGTTCTGAACATCGAACCCGATGTGATCGAGAATGCGGCCTCTGGTCGTAACGGCCGGTCCATCGGCTTTGGAGAATGTCAGGTTCACTCCAGGAAGGTCTGCAGCCTGATTCTGTCCCCGCGTTCCCGGTTTCGCGCCGAACGTCTTGGCGTACCACGACTGGATTTGCGGTATGACCGACTCCGGCACATTGAAGTGGACGTGATGATGCTGGATTGGGAATTTCTGGTCCTTATTTTCCAAAATCTCGATGCGTAATTCGTCTCCTGTTACGACAAAGGCCTGATCGGTTCTCCCATTGCCGCCGGGAAGCACCGGCACGCCCGCGGCTTTCCAGGCCTTCACCGATTCCGGCACGTTCTTCACGGTGAATCCCACATGGTTGACAATGGAACCCACTGTGCCGCCCTTGGGCGGTGGCGTCCCCGCTGCCTGGTGCAAAATCACCAGCACGCCCGGGAACCGGACGGTTTCAAAGTTGCTGCCTTTGACTTCCGTGCCGCCCATGGCAAGAAAAATCTTCTTGTTGGCAGCGACATCGCGGCTATTGAGATGCCAATGTCCCATGGTCACGCCCGCCTCATTCGGCGGAAACGCCTGTGCCCAAGCTGTCCCTGCGGACAAACTCAAAATTACAAACAAAACCAGGATCGCTCTTTTCATCGTTTACTCCTTCTGGTTGCCCCAGATGAGAATTGAAAACTGCTTGATGAGTAATGATTAATTTTTCAGATCTTCCAGTCCGGTGTTGCAATGTACGAGCGGTTGATGTCCGCCACAGTACGCGTTCCGCAGTTGCCCATGACCAGCTTCAGTTCGCCCTGCAGAATTTCGAGGACCCGATCGACACCTGGCTGCCCGAAAGCTCCAAGTCCCCACAGGAATGGCCGGCCCACCCCAACGGCTTTGGCCCCAAGTGCCAGAGCCTTGAATATATCTGTTCCGCGGCGGAATCCCCCATCCACGAAGACCGGAACGCGATTGCCGGCTTCACCGACGACCTCGGGTAGCGCCTCCAGTGTGGAGCGTAACGTTTCCGTAGCGCGTCCGCCATGGTTCGAAACGAGAATACCGTCGAAGCCATGCTCGATCGCCAAACGCGCATCTTCGTGGGTATCAATGCCCTTGATGACAAGTTTTCCGCGCCAGAATTTTCTGAGCTGATCGACGAATTCCCAATCCATGGCGGGATTCGGAGCGCGCACCCCGGTCATATCGATACCTTTGAACATGGCGCGTTCGCCGACGGGCCCGGGAGGTTGGCCCGGACCGTGGTGGCACGAACCGCATTGGGTAAGGTCTTTCGGGCGCGTGCGCAAGTACGTTTCGCTGTTGCGGCCAGTGGTATTGTCTACCGTCAGCAACACCACTGTCGAGCCGGCTGCCTCAACGCGCCGCAGCAATTGTTCGCAGGCTTCCCACTTACTTGGCGCATAGAGCTGGTACCAAACCGGACGGCCTAATGCTTTATTCACCTCTTCGATCGGCGTCGAGGTCATCGTCGAAAGGCACTGCAGCGTCCCGCGGGCGCGAGCTGCGCGGGCCACGGACACCTCTCCGTCCATGTAGAACCCGCGCTCACCGCCTGTGGGACACAAGAAAATCGGGCTGTTATACACCGTGCCGAACAACTCCACATGCGTATCAACGAGAGTGGCATTGTGCAAACGACGTGGCCGGAGCTGGACGTGTTTGAAGATCTCACGATTCGCGCGCAACGTCGCGTCGTCGTCAACACCGCTGGCCATGTATGCCCAATGGCCGGGGTGAACCTTTCGGTGCGCCGCTTCCTCGAAATCGAACACATTGAGCGCGTTTGCAGGGTCGGTGATCACCTCAGGGCCCTCGGCCGATGCTCGCGGCAGACGCACGAATGCGCCAATTCCGCCTGCGGCTGCCACGTACGGGCTTCCAGCCAAAAATCTGAGAAATTCGCGACGTGCCAATAAAGAGTGTTGGTTGTCCATGGGCGCTGATTCTACCTCTGATCGGCGGATTTGCGAAAGAATACGCGCAATGGAATAATGCCGCATGCGGTACCTGACACCGTTTTTTCTGATATGCCTGGTCGCGGCGTTTCTGTCGGCTCAGTCACCATCCCAGACGTTGGCTCCGACGGGGACGCTCCGCGCGATCTTTCTCGGCGGCAATCCCGTACAAGGACGAGTAGATCCAAAAACTGGAGAAGCGACGGGCCCGGTACCGGATCTGGTCCGAGAACTGGCGCGACGCCTTGGTGTACCTTACAAAATCATTTCCGCGCCGGATGCGCAGGTCATCTTGGACGCTTTGAAGGACAACACCGCCGACATCGGCTTTCTCGCCTACGACTCAGCTCGTGCGCGTGAGGCGGACTTCGGAGCTGCCTTTGAGGTGATGTTCAATAGCTATCTTGTGCGGTCCGACTCACCAATAAAGAAAAGCGCAGATGTTGACCGAACCGGTGTGAAAGTTGCCGCCGTCAAAGGACAAACACAGGAATTGTTTGTGAGCAGCCATCTGAAAAAAGCTAAGGTGCGCGTGTTTCAAACAATGCCGCCGCAGGGCGAAGTCGAACGGCTGCTTGGGAGCGGGGAAGTGGACGTCTTCGCAATTAACCGGCAGCGATCGCTCGATGCCCAAGCGGCTTCGGGTTCGAAGCTTCGTGCTCTCTCTGATAGTTTTTTGGAGGTCGAGCAATGCTTCGTTGTAGAGAAAGGCGCCAGAGCGAAGCTCGATGCCATCGAAAAATTTGTCGCTGAGTTGCGCTCCTCCGGTTTTATAAAAGTATCCATCGACCGTGCAAAACTGACTGGAGTGGACGTCGCCTCTGGCAAAAAGCGGTAGGTAGGGATCGAGTGAACGCCAGTCACAGATGATCGGTGGCCAGGTCTACGCCCCAAGCTGGCGTGCGATCTCCCCAAGCCTTGCCGCAATCAAAAACTGGCGATGTTGAAGC
>Ga0209470_1000281_pt1 | contig 41210 bp, 38 predicted proteins | sample GraSoiAngelo_125_FD_185882 | JGI IMG/M metagenome (GOLD analysis project Ga0209470, IMG submission 185882) | Grasslands soil microbial communities from the Angelo Coastal Reserve, California, USA - 14_0927_05_40cm (SPAdes) (version 2) | ecosystem: Environmental > Terrestrial > Soil > Grasslands ... | reverse complement strand
CCGGTTCTCGGAGGCGAGGCGCTGGACGAGCCCCGCGCTCTCGAGGGCCAGGGCGACCGTCGGGGCGACGAGCGCGACGAGCCGCTCGTGCTCGGCGTCGACGCCGTCCGGCCTCCCTGCGCCGATCCCGATCACCGCGACCGTCCGCCCGCGCGCCACGACGGGGAAGCAGAGGAGCGATCCGACGCCCGCCGCCTCCGGCGGGAGCGCCGGCTCGCCCGTGGTCTCCAGCAGCCGGACCGGCGTCCCCGAGACGGCCGCGCCGACCGACCCGGAGCTGAAGGGTACGAGCGGCGCGTCGGGCAACGGCCCCGCGGGCGCCGCATCACCCGCTCGCGCGTACGCGGCCGCGCGCAGCCCGCCCGCGACCTCGTCGACCGTCCACAGCGCGGCGAACTCGAGCCCGAGCTCGTCGCGCAGCAGGCCGACGAGCGCTCGGGCGACGGCCGCCGACTCGATCTCCCCTGCCAGGGCGTCGCCCACGAGCCGCACGAAGGAGAGCTCCTCGATGCTGCGGATGAGCGCGCTGCTCGCCTCGCGGAGCGCGCGCCGGAGCCGCTCCTCCTCCATCTCCATCAGGCCCCGGCCACGGCCTCGCACGCACGCAGCAGGTCGGCCTCGAAGGCCGCGACCACGCGGTCGAGGTCGCGGGCGTCCAGGCCCAGGCGATCCCACGCCGCGGGCGCGATCGCCGGGATGCGCCGATCACCGCCGAAGCCGTAACCATAGGCCCGCACGAGCGTGTTGGCGACGTGCACGACAGCGGTCTCGAGCGGCGCGGTCCGCGCCTGCTCGGGCGCGTGGTGGAACACCACCGGCTCCACGAGGCGGGGGGGAACGCGCCAGCGCCCGAGCAGCCAGCCGGCGATCTCGGCGTGGTCGACGCCGAGGAGCGCGCGCTCCGCCTCGGCGAAGCGAGTGCCCTCCGCCGCCGCGCGGTCCAGGACCGCCGCGAAGGCCTCGGGCGCCTGACGGTAGAGCACGACCTTGCCGAGGTCGTGCAGGAGGCCCGCGCCCGACACCTCCTCGGGATGCGGAAGCCCGAGATGCCGGGCAAGCGTGCCGGCCGCCACGGCGGTGCCGACGGAGTGCTCCCAGAAGCCGCGCAGATCGATGTGCAGGTCGAGGACGGCGGTGCTGTAAACGAGGCTCCGTGCGACGGTCGTCCCGAGAACGGTGAGTGCCTGCCCGACAGAAGCGATCGTTCCCGAGAGCCCGTAGAAGGCCGAGTTGGCGACCCGCAGCAGGTGAGCGGTGAGCACCTGGTCGGTCTCGATCAGCGCGGCCGCCTCCGCATGGCCGCCCTCCTGCCGGTCGAGCGCCTCGACGACCCGCTGGATGATGACCGGAACCGTCGGCAGCTCCCGCAGCCGGTCGACCCGCCGGCGGATGTCCTCGCCTTCGGTCAGGACCCGTCCCCGGCGCGGGTGCGCAGGTGGCGGACGAGGGCTGCCTTGAGCGCGTCGAGGATCGGATCTGCCGGCTCTGCGGCAAAGCGTGCCTCGAGGTCGGCGAGCGCCCGAGCCAGATCCTTGTCCTCCTCCCACTCCGCGACGTCCTCGGCCTCCTCGACCTCGACGCTCTGCACGCCGAGCCGCGCGAGCGACCGAACCACGCCGGGCACGAGCGTCGTACCGGCACCGGCCACGACGCACCCATCCGCCCCGAGCACGGCACGCGCGAGGTGCATGTGCGGCCTGGCATGGCCAAGCCGGATGCGAGCCATACGGGAACGGTACCGGGCGCCCCATCGACTCTCAAACCGACCCGTCGTGTCGTACGACCGACACCTGAAAACGCGCAGGCGTGACCGATTCCCTGGCCATGTGGCGGGATTGCCGACCCGCAACGCTCGCGAAACTCGTATGTCGTTGACTTTCGAGGATGGTACGCGTGTTGCTACGCTACGACAGTGATGGACCGAACGCTCTGCGGAAAGCGCTGTCGCACGGTTCGCACGGTGGCCCACCACCGCGGCCACCTGCCCCGTGAGACCGCCGGCACGATTCGCTACGCGCTCGACAACATCGGCCGCACCCTGGTCTTCGTCGACTTCGACTCCGGCCCCTCCCTCATGGTCCTGCCCGACGACATCCGCCTCGAGGGTCCGGAGCCGACTTTCGAGGCCTGAGCAGGCCTGCCGAAGCGACGGGTTCGACCGACGGCGTCAGCGCGCGTCGCTGTGCGTCGTCCGCCCGGACAGCGCTCGGTTCCAGAGCCAGGAGAGCCAGCCCGTCGCTTCGACGTCCCGGTCGGCGACGACGGTGACCTTGCCGAGCTCCTGGTCGCCGCGGCGGATGACGACGTCGCCGAGCGGCTGGCTGCGACGGACCGGCGCCTGCAGCAGACGAGGAACACGCGCCTCGACCACGATCCCCCGATCCTCCGCGCGCTTGACGAGGACGAGCAGGTCGCTGGTGGCGAGCGCCTTCACCCGGTCGTCCGTGCCCCCGGCGACCGGGACCTCGCTCACCACCGCCGCACGCCGCGCCGCGGCGACCATCCGGTAGCCGGCGAACGCCTCGTTCATCAACCGGGCCGCCTCGGCGAAGCAGCCCGGCTTGGTCGGCACCCCGAGGACGACCGCGATCAGACTGAGGTCGTTGCGCGTCGCGGTGGCGGTGACCGAGAAGCCGGACTCGCGGTAGTAGCCCGTCTTGAGACCGGTGGCGCCGGCATAGGTGCGCACCAGGTGGTTCGTGTTCGACATCTGCAGGGTGTCGTTGCGGAACCCCGCGGCCGGCGTACCGGCCCAGCGCATCACCTCCGGAAACTTCATCAGCTCTCGGGCGAGCACGGCGAGGTCGTGCGCGCTGGTCATGTCCGCCGTCTGCCCCTTCCCGGGGGGAAGGCCATGCGGGCTCTGATACGTCGTGTCGGCGAGACCGAGCGCCTTGGCGCGGGCGTTCATGAGGTCGACGAACGCCGCCGACGACCCCGCGATGTGCTCCGCCACCGCGACGGCGGCGTCGTTCGCGGACGCGATCATGATCGCCTTCAGCAGCTCCCCGAGCGGGAACGTCTCGCCCGCCGCCAGGTAGACCTGCGAGCCGCCGATGCGGCTCGCCCACGCCGACGTCCGCACCGGCTCGTCGAGCGAGAGGGTCCGGTCCTGCACCCGCTCCATGGCGAGCAAGACGGTCATCATCTTCGTCATCGACGCGGGCGGCCAGCGGCGGTGGGCGTCGTGCTCGGCCAGCACGGTGCCGCTGTCCGCGTCGATCACGAGATAGGCCGCGGGCGCGGTCGCCACCTCCGGCTGGTGGGTCCTCGCCAGCGCGGCGGACGCGATGAGCGCGCCCCACGCCGCCACGGCCGCCGCTCTTCGTGTTGCCCTCATCCCCAACTACCTCGGCGCCGCCTCGCGGCGCCACAGTCCGTCAGCGTCCGAGTGCGACGAGCGCTTCGTCGCGCCGGATGAGCTGCTCCGTATCGGCGCGGATCACGTGTCCGCCCCCGTCGAGCTCGCCGTCCATCAGCAGCCCCCCGACGTCGCTGGCGCGCCGCAAGAACGCGCAGAAGCCCGAGCGCGTCATCCGCTGCGGGACGTAGCCGCGCCCGTCGACGAGATCGCCCCACACCGGGCCGACGGCCGCGTCGCTCGTCCACACGAACAGCGTCCAGCCCCAGTCCCACCGCCCGCCGAGGTACTCGCCCGCGTGACGACGCGCCGGCGGGCGCCAGAAGACGAGGAAGTCACCCGAGCGTTTGAGCGCGTGCAGCGCGCCGAGCTGGCGCGGCCGAACGGCGTGCGGGCGGCGCACCGGTCGTACGCGCCGGCGGGCTGCGAAGTCGACCTCGATGACCTTTGCGCGCGTCTCCGGCAAGGCGCGCGCAAAGCTACCAGCGCCCCGGCTGAAGGTCAACGCGCAGAAGTGAAAAGATGAAGCTAGGCGGCGCCGCCCGGGCGCCCGACCTCAATTCCCGCCGTAGCGCGTGTCGGCCTGGCGCGTCAGGTGCTCGAGGAGGCGTTGCTCGGCCTGGCGGAAGGCGAGCGCGCGCAGCATCTCCTGGGTCTGCTGCGCGAGGGAAATCGAGGCGATGAGGCCCGCCAGCTCGGCGGGCGACAGCTGCTCGATCGCCGCTTCCATCTCCGCCAGGGCCTCCTCGGGCAGCGCCGTGACCTGCGCGCGCTTCGCGACCTCGAGCGCCGCATCGAAGCGGCTCGCGAACTGCTCCTTCGCCTCGGCTCGTTCCTCCGACGTGCAGGCGACGTTCAGCTTCCTCGCCGCTGCGTCGAAGAGCCGGTCGAACGCGCTGAGCAACGCCTCTCGACCCGTCATTCCGCCACGATAATCACCCCGCACCGGCTTGTCACGCCCCAACCCGGGGCGCCATGGCACGCTCGCTTGCCTCGCGCGGCCCGGCCTTGCTACAGCCCCGGCGATGGAGGGGACGCGCAGCATGGGCGAGTCCCTCGTCCGGGCACCCAGCGGTCCGGGCGCGGCGCGCGCCGATGGGGGCGCCCTCGTCGCCCGGGTCCTCGGTGCCGCTGGCGTCCGTCACCTGTTCACGGTGAACGGAGGGCACATCTGGCCGATCCTCGCTCACCTCCGCGAGCACGCCGTGCAGATGATCCACATGCGTCACGAGCAGTCGTGCGCGTACGCCGCCGACGGCTACGCCCGCACGAGCGGCCAGCCCGGCGTGCTCTCGGTCACGGCCGGGTGCGGGCTCACGAACGCCGTGACCGGCCTCTGCGTGGCCGGGCTCGCGGGCAGCGCCGTCGTCTGCATCGCCGGCCAGCACCCCACGACGGAGGACCAGCTCGGCTCCTTCCAGGAAGCCTACGGGGCAGAGATCTGCCGGACGTTCTCGAAGTTCACGAAACGCGTGCTCGATTGGTCCACCATCGAGGTCGACCTCCGCCTCGCCTTTCGCGCGGCCACGAATCCGCCGCCCGGCCCCGCGCTCGTCGAGATCCCGACCAACGTCCTCTACCAGGAGGGCGACGTGTCCCGGCAGCGGGCCGGCGCGCGCCTCTATCCGCCCTCGGACCTGCGCAGCGCCGGCGACCCGGCCGCCATCGAACGCGCGCTCGATGCGATCGCCCGCGCCGAGCGTCCGCTGGTGGTCGCGGGCGACGGGGTCTTCTGGTCTGACGCGGCGGCCGAGCTCCTCGCCTTCGCCACGCGACTCGAGATCCCGGTCTATGCGCGGCGCGCCGGCCAGGGCGCCGTTCCCGAGGACCACCCGCTCGCCGTGCGCGGTGCCTGGAAGAAGCCCTTCACCGGCCGCGCGGACGTCGTGCTTGCCGTCGGCTTCAAGTTCTGGAGCGGCGAGCACTTCGGACGTCCGCCGACGTGGAACGCGGCGGCGACGTACGTCCAGGTCGACGCCGCGCCGGACCGCATCGGCTGGCACGTCCCGGCCGGGATCCCGATCGTCGGCGACCCGAAGCTCGTGCTCCGCCAGCTCCTCGACGGCGCGGCGGCCCGCGGGCTGGACGGGGCGCGCTACGCTTCGTGGCGGAAAGAGGTGGCCGAGGTGCGCAGTGCCTTCAACCGCACGCTCGCCGAGCAGGCCCGTGCGGCCCGCGACGCGGTGCCGATTCATCCCGCGCGCGTGGTCGACGAGCTCGTCACGGTGATGGAGCCGGATGCCACGCTCGTGGTGGACAGCTTCACGCTCTCGGGATGGCTCTCGCAGTGGTTCGGAGCGCGTTTCGCCGGGCAGATCGTCGACGCGGGACCGCTCGCGCCCGTCGGCCACGGCATCGGCATGGGAATCGGCGCCCAGCTGGCGCGCCCCGGCAAGCAGGTGATCGTGGTGATCGGCGACGGCGGCTTCGGGATCGGCGGCATGGAGCTCGAGACCGCGCTCAAGCACCGCCTGCCCCTGGTGACGCTCCTCTGGAACAACGGCTCGTGGGGACCGAGCTTCGATCAGATGCCGATGCTCAAGGGACGCGTCGACCCCTTCGACATGCTGCCCGAGCTCCGCTACGACCGCATGTTCGAGGCGATCGGCTGCCACGGCGAGCACGTCACCCGGCCTGACGAGATCCGACCGGCGCTCGAGCGCGCGATGGCGGCCGGCAAGCCGTCGGTCGTCAACGTCATCGGCGACCCGCGCGTCGGCCACGCGCGGCTCGGCGGGAACCTGCTCGGGTCGACGCAAGTCTGAAGCGGGGTGGCGGGCTACCTTACTTTGACGAACGGGTAGTCGTGGCGCAGCGCGCGGCCGAGCACGGCGAGGCCGGCATCGCCGCCTACGGTCTCGATCACCAGGATGTTGTCGGGATCGTGGAACTCGACGCGGGGCTTCATGCCGCGCGACTCGAGGGCTCGCCAGATGGGGTCGGCGACCTCGCGCTCGAGGGTCGGGGAGTGGAGCTGCCCCTTCAGCCCGCGTCGCTCGAGGCGGACGAAGAACGACCCGCCGGCGAGGCGGTCGAGGAACGGTGCGGCGGCCTCGGCGAGGGTCGCGGCGGCGTTCCGGGGATCGATCCGGACCGTCTTCTCGATCGGGACGAGCTTGGCGAGCGCACTCGGCAGGAAAGGATCGGCGGCCAGCGCGTCACGCACCCGGTCGAGGAGGGCGGGCACGTCGTCCACCTGTCCGACGACGACGTTGCGATAGCCGGCGCCCCGGAACCTGCCGAACCGCCGCAGCAGCCCGAGGAGCGTGTCTCGCTGTCCCTCGAGCGAGGTCGCGAGCACGTTCCAGCCGGCCATCGGGACCTCAGCGTCCGGTGAAGCGCGGCGGCCGGCGCTCCACGGCCGCGCGCGCGCCCTCCCGCACGTCCTCGGTGCGAACGAGGATGCTCTGGGCGAGGAGCTCCATCTGGAGGAACGTCTGCTTGTCGACGCCGTGGCCGAGGTCGATGAGCCGCTTCGCGAGGCCGACGGCGAGCGGCGCGTTGGCCGCGATCTCGTTCGCGAGGCGTGCGGCGGCGGCCACGTGATCGCCGGGAGGAACCACCTGGTTCACGAGCCCGATGGCGGCGGCCTCGGCTGCCGGGATCATGCGGCCCGTCATGACGAGCTCCTTCGCCTTCGCGTAGCCGACGGTCCGCACGAGCCGCGTCGTCCCGCCGACGTCGGGGACGAGGCCGAGCCGCACCTCGGGCAGCCCGAGCTCGCAGTCGCTCGTCGCGACGCGCAGGTCGAAGGCGAGCGCCAGCTCGAGCCCCAGCCCCGGCACGTAGCGATGGAGCGCCCCGATGACCGGCTTCTCGATCGCCTCGAGCCGCGAGAGCGCCGCCTGCATCTCGCCGACGTGCGTGCGGAACGGCGCACGCGACTCGCCCTCGACGTCGCCGGCCAGCATGCCGAAGTCGACGCCGGCCGAGAAGACGGGCCCTTCGCCGTACACGATCACGGCGCGGACATCGCGATCGCGCTCCGCGGCGGCCACCGCGTCGACGAGGGCGAGGAGCAGATCGCGATGGATGGCGTTGCGCTTCTCGGGCCGGTTGAGCCCGACGTAGAGCACCGCGTCCTCGCGGCGCGTGACGACGAGGGAACTGGTCATGGCGCGTGATTATCCCGCGCGGGGGTTGCCCGCAATCCTTCACGCGCGCGGATGCGGCTGCTATAAGCAGCGCCCCATATGCGTCGTCTCGCGCTCGTCGGCTCGCTGTGCACCACTTTGCTCGCCGCTCCTCCGGCCGCGGGTGGCACGATCCTCTACGCCACGGCCGCGAGCCTCAACCGCGTCGACGGCTTCTGCGTCGGTGCGGGCGGCGGCTTCGTGCCCGGGGCGAACATCGTCCCCGCCGACACGAAAGGCACCGAGCCGCGGCGTCTTCTGGTGGCTCCGGGCCCCGGGGGAGTCGACGGCGTCCTCTATGTGGGCGAGCGCGACCGCGTAGAGGCCTTCACGATCGGTCCGCGTGGCGGGCTCAAGTTCCTGGGCAGCACGACGCTGATCAAGGACGAGCTCCCTGCAATCAAGAACGAGCTGCCTATGGACGTCATGGACATGGCATTCAACCCCGACGGCCGCACGCTCTACGTGGCGCAGAACGGCCCCGATCGCATTGCCGCCTATCCGCTCGATCCTAAAACCGGCCTCGTTCTCGCTCCCAAAACCGGCTTCACGAGCTGCATCCAAGGTCGGCCGAACGCGGCCTACCGCGCACTCCTCGTCCGCAACTCGCTGCTCTACGTGAGCGAGCAGCTCACGCCGGGCCGGATCGCCAACTTCCCGATCGACGCGGGCGGTGGGCTTGGTCACGACCCGACGGAGTGCAGCGGGCAGCGGCCCAAGGTCTGCAACGCGGGCTCTCGCGCGCGCCAGGTGTGCACCACGGACGACACGGACGCCACGACGGGCTGTCCGGGGGCGACGTGCCCCGGCTGCTGCGTGGCGCTGACGCTGCCGATCTCCGAGCGCAGGAGGATCGAGCGGCCGCGTTCGTTCCTCATCCTCGATGACCGGGTGTACGTCGAGGAGGTCGAGACGAAGCGGATCAAGGCCTTCAGCCTGCAGCCCGATGGCCTCTTCCCCCCGCCGACCATGGTCGGAAAGCGGCTGCGATGGGAGAAACCCGTCAGCCGGACCGCTTCCGTCCTCGGGTACGCCGACCTCGTCCTCTTCCGCTCGACGCTGCTCGCATCCCAGTTCGAGAAGGGCCGGATCGACGCCTACCGCCTGAAGCCCGATGGCCGCCTCCCGCGCCAGCCGACCAGGCACACCAAGGAGGACGTGCGCACGAGCCCGGTCCGCATGACGATCTCTCGCTGCAGCGGCGGGTCGAACGATGGCCTTGCCTGCGCTTCGGCCATGGAATGCCCGGGCGGGACATGTCCATCCGCGGCCAACGTCCTCTACGTCGCGGCCGGCGAGCTCGACCGAGTGCAGGCGTTCCGTCTGCGGCAGTCTGACGGCCTTCCCTCGCCCGCGCCCTTCAGCCAGACCGACGAGCAGACCGGCTCCTTCCCGAACGATGTCGCACTCGCCGTGCTGTCCGACGAGTGCAGGTAGCGGGAATTCGCGGAATCCGGTTGCCGGGGGGGTGCCCGATCCCGTACCCTCCAAGGCTCATGTCCCGGCTCACCGCGCTCGTCCTCGTCCTCCTGGCGGGCCTGCTTCCAGCCCCGGCCGGCGCGCGCCGAAACCGTCGCAACGACCTGATCCGCGTCACGTCACCTCCCGTGCGCGGAACCGCCTCGGCGCACCCCTTCGTCAACGTCATCGTCTTCTTCGACAGCCGCGCGGACCCGCAGACGTTCCGCGCGCGGCTCGGCCGCACCGACGTCACGAGCCGTTTCGTGGGGATCGCTGGGGCCGACGGCACCCCTGGCAAGCAGGCGGCGATCGAGCCGTCCCTCCTGCGTGTGGGCCGCGCGGTGAACCACCTGCGGCTGGAGGTGCGCGGCCTTCCGATCCCGACGAAGCGAGGCCGCGCGAAGCGGCTGCGCGACATCGATCGGGTGCGCTTCCGCGCCGTACCGGCACCCGATCAGCCGCCGGTGGCACAGCTCAGCGGGCCGGACATCGTCTTCCCGGGGATCCCCGTCCAGTTCAGCGCCCGCGGGAGCGCCGACCCGGACCTCGATCTCCTGACCTTCCACTGGGACTTCGGCGACGGGTCGACCTCGGATGATCGGAACCCGACGCACGTGTTCGCGGACACCGCCGCCGATCTCACCGTGCGGCTCACGGTGAGCGACGGGCAGCAGGCGGTCAGCAGCGAGAAGACGCTCTTCGCCTGTCCGGCCCTCGACGCGGGCCGCACGCCCGGGACGCTCAAGATCGAGGCGAGCGGGCCACTCGAGTTCGGCTCGGTGGCGCCCGGCACGAGTGCGACGCGGACGCTCACCGTCCGCAACGTCTCCACGGACCCCACGAGCCAGCTGAAGGGCCGGCTCGAGGTGGGTCCGGCGCTGCCGCCGCCCGCGGCGGATTCGAGCGGCTTCACCGTCGCGCCCGCGGCGGTCGATCTCGGGGCGGGCGAGACGTCGTCCGTAACGGTGACGTTCGCGCCCACCACCGCAGGCCACCAGGCCGCCCACCTGGTGCTCGTCGCCTGCGCGACCAATCGCCCGGCGGCGCACCTCTGGGCGCACGGCTTCGGCGGCAGCGGGGCCGGCCCCGTCTTCGCAGCCGAGCCGCTCTTCTTCGCCGACCTCAGCGGGGCGACCTTCGCCATCCTCGCCGACGGAACGCGTGTCCCCGCCGACAACACGCTCCACAGCTGCCAGAACGCGAACGGGACCGGGACGTCGGACCTGTGCGCGACGAACGCCGACTGCGTGACGCCGGGCGAGACCTGCGCCCTGACGTCGGTCTGCGTCGGGGGCGATCGCCCGGGCCAGGTGTGCAACACCCCGGCCGACTGCCCCGGGGGCTTCTGCCGGTCTACTTCCCTCGGCTCCGACCCCGTCGACATGTGCGGCGACGGCACGGGCGGCCTCTACCTCATGACCGACATCGGCACGTTCACCGACCCGAACCTGAACGCGAGCACGGATCTCAGCACGTCGGTCGTGCAGCTCGAGTTCGATCCGCAGACCGGCGCCCGCACGGCGACCGACATCCTCGCGCGCACCACCGACGAGACGCAGGTGATCGCGTGCGACGGCGTCGCCCCCGAGGCCGGCGGCCTGGTCTACGTCCCCGAGTTCTTCAACGTCGACTTCCCTGCCACCCCCTGCTCCCGCGACTCGCGCGAGGCGCTCACTGCCGTCTCGAAGTCGACGGGCCCGCCCGTCGTGATCGTCGCCGACATCGCGGCGGCCGCCGGCTACGGCGAGTGCGACGACTTCGATCCGACCGCCGACCTCGAGGTCGCCCGCGACGGGTCGGCCATCTTCGCGAGCCTGCCGCTCACCGGGCTCTCGCGCATCCGCCCGACGCCGCTCCCCATCTCCCCCGACATCATCGATTACTTCCAGGTCCACCCCGACGGCAGCATCGTCTACGTGACCACCAGCGATTCGGTCAGCACCGGATCGCTGAACATCTACAAGATCTCTCCCGACCAGGCGCTCGCCGGCGCGCAGCGGCTCGCGGAGCTGACGCCGTGCGTGGTCCAGGTACCCAACAACTGCGTCCAGCCGAGCGGGTCCACGTTCGTCCCGTGTCCGGCCGACCCGAACGACCCGGTGAACCGGGGCGAGACGCTGCTCGGCTTGAGCTCGTTCGCGGTCGGCCGCGCCGCGCCCGGCTCCTCCGACGGGGTCCTGCTGGTGAGCTTCGTGACCAGAGGCGGCTTCGCCGACCTGGGGTCGAACCTGCTCGTGCGCGGCACGGTCGCCGTCGCCTTGCCCGCGCAGAGCAACACCAACGCGTGCACGGTCCTCGGGCTCGTGAGCCTCGAGTTTCTCGACCCGATGACGTTCTGATCCAATGTAGCCGCCGGCCTTGTCGCGACGCGCGGCGGCTGCCATCCTCGGGCCGTGCCGCGCCGTCCGCCACCGGCGGTGCTGAACCGCCTGCCCGCGCTGCTCCGGCGACGGAGCATCTCCTGGGGTGAGCTCGCGCGCCGTACGCTGCTCCCGCCACGGCTCCTCGCGCGTCTTCAGGCCTCGGCCGCCAATCCGCGGCTGGGGGTCGCGTACCGCGTCGCGGCGGCGCTCGGCGTGTCGGTCGAGCAGATCTGGACCGTGTGCCACCACCCGCCCCGCGGGGGCAAGGCGCGGGCGTGAGACGCAACACCCTCTCCCGGCTCCTCGCTACGCGCGGCTGGACCGACGGCGAGCTCGCGTCGCGCGTCGCGCTCGATCGGGCGCACGTGAACCAGCTGAAGAACGGCCGCGCGCTGCCGACCGTCGCGACGGCGCTCGTCATCGCCGACGCGCTGGGTGTCGCGGTGGACGCCGTGTTTCCGCCCGGGTCGGTCGTCCGCCGGCGCCGGCCGCGCTAGGAGCGCGACCCAAGACTTCTTGGGTCGCGGGCACGGACGCGAGCATGTGGCGCTCGCGGCACGCGCGACCGCCGTGCCGCGGCTGGCGAAGCCAGCGCGGCAGAACGGACACGCGCCGTTCCAGAGGTCTCGCGGCGCTCATGCGTACCGGTTGGCGATTGGGCCGGTCTGCGGCGGCCGTGGAAACGCGCGTGTTCGTCTGCCGCGCTGGCTTCGCCAGCCGCGGCAGGACAGTCGGGCGTGATCCCGACGGAACACCCTCGCGTCCGGTTCGCGACCCAAGATGTCTTGGGTCGCGCTCCTAGCCCCTCACATCATGTCGCCGTTCATCAACACGTAGTTCGGCGGCGGCGCCGTGCCGCCGCCGCGGGCCATGTAGTGGCAGGCGCGGAAGACGCGGAAGCCCGCGGCGGCGAGTCCGTCGACCAGCCGGCGGTCGGCGGCGGGGACCAACGTGCGAACCGCCAGGCCACGCGCGGAGAGCTCGGCCGCGAGCGTCACGACGAGCGCGAGCAGGAGCCCGGGGTCGTCGGCGGAGGCCGAGCCCACGTACCCGGTGCCGCGGAAGCCGATGCCGAAGGCGTAGCCGGCGAGCGTCGTGGCCGACTCGGCGACGAGCGCCCGGCCGCGCGTCAGATAGAGGTCGACGTTCTGCGGTCGAGGCGCGCCGAAGGCGCGGGCATCGCGGGCCACCAGGCGGACACGGTCGTCGGACGTCGGCGGACGGAGGACGACGGTGCGCGGAGCGCTCGGGGGCAGCAGCGCCGCCGCGGGCGGAAGCTCCAGGTCGAGCAGCGGCGCGACCACCCGGAACCCGGCGTGCAGGTAGAGGCCCAGGGCCTGGCTGTTGAAGCTCTCGTGCACGAGCCGCACCTGCGGGACGCCACGCCCGCCGAGCTCGATGGCACGCTCGAGCAGCCGACGCCCGATCCCGCGGCCCTGCACGCGGGGATCGACGGCGATGGGGCCGATGGTGGCGACCGGGCCGCGCGGATGGACCCAGGACAGGCCCACGACTTCGCCGTCCTCCTCGGCGAGGGTGCCGCCGAGGGGGTCGATGGTCAGCAGGTGGCGGATGTAGCCGCGGCTCTCGGCCGGCGTGCCGATGCCGGGCGCCAGGCCGTGCGCGACCGCGACGCGATAGAAGGCGACGAAGTTGACGTCGCCCACGCGCTCGACGTCGCGCTGCTCGACGGCCCGCAGCGTGAGGCCGGTCACGGGCGCGCGGCGGGCCGCCCGCCCTCGGGCGGCGGAGGCTCCGGGGTGACGAAGGCAAGCCCGTGCGGGCGCGCGGGTCCCGTGTCGCCGTGCGGCCAGCGGGCACGGTTGAAGTCGATGCCGACCTCGCCCGTCAGCTCGTCGCGGAAGCCCTCGTCGAACCAGAGGTGCCCGGTCGTCGGGTCGAGCCGGACCATGTACACGCGCCGATCGCCGTCGTGCTGGTAGCCCGGCACGTCCATGGTGTAGTCGGCGACGGCCAAGCGCGTCCCGTCGGCGCTCATCGCCAGCGCGCTCGGGCCCCCGGCCCGTGCCCGGTTCGTGTCGCCGGGATCCCGGTCGAAGCGCAGTGCCGCCACGGGCTTCGGGTGCCACCGGTCCGCCAGGTCGAGCGTGACGAGGCGGTTGCGGCCCGTGAGGGTCTCGACGTACCAGCGATCGTCGGGCGTGACCGCGGCGTCGCCCCCCAGGGTATCGGCCCCGAAGTCGTAGACGAGCCGGAAGGCGGGCACCGAGGTCTGCACCGAATCCGAGGCGTACAGCGCGCCGCCCTGTGCGGTGTTCACGTAGACCAGCGGCTCGCGGTGAAGGAAGCGCGCCGTTGCCGGCGCGAGGTTCTCCTCGCCGCGGGCGCCGGCCTCGAGGAGGACGGTCTTCAGCAGCCGCAGATCCTCGAGCCGCCAGACCTGGACGCTGATGCCCGGCATGGCCTCGCCCCGGGTGAGCGCGGTGTACCCGTGCCCCCGGTTGGTCGTGATGAGGCGGTCGAGCGCCAGCGCCGCCGCCGCGCCGGCGGGCGCGATGATCAGCCCCCGGGCGGCCGGGTCCGGGGCCGGGATCTCGCGCACGGGCTGCCCATCGGACGTCAGCTCGAGCAGCCCGCCGGCCGCCGTCACCAGCTCCACCGGATCGCCCCGGTAGCGTGCGGGATCGACGCACGTCACGGCGACGCGCCCGTTCGGCAGCGAGACGAAGTCGTGCGGCCCCCAGAGACGCCGCTGGGGCCCGGCGTCGTCGACGGCCACGAGCTTTCCGGCGAGCGGCTGCCGGAGGTCGAACACGAAGGTGCGGTTGGTGAGCAGCCCGCCGGCAAAGAGACGGCGATCGGCGCGCGGCTCGACGTTCACGTTGTGCGGCTCGTTGCCGCGCGAGCGCACGGGATAGGTGCGCAGCACCTTGCCGTAGGTGGCCGACGTCGGATCGGCGTCGAGGATGGCGAGGAAGTCGCTGCTCTTCCGATCCGCGTCACCCGCCCACACCGCGAGGTACGGCTCGCCCGTGAACAGCGGCGCCTCCCGCCCCCGCCGGCAGCCGAGTGGCAGCGTCGCCAGGCCGATGATGGCGAGCACCACAGCCCAGTGCGGCCCAGCCGCGGCCCCAGAAGCCGGGCGAGGCTTTGCCGAGCCCGGCGCGGGGTCCGGGGGCATCGGAAGCGCGCAGCGCGGCGCAGCCGCGCGAGCACTGGACGGGCCCCCGGAGGCGTTAACCCCCCCGGTCATGTTAGGTATAGAGCCCGCCGTTGGGACTCACGACCTGCCCGGTGACGAAGCTCGCCTCGTCGGAGACCAGGAAGAGCGCCACCGCGGCGATCTCCTCGGGCGTCCCGGTGCGGCCGAGCGGCGTGCGCAGCGTGGTCATCTGGCGCAGAAAGGGCGGGATGTCCGCCGTCATCGGCGTGTCGATGAAGCCGGGGGCGATCGCGTTCACCCGGATGTTGCCCGACCCCACTTCCATCGCCACCGATTTCGTGAAGCCGATGATGCCCGCCTTCGCGGCCCCGTAGTGGGCGAGGCCCGGGATACCGGCGAGCCCCGCAACCGACGCCATGTTGACGATCGCGCCTGCGTTCTTCTGTTCCATGATGCGCAGCGCGGCCCGCGTGCAGTAGAAGGTCCCGAACAGATGGATCTCGACCATCCGCCGCCACTCCGCGTCATCCATGCGGCAGGTCACGCCGAGGGAGCGGCGCGCGCCGGCGAGCACCTCGCCCGCGACCGCCAGGAGGTGGTTCTGCAGCGGCTCGGAGAGCTGCCCGATGCCCGCATTGTTGGAGAGGATGTCGACGGTGCCCCACTCGGCGGCAACCCGCGCGAACATGGCGTCCACGTGCGCGCTGTCCGCGACGTCGGTCCGGTGGGCACGTGCGGCGCCCCCGCCCGCCGCGATCGCCCCCGCCACCCGCTCCGCACCCTCGCCGTCGAGGTCGACGACCGCGACGCGCGCACCCTCGCCCGCGAACCGCTCGGCGATTGCACGCCCGATGCCGGACGCACCCCCCGTGACCACCGCCACGTGTCCCCTGAGCCTGTCCATCGCAGGCTCCTCTACAAGGGACGGCTCGCCGTGTCCACGCCCGGCGACGAACGCGCCCCCGGCCACGGGGACGCGCGGGGCGGGACGTTCGCCGCCCGTCTGTCGTTATGGTAGCTACCTAGCATGACCGACACACCGCCGCGGCTCGATGCCGAGCACCGCCGGCTGCTCGGCCTGCTCGGCCTGGCCATCTTCTTCGAGGGCTACGGGCGATCGATCGTGAGCGTCATGCTCTGGCCCATCGGACGGGACCTCGGGGTGCCGGACACCGAGCTCTCTTTTGCGCTCGCGTTCATCAGTGCGGGCGCACTCGGCGTGCTCGTCCTCGGCCACCTGATCGACCGCTTCGGGCGCCGGCGGTTGCTGCTCGCCTGCGTGCTCCTGTACTCGCTGCTCGGCGCCGCGACGGCCACGGCCGGGACGCTGCTCGCGCTCGTCGCCTGGCAGGCGGCCGCGCGGATGTTTCAGGAGGGCGCGCTCTCCGCCGCGGTGGTCATCGCGGTCGAGGAGACGCCGGCCGGGCGCCGCGGGCTCGCGCAGGGCCTCCTCGGCGTCGCCAACTCCATCGGATCGGGACTCGGGGCCTTCCTGCTGGCGTTCATCGAGCTCGCTCCCGGAGGCTGGCGCGGCCTCTGTCTGGTGAGTCTCTTGCCGGTCCTGCTCGTCCCGTTTCTCCGCCGCACGATTCCCGAGAGTCGGCGCTGGACGCTCGGTGTGCACCATCCCCGCCGCCTTCTGCCTCCCGCCTACCGGGGACGGATGCTCGCCGGGCTTGCCGTCTTCTTTCTCGGCATGAGCTACGACGTCGCCGGCTTCGCCTTCACGGCGTTCTGGCCGATGAGCCGGCACGGGTGGTCCCCTGCGCAGACGAGCGCCCTCATCATCTTCGCGGGCGGGGCCGGCCTGCCCGGCTTCTGGTTCGGCGGGCGCCTCACCGATCGGATCGGACGGCGGCTGGCGGCGGTCGTCTTCTTCGTGGGCCTCGCCCTGGCCGAGGCCGCCTTCTTTCTGGGCGGGCCCGCCGCGCTCTGGCCGAGCTTCACCGCCATGGTCTTCTGTCAGGCCGGCAAGACCACCGTGCTCCGCTCGTGGGCGCCGGAGCTCTTTCCGACGAGTCTCCGCGGCACGGCGTCGTCGCAGCTCACGGCGGGCGGCGTGCTCGGCGCGATGGCGGGGCTCGCCGCGGCCGGCGCGCTCGGTGCTGGGCTCGCCGACATGGGGCTCGGGATCACCCTGGTCGCGATCGCCGGCCTCGCCGCCGCCGTCCTCGCCTACGCGTGCCTGCCGGAGACGGGCGGCCTGGAGCTCGAGGCGGCGTCGCCCGAGGCCCCGTAGCGGCTCTACCCGCCGAGCGCGCCGAGCAGAGCCGGGACGTCGGGAGAGCCCCAGCCCGTGGTGAGATCGTAGCCGCGGTGCGCCGTGAAGCCGGGTCGCACGGCACGGCCGACGCGCACCCCGGTCGAGCCCTGCACGACGTCGTGGAAAACCCGCGGGCCCCCGTGCTTCTGACTTCGTCCCAGGCGATAGAGGGTGGGATTGAGCAGCCCCAGGGGCTGGCCGCGTGCCTCGGCGAGGAGCGCCACCACGCCGGCCCAGGCGGGCGCTGCGGCGCTCGTGCCTCCGATGCAGCACACGACGTGGGAACCCACGCCGATCGGGTAATCATCCGCGGGAGCCGCCACGTCAGGCACGGCGCGGCCGCGTCCTCCCCGCTGGTAGTCGGGCCGCGGGAAGAAGTCGGAGCGGCCGCCGCCGCTCGCCGTCGAGCCGGTGTTCCAGGCGCGCTCGCTCCCATAGGCGACCGCGTTGCCGGCGTCGTCGCGCAGCGGGTCGACCTCCGTGCCGCCCACCGCCGTGACGTGCGGCGAGGCGGCCAGCACGTCGACCTCGCGCCGCCCGCAGTTGTAGGCTCCGGTGTCGCCCGAGGCGACGAGCACCGTCTGGCCCTGGGCGGCCGCCTGCCGGAAGATCGCGTCGGCGGCGCGCGCGAGGCGCCGGAGCACGGCGTGCGAGCTGCACACCGCAAGCGAGATGCTGATGACCGGCGCGGGGTTGACGTTGACCTGCCGGGCAAGAATCAGAAAGAGGTCGGTGCCCCGGACGACCTCGATCTGCGCCGCCGGCGCCACGGCACCCGCCCAGGTGGCGTCGAGCGTCGCCTCGGTCCGGAAGGGCCCGTCTCCGGGACCCGGATCCTGACCCGCCACGATGCTGTGGAGCGTCGTCGGGGGGAGGCCGAAGAAGGCGCGGAAGTTCGCCACCGCTGCGCCGTCCGCGTCGCCGATGGCCGGGATGCTGATCCGCTGGCCGGCGCCGGCAAGCGCGGCGACGGCGGGTGCGTCGAGGCCGTAGATGCGACGGAAGTCTGCGGGTGAGATGTAGAAGCGGTTTCCCGTGGTGCGCGCCGCCGGGCCGACGGCGAACCGCGGGGCGGCTCGCACGCCGTCGAGCCCGAGCACGTCGAGCGCACCGAGCTCGGCGTGAAGCAGGGGCGGACGCGCGCTGCGGAAGCGGCCGTGCGCGCGAACGAGACGCACGCCGAAGGCCGCCGCCACCGCCGCCGGCGGCCCGTCGAACTGGATCATGGTGCGGTCCGCGAAGCGATGGCGCACGCGCAGGCCCTGCGTGCGGAGCCAGCGCGTGGCGCTCCGCAGCGACCGGGGCGATGCCCCGAAGCGCCGCCCGAACTCGTGCGGATCGAGCCAGCGACGATGCGGTCTGGCGATGAAGCGCTCGAGCCCGAGCGGGTTGCGGCCGCGGAGGACGAGGAGCAGGGGCTGGGTGCGCTCCTCCCCGCCCGCCGCACTCGCGACCAGGGACGCGAGGACGGTGGCGAGGAGTCCCACGCGGCGCATCCGGCGGATACTACGCGCCGCCGCGCGCCGCGCCAAGACAAAAGTGACGGCGCGAGATCGGGAAATTCCCCGCGCGTCGTTGCGGAAAACCCGCTCTCAAGCCGCGGGCAGCCCGAGCCGCACGCCCTCCGCGCTCACGATCCCGCCGCCCAGGTAGTGGCCGCGGGCCTCCTCGTCGGTCAGCACTTCCCGCCGCGCTGCCGGCAGCCGCCGCTGCCAGATGCCGCCGAGCATCGGGTGCCGACCCGCGCGGTAGCTGTAGAAGTAGTAGGCCCGCTGTCGCCACATCGCCGAGCGGGCAGCCCAGCTGAGACCGGGCACCCCGTGGAACGTGAGCAGCGAGCGCATCGTGTTCCGGGCCGAGTAGAAGGTGAGATAGGCATCCCGGTAGGCCTGCACGACCTGCGCCGTCGTCATGCGCGGATGGTGCGAGACCATGTGCTGCGAATCGTAGTTGTTGAAGTCCCAGTCGAGGATGGTCCCCTCGCGCAGCGCCTTGTCGTGGTCTTCGGTCCCCGGCAGCGGGGTCACGATGAAGAAGGACGCCAGGTCGACGCCCACCTCGAGCAGCCACTCGGCCGACTGCCGCCCGCACTCGGGCCCGTCGAAAGGGAAGCCGATCATGTAGCCGCAGTGGACCGCCACGCCGTGACGGTGCCAGTTGTGGACGACCCGGCGGTACTTCTCCTTGACGGCGGCGAGCGCCCGATCCGACGCCTCGTCCTTGCGGCGTCGCTGCTCCTTTTCCAGGTTCTGGACCTTCGCGGCGGCCAGCAGGTTCTGCGGGTTGAAGGTCTCGAAGCCGACGAAGGCGGAGTAGCAGCCGGCCGCCGCCGCGAGCTCGAGGAAGCGCTCGCACTTCCGGCGCTGCGACGAGGGCGGCTCGCCGGGCCGGAGGTCGCCGAAGGCCGCCGCCTCGGCGTCCACCTGCATCATGAAGGAAAGGTCGTGCCCATCACGGCGGTACGCGGCCATGCCCTCGAGGATCGGCTCCCAGGTGGGGCTCCGGAAGAAGTCGTCGTCGACGATGAAGAGGGAGCGAATGCCGTGGCGGTCGCCTGCGTCGCGGATCCAGCGCACCACCGCCTCCGGGTCGCGCGCGCGCATCGTCCGGCCCATGACGTTCTTCACGCTGCAGTACGAGCACGTGAACGGACAGCCGCGTGAGGTGTCGAGCGTCGTCATGCTGGAGGAGGCGAAACGGTGGAGGTAGGGGTCGCTGATCGCCGGGAGCTGGGCGCCGGTGATGACCGGCACGGTGATCTCTCCCGAGCCGGTCTTGGCACGGATGCCGTCGGTGACGCTGTAGCTCGGCCGCAGCTGGCCCCGGAGGTAGTCGTCGAGCAGCTCGCACCAGATCGTCTCGGCCTCGCCGACGACGGTGGTGATGCCGCAGTCCTCCAGGAAGGCGCGGGTCTCGGGATGGCCGCTCACGTGGAAGCCGCCGAAGAGCACGGGGAAGCCGGCGCGACGGAACTGGAGGGCGAGGTCCCGGCCCCGCGGGTACTGGTTGGTCTGCACGCCGGCGAGCCCGATGATGACCTCGACGCCGTCCTCGAGCGCCTTTTCCTGCATCGCGCGGATCGTGGCGGAGAGGATCGGTCCGTCCACCTGCTCGTCCCAGATGACCGTCTCGAGGTAGACGCCCTGATCGCGCCGCAGCTCGTTGTAGGTGTCGTTGAGCGCGGCCAGGACGGTGAGCGTGTTGTTGGGCAGCACTCCCTTCCAGAAGTACTGCACCCGGCCCGCGTCGTCGTACTTCGAGGGCTTGATGAAGTAGATCCGGAGCGTTCGGCAGACGATGGCGGGCGAGCGGGAGGGCGTCGCGCCGGGCAGGGCGTCGGCCAGGGCCCCGAGCTCGCCGGCCGCACCGGCGGCCCGGCGAAAGGCGATCCCGAGGAGGATGGCGACGGCGCCACCGAGTGCAGCCACGAGCACGGACATGGGAGGCCTCCTTGCGTTTCGAGACGCCGATGGCTCGACGCTCCGTCTTCTAGCGAGGCTTTACGCAGGGTGTCAATGCCGGCCCCGAGCTGCACCGCGCTGCGCCACAAAGCGTCAGCAGATAGAAAATCAAACTGGCGGCTTTTCGCCCAGGGCGCTTGGCCGCTGCACAGATCTGCACATGAGCGCAACATTCTCGGCACGCGGCCGATCGTCTCCGTCGACGGGCGGGCGGCATCTCGCGACTCGAGGCTGGCACGCTTTAAGCACCCTCAACCTTCGTCGACCCGTCGATTGTTCGAGGCGCTATGCCGCTCTCGCGTCCGCCGATTCGTGCGAGCCTCACGAGGCCTCGCCTCCACGCGATCCTCGTCCTCGATCAGATCCGGCAGGGCCGGCGACTCCTCGGGCAGCTCGAGAGACAAGACTGGCAAGCGGCGGAAGACGAGTACTACGCATGGCACGACTACAATCAGCGTCTGATGCGGCTTCTGCTCTCTCGCGACGAGGTCCTCGAGGCGTATCTACGGACGACCTACCGGCCCATGCTCGTGCCCGGGTCCGCCCTGCTCGACGGTCTGACGGCGGAGATTCGAGAGCTCGAGTCGGTAGCCACGCGCTTGGGACACTCTCCGTTCATGCTCGGGTCCGATCCCGCCGGATGGGAAGAGCCGCAGAGAATGGTGCTGATCGTCCACGGGCGGAACGTGGCGGTCAAGGAGACGGTCGCGCGCTTCCTCATGAAGCTCGGCCTCGAGCCGATCCTGCTCGACGAGCAGGCAGCTCACGGCCGAACGCTGATCGAGAAGCTCGAGGCGCACTCCCCCGTCTCCTTCGCCGTCGTCCTGCTCACCGGCGACGACGTCGGGGCGCTCGCCTCCGAGCGCCGCACCCTCCGGCCGCGCGCGCGGCAGAACGTGATCTTCGAGCTCGGCTTCTCGATCGCCAGCCTCACCCGCGATCGGGTGTGCGCGCTCTACGAGGAGGGCGTCGAGCTGCCCAGCGACTTTCGCGGCGTCGAGTACCAGCCGCTCGACGCGGCTGGCGCCTGGAAGTCGAAGCTCGCCCGCGAGCTGCACGCCGCCGGCCTGGAGTTCGATCCGATGAACCTCTTGTAGCGGCTCAGTGATACATCTCGAGCAGCTCGATGAGGCCGAGGCTCTTCATGCTGTCGAAGAGGTAGCCCTTCACTTCCTTCACCGTCCCCATCGAGGTCACGTCGCGCGCGATGGCGCGCGCGGCGGAGTAGGACACCGAGCGGACGATCCGCTTGATCACCGGAATGAAGAACGGGCCCATCGAGAGGTCGTCGAGGCCGAGTCCGAGGAGCACGATGGTGCAGAGCGGGTCGGCCGCCATCTCGCCGCACATGCCGGCCCACTTGCCCGCCCCCTTGGCCGCCTGCACCGTCTCGTGGATCGCCGCAAGCACGGCGGGGTGCAGCGGCTCGTAGAGCTGGGCGACCTTGCGGTTGTTGCGGTCGACGGCGAGGAGGTACTGGATCAGGTCGTTGGTGCCGATCGAGAAGAAGTCCACCTCGCGGATGAGCCGCGTGGCGAGCCAGACGGCGGACGGCGTCTCGACCATCATCCCGATCGGCATGTTCGGGTCGAAGTCGCGGCCTTCCCGGCGGAGCTCCGCCTTCGCCTCCTCGAGCAGCTCCTTCGCGCGCCGGATCTCCTCGAGGCTGGAGATCATCGGGAAGAGCAGGCGCAGGCGTCCGAGCGTCCCGGCGCGCAGGATGGCACGGAGCTGCACCTTGAAGAGGTCCGGCATCTCGAGCGAGATGCGGATCGACCGCCAGCCGAGGAACGGATTGTCCTCGCGCGGCAGCCGCATGTAGCCGGGGTACTTGTCGGCGCCGACGTCGAGGGTCCGGATGGTGACCGGGCGGCCTTCCATGGCGCGCACCAGGCGGGCGTAGAGCTGGTACTGCTCCTCCTCGTCGGGAAACTCGCGGTAGGTGATGAACGGGAACTCGGTGCGGTAGAGCCCCACCCCCTCGGCCCCATGCCGATGGGCGAACATCAGGTCGGCGAGCAGGCCGACGTTGGCGTACATCGAGACGCGGCGGCCGTCGGGCGTCTCCGCCGGCAGGCTCTTGATGCCTTCGAGCTCCCGGTTGAACGCGCGGTACTCGCGGGCGATCCGCTCGTACTCCCGCGTCACCTCGGCGGCCGGATTCACGTACACCACCCCCGAGTTGCCGTCGACGATCAGCTCGTCGCCCTCGTGCACGGTCTCCGTCAGGTGCTCGACGCCGACGACGGTGGGGATCTCGAACGACTTGGCGAGGATCGTGGCGTGCGACGTGACCCCGCCCGTGGCGAGCACGATGGCGCACAGGTGGTCGTGCTCGACCAGCGACAGGTCCGACAGCGTCAGCTCGTGCGCCACCAGCACGCTGTTCTTCGCGAGCGGGTGCTCGGGCTCCTCGATGCCGAGGAGGTTGCGCAGGATGCGCAGTCCCACGTCCTTCAGGTCGACGACCCGGTCGCGGAGATAGCCGGCGGACATGCGCTCGAAGGCGTCCAGGTACTCGTCGACGACACGTTTCAGCGCCGCCTCGGCAACCAGCCCGTCGGCGATGGCCTCCTCCACCTTCTTCGTGAAGCTCCGATCCTCGAGCATCATGCGGTGGGCGTCGATGATGCTCCAGTCGAACTCCGGCAAGCGGGTGGCGAGCCGGCCGCGCAGGCTCTCGAGCTCCACAGCCGACTCGGCGATGGCGCGCCAGAAGCGCTCGCGCTCGGCCTCGAGGTCATCGCACCGGCGCTCCTCCACGAGCGCGAAGCTGACCGGGGGCTGGAGGAGATGCACGCGGCCATGCCCGAACCCGGGCACGGCCGGCAGCCCCCCCAGCCGCGCGTGGGCGCGGCCGCGAGCTCCCGTCTCGGCCCGCTCGGCGGTCTTCTCGTAGGTCTGCAGCCGCTTGATCGCCGCGACCATTCGCCGGCGGTACTCGCGACGCTCCTTCTCCTTGGACTTGAGGTCCTCGAGCAGGCGGGCCTGGACGATGATGGCGCCCACCTGGCCGGCGATCGCCCGCAGCAGGCGCATCTCGTGGCGCGAGAAGCGCCGGCGGCGGAGCGTCTGCACGACGAGCACGCCCATCGGCGTGCCGCGCTCGGCGATCGGCACGCCGACGAAGGAATGGTACTTCTCCTCGCCGGTCTCCGGAAAGTACTTGTAGCGGGGGTGCGCGATGGCGTCGACGACCATCACGGGATCGCCCTTCTCGATCACCATGCCGGTCAGGCCTTCCTCGACGCTCATCGTCACCTTACCGATGGCGCTCTTCTCGAGACCGGTCGTCGCCCAGAGGGTCAGGCGCTGCGCGCGCGGGTCGAGGATGTAGAGCGAGCACACCTCGGTCCCCGTGCGCTCGGCCACCACCTCGACGATGCGCTGGAGGGTCTCCTTCAGATCCTCGGAGCGCGCGGTGATCGCGCTCACGTCTTCGAGAACGGTGAAGCCGTGGGTGCGCCCGGCCTTCGCCCGGCTCGGGCGCGGACGACGGCCCTTGCGGGTCTCCGCCTCCATGGGGGCGGCCGATCTTAGCGGGAGCCCCGCCGGGGGACAACGCTGGGGGCCGTCACGTCACCGGCACTCGAGGACGCTGGCCCTCGAGCTGAAGCGGCAGCTCGGCGCGAGGAACACGGCCCTGCCGCACTGGCCCTGCGTCGGGTTGAGCACGACCTCGGCGTCGAGCGACGGGTCGGTGCTGCTCACCGGGTAGGAGCCCTTCCTCGCTCTCAGGACGAGCCCGACGAGCCCGGGTGTCCGCGAGGATCTGTCCCGGATCTGCAGCCTGACGATGCCGCCGGCCGGCGACGCGCTGCGATCGACGTGCGTCCACCGGGTCGGCCGCACCCGGCGATCGACCTTCCATCCCACCCGCGCGCGCGGATCGAACCGCCCGGGCGCGATGTCCGCATCCACGACCACCCCGCCGGCACGCGTCCGGACGAGAAACCGGACGCCGGTGGCGACCGGGTCCAGAGGCGGCGTGATCGGCGCCGGCAGAGCGAGCGCACCGCGAAAGGCCAGCCGGTCGTCGCCCGGTGGGCTGTCGAGCCCGCCGATGCGCAGCCTGGGGTCCGACATCGCGGTGATGACGCGCGCGTGCGCGCAGAGGTGCGTCGCGGCATCGCAGGTGTCGGCGGTGCAGACGTCGCCGTCCGCACATTCCGCGTCGCGCGTGCAGTCGTCGACCTCGGTCACGAAGGACGCCATGCAAGGCCGGTCGTCCTCTTCCCCGCCGCAGCCCGCATCGCTCGTCACGCTGGCGGTGTTGGTGATCTTGCCGGGGACCGTCGGCACGACGACGATGGTCACCGTTGCACGGCTGCCCGTAGCGAGCGCGCCGAGGTTGCAGACGACGGGGGCCGCGCCGCTGCACGTCCCCTGGCTCGCGCTCGCGGACACCGGCGCCGCCTCGGCGGGCGGCATGTCGGTGAGGACGACCCCGGTATCGGCGCTGATGGCCTCCACCGCGATCGTGTAGGTCAGCGGCTGGCCCACTCTGACGGGATCGGGACGGCCGCCGCTGTCGGATGCGTCGATCACGACGCAGCCCGAGAGGGCGAGAGCAACCACGCCCGCCAGCCATCGACTGCTCATACCCCGCGCCTCACCGCCGGCTCGCCGTCAGCCGTAGAACGCGGCCACCGCCTCGACGACCGTGTCGACCGCCCGGTCGTCGAGCGCCGGGTAGATGGGCAGCGCGAGCACCTCGGCGGCCGCGCGCTCGGCCTCGGGAAAGGCGCCGCGCCGGAACCCGAGCGCGGCGAGCGGCGGCTGCAGGTGGAGCGGCAGCGGGTAGTAGACCTGCGCCCCGATCCCGACCGTCGCGAGCCGCGCCTGGAGCGCATCGCGGTCGCGCGCCCGCACGACGTACTGGTGGAAGACATGCGCCTCCCCCGCCGGCGCGGGAAGGACGAGTGGCGCGTCGGGGCGGCCGGTGAGCCCCGCCTCCGCGAAGAGCCTGCCGTAACGCTCGGCGATGGCTCGCCGCCGGGCGTTCCACCCGTCCAGGCGGGGCAACTTGACGCCGAGGGCCGCCGCCTGCACCGCGTCCAGCCGGGAGCAGAGGCCGAGCGACGCGTGCACGTACGGCGTCGCCGAGTGACCCTGGTGTCGCTCCTGACGCACGCGCGCCGCCAGCGCGGTGTCGCCGGTCAGCACCATGCCGCCGTCGCCCAGACCGCCCAGGTTCTTGGTCGGGTAGAACGAGAGACAGCCCGCGCGACCGAACGCCCCTCCCCTGACGCCGTCGGCCCGCGCCCCGACCGCCTGCGCCGCGTCCTCGACCACCCACAGCCCGTGGCGCTCGGCGAGCGCGCCGAGCGCGCGCATCGGGGCGAGCCGCCCGAAGAGATGGACCGGCAAGAACCCGACGACGCGCTCGCGCGTCGCCGCGAGCGTTGCCTCGGCCGCCGCCGGGTCGAGGTTGAAGGTCGCCGGGTCGATGTCCGCGAAGAGCGGCCTGGCCCCCAGGCGGACGACCGTGCTCGCCGTGGCCCAGAAGCTGAACGGCGTCGTGAGCACGCTCACGCCCGGTCCGACGCCCAGGGCGCCGAGCGCGAGGAACAGGGCGTCGGTGCCCGACGCGACGCCGATCGCGTGCGGCACGCCGCAGTACGCCGCCATCGCGGCCTCGAAGCGCTCGACGTGCGGTCCCAGCACGAAGGCGTGGCTGGCGAGCACCTCGGCCACCGCCGCCTGGACTTCGCGGCCGACCTCCCGGTCCTGCGCCGCGAGATCGAGAAACGGGACGTTCATCGATATCCTTCGCTCGCGCTCATGAGCCCGCCGTGAACGCGACCGCCGCGTAGCCGACCACGTGGTCGTGCTCGTCGCTCGCGTCGAGCGACGTCGTGTGCGCCAGCACCTCGCCACGGCTGCCCGCCGGCAGGGCGCGCAGCAGCACCTCGATCGGGTAGCGCCCGCAGATGGTCGCCCCCGTCGACTCGACGTAGCGCCCGAACCCCTCGATGTCGCAGGCGGTGACGTGCTCGAGCGCGCCGCCGTCGAGCCGGGCGACGGCGCCGGCGACCGTCGCCCGGTCGGTCGGCGGCACGGGAAGGTAGTCGAACCGCCGGCCGTAGTGCACGAGGTCCGAGCTCACGACGACGAGCGTCCCGGGCGCGATCCATGGCCGCAGCGCCCCGGCGAGCGTCTCGCCGTCACCGGCGTCGAGCCGTCCGACCAGCACGGGCACGATCGCCGTCCCGGGATCTATCACCTGCAGCCAGGGGAGCTGGATCTCGACGGCATGCTCGCGGACGAAGACCGCGGGGTTGGCACGGATCAGCGGGCAGCGCGTGAGCGCGCCGAGCGCCTCCTGATCGATCGAGAGGAGGCCGAGCGGCGTCCGGTAGGCGGTCATGGGCAGGACTGCGGCGCCGCGAAACGCGGCGAAGTGGCTCGGCGCGAGGACGAGCGCCCGCCGCCAGCCCGTTCCCGCGGCGGCAAAGCCGCGCGCCGCGGTCGGGCCGGAGTACTCGTAGGCGGCGTGCGGGACGAGGATGGCGTCGGTGCGGGGACGACGGGCGCCGCTCGCCAGCATCTCACGCACCGACGCCGCCAGCACGTCCGCAGCCGCGGGGTACCAGCGGCCGGCGAGATGCGGCTCCTTGACGCGCGGCAGGGGTCCCGCCGGGTCGCTCATGGATATCCTTCGCTCACGCTCATGGATATCCTTCGCTCACGCTCATGGCTGGTCGCCGAAACCGAGCCAGAGGCGGCGCACCTCTGGCTCGCCGAAGCACCGCGGGCAGCTCACCACGTCGACGGGCTCCAGCACGCGCCGGTACGTGATGGGCGCCTCGTCGTCCCGGCGCCGCACGGCAGCGTCTTCCGTGCGGCCGGTGCGCAGGAGGTAGTAGCCGACGACATAGCCGGTCCGCGTGTGCCGCGTGCCGTCGACGGCGGCGCCGCAGCGCGCGCAGTGGAGGGCCGGCGGCGCGCTCGAGTCCATCCGACGCAAACCGTACGGACAAAGACGCGCCCCCGTCAACCGTACCGCGCCGGCTTTGATTCCGCGGGGCGCGCCGGGTAACGTGCGATCGGTTACGATGGCACGACCACGGCGGGCGGGCGTGCTCCGGCGCATCCTCGCCTGGAGCGTGGTGGCGGGGCTCCTCGCCGCCGGCGTCGCGGGATTCGTCGTCTACCGGGAGGTCACCACGGACCTGCCGCCGGTCGACCAGCTCCTGCGCTACCAGCCGCCGGTCGCCACCCGCATCTTCGCCGACGACGGGGCGTTGATCGGCGAGTTTTACGTCGAGCGCCGCTACCTCGTCCCGCTGGCGGCCATCCCGCCGCACGTGCGCCTCGCCTTTCTGGCCGCCGAGGACGCCGATTTCTACCGGCACCACGGCGTGAACCCGCTGAGCATTCTCCGCGCCTTCGTGGCGAACCTCCTGCACCATCAGGTGGTCCAGGGCGGCAGCACGATCACGCAGCAGGTGGTGAAGGCGCTCCTCCTGTCGCCCGAGCGCAGCTACGAGCGCAAGGTGAAGGAGCTCGTCCTGGCGTTCCGGCTGGAGGCGAAGCTCTCGAAGGACGACATCCTCTACCTGTACCTCAATCAGATCTACTTCGGCGCCGGCGCCTACGGGGTCGCGGCGGCGGCCCGGGCGTTCTTCGACGTCGACGTCGGCGACCTCACCATCGCGCAGGCGGCCCTCCTGGCCGGGCTCCCCCAGGCGCCGAGCCGCTACGACCCGCAGCGCCACCCCCAGCAGGCGCTGGCGCGGCAGCACTACGTCCTCGAGCGCATGCGCGCCGAGGGCTTCATCAATGCCGAGCAGTACGCCGCCGCCCGCGCGGAGCGGCTCACCTTCACGCCGCACCGTCCCGGCACCTATCTCGCCGCGCCCTGGTACGTCGAGCACGTCCGCCGACTCCTCGAGGAGCGCTACGGCGGCACGGCCCCCTATCAGCTCGGGCTGCGGGTCTACACGGCCGTCGACCTCGGCATGCAACGCGCGGCCGAGGAGGCGCTCCGCGCGGGCCTCACCGAGCTCGACCGGCGTCAGGGCTTCCGCGGGCCGATCCGCCACCTCGACCCCCGCAAGGGGGACGCCTTCCTGGCGCACCTCGCGGCCGGCGGCGCGGCGCAGGCCGGACGGCCGGTGCGCGCGATCGTCACGGAGGTCCGTCCGAGCGGCCTGGTCGTGCACACGCCGGGGGACCGGGGCACGCTTCCCGCGGACGCGCTCGTGTGGGGCAAGACGCGCGTCGCACCGGGGAGCTTCCGGGCGGGCGACGTCATCTCGGTCACGCAGGCGGGCCGCGCCGGGGACGGGACGGCGCGCTTCGCGCTCGATCAGGAGCCGCAGGTCGAGGGCGCGCTCGTCGCCTTCGACCCGTACACCGGTGAGGTGAAGGCGATGGTCGGCGGCTACGACTTCAACCGGAGCCAGTTCAACCGGGCGGTCCAGGCGCACCGCCAGCCGGGCTCGAGCTTCAAGCCGCTCATCTACGCCGCGGCGATCGAGCACGGCTACACGCCGGCCTCGATCGTCCTCGACGCCCCCATCGAGCTGCCGAACGGGAATCAGCCGCCGTGGATGCCGCGCAACTACGAGGGTAAATACTTCGGCCCGACTCCCCTGCGCCAGGCCCTCGCCCGCTCGTTGAACAGCGTGACGGTGCGGCTGGTCGACGCCATGGGCATCGACTACGTGCGCAAGTCACTCGGCCGCTTCGGGCTCGAGGCCACGTTGCCGCGGAACCTGTCGCTCGCCCTCGGCAGCGCCGAGTTGACCCCCCTCGAGCTCGTCCGGGCCTACGGCGTCTTCGCCACGCTCGGCAAGCGCTTCGATCCGATCTTCATCACCCGCGTCACCGACAGCGAGGCGAACCCGCTCGAGTTCGGACACACGCGGCCGCACTTCGAGCCGGTGATGAGTCCGGCCACCGCCTACGTCGTCACCAACATGATGGAGTCGGTGGTCAAGCACGGGACCGGCCGCAAGGCCGCGGAGCTCGGGCGGCCGGTCGCGGGCAAGACGGGCACGACCAACGACACCCACGATGCCTGGTTCATCGGCTTCACTCCCGATCTCCTTGCGGGCGTCTGGGTCGGCTTCGACTCGGAGCGCTCGCTCGGCGCCCACGAGACGGGCGGCCACGCCGCGGCGCCCATCTGGACGGAGTTCATGAAGCAGGCGCTCGGCGACCGGCCGGTCGTCGACTTCCCGGTGCCGGACGGGGTGACGTTCGCCCAGATCGACCCGGCCTCCGGCCTGCGCGCGGTGCCGGGCGGCGAGGCCGAGCTCGAGGTCTTCGTCAGCGGCACCGAGCCGACGCGCTATGCGAGCGCCCCCGAGGCCATCGAGCCGGCGGCCGCGCCCGCCGAGGCGCCGCCCGCCGACACGGACTGACGGCGCCCGGCGAAACCGCTCAGAGCCGCCAGTAGGCCGCGTGGGCAGCCCGCACGCGGGCCAGCACCGCCTGGACGCGGCGCGCCTCGCCCGTCGCCGGCGGCGCAGAGCCGCCCGTCCCGCGCATCGCGGCGAGGACGGCGTCGACCCCCTCGACGAGGGCGCGGAGGTCGTATCCCCCCTCGAGCGCGGCCGCGATCCGCCCCCCGGCGCTCTCCCCCGCCAGCTGGGTGCATGCCTGTGCCATGGCGGTGAACCCGGCGGGTGTGACCGCCATGGCACCGAGCGGGTCGCGATGATCGCAGTCGAAACCGGCCGACACCAGGACGAACTCGGGTGCGAACTGGCGGCAGACGGGCAGCACGACCTCGCGAAAGGCCTCGGCGTACTCCGCGTCGCCGAAGCCGGCGGGAAACGGCAGGTTGAGCGTCCGCCCGGCGCCGGCGCCCTGCCCGACCTCCTCCGCCCCGCCCGTGCCGGGGTAGTAGGGATACTGGTGCGTCGACACGTACAGCACGTCGGGGTCTTCCTCGAAGAGGTGCTGCGTGCCGTTGCCGTGGTGCAGATCCCAGTCGATGATCGCGACCCGGCGGATGCCCTTGGTGCCGAGGAACGCCGCCGCCACCGCCACGTTGTTGAAGAGGCAGAACCCCATGGCGCGCTCCCGCTCGGCGTGATGGCCCGGGGGACGCACGAGCGCGAAGGCGTTCGCGACCTCGCCCGCGAGAATCGCCTCGCAGCCGACGAGCAGGCTGCCGGCGGCGAGCCGCGCCGCCTCGTAGGAGTCGGCGGACGCGCTCGTGTCCGGGTCGAAGACGACGCGCGGCCTTCCGGCCGTGCGCGCGACGCGTTCGATGTGTGCGCGCGTGTGGACGAGCGCGAGCTCGTCCTCGGTCGCGAGGCGCGGGTGAAGCCGGACGAGTCCCGGTGCGTCCTCGAGGTGATCGAGGAGCACTCGCAGACGGTCGGCGCGCTCGGGATGGCTGCGACCCGGGTCGTGCGCCAGCATACGGGCGTCCGAAACGACGGCCGTACCGCCCGTCATCGAGGCGACGATAGCAGACCACCCCACGAGCCGCGACGGCGCTCAATTGACACTCGATACCCTTTTGCCTACCCTCGCCGCGAATGTTCGGCATCGGCATGCCCGAGCTGATCGTGATCTTGGTGGTCGCGCTCGTGGTCCTCGGTCCCAAACGGCTGCCGGAGGTCGCGCGCACGCTCGGCAAGGCGATCGCCGAGTTCCGGCGGCAGACGAGCGAGATCGTCGAGGAGTTCCAGACGCAGGCGCTGCGCGAGGACGAGCCCGAGCGTCCTGCCGCCCGGCCGGGTGCGACGGCGAGCCTGCCCCCGCAAGCGCCACCCGCTCCGGACAAACCCACCTCCGGCCAGACCTGACCGGGGGCGGCCCCCATGGGTCCCGAGACCGACGCGCGGATGCCGCTCACCGCGCATCTCGAGGAGCTGCGCTGGCGGATCGTGCGCGCCCTCGTCGCCGTCGGCGTCGGGTTCTCGGTCTGCTACGCGTTCTCCGAGCACATCTTCGCGTTCCTCCTCCATCCCCTCGCCGCGCTGCGGCCCAGCGAGGCGCTGGTCATCGGCACGGGGGTGACGGAGGCGTTCTTCACCAAGCTCAAGGTCTCCTTCATCGCCGGCATCTTCGCGGCGAGCCCGGTGATCTTCTTCCAGGCCTGGCGCTTCATCGCGCCCGGCCTCTACGAGAAGGAGAAGCGTCTCGCCGTGCCGTTCTCGATCGCGGCTTCTGCCTTCTTCCTGACCGGGGCCGCCTTCTGCTACTGGTTCGTCTTCCCCGTCGCCTACCGCTTCTTCCTCGACGAGTTCACCTCCATCGGCGTGGCCCCCCAGATCCGCATCAGCGAGTACCTGGCGTTCGCCTCGCGCATGCTGCTCGCCTTCGGCGCGACCTTCGAGCTGCCGGTCGTGACCTTCTTCCTCGCCCGCATCGGCGTGGTGACGCACCGCCACCTGATCGCGTGGGCGCGCTACGCAATCGTCGTCATCTTCATCGTCGCCGCGGTGCTGACACCGGGTCCCGACGTCGCCTCGCAGCTCCTCATGGCGGCGCCGCTGCTCGTGCTCTACGGGGTGAGCATCGTGGTCGCGCTGTTCGCGGCGCGGCCGGCGCCTGCCGCGGTCCCGGCGGAGGGGACGGGGCAGCCCTGACGCGTCACGCGTCGTCGTCGGGCCCGAGCCAGTCCCCGTCGAAATCGGCCGGCGGCGCCGACTCCTCGCACACGCCCTCGGCCGCGAGCGACGCGACGACGGCGCGCGCCACGCGCTCGAAGTCCCTGGTGGTCAGCACGACGAGCGTCGCTCGGTGGCGGTCGAGCGTGCGCACGGTCGCCACACCCTCGTACGACTCGAAGACGAACTTGACGTAGGCAATCTCGCGGCGGGGGACGCGCAGGCAGATCGGGACGACGTCGGGCGCGTGAGTCACGGCGTTTATCCTGAGATCATGTGCGAACCGGCGATATCCGAGATTGCGGGCTCCCACCCTCCCGCGCTAGGCTACGGTAGATCATGAAGCCTCTGAAGGCGCGCGTGAAGGGCGGTCGCATCGTGGTCGACGAGCCTACCGACCTACCGGAGGGGACCGAGATCGAACTCGTCCCGGCCGACGCGTGGGACGGCTTGGATGACGAGGAGCGTCGCCGTCTCCACGCAGCGCTCGCCGCCTCGGAGGAAGATGTCCGTAGCGGCCGCGTGCGTCCGGCGTCAGAGGTCCTGGCAGACCTCAAGCGCGCCAGATCGTGAGTCGGACGCGGGTCCTCGTCGCAGCGCGAGCCGAGACGCAGATCAGGGCGATCGAGGAGTGGTGGAGGGTCAACAGGCAGGACGCGCCGACGCTCTTCATAGAAGAGCTTGAGGAGGCACTGGGGCGAATTGCGGCCGCTCCCGAGGCCGGAGCGGCGTACGCTGCGACCGGCATGCGTCGCATCCGGCGAGTCTTGCTCCGCCGGAGTTGATACCACGTCTACTACCGCTTCGACCGGGGGCAGGAAGTGGCCGTGGTCAGGGCCGTCTGGCACGCGATGCGCGGGCACGGTCCCCGCCTCGCGTAGCGTCGGCGCGCGCCGGGATTCCACCGCTCAGAAGCTGTAGCGGGCATCGAGGACGAACTCGTCGTTCGCCCGGAACTGCCCGATCAGCGACAGCCGCGGCCCGCCGATCGCCAGGTAGCCGAGGCGCAGGCGGAGGTCGTCGCGCACCCGATACGATACCCGCGGGAAGACGAACCACGCCTGCCGCTCGAAGGCCCACACGCCCTTCACCTCGACCTCCATCTGCTCGCCGAGATAGCGCTTGTGGAGCGAGGCCACGAGGCGGGTCTCGGGGTCGTTGACGACGAGCGGAGGGGTGGGCTCGAGGAACGCGATCTGGTTCACCTGGAGGAGCGGCTGGTAGCCGTGCCAGAGGTAGTCCGCGCCGGCGCCCCACTCGACCGTGTCGAAGGAAGGAAACAGGGCGCCGAGCGGCACCGCGACGCGGTGACGCTTCAGGAGCTCTCGCGTGATCTGCTTCAGCGGCAGCCGCGCGAGGGCCGGCTGAGCGATGAGGTCGCTCGAGCGGCGGAGATACGGCCGATCGTCGAGCCACGCCGCCTCGGCGCGCAGCGTGAAGCCTCCGAGCGGCATCGCCCAGTCCGCTCCCGTCATGTGGATCGGGTCGTGCGCCTGGCGGAGCCGGCTGACGACGCGGGCGGCGAGCGGCGTGAGCGAGAGGAGCTGCAGCTCCGGACGGAGGTCGACGTCGGGCCCGGTCTCGGGACCCGTGTAGTGATACAGGTCCCAGTCGCTCTCCCCCGACGTGCCGCCCAGACGGAGCGCGACCGCGCCGGCATCGAGCCGCCGCGGCGGCCGATGGTTCTGCGTGCGGAGCATCACCGGGAGGACGAGCCCCGTGGCGGACGGGAGACCCGCCCGCGCCAGCGTCGCGCGCGAGACCACCACCCGGCTCGGCGGCACGAGGCTCTGGGGAAACCAGCGTTCGTCGAGCAGGGCCAGCCGCGGCGGGACGGCGAGCGGGACGTAGACCAGCGTCGCGCGCAGGCCCGTCAGCGCCAGCCGCGGCAGGTCGGGCAGGTAGTAGGTGCCGAGCGCGGCGGGGATGCCGATCTTCCGCTCCTCGAAGTCCTGGACCAGCGGATCGTGATAGTCGCGCGGGTTCACGATGTCGGTCGGCGGGATGCCGTCGAGCTTTCCCCAGGCCATCTTCTGCACGCCGACGCGGAGGTCGGCGCGACGGAGGTGAACGTCGGCGAACGCCTCGCTCACCTCCGTGGACGGCGAGCGGTTCTGGTAGATGTGCGACCAGTCGTACAGGCCCGCGCCCGAGCCGCCCTCGAACGGTCCACCGACGCGCTCGCGGATCTCGAGCCGACCGCGCAGCCAGCGGGCGGCGGTGCCGTCCAGGTGGACGTCGAGCAGCGCCTGCGGCCGCTCGCGCTTGCCGCCCTCGGTCTCGGCGACCGCCAGGCCATCGACGTAGCCGCCGGCCGTGAGACGACCGCCCGCTCCCGGGACTTCGACGGCCGCAGCAGTCGCAGCCAAGAGAACCCCGAGCACGACCGTCTTCGCGTTGAACCGGCGGGGCCGCCTCTCTATACTCCCGCGCCCATGAGCGCGCGCGCGAACGAGTCGCTCGACAAGGACCTCGACCGGCAGATCGGCGCCACCCACCGGCGGCTCGTCAAGGCGATAGACGGCCGGGTGGCGGCGATGAGCCTCCAGACGAAGGAGCGCTACTTCGCCGTGCTCTCGACACTCGTCGCCAAGCTCGAGGCGCCCGAGAAGTCGCTGCGCGAGATCGCCCAGGAGATGGTGGCCGAGGCGGCGAGCATGATCCTGCTCGAGCCGTAGAGCGAGCCGCGAGCTTGCTAAAACAGCGCCTCGAGCCGCTCCCATCCCACTTCCTCGAGCGACCGCACCACCAGGTCGGCATCGGCCAGCGCCTCGGCGGCGTACGAGTTGGTGACCGCCAGGCAGCGCATTCCCGCCCGGCGGGCGGCCTCGATGCCGGCGCGTGAATCCTCGACGACGAGGCAGTGCTCGGCTGCCAGGTCCGGCACCCGCTCGCGCAGCCGCGCCAGGGCGCAGAGAAAAGTCGCCGGCGACGGCTTCCCCTCCTCGACGTCCTCGGCGCTCACGATCGCGGCGAAGGCGCGGGTGAGGCCCGCCTGGGCGAGGATGAGGGCGATCTCGCGACGCAGCGCCCCGGACGCGATGGCGAGGGGGACGCGCGCCGCGGCCGCGCGCACGAACTCCGGCACGCCCGGGAAGATGCGGACGCCGTCGCGCACCAGGTCGAGGAAGTGGCCGGCTTTCGCCGCCATGAGCTCCTCGGTGCGCTCCGGCGTCACCGGTCGCCCCGCCTCGCGGAGCGCCGCCACGATCGCGTCGTGGTCGTCGAAGCCGAGGTAGCGCGCGTAGTAGGCGTCGGCGGCGAGCGTGACGCCCTCCGCCGCCAGCGTGCGCTGGAAGGCCGCCAGGTGCAGCGGCTCGTCGTCGGCGATGACGCCGTCGAAGTCGAAGACGAGCGCGCGCGGCCCCGGCGACACGGGCGCCCCTTATAGCGGCTGGGCGTCGGTCCGGCCAAACCGGCTGGCGGGCGGCGGGCACGCTCTCTAGAATCGGCGGACCCATGAAGTCGACCTTCCGACCCCGGCTGCTGAACGGACAGACCGGCGACCCGGCGCTCCTCCTGAACCTCCGGTGGCAGGGGCGTGCGCTGCTCGTCGATCTCGGACGGATCGACCGGACGCCCGCGCCCGTGCTCCTGCCGATCGAGGCGGTCTTCGTGTCCCATACCCACATGGACCACTTCATGGGCTTCGATCAGCTGCTGCGCGCCTTCCTCGCGCGCGACGCGACGCTGCGGCTGTACGGACCCGCAGGCCTCGCCGACTGCGTCGAGGGCAAGCTCGCCGGCTACACCTGGAACCTGACCGAGGAATACCCCTTCGTGATCGAGGTGACCGACATCGGCGAGCGAGAGACGACCGACTGGCGCTTCGCGGCCCGCCGCCGGTTCGAGCGCGAGATGCTCGGTCCGCCCCGGCCGTTCACCGGCGTCGTGCTCGCCGACCCGGTCTTCACGGTCGAGGCCGTGCCGCTCGATCACCGCATCGTGTCGATGGCGTATGCCGTGACCGAGCGCACGCACTTGAACGTGCGCGCCGACGCGCTCGCGGCCTCGGGCCTCCGGCCGGGCCGGTGGCTCAACACGTTGAAGGACGCCGTGCGCGCCGGCGCGCCGGCCGACACGCCGATCGAGGTGGTGCCGGGGAGCCGGCGGCCCCTCGCGGCGCTGCGCGAGGAGCTGCTGGTGAAGACCCCGGGCCAGAAGATCGCCTACGTGGTGGACGCGCTCTTCTCGCCGGCCAACGTCGCCAAGGTCACGCGCCTGGCGACGGGCGCCGACGTCCTCTTCTGCGAGGCACCGTTCCTGGAGGAGGATCTCGAGCAGGCGACTCGCCGCTATCACCTGACCGCGGCGCAGGCCGGCGCGCTGGGGCGCGCCGCCGGCGTGCATCGCCTCCAGGTCTTCCACTTCTCGCCGCGATATGAGGGCCGCTACGGCGACATCGTCGCCGAGGCGCAGGCCGAGTTTGCCGGCCGGGAGCCACGCTATGGGGGTCTGGAGCGAGGAAGCGCGTCGCTTCCTTGAGACGCATCGCGTCGGGCACCTGGCCACCGCGGGCGCAGACGGCGCCCCGCATGTCGTCCCCGTCTGCTATGCGCTCGACGACGCGGCGCTCTACTTCATCGCCGACGAGAAGCCGAAGCGCCGCGCGCCCCGCGAGCTCCAGCGGCTCAAGAACCTGCGCGAGAACGCTCGCGCTGCGCTCGTCGTCGACGACTACGACGAGGACTGGTCGCGGCTCGCGTGGGTGCTGGTGCGCGGCACGGCTTTCTTCCTCACCGAACCGGCCGCGCATGACGCCGCGCTCCGTCTCCTGCGCGCACGCTACGCGCAGTACAAGGTGATGCGCCTCGATGACTCGACGCGCCATCCCGTGGTGCGCATCGATCCGGTGCGGGTCATCATGTGGCGCTCGCTGCGCGGAACGTGATGCCGGTCCTTGCGCGGCTGCCTCAGGTTTCGAACCAAAGCAGGTTTGCACGGTCGTGCCCCCGCGGCGCGGGCCGGGCGTGCTCGGACGACGCCATGTTGGCTGCGGGGAGCGGGTTCGCCATCGCGCCGTTGGCTACGACCGTCTTGCTAGTCCAACCCGGCGAGAAGATGGAGAAAGAGCGTCGCCGCCGGGCGCCGTCCGCAAACCCTTGCGAAACCCGCGCGCGGCCGCCGCGTCGAGCGTGCGGGGAACCCCTCGCTGGCACCGCTTTCGCTACTTCCCGCCCCCCGAGGGGGCTTGGAACGATGATAATCGACCGCGAGACCTTCACCGAGTTGGCCGTTCACTTGAAACTCGCTTCGGATGCGGTGCTTACGACGGCCCGCCATCTCGCGGTGCTCTCCAACGGAGACGCCGGACCGGACGAGCACTGGGCCGGCACGCTCGACAGCCTGATGTCGATGAACACCGAGATCACCGTCATGGAACGGATTCTGCGGGCTCTCATGGAAGCCAACCGTGAGGAAGAGTCCTCGCTCTCGGTGCCCGACAAGAAGTCCGAGCCGCTGCCGTCCTGAGAAACGGTTCCCGCCGGCGGAGACGGGGCGGCCGCACCGTCTCCGCCTCCTCCCCCTCGCCCTAGCGCGCCGTCTCCGGCGGCGCCGGGTTGACCAGATCCATCCCGAGCGTGTGCGGGAAGATCGTCGCGATCTCCTCGGGCGTCCAGCGTCCCGCCTTCTGGATCGTCCGCACCGGGGCGGGATAGTTGAGCAGGGCGACGAGCCCCGCCATGACCAGGAAGGTCTGCCCATTGACGTTCCGGGCCGCGTCGGTCGCCAGGTAGACCACCCACGGCGCGACGTTCTCCGGCCCGAAGTTCCGGAGCGGGAAGCCGCGCTCCTCGAATCCCGTCTCCAGCCCGCGCTCGGCCCGCGCCCGCCGCACGCTCGGCGGCACCGTCTGCGACATGCGCGTCAGCGCGCCGGGGCAGACGGCGTTCACCGTGATCCCGTAGCGGCCGAGGTCGCGGGACGCGACGCGCGTGAGGCCCGCGATGCCGTCCTTGGCCGCCCCGTAGTTCGCCTGCCCCGAGTTGCCGTACACGCCCGAGGTGGAGGAGATCGAGATGATCCGCCCGCGGCGCTGCTGCCGCATGTGGACGGCGGCATGGCGGGTGCAGTTGAACGTCCCCTTGAGGTGCACGGCGATGACCGCGTCCCACTCTTCCTCCGTCATGTTGAACAGCATGCGGTCGCGCAGGATGCCGGCGTTGTTGACCAGGACGTCGATCGCGCCGAACTCGCGGACCGCGCTGCCGACGATGCGCTCGGCCGCCTGGAAGTCGGCGACGCTCTCGTAGCTCGCGACCGCCCGGCCGCCCTTCGCGCGGATCGCGGCGACCACCTCGTCGGCGACGCTCGCCTGGCTCCCGCGGCCGTCGACCTCGGCGCCGAGGTCGTTCACCACCACGGCGGCGCCCTCGGCCGCGAGCAGCTCGGCGATCGCCCGGCCGATCCCGCGCCCCGCCCCGGTCACCACGGCCGCCTTGCCGTCGAGCCGACCCATGCTCAGGCGTCCTTCGCAGGCGCCGGGTTCACGAGGCCCTCGAGGACCGTCGCCGGCGCCAGGCGCTCGAGCTCGTCGAGCGTCCAGTTGCCGTCCGCCTTGTAGAGCGCCTTCACCGGGCGCGGCTGCGAGACGAGCGCCACCGTGTTCCCGAAGCACAGGAAGAACTGCCCGTTCACCCCGCGGGCGTGCTCGCTCGCCAGGTAGACCACGGTGGGTGCGACATCGTCGGGGTCGAGCTCCTCGATCTGGGCGACACCCCGGTCCTCGCGCTGGATGCCTTGCTGCCTGCGCAGCTCGCGCGCGCGGCGCACCTCCTCGTTGACCGTCATCCGTGTCCCGGCGACCGGGCAGATCGCGTTGACCGTGACGCCGTACTTCCCGAGGTCGCGGGCGGCCACCTTGGTGAGCCCCCCGATGGCCGACTTGGCGGCGCCGTAGTTCGCCTGGCCGGGGTTCCCGAAGAGGCCCGAGCCCGAGCTGAAGGTGACGATGCGGCCCCAGCGCTGCTCGCGCATGTGGGTGCAGGCGTGCCGCACGCAGTTGAAGGTCCCCTTCAGGTGCACGGCGAGGACCGCGTCCCACTCCTCCTCGCTCATGTTGAAGATCATCCGGTCGCGCAGGATGCCGGCGCAGGTGACCAGGATGTCGATGCGGCCGAAGCGCGACAGCGCCGTGCCGATGATGCGCCGAGCGCCTTCCCAATCGGCGACGGAGTCCGGGTTGGCGACCGCCTCGCCCCCGTCCCGCTCGATCTCGGCGACGACGTCGAAGGCGGGGCCGGTGGACGGCGCGCGGCCGTCGACGGCGACGCCGTAGTCGTTCACCACCACCCTGGCGCCGGCGGCGGCCAGCGCCCGCGCGACGCCGCGGCCGATGCCCCGGCCGCCCCCGGTGACGACCGCCACCCGGCCCGCCAGCATGTCGCCCATCGCGCGCGGACTCTACAACGGGTGCGCCGCGCCGGTCGAGACGGCGCGTCACCCCCGTCAGGGGGAGATCGGCAGCCTGTTGTGCCAGTAGCTGAGATCGCCCGGGCTCGAGGCGACCACCACGATCCCGCTCTCCGGCGTGACCGGCTGCTTGGTGCCGGTCGGGTTGTTGATGTCGCGCACCGCGGTGCTCGTGATGACGGGGATGCCGAGCCCACCCTGGAGCGCGATCCGGTCCATGTCGGTGGTCTTGTAGTAGATCGACTGGTGGAACGGCGAGTAGAAGATGTAGACGCGGCGGTGCAGCTCGTCGAGCTGGACGAGGCCGCGCGTGCCGAGCGTCGCGAAGGTGGCGACGGTGTACATCGGCGACCAGGTTCCGTCGGGCGAGCGGACGAGCAGGCCGACCAGCGTGTCGGACGCACTGCTGCGGCTCGTTTTCATCACTACCCACAGCCTGCCGTCGGCGGCGAGCTTCATGTTGAAGTGGTCGTCAGCGGCCTTGCTGCCGGCGACGGCGACCTCGGTGGTCCAGCCGGCGCCCGGGGCCGCGTCATCGGGGTGCACCGCGAAGTAGTCGGCCTGGGTCCGCTGGTTGGTCCAGAAGACCCCGATCTTCCCGTTCATCGCGATGACGCCCGCGAGCTCGGTGGTGGTGGTGGCGACGGGGAGGCCCTGGGTGGCGGGCAGGACGAACGGCGCCGACCAGTGCAGGTCGTCGTCGAGCGAGTGGGCAACGAACACCGAGCCGTTGCGGGTGTAGGCCACCCAGAAGCGGCCGGTCGAGTCCTCGGCGAGCGTCATCGAGTTGGTGCCGCCGCCTGGGAGCTCGACCGGGAAGCCGGCGTCGAGAACGTAGGTCCCGAGCGTCGGGTCGTAGGAGTAGCGGAGCAGCCGGTTGGTCCCGGGCGCCAGGTAGCCGGTGCGCGAGACCATGTACAGCTTCTCGCCGTTCCACAGGCAGTCCTGACGGCTCATCGGGCGCTCGTCGATGAAGACGCCGGTGTCGATCCAGCGTTGCGTGCTGCGATCCAGGCGGTGGATGTGGTGCGCGTGCGCGGCGCCGCTGTAGAGCGTGGCCCACCACGTGCCGTCGACGAACCAGAGGTGGCTCTCGGGCTTCTGGGCCGTGGCCTCGTTCGACATCCCGGTGCCGACCGCAGCCGGGTACGTGAAGTCCCGAAAGCCGAGGTTGCCGTTGGAGGTGACCGTCACCACCACCGTGGCGCTGCCCGGCACGTTGCTCGAGTCGGTCACCGTGGCGGCGATGGTGTGCGTGCCGGGGCTCAGCACGCGGGCGAACGAGGCCCCCGTGCCGAGCGGGCCGTCGAGGCTGGACGTCCACTGGATGCGGGGGGAGAGGTCGCCGTCCTGACGGTCGACGGCGGCGGCGCTGAAGACCACCTCCTGCCCGGACGAAACCTGCGCGCCGTTCCCCGGCTCGGCGATCGTCACCACGGGGTCATCGGGGCCGTGCAGCTCGAGGAGGAGCTCGGGCCTGCCGGTGGTCGCCTCGCGGCTGCGGTAGACGACCTCGTCGCTCGAGGTGGTGGCGAGCCCGAAGCTGTAGATCCCGTCGCTCGGGACCGCCGCCGTCACGTCGAAGTCGACCACCTGGTTGGCGGTGACGGCGCCCCGGGCGGCGAGCGTCGGGCCGTCGAGCGCGGGGCGCGTGGCCCAGGTGGTGGACGCTTCGGACCAGGCGAGGTTTCCGGCCACGATCGTCTGCACCCGGCCCCCGCTCGCGCTGGCGGCGGCGCTGGACGAGGCGGCCGTGAGCCGCAGGCGCGCGCGCTGCACGGTGAACGGCGGCATGATGCCGCGCACGTCGAAGCGGAGGTAGGCCTGCTTGACGGGCGAGTTGTCGACGAAGAGCGACGTGGCGGACCCGAACTTCACACCCGGGTTGCTGGCGTCGACGTAGGTGTCGGCCACCGGCGCGAGCGCGATCGTCCGCGGGCCCACCACGACGCTCACGCTGGCGGCGCTGGTGGCTCCCGCGGCATCGGTGACGCTCGCCGTGATGGTGTGGGCGCCGGCCGAGAGGTTCGCCATGGTGAGCATCGCCCCGGT
>Ga0209470_1000277_pt1 | contig 41322 bp, 41 predicted proteins | sample GraSoiAngelo_125_FD_185882 | JGI IMG/M metagenome (GOLD analysis project Ga0209470, IMG submission 185882) | Grasslands soil microbial communities from the Angelo Coastal Reserve, California, USA - 14_0927_05_40cm (SPAdes) (version 2) | ecosystem: Environmental > Terrestrial > Soil > Grasslands ... | reverse complement strand
GCGCCTTTCGGTATCGGTGCTCCAGTAAAAATCCGGACAGCTTCGCCACGAGAAATCCGGAGCCCGCGATCAATGCCAGCCGCCTGCTCTCCGACCACTTGCAATCGCGCGCCTTTTCCAGCAGAACTTGCCACGACGGCGTAGCCATCCATGGCGGAATTATCGAACATCGGCAGCGGCAGTCGCGCGACGACCTCATGTGCACTAAAACAATCCAGCGCTCTTGAAAGCGGAACAGCTCGTTCCCCTAACAAGTGAACGCTTTGCAAAACACGCCGGCGCGCTTCTTCTTCGCTGATCATGCTCATCATTTCAGTTAGCAATCGGCGATTGGCAACTGCGATGAAGTTGCCAACGGGCGACGAAATCGGTGTCCACGGATGCAAATTACAAATTGGAAATCCAAAATTGCCTGCGATATTCCTGCTTTGCTTTTGGTGAGGTGGCTGAGTGGTCGAAAGCAGCGCTTTGCTAAAGCGCCGTAGCCCAAAAGGCTACCGAGGGTTCGAATCCCTCCCTCACCGGTTACCTTTGAAACGCCGGACAGACAGCGCCAAAGTAAAAGTAAAACTAAAAGTATCCGCCTTGGGAACTTGTCCCGTGCGGGTGAGTCAATGCGCGCATCTCCAGACAGCGGCCGCGATGGCTCCAAGGATATAGCCAAAAACGATGGGATGGTCGCAAAAGAACGACACAGCCCGTCGAGCGTACATCGAACTGCTGCGCGAGCGCGTAAGCGCGCTCGATTCGCTGCAGCCTGATCGACGAAAATCCGTTTTGTACGCCGAGCTCATTGCTGCGGACTATCTATCGGGCGTGACGCAAACAGATCAAAATGGATTTCCCAGCGGGAATGTCATTCAAGGAATTACTGTTAAAGGTCGCTTGTTTCTGCAGGAGCTTGAAGAACGCGAGCGCCAACGATCTTGGCTAGGCCGAGCGAAAAAACTGGGGCTGATCGTGTTTGGATTTCTCATGGGTATCATTTCGCAGGTTCTCCCAGATCTTATCAAAGCACTCCTGGTTCACAAACCATGACCGTCTAAAGACTAACCAACGTTTCGGATTCGAGCCCCGTAGACTCCGCTCCTACAATTCCGGCGAGAGTTGCATTTTTAGGCAATTTCGAGACAACTACAGCCGGTTAGGAGCCCGAGTTGATTGATTCGTATCGAGCGGATCCGCTGAACCGACAACGCACGCGAAATCGATGTGAAGCCGTGCAAATCGATTTCGGATTTGTGCTCTCCCGTAAACTCGGCGGAAGATTCCGGCAGCTAGAATTTCCCTGGCTGCATCGCTGGCCGCCGCGAACGAAGCGCAAGAACTTTGCCGAGTTTAAGCGATTCGCGGCGGCGTTGCGTGGCGCAGGTACTCAGTTGAGGGAATAATCGCCGCCGTAGCCCAATCGCCAATTCGGAATGTCTTCGGAAGAGTCCATCCTGTCTGTCGGTTTAACGCCCCCCCGTTGATGAGACAGCGGTTTCAGTTGGCGACGCCGTTTCCGGCCGGCGCAACAGCGAGTCTATCAGACCGCGCTGCTCTGACGCGAAAAAATTAGTCAGCGATCAGCTCTCGCGCTTCGTCTTCCAAGTCGCGCGCGTCTTCGCTCTCGTGCGTCGAGGGCGAATCGCAATTTCGCTACAATTTCGCAACAACTTTCCGTTAAGCGGAACGGCTACCGAAGTGGAACTTCGTGGAGGAAAGCACGTAGAAAGATAATGGCTATGGAGCTTAGGTTTGCATGTTCAACTTGTGGGCAACACCTCTCCGCAACGCGCGCCCAAATTGGCATGACTGCACCGTGCCCAAATTGCAATGCCATGGTCACGGTTCCGATTCAATCTACCTTGCCTCCAAAAGTCGCGGTTTTGCCGCAGGCTCAGGAGCAACGCCGCAAAACGACTCCATTGATCCACAAGCGCACGAAGTCTCGGATGACGAGGAAATTGGGCGCGATCATCGTAATCGGCGCGGTTGCTGTGGGCGCGTGGTTCGTCTACGACTCGTATAAACCTGAACTGTTCGCGAAAGTTCTTGTCTATCCGAAAGTCCTCAGGATCACAAACGGTAACGACACTGGTTGGAATAGCCCCAGAATCATTTTGAATGACGGGTTTGCTGGTCCCATTCTTGATGTAGCGGGTGTCTGGCCTCCGAAGGAGACTCGAGAGATCCCGCTCGCTGATTTCCGCGGTCGGTTCAATCACCAGTTCTTCAACCCCGACTTCGAAAGGGTGCGCGAGATCACCATTCAGGCTCACGGCTTTCGGCTTGGAATTTATAGAACACACTAGCCGATCGGACAGGTAGAGCGCCCAATGGCATCGCTGCCTAATGAGTGTTTTCACTTGTTCTGATTTGATCTGACGCGCATTTCAATAGGTAAAATGCGCGCGCTCGTGTTCTGACATAATCTCTCGTAACCTCACGAAAACGTCATTGCCATACAAAGCAGCCGGACAAGCGTACGGGAACAATTCACAATAAATTCACTCAAGTTTTCGCTCGCGCGATGGGTCTGATTTTTGGTAGTAAATGGCTGAAACGTCCCCAATACTCGCTATGCTTCTTAGGTTCGCATGTCCAAGCTGCGGTCAACACGTCTCCGCGACACGCGCCCAAATCGGCATAACAGGTCGGTGCCCAAACTGCAATGTGGCGATCGCCGTTCCGAAGACCTCTACGTTACCTACACCAGCACCATGGCCGCTTGTTAGATTCGCATGTCCAAGCTGCCGTCAACACATCTCTGCGACACACTCCCAAATCGGCGTAACAGCTCCGTGCCCAAATTGCAATGCGGCGGTCACCGTTCCGAAGACCTCTACGTTAACTCCCCCACCACCAGCGCTACTAAAGACAAAATTCCGGGAAAAAAAACGTTACGAGACCACTGTGATTTTGATCGACGATTGTGCGGTGCCGACCACGAGCAGGAAACTAAAAAATTGGACAGACGATCTCACCGACGCGCGGAATTGGCTGATTCGTCAGTTAGGCACGTTCCCTGGGGACCGGTATTTCGCGGCTATTTTCGATCACAAGGAAAAGAGATCCGTGTTTAAGGAGAAAGCGCCGTGAAAGTGGGGCCGTCTGGATTCTGTATACCTGTCTCAAATGGGTGCACGGTGCTCAGACGCGAAGGCCGTTTTCAAAAAGTTCCCCAACCCTTCCGGCTTCCCATGTCGCGGCGAGGTTTAACCCGGGTCCTTCCTGAGGCCCGCGCAAAAGTTCATGGTTCCTTCAGGATGTTAATTCGCGCAGCAGCGCTCCGGCCTGCTGGACGCTTTCGATATAAATTTTTGTTTTTTGGAAATCTCGGTGTTGGCCGTGTAGACCGAGCGATGCCGCAGCTTTGCGGGCTATTGCGATTTTCTTAATGAATTTTGGATGACCCTTGACTGAAGCGGCGGGAGATCAAGCACCGTTGGCCCGGTGAGCGGTTTTGGCTCCGTTCGCTTGATTGCGCAGACGAAGTCTTCGCCAGCGTACACGCGGACTTCGCTCCGGCCGTAATCCTGCGCCAATTCGCCACACGCTAGTTTCCCATAGGGGGAATTTAGAAAAGCCTCGTACAACTCGGCGGCTAATAACGTCAGTAGCCAATGATAACAATTTCATAGGTAATCCGGCATCGAATAACCGGCGCGGTCTATCCGAGGGTTCGAATCCCTCCCTCACCGGTTCCTTCGTAAAACGGCATTGATGGCCGCTCGGCATAATAGCTCGGCATAACAAGTGCAGGCAAATTCGCCTATTCCGCCAACGCCCATTTCGCGCGAAACGAACGCGAAAAAGGGATTTTGACCAGTGCATTTTTGTCCTCGCTTCTCGCGCCACTCCCTGTTGGAATGCGCCGGCGTGAATACGATCTCCGCTGCGCTCACCTTGATCACTTTCACGGCAAGAGCGACTGACTTGATCCCTTAGATTGCGATGCCTGCCGGTAGTGGCTACGCGATAGACTCCAAGGGCAATCGCTGTCCGAACCCGCTGTGCGTACATGTCGCAGTTTTTGCTCCTCGCCCGCAATATCCTTATCAGTTACGGTCGAGCATTGGCGATACTGCCGGTTGGACGTGCTACAAGGGAGACGGCCTGTATAGGCTCGACATCCATCTGGACACAGGTCGAGTGAGCCAAGTGACAATTATCAAATCGGCAGGGTCAAATGTTCTCGACGCTGCCAACACAAGCACGTTCAAGCTATGGGTTTCCAAAACCCCACAAGTGGAAAGAAATCACCATCCCAATCACTGTGCGAACAAAGGCGGTAAGAGTAATAAACAGGGCGGGGAGATGACAAGATTCGTTGAAGCCTTGACGCGGATACACGTTTACGAAGTCCGACTGCGCAAAGATAAACGCGGCTTTGATCTCATATGCGATGCGCGGGTATTAGCGTTGAAACTTCTGCTTCTTCTCGACTTGGTTCTGTCGGGGATTTCATTCGCATCGGCGCAGCCCGCGCCTTCGTCGCCAGCCCCGCATCAGAGCGGGAAACCGAAAGCGTTAGCGGTCTATGCACCGGGCCCCAATTACCCCAAAGACGCACAAGGCAGGCGTCCTACGGGCAGCGGCATCGTGGTGATGGAAGTAGATAACAAGACTGGTTTGGTTAAGTCGGCCAGAATGGAAAAAGCACGGGCAATAAACTTTTGGATGACGCTGCTCTTCAAGCCTTCAGTCAATGGCGATTTAAGCCCGGCAGTATTTCGCGAATCCATTGCCCCATAACGTTTTGGCGTAACGGTAGTGGAATCCGTCACCGGATGGCTGGCGCAGTTATCTCAGACTGAGTGCCTGGCCCACAATCCACATGAATGCGCATATGTACGAAATCCGCCCGCGCAAAGACGGGCAGTAAACTTTAAGCTGCCAGCATGATCGAAACGCACGAGCACGCTAGCGACTTCAAAGAGTGGTGACGTTCTTTTGCCATGATTGTAGGCGCTGCATTTTCGCCTCTCCAGTTCCACAACTTAACTGAAGCCGTGATCGAAATTTATTACAACGCAGTTGTCGAAGGAATCACGGCTGGCGTCGTCGCTTCCGCGCTCTTGACGGCATTTAGTGTCTCTCGTGATTCGTGAATTTGATAAAAAGCTCGCCGGTTATTGATTTGCGGCGCACCGAATCGCGTTTTCCCTGCCTTCTTACTGTCCGTACGGATTGCTCCACGACCGAACGGGGATAGAGGTCTCTCGCACGCAGGCGTTAATGTCCACGGCGGCGGCTGGTACGGCAGAGATTTTACCTGAGTTGAGATCCAGACTAGGAGACACCGCCGCCGATTTCGTCCCACACGATTAAAACGATATCGAGGACAAATGCCACAAAGAAAAGCGGCGGGCGACATCAAAACCAGCTCTAGCGATTCTGTGCAGAAAAACATGCATTCGGCCGAGCAATAATGAAACGATTTTCACCATTTTATGCGCTCGGCGCCATCTTCATGGCATTTAGCGGCTGTAGCACTGTCACGGATCTCATCACGTCAAAAATACCGGAAAGTCACGCCGGTAAGCTAGCGATCATCGTGAGCTTGCGGGAGCAGGAAGCGTATCTCTACCGGGGAGGTTATAGAACTGCGTCGTCCCGCGTATCAAGTGGTCGCGAAGGTTACCGCACTCCGATTGGTCGCTTTCACGTTATCCGCAAAGACGCAGATCATCGCTCCAGTCTCTATGGTGACTACATTGATGACTCGGGCCGGATCGTGAAAGCCAACGTCGATAGCAGGCGTGACCGCCAACCGCCGCATTCGCACTTCGTAGGCACGCCGATGCCCTACTTTCTCGAATTCTCGCCAGGCTACGGATTGCACCAGGGCTACCTGCCAGGGGTGCCCGCATCACATGGATGCATCAGGATGCCCTATTGGAAAGCGCGCCAGTTTTATGACGCCGCTCACATAGGGACACCAGTGGTCGTAAAACTTTAGTGAAAAACGCGCCGCGCTGGCGGCCGTTGTCGGCTGTTAGACGCCAGTGTCTGGCATATCAAGCAAGATAGGCGTTCGTTTGAACGACCAATTTAATCCAAGCTTGAAAGCGGACGGCTTACCTCGACAGGAATCGTCGCGCCAAACCAAGCGCGCCGAGGGCCGCCCGAGCAACATTATTGTCGCGCTGCCAAATGATGGCGCATCGGGATTAGATCGACCCACCGCGGCCTCGATTTGAGAACAATAACAGAGAGCGGGATACGAAAACGCTCGCGCGTCAAATCAAAGTGAATTGAACCTTGGCGCACACAAGCACTGCGCTATTTACAAACACGAATTGCAGCCTCTCTGCCGGCTAAACGTGAGGGAACGCTAAGCAAAGATCGCCCGCTTTGCGAAAGAACTCGGATTTCGCGCTCGCTTTTATCGCAATGGGGTATGCGCCATATTCGACGAGCACTGCGAATGATTCCGCACACGCTCATGAAGCCAGACCGGGTAACGATCAGGTAATTCACTTTCGGTTCTTCCTCCCGCGCCGGTTTCTTTAATTGGATGCTGGACGTTTGGCGTTGGGATTTGTTAAGTCGGCGATAGAATAATGGCCATGAACTGGGAGATGATCAGTGCGGTGGGGCAAATGCTTGGCGCTGTTGGAGTCATTATTTCGATCGTTTATCTTGCCGCCCAGATCCGCAATCAAAACAAGGAAAGCCAGCGCGCAGCGATGAACGTCTTAACGACGCACTGGAGCGATTTGAACAGAAGCCTTGTCGAGAATCCCGACTTGGCCGCGCTTTGGATTCGTGCTTTGCAATCGTTCGACGAGTTGGATGGTACGTCGAAGCTACGATTTGGCGCGCACCTGGGGCGTTTTTTACGATTTGCCGACAATCTCTATCTTGCCGTCTTAGATGGAACGCTCGACAAAAGATTATGGCGTGGATATGAGCGCACACTCGCCGACACCGTCGCGTATCCAGGATTCCAAACTTGGTGGGCTACACGAAAACATTGGCACACGGACGACTTCTGCGCGCTAATTGACCGACACATTCAAACCGCGAAACCAAAAATCTACAACGGCTACACCCAAACTTAAGCGACACACCTCGTATGCGCACCGAATCACCTCAGATTCAAAATTTCATCGACGGCCAATTCACAGAGCCAACCGGCGGGAAGTACCTCGACAATATCGAGCCGGCGACCGGAAAACCATATTCGCATGTCGCCGATAGCGACGCACGCGACGTAGACGCCGCTGCGGCGGCCGCAGAAAAGGCGTTTGTTGATTGGTCTAAAAAACCCGCAGTGGAGCGATCGAAACTTCTGCTGCGTGTCGCGGACTTGATCGAACGCGATCTGGAAAAGCTCGCGCGCGCCGAGTCGGTCGACACGGGCAAGCCGCTCTCACTTGCGCGCACCCTGGATATTCCGCGCGCCGCCAGTAATTTCCGCTTCTTTGCTACGGCGATTTTGCACACGGAATCCGAAGCGCATATCACGGACAACGTCGCCTTCAATTATACGCTGCGACAGCCACGCGGCATCGCTGGGCTCATATCGCCGTGGAATCTTCCTCTTTATTTGTTGAGCTGGAAAATAGCGCCGGCCATCGCGGTCGGAAATACGGCCATCGCGAAGCCCAGTGAGCTTACGCCCATGACGGCTTACATGCTTTGCGAGATCGTACGTGAAGCAGGTCTGCCAAGTGGTGTCCTTAACGTCGTGCATGGCACTGGCCCAAATGTCGGGGCGGTGATCACTGCGCATTCAAAGATCAACACCATCTCATTTACCGGCGGTACGGTCACAGGTCGCAAAGTTGCTGAAGCATGCGCGCCGCTATTCAAGAAGGTCTCGCTCGAGCTCGGCGGGAAAAACCCGAATATCGTTTTTGCGGACGCCAACCTCGACGCGGCCATTGCAGGAAGCCTGCGTTCTTCGTTCGCAAACCAGGGCCAGATTTGTTTGTGTGGCTCGCGCGTGTTCGTCGAGCGCTCCGCTTACAAGGATTTCGTTGCCCACTTCATCGAGAAGGCGTCGCAATTGAAAATGGGCGATCCGCTCGACGAGAAAACCGACCAAGGCGCAATCGCAAGCAAGACACAGCTTGAGAAGATTAAGTTCTACGTCGATTTGGCTCAGAAAGAAGGCGGGACAGTCGCGCTCGGGGGCAAAGCGCCGGAATTAATCAATGAACGTTGCCACGACGGTTATTTCTTCCAGCCCACGGTAATCACTGGCTTGCCGGTTTCATGCCGCACCAATCGCGAGGAAATCTTCGGCCCTGTTGTCACCGTCACGCCGTTCGACAGTGAAGAAGAAGTGATTAAATACGCCAATGATTGCGACTACGGCTTGGCCTCGAGCGTCTGGACGCAAAACCTGACCCGCGCCCATCGTGTCGCCGAACAGATTAACACAGGGACTGTTTGGGTGAATTGCTGGCTGGTGCGCGACCTGCGCGTCCCATTCGGCGGAATGAAACAAAGTGGCGTCGGTCGCGAAGGAGGCGAAGAAGCGTTACGCTTCTTCACCGAGCCGAAGAATGTCTGTATCGCGAAATAGTTGATCGCGAATCGACAATTGCCGATGGTCGGTCATGTGCCGAAACATCAAGACTCTGCATAATTTCAATCCGCCGGCGACGAGTGAAGAGATTCGCGCGTCGTCGCTTCAATTCATTCGAAAGCTGTGCGGGTTCACCAAGCCGTCGCGCGCAAATGAAGACCCATTCAATCGCGCGGTAGATGAGATCGCGCATGTCGCACATCATCTCCTCGAATCGTTAGTAACGAATGCGCCTCCGCGTGACCGGGAAGTTCAAAGAATGAAAGCGCGAGCGCGCTCGGAGAAACGTTTTAGCGCAAGCAACGGCGCCGTTGTCCGCGCGCACAACCATCACTAAGCCCGTGCCGAATCAACAGGTCTCGTTGGCGGTAGTTGTCCTTGTTCGAGCTGACGTGAAACGCTGCCAGGCGAGTGAAGGCTCTGACGTTGAGACGAATGTCGCCATAACCATTGAAAAATCCGTGTTCAGCATAACCCCTCGTTGTAGATCGAACTCATGAGCGAAACATTCGAAAGTACACGCGCCCCTGAGCCGGTAGGCGCGTTCCCACATGCGAAACGCGTCGGAAACCTATTGTTTCTGTCCGGCATCGGTCCCCGCAAACGTGACAGCAAAGAGATTCCCGGCGTTACTCTCGATTCAGCCGGGAACATCGTCAGCTACGACATTGCGAAACAGTGTCACGCGGTGTTTGAGAACGTTCGGCTGGTGCTGGAAGACGCCGGCGCGAGGTGGAACGACATTGTCGATGTCACCGTGTTCCTGACGAACATGAAAAAGGATTTTGCGGTCTACAACAAACTTTACGCCGAACATTTTGCCGGCGAGGGCAAACCAAATCCCACGCGCACGACGATTGAAATCGGGGCGTTGCCGACGCCGATTGCTATCGAGCTCAAAGTGATCGCGTCGGCGGGCTAAAGCACGCGTTTCTTCTTCGTGTCATTCCGAGCGAAGTCGAGAATCGAGCGGCTGCGAAGCCGCGAGATGGGAAGGCCGAAGGCTGAGCGAGTGCGAAGCGAGCGAATCAAATCTCGCTATTTTTTCTTTCGATCACAATTAGGAGCATGAGCACTACCAAGAGATCTCCATTTCGCGTTCTTGCGGCTGACCACACGGGCATCACGGTCTCGAATCTTGAGCGAGCGCTGACGTTTTGGCGCGATGTTCTTGGGTTCGAGCTTTCACATACGGCACATCAGACGGGTGAAATGGCCAGAGAGATCACAGGTGTCGCAGGTGCAGAGATCAAGCTCGCGGTGGTGAAAGCACCGGGTGGTCACAAGATCGAGCTGCTCGAATATCTCGCACCGGCCGAGCCTAAATGGCATGTCGGTCTGAGGCCATGCGACGTCGGTTTCGTACATGTCGCCCTTGTCGTCGATGATCTCGACGCGATCTTGCGCTCCATCAACACGTCCGGTTGGAAAGCTGCCGGTAAACCCCAAACTCTTCGGTCGGGTCCGAACGCGGGAAAGCGGGTCGTGTACCTCCGCGATCCAGACGGCACGACCATTGAATTCATGCAGCAGCCACGAACAGTTGAAAGTTGAGAGCTTTTCGTTGATGGCTTTAGAGTTGAACGTTTGTGCTAATCCACCATGATTTTTTCCGCTGAGGAGCAATTCGCGCTGCAACTCGATTCCGAGGATCCGTTGCGGCATTTTCGGCAAAAATTTCATCTCCCGCTTGGCAAGGATGACAGGCCGCTAATCTATTTTGCCGGCAATTCGTTAGGCCTGATGCCGAAAGCAGCCCGAGCGATTGTCGAAGAAGAATTAGACAACTGGGCGAAGCTTGGGGTCGACGCCCATCACGCGACCGGCACGCCTTGGTACACCTATCACGAAGCATTGCGCGAACCGACCGCGCGCCTTGTCGGCGCGAACTCCTTGGAGGTGATCTACATGAACAGTCTCACGGTGAACCTTCATCTGATGATGGCGACGTTTTATCGGCCGACCAAATCGCGTTTCAAAATCTTGATGGAAGAGCCAGCGTTCCCTTCCGACACCTATGCGATAAAAACGCAAATCGTGCATCATGGGCTCGATCCAAAAGACGCGCTTATTCTCGCGCGACCGCGTAAGAACGAGTTTATAATTAGAACAGAAGACATTGTCGATCTGATCCAGAAGCATGCCGATCAACTCGCAGTGGTCGTCCTCGCCGGTGTGAACTTTTTCACGGGTCAATTGTTCGATGTCGAGAGAATCACTGCTGCAGCACAGGCATACGGCGTCGTCGTTGGGTTCGACCTCGCCCATGCCATTGGGAACGTGCCGCTCTCACTTCACGATTGGAACGTCGATTTCGCTGTCTGGTGTTCATACAAATATCTCAACGCCGGTCCCGGCGCAGTCGCAGGAGCATTCGTGCACCAGCGTCATGCGACCAACAGGAAATTGCCGCGGCTCGCCGGCTGGTTCGGCAACGATCCCAACACGCGGTTCCGATTACATCTCGAACCTGAATTTGTCCCGGTTTCGTCGGCTGATGGCTGGCAGATCAGCAATCCGCCGATTTTCGCGATGGCGCCGTTGCGTGCCTCGCTTGCGATCTTCGACGACGCGGGCGGAATGGAGGCACTGCGGACAAAGTCCGTCAGGCTTACCGGATATCTCGAATTCTTGTTAGCGGAAAATGGATCGAAAAAATTCACCGTCATCACACCGCGTGAGCCCGATGCGCGCGGTTGCCAATTGTCGATCCTGGCTCATGAGCACCCGAAAGAATTGTTAAAGGAGCTCGAAACCGCCGGTGTGAAATGCGATTTTCGCGAACCCAACGTCATCCGCGTCGCCCCTACCTCACTCTATAATACGTTTCACGAAGTCTGGCGTTTTGCGAGGATTCTGGCTCAGCATCAATAGTAGCTCAGTCGATTACAACGGCCTCTCTACGGATTCTTGCGTTGCAGGGCGACTGCGAACGGATGCAGCTCGGCGGTCATCAATCCGCCCGCGACTGCCGGATCTTCTTGCATGAATTTTCTCGCTGCGTCTTCATCGGGCGCCTCAAAAATCGCAATGCCAAACGTCTTGTCGCCTGATTCTGATGTTCGCCCCGCAAGGATCAATTGGCCTGACTTGGTGGCGTCCTGAAACCGGGCAAAATGCCGCTTGAGCACAGCATCGTCTTCTTTTGTCCAGGCTGAATCCGCATATAACCGCGGAACGAGGCGCAACACATAAACGAACTGCTTCGGCTTGTCAGCGTTTGCTTCTTGCGCGGTCAGCGATTGTACGATTGCGAAAATGCAAATGAGTGGAACGAATAGCTGGCGAGATCGGCCTTTCATATGGAGTACGCGACATTGTACTCTCAATGGACTTGATGCGAGCTTTCTTCTCGTTAGCGAATGCCGTTGAAGGACTTCTCTAATACGGCCTGAGAGTCATTGACTCAGCAGGCTTGAAGCGCCAGAAGGATCGTCCCGCATAATAATGGCGAAGCTTTTCGTTCTCTGTCTGACCAAGATCCAATGCCCAAATGACCGGAGCGGCGTCGATGTTCGCTGGATTATGGATCCATTCTTCATGCGGGCTGGGCAGGCCCGCGTAACTGACAAAGATTACGTGCTGGCCCGGCTGCTTTTTCAGTAACTCTTGTTCAATGTTTTCCTTTTGTGCGTTCCTCGCTTGAATCTGATCTGTCGTCCGATGGGTCGCGATCGCCTCTGCTTCTGAGGTGACCGTCACCAAAAATACCGCAACCGGCATTGCATTTATCAGAAAACGGCCAACTCGGCGCCCGTGATACTTCCATTGCCTGAGACAACGCAGCGACTGCGCCACGAGAATTAACATCGCCGCTAGAAACGGCGCTCCGTAGTGCGGATACCACCACACTTCAATCAGCGATGCTGCATCGATGACTGCCGTTAAGATTACGGCGAACCGCATCTTCTTTGAACGCCACAGCGCCGGCATAAACACGACAACCGGCAGCAACCAGATCAGGTTGCCGCAATAGTAACGGAGCAGAGTGAGCCAATCCAATGGACGGTCAATGAAAAGATGCCAGCTTCGTGCGCGCTCGTATGTTTCGCGATTCCTCGACTCCATATCGAAATGCCGAAATGTTCGCGGAGTGGCGGAAGTCGGCAAAATCGAAAAGGGTGGGACAACTTCGTATTGCTCGTAATACTCCCGGTATGGGAGACGCAACGCATGGCCGGTGACGCGGTGATTATCATATGCGAGCCAGGAAGCACCCAAAACGCCGGTAATGACGATCGGCAGCCAGACGCGCGTCGTGCGGTCTGCCGTACCCAGCGCGATGAGTGCTGGAACAACGAGCAGCAATCCCTCAAACGGCCGCGCCAAAATCACAATTACTGCCCCGATTCCAAAAATCCAGGCGTAACCCCACTTCTTTGCGCGGACGATGCGAACCCATGCACCGGTTACTAGCGCACCACCAATTGCGGTGACTGCGCCTCCCCAATAGCTGTTCATCCAGTAGCTGAAAAGACAAAGATCCAAGCTGATGAACGCGCCCAACAACGCCCAGCCCCGGGGGAGCCACCCTTGCAGCGCCCAGCACAATGCTGCGGCCAGCATACCTGCACTCAACCACACACCGAACCAGGGATGCCCGAAGAGTAGCTGTCCTACTGCCAGTGCAAGCCCCTGCGCAGGTGGGAACCGAGAGGCATAAGTAGGTTGTTGAAGGATATAGGTGCTTTCAAAGAAGTGCCATAGCGGATGCGCTGGATTCGTTAGGCGGCCGTGCGAAAAAGTGTCAGCCTGCAGAAGGTAGCTAAACTCGTCGTAGATGGATGGTTTGGGGATCGGCCAGATTGGAAGAAGTGCCGCCCGCACCACGAGCACGAACACGCCCAATCCGACCCAACTCAAAGTTTTGTGATGGGCAAGAGCGGAAAGCCAGCGCACAAACTTTTGCCACAAGTCGCGCCACCTGGGCGGCACGGTTTTTGCGAAAACGCCGAAAATTCCGATCAGTACCGCGCAGTAAACGAGCTGACGAATGTGCATGTCACGAAAACGGCATATCTATCATCAACCCTGCGGAAACACGAGCGGCGTTCGCGCATCACATGCAGCCCATGTTGCGATTGGAGAGTGATTTTGACGATTGGTTGCACTAAAAGTGGAACCAATGCAGTTCGTGGATCAGACTCAGGCCGTTGAAGTGTCAGTAGTCATTCCCTGCCTCAACGAGCAGGATACTCTGGCGCGTTGCCTCGAGAAAGCGCGGAAAGCTTTCAGCGAGCACAACATCGCGGGGGAAATTTTGGTGGCGGACAATGGCAGCACCGATTTGTCTAGAACTATCGCCCAGAGTGAGGGAGCGCGTGTCGTAACGGTCCAAGAGCCAGGGTATGGCAGCGCATTGATGGGAGGAATTGCCGCGGCGAACGGCCGATTCATCGTTATCGGGGACGCGGATGACAGCTATGATTTCCTCGAGCTCCCGAAGATCGTAGAAAAATTGAGAGAAGGATTTGACCTCGTTCAGGGATGCCGACTTCCTGCTGGTGGTGGTTCGATTCGGCCTGGCGCGATGCCATTTTTACATCGTTGGATTGGCAATCCAGTTTTTTCCTTTCTCGTACAAAGATGGTTCGGCGCACCGATCAACGACGTTTACTGCGGTCTGCGTGGTTTTACCAAGTCCATGTACGAACGGCTTGACCAGCGTTGCACAGGTATGGAGTTCGCCACGGAGATGATCATCAAAGCTAGCTTGCACGGCGAAAAAATCACCGAGGTGCCCATCACTCTGCACCGCGACGGACGCTTATCGCACGCGCCGCATCTGAAAACGTTTCGAGACGGCTGGCGAACATTTCGCTATTTTTTGATGTGCAGTCCGCGTTGGCTTTTTCTCATCCCCGGTGGCACATTTATCGCCTTTGGTCTGCTTGGTTATCTGGTCGCCATGCCAGGTTTGCGCATCGGGCACAGCACGTTTGACGCTCATACGTTGTTGTTCGCAAGCCTCGCCATCTTGTGCGGTTATCAATGGATCCTCTTCGCCCTCTTTGCCAAAACGTTCGCCGTTACCGAGGGATTCCTTCCACCAGACCGGCACTTGGAACGCTTTTTCGAACTCGTGAATTTGGAAAAAGGACTGGTCGTAGCGGCGCTGGCAATCCTCGCTGGGGGCTGTTTGTTGCTTGCCGCAGTCTGGCAATGGTGGCTCACTGACTTTGGCCATCTGGATTACGCTCGCACAATGCGATTGGTCGTACCCGGCGCAACGCTCGTCGCCCTTGGCTTTCAAACAGTCTGCTCCAGTTTTTTCGTCAGCATTCTTGGCATGCGCCGAAAATGAATCTGTTTCAGCTGATCCTCTACCAAGCATGCGGTTATCGTTGCAATTGCACTCGAGAAGTGCGAAAAGCCTGACCAACGAATGAAAATGTCGAACATAATACGCCGCATTTTTTGGGTTGTCGTATTCCTCGTTCTGATCCACCCGACATGGGCCAAAGACGAGCGATCGATCAAGGATTTGAGCAAGGCGCTTGCGGGGCTTTCGTCCGATGTGGATCCGAAGGAAGCCGAGCTCGTGTCGGTGACGGCGCATACGACGGCGCGCAAGCTCGCACGTGACTATCACGTCGTCTTAAACCCGGAGTTTCAAGCCTTCCTGGTCAACGTCGGCGCCCGAAAACGTGGTTGGTGCGGTCATTGGGCACAAGATATCGGCACGCGCTTGAAAGAACTCAAACCCAAGACGCTGGTTCTTCACTGGGGTGTGGCCTACGATCATACCTCGAGCGAAAACAATTGCTTGGTAGTGACTGCGCGTAACCAGCCTTTCAAAGACGGGATCATCCTCGATGGCTGGCGCAGGGCCGGGAGATTATTCTGGTGCCCTGTCATAAAAGACGACGAATACGAAGTGGAACAGCATTACGGCCATTCCGGGATCACTGCGTGGAAAGAGAACATGCAATGGAGCGCTTGGCTGCAGGATTACGAAACGGGCAAGTCGAAGTCCAAAACAGCTACGAACAACAAAGTCAACGAATCCAGCTCGGCACACGAAGAACGGGCAAGCAACAGCGATTCCAGGCAGCCGGCGACCCAATAGAGCGTGCGTGGGAGCGACCGCAGCAATTCGCTGCTATCGCTCAAATCACAGGTTGCCAAACAAAGGAAAATTTATTGTTATTGGGCGCGCTTGCCTTTGCACGCTGTTGCTTCGACCCCTTGTTATCCCATCCGCTGACGTGAGTAGGGGGTGGCTAAACGTCTGCTTCCTTGAATATGCGTGGTATCCGCGTCATCCGCGGTTAAGAATTTCTTGATGCCAGCTAAATTTGTTCTCATCGGCAGCGGCCTCGCCGGCGGATTACTGGCAGCGTACTTGGGGCGCCGCGGATATGATGTTGATCTGTACGAGCGCCGGGCCGATCCGCGCGAAGGCAACATTGTTGGCGGGCGGTCAATTAATTTAGCGATTTCAACACGTGGAATTCACGCGCTTGAACAGATCGGGATCGCTGACGAAACGTTACGCTACGCGATCCCGATGCGTGGCCGGATGATTCATGATAAATCCGGTGCACTGCATTTCGCGCCTTACGATGTCGATCCCAAGAACTGCATCAACTCCATTGGACGCGCCTCGCTTAACACCACAGTAATCGAAGCGGCGCAGCGCTATCCAAGTGTGCGCGTTCATTTCAATCGCAAATGTACTGACGTTGATCTGACCGAAGCGATCTGTCGTTTGGAAACGGAGACCGGCAAATTGGCCGTGGGCGGTGATGCAGTAATCGGGGTGGATGGCGCATTCTCCGCGGTGCGCGCTTCCATGCAGCGAAACATCGACAGTTTCCAATACAACGAGAGTTATCTCGCGCACGGATACAAGGAGCTGACGATTCCGCCTGCGCCGGACGGGTCATGGCTAATCGAGAAAAACGCCCTCCACATTTGGCCGCGCAAAAGCTTCATGATGATTGCTCTTCCAAACCCGGACGGATCGTTCACCTGTACACTTTTTTGGGAATTCGAAGGACCCCGCAGCTTTACTACAACAAGGACAGATGACGATGTTCGGCACTTCTTCGATGAAGAATTTCCGGACGCCGTTCCGCTCATGCCGACCCTCCTTGACGATTTCAAGAACAACCCAACTGGCTCGCTTGTGACGATTCGTTGCGCGCCATGGTATTACCGCGATAGGGTTTGCCTGCTCGGCGATGCGGCCCATGCCGTCGTTCCATTCTATGGTCAGGGAATGAACGCTGCGTTCGAAGATTGCATCGTGCTCGATGAATGCCTGGATAAATTTGCCGACAACCGCGAGCGCGCGTTTGCCCAATATTTCGAGCGGCGAAAAGAAAACGCCGACGCGTTGGCCGATCTCGCCATCGGCAATTTCATTGAGATGCGCGACAAAACTGCGTCCCGGGCATTTCGCGCAAAAAAGAAACTCGACCACCTGCTCGAAGCCGCCCTGCCTGGTGTGTATCTGCCGCTCTATACGATGGTCACATTCACCCGCATCCCGTACGCGCAAGCAGCGCGCCGTGCTCGTCTGCAAGACCGAATTCTTTACACGGCTCTCGTCACTCTCGTCTTGATCGGAATGCTGGCGCTCGCGGTTTTGCTAGCTCGCTCTCAGCGGCAATGAAACCGATGTAACCGTCGAGTGTTACAGGGCCGCCTTCTTACGCTTGCGATTCGATCGAGCTCGTCTGGAGCCGACGCGCTGATGTGCTTCTTGTTCCAGAGCTGTGACGACCTTAATGAAACGCTTGATATCGGTGGCATTAACGCGACGGGCAACGGCTCGTTCCAGTGCGGATAAATGACGCTGGACACGCTGCGCCAGCCTTCGTCCTTTTGCTGTTGGTCTCACGACGAACGTGCGGCGATCTGTTTCACCGACTGCGCGGGTGATCAACCCGCGCGCAGCCAGTCGATCAAGAATGCTGGTTAAAGTCGATCTCTTGTGTGCGAGGCCGCGGTGGAGATCGGCCACGTTGGCCCGGCGGGAATGAGCAAGCATCGCTAAAATGTGCGCTTCCCCCTGCGTCAACCCGCGTTCTCTGAGGTCATCAAGATAAAGACCGATTCGGTGCGTCGCACGGTGGACTGGATGAACAAGTCGCAGTGACATCGATTGAAAGCGGCTTCAGATCGGGTTCAACCCATGAAGTTCGCGCTTCGTCACTGAAAAGCCGCCCCGGCCGAATAATAAGCGAGTGGAAAATTCTTTTCCAGCAATTGCGGATTTGCATGCACGATGTCTTCCAGAGATCCTCCGCGACTGGCTGCGTACGCACATGAGAGAAGATGCACCCAAAACAATGTGATGGTCTCGTGATATTTTTGCGGTTTGCCAGCGGCTGCGGCGAATCGGCGCAGCGTATCGCGCATCTTGGTGGCAGCCTGCTGCACCGATGAGGATTCGGCGAGATAGACCCACGCTACGTGCAAGTGTGAAACATGATGGAAACTCTCGTTGGCGATCTCGCCTCGCTCGAGTGCGCGCGTCAATTCGACATCAGTCATGGACGCCGCCCCTTCGCCAGCGCTTCGTTGATGGCCGTTTCCCAATGAATCCGCTGTTCCTCCGCCCAATGTGCGTCCAGTTTGGCGACCTCCTCATTTCCCGCCGGCGTCAATGCCGAACGCCGATACGTTATTGTTGCTTTGCAGTGCTGTTCGCGGTCGGGAACAACACGGATCTTAATCTCGTTAGCCGTGAACGCCGGGGTCACAACTACGTACTCCACCCGGCCGTTCCTGACGTCGTATGTGGTGAGCAGCCAAAGTCGATCCCTGCCGTCGCCGGGGCTTGTAGTGAATACGACGCCCTCGCGCTGTACGCCCTGTACTAGGTGAATGAAACGCGGCGACCAATCAGGCGCCCATTCTGCCTCGCGTACGGGTCCAAAAAGCGGCGTTACCTCCGAGACCGAGCCGTTTAATATGATTGTGAAAGATTGCGTCCGCTGTTCGACCGTCACCATCCCCGCTTCTCCAGCCAATGCCCCTTGAACTAGCGCAAGGCCCGACGCCCATATCATAAAGTAAGTCTAATAATATATTACGATATCGTATTATCCGATATCGTCAATTAGAATTTTGACTTTGATTTTTTGGGACAGATGCATGCCGCGCGATCCAACGCTGCACGAAAACCGCTCCGGCGAAAAAAAAGCTCGGTTATTTGCTCGAGGAGATTTTGCGCTGGTAGCCCTTCTACAACATCAGTCAGTTCATTTGAATTGTAAGGCGCCGAACGGGCTTGATATTCTCCTGTGATGCACCCACACATTCGCCTGTTTTCTTTTCTCGCGATAAGTTGCCTGCTCTTCGCCCCTCTTCTTTGCGCCCAGGACAATCCGCTGAATGATCCTGATTTGAAGGGATGTTAAAGAAGGCGCAGGAAATGCAAAAGGAGGCCAAGAAACTGCAGAACCCAGCGGCACCAGACACAAAGAAGAAACTCGCGGAAATGCTATCGCAGGCGAAGGAACAAGAAGCACGACAGGAGCAGGAGGAAAAACGTGAAAAGGAGAAACTACAGGCCTCGCTGAAGAAGCAACTCGAAGCACCGGGGCCGGTCGTGTTACCGGATTGGACACCAGCTACGCCTGAATTCAAAGCTGCTGGGACGCCAGCGAGAAAAATCGTAGATGACGAAGTAAAAATCGTTCAGACCGGCACCTCATCCCTTACTCCAGAAAAAATTGCGGACAGCTGGCAAGCGACTGCAGGCGAAGCGAACAATCTCAATCAGAGCCTTAACAAGATCAATGTTAACGGCAAGATCACGAGGATCTTGTTTCTCAGCACGCGCACCGATCCCAGGCAAGAAGTGGAACTCGAGGCTAGCCGCGAGCCGGACAGCAAAATTACACAGGTCGAAATCTCCTCGCCGTTACCCAAGCCGAATATCGACAGCGAATAAGACAGTGTTCAGCGGGGCGCGCGAACTTGCAATTGCCCTGAGGCAGGCTTAACAAAATCATACTATGGCCGACACATACGTTCCAATGATCAGCTCCGGTGTTGCCGGGCCACTCGGTGTTCTTCATCTTCCGCGGCTCTGGCTGAAAGTCTCCCTCGAGGAGCAGGGCAAACTCGCGCCCGGCTACCCGGGCATCGGGAGAGGGTTTGATGCCATGACTTGTGCCGCGCTCGGACTCGAAGAGCAGGCGGTAAAAGATTACATCAAGCAAAATAAGCCGACCTATCCCGAATTCGAAGCCTGGGTGAAGAAGAATGCCAAGTCGCTTAATCGAGATGCGATTGAAAAACATAACGCCGCCGTGCGCGGTTACATTCACGATGACGAAACGCGCAAGGGTGTCCTGGGTGCGTCCGGTATCGTGGATGACGCTGCCGCCCCGAAAGACGCGGTGAATCTAAACAATCTCGACGACTGGTACGAATTTCATCAGGTGGTCCTGAGGTAACAGGCGACCGGCATCGACGCGAAGAAGGTTCGTCTTGGCGAGGGTGCCGAGATCAGCGCGCGGTGCGCGTGCGATTAGCGCATTGACGCGAACGCAGGCGGCGTGGAGCATTCTCAAATGCCATCAATGCAGACCAACGTAGCGCCAGAATTTCGCAAGACGACTGAGACATTCAAGGCTGCCGCAAAGACGTTGCCGCAACGTTATTTCATTTCTCCGGAGATTTTTGCAGAGGAACAGGAGAGCATTTTCTCTAAGCAATGGGTGTTGGTCGGCCACCAGAGTCAGATCCCGCAAGGCGGTGATTATCTTACCACAGAAGTCGCCGGCGAGAGCTTGATCATTGTCCGGGACAAACCCGGCGCGATCCATGGTTTTTACAACCTGTGCCGCCACCGCGGAAGTCGACTAATCGAAAACAGACACGGACAGTCCACGGCAATTCAATGTCCTTATCACGCGTGGACGTATTCGCTCGATGGGCGATTGATCGCTGCTCCCCACATGGATGAGGTGTCGGGCTTTGATAAGACTGATTATTCACTGCACGCGGTGAACCTCGCGCTGTGGGAAGGATTCATCTTTCTGAACCTGGCAGATTCCCCTGCGCCACTGGCGGAATGGTTCAAACCGTTAGCCGGAAAATTTGCGCCCTGGAATCTGTCAGCGCTTCGCTCGGCGAAGCGAATCGAATATGATGTGCGAGCCAATTGGAAGTTAATCTTTGAAAATTACTCGGAGTGTTATCACTGTGGCGGTGTTCATCCGGAGCTTTCGAAAATCTCACCGTATGATTCGGCGGAAAACGATCTGACCGAAGGACTATTTCTCGGTGGATTCATGCGGGTCGCTAAAGGCAAGAGCCTGACCATGAGCGGGAACGCCTGCGCCCTGGCGATGGAACAATTTGGTGAAGAAGATTTCCGGCACGTTTTCTATTATTCGATCTTTCCGAACATGCTGCTGAGTTTGCATCCGGATTACGTGATGGTGCATCAACTTTTGCCGCAGTCACCGGAGCGGACACTGATCTTATGCGATTGGTTTTTTCATCCGGAAGCATTCGAGCAGCGTGATTTTGATCCCGATGACGCCATTGAGTTCTGGGACATGGTAAACAGGCAGGATTGGCACGTCTGCGAGTTGAGCCAGCAGGGCATTGCATCGCGCGCGTATGAACCCGGCCCGTACTCGGCGCGTGAGAGCATTCCCGCGGCATGGGATCGGGAGTACTTGCGCTTCATGAAATAAAGGATTGGAATTTAGAGGCGATTGAGTCAATCGCCCCCTACCTTATTTCCCGTCCGAATGCGCAAGCTTCTCAAAGCGCGGGTCGCCGCCCGGTGCGGATCGAACATCGCACGTTGACGCGCGCTCTCGTCGCGTGCGAGCATTCGGAAATGCCACCGCCTCTCACTTACGCGAGTTATCTTGATCTGGAGAAGCTGCTCACGCTTCAAAAGCCGCGCTCAAGTCCGCCGGAGCACGACGAAACGCTCTTCATAATCATTCATCAGACCTACGAGCTGTGGTTTAAGCAGTTGCTGCATGAGTTCGAGAAAATAAAAAGAGACTTTTCCGCGGGCGATCTTTTTGGGGCTATTCACGCATTCAAACGTGTGCGCACAATCATGAAGGTCCTGGTCGCCCAGGTTGATATTCTTGAAACGATGACGCCGTCGTCGTTCTCAAGTTTTCGGGACCGGCTTGAGACGGCGTCGGGGTTTCAATCCGTGCAGTTTCGTGAAATTGAGTTCTCGCTCGGATACAAGCGCGCCTCCACTGTCAATTATTTGAAGTCGGACTTCCCGGGATACGATCGTCTAAATCAGCTGCTGCATGAACGCAGCGTCGTCGATCATTTCTATGATTTTCTAGAAACGCGCGAAGCACAGATCCCCGCTGAGTTGAAGAACCGCGACGTGACACAACCGAATGGACCTGACGAGCGAGTGCAAAAGGAGATTCTTCGTCTATACAAAGATTCGCCTGAATGCTCGATCCTTTTCGAATTGATGACGGATTTTGACGAAGGGCTGCAGGAGTGGCGTTACCGGCATATCAAACTGGTGGAGCGCACCATCGGGGCCAAGAAAGGTACGGGTGGATCGCCCGGCGTCCCGTTCCTGAAAGAGTCATTATTCAGGTCCATCTTTCACGATCTTTGGGCTATCAGACACGAAATGTGACGCCGTGGCCTTGTTGAAGCGTTGAACGGTTGAAGCGGTAAAACTCAGATCACGCAGAAAATTACCCGCTTCAACCCTTTAACGAATCACGTTGCCAAGCCAAGAAATTCGCGGGCGTTCCCAGAAAGCAGTTGTGCTTTCTCTTTCGCTGAAAGTTTCGTCGATTCGATTAGCTGACCTGGTTTCGCCTCGCCTAACGGAAATGGGTAATCGGATCCCAGCGCGACACGTTGCGCGCCGAAGAGCTTTACCAAAAAAGCCAGCGCATCGGTGTCGTGGACGAGCGAATCGACGTAAAACCGCGCGGGCGCCTTACCGCAAGCAAGATATGCGCGTGGATTCGTACTGTTTTCCACGGCGACCAGGTCGGGCCGCACGTGAAACGCGCGCTCGACCCGACCAATCGTAAACGGAAATGCTCCGCCACCATGGGCGAAAGCCACGCGAAGCTTGGGAAAGCGCTCGAACACACCGCCAAAGATCATCGAGCAGATCGCCAGCGAGGTTTCAGCTGGCATGCCAACAAGCCATGGTAACCAGTACTTGGGCATGCGTTCCTTGCCTAACATGTCCCAGGGATGAACAAAAATTGCTGCGTTGAGTCGCTCGGCGGCGCTCCAGACAGGCTGAAGCGAGGCATTGTCGAGATTCAACGTATCGATTCGCCCGGAATGCGGGTTTGGATCCACGTGCGTGCCGATCTCTGCGCCGCGCAAGCCCAGCTCACGGACGCATCGTTCCAGTTCGCCTGCAGCCAGATCCGGATCCTGCATTGGGATTGTCGCCAAGCCTGCGAATCGTTTCGGATGATCACGAACAACCCCGGCAATGTGGTCGTTTAGTCGCCGGGAAAGGTCCAACGCGTCAGCGGGTTTAGCCCAGTAGCTAAACATCACCGGCACCGTCGAAAGTACCTGCATCGAAACGCGGTCGCGATCGCATTCCCCGATTCGCCGCGCAGGATCCCACACGTTGTCGGTGATCTCCCGAAAAACGCGGTCGCCGATCATCATGCGAGCACAACACGGCTGATAATGATCAAGCCTGACGAATCCGCTGTAACCGTATTTCGCGTCGAGGTCCGGCCAGTTCCGCGGCAGAATGTGGGTATGCAGGTCGATTTTCATTCAAAAGAGCAAACGTCCAGCGTTCAACGTTCAGCACCCAACGTCGAAATCAGAAAAATCCCACTATTATTCCTGCTCTTGCTCTTAATCGAGTTCCTAAAGGGATTTCATTGGCTCCGGTTTTTCGACCTTCTTGCCGCACTTCTTGCAGGTACGGCGCGCATCGTCATTCCAGAAATCGAGCATCGCTTGACTGAAATGCTCGACGATGTCTGCGCAGTCGAAATGGATGTCTTCCACCAATGCTCCGCAGTTCTCGCAGTAAAAAATAACGTGCTCTTTTTCTCCCGGCGGACGGCGCCGTTCCACCACGATTCCAATCGTATCCGGCGGCCGCTGCGGCGAGTGCGGCACATTCGGCGGGATAAAGAATGTTTCTCCTTCTCTGACAACGTGATCCACGATGCGGTCGCCTTCCCGAACGCGCACCTTGATGTCGCCTTTCAGCTGGTAGAAATACTCCTCCGAATCAACGAGGTGAAAATCGTTCCGCGCATTGGGCCCTTTGATCACCATCACGAAAAAATCACGGCCGTCGTAGAGATATTGGTTGCTCACCGGCGGTTGGAATTTGTCGCGGTTTTTTTCGATCCAATTCTCCAGATTCACCGGCGGCTCTACAGTCTGCATCACGCAGAGCGTATTGGGACAAACGCACAGCGTCAAACGGGGATAGCGAGTCGCAAATACATGGGCGAAGCCCCACCAGATCGGGGGGTATAATTTAGGTTGAAGCGGCCTAACTAAACGCGGATAAATATGCGCCCTCATGAACCCTCGCTGTTTCCTCCGTATCGCAGGTGCAAGCCTGATCGCCCTGATCGTTTGCGGTTGCGAGACTTTGCCGGAGGGTCCCTTTCCACGCGCCACTGAGGTGGGTTGGTGGCATGATGAGGACGCGTCGGGCCCGGCAAAGATCGCCGTTCATATCGGCGAACAGAAAGCGTACTTTTACAAGGGCAAAACTCTTGTCGGGGAAACGACTGTCTCGACCGGCAAACCTGGCTTTTCCACGCCGCCCGGCCACTACACAGTGGTTTCAAAGGACGTCGGTCATGTCTCAACCGTCTTCGGCGATTATGTGGATGATTACGGCAACGTCGTGAGATCAAACATTGACGCCCGAAAAGATCGCCAGCCGTCTGGCACACATTTTGACGGCGCCCGAATGCCGTATGCGATGTTTTTCCGGGGAGGCTACGCGATGCATCAAGGTTACGTTCCGCCATTTGCCGCGTCGCACGGTTGCATTCGTCTGCCAGGGCAGATGGCGGTAAGATTTTTCGAAAACGCTCCGGTCGGCACCCCTGTAGCGGTCAAGGAATAGACCCCTGGAAAGTGAGAGCTTCTCCTCCAGAGAGAGCGCGAACAGGTTGTGCTAATATAGGGTCCTGGCATGAAGGGAAGCATTATTGATGACGATCGCAGCGGCGCGATGCGATTGAGCGTTGAAGAACTGCAACGCTACTCGCGTCACCTCATCATGCCCGAGGTTACATCCGAGGGTCAGAATCGACTCAAAGCTGCGCGAGTCTTGTGCATCGGCGCCGGAGGACTCGGATCGCCGGCCGCGCTTTATCTGGCAGCCGCCGGCGTCGGCACCCTCGGCATTGTCGATTTCGACGACGTCGATCTGTCCAATCTTCAGCGGCAGATTCTTCACGGAACAAAGGACGTCGGTAGGGGCAAACTCGAGTCTGCAAGGGACCGGTTGCACGACATCAATCCCCAGATTGAGACCGAATTGCACAAGTGCCGTTTCTCCAGTGAAAACGCATCTCAACTTGTCGCCAGATACGACGTAGTTGTTGACGGATCGGATAATTTTCCGACGCGATATTTGTCAAACGACGTCTCTGTTTTCGAGAACAAGCCGAATGTGTACGGTTCAGTATTCCGGTTTGAGGGACAGACAACGGTGTTCGCCCCCCACTTGGGCGGACCATGCTATCGCTGCCTTTTCCCAGAGCCGCCTCCGCCAGAGTCCGTTCCGAACTGCGCGCAAGCCGGAGTGCTCGGCGTTTTGCCCGGGATTATCGGAATGCTGCAGGCAATTGAGACATTAAAACTAATTTTGGGCATCGGCGACTCACTCGTTGGACGCCTTCTCCATTTCGATGCGCTTAAGGTAAAATTTCGCGAACTCAACCTGCGGCGGGACCCGCAATGTCCCGTCTGCGGTGAGAATCCAACAATCTTCGCACCGATTGACTACGAACAGTTTTGCGGAGTGCGCGACGAGGGAGAGATATCGGAGATGTCCCCACACCAACTAAAGCGAAAGATAGATGCGGGAGAACCATTTGAATTAATCGACGTGCGGGAACCGTTCGAATACGAAATTGCCCGGATTGATGGCGCAAAACTGATCCCTTTGGGAGAAATTTCCGAACGATTAGACGAACTGAGCGGCGAGCGACCGATCGTAGTTCATTGTCACACTGGGAAACGCAGCGCGCAGGCCGTCCGACTGCTGCAGCAGCGTGGCTTTGCCAATGTTTACAACCTCGAAGGTGGAATCGATGGGTGGTCGGACCAAATCGATCCAAACGTGCCCAAATACTAAGCGATGTTTCAGTTCACACCGTGGCTTCAGCCCGGGGCATGAGCCGTCATGAAATGGAAGCGTTTCAACGGCTCTTTTTTGATTCGAGCGGCAAGCCGTTAAAACGGTTCCGCTCGCACCGTCGTGTTTCTCATCGGGCTGAAGCCACGGTGTTAATGCTACTACTTTACCGCGGCAGCGAATTGTTCGGCACTTGGGACTCCATGCCATTGAGCGATTAGTTCGCCATTTCGTCTGAACACAAAAACGCGAAAATCCGTTGCTCTCTCCGGCTCGCCAAGCTGTGACGACACCGATCCATCAAAATCGGTCGCAACGAAAATGTCTTTTCGCGCATCCCGTGCAATCTTCTTTCCATCATATCGGGCTTGAAGCCGTTTTGCTTCTTCGTTCACCCGGTGCCGGATAAGCGCGGTAGCGATCCTTTGCCCAAGCACAGTATGTCTTCTCGCAAAACGAATAATTGTGATCATTCTGTAATCCGGGTTGCCCAGGCAATATTCCGGGACACGGTCACCCACGGTATGTGCCTTTTCTCTATCTGCAGGGGTGGTCAGCACGATTACGGTCACATGTCCGTCAGCTGTAGAAAGTTTGTTTCCATCAATATCAACAAAACTGACCGGGTAGGTTGCTCCGATGGAAAGGGCTCCATGTATACGCGCCGCTGGAAGCAAAACTAATGTTCCAATAACGAAAAAGAATTGAAGTGTGCGTGGGCTCACAAGTAAGCAAATTGGCGACAATGTCGTTCGCTGACAAGATTCGACCTGTGTGCTCGCTTTTTCCAATGCCGGGGATGACGAATGCGGCCTGGGTTTGGTTGTCGATCCTTTTGCTTGTTGGCCTAACTGCCTGTGATCGCATGGGGGGCTCGCGTCATGCGCAGCTAATCCAGGATGGAGACGCCAAATCCGCCCAGGGAGACTTTGCGCGCGCGATTAACTTGTATGAGGCGGCGCTCGATGATTCCGAAAGCATTCGGAATGCTGAGGTTCACTATAAACTGGCTCTTCTTTATGACGACAAGTTGAACGACCCTGTCAGTGCGCTACATCATTTCAGGCGTTGTCTCGCGCTAAGTCCGACCAGCGCTCATGCCACTGACGTCAGAAACTCGATAAAACGTGATGAAATCGCCGCGCTGACGGCGCTGTCTGGCGATTCCGTCATCACTCGATCGGAGGCGGCCCGTTTGCGAAACGAAAATCTTGACTTGCACAAACAATTTGAAGCGCGCGCCGTGCCGGCGCGAAGTGTGAGCGATAGATTGCAGGAAGACAACACCAGCTCAAAAAAAACCGCCTCCAAGAAAGGAAGCCGAAGCTACGTCGTGCAATCAGGCGACACGCTCTTCTCCATTTCGCGAAAGTTTTATAAATCGCCCAAGCGCTGGAAAGAGATCCTGGACGCGAACAGAAAGAGTATTCGCGATCCCAAAAAACTCACGGTGGGCCAGACCCTAGTTATTCCGTAGATGCTTTAGGGTCGCCCGGGAACAGTGACCGCGGAATTCTAGAACTTCACCTGGAGGGCCACTGCGCCACCAAGGTTGGCCACTTGGTAATCAAAAACGCTTTGGTTCGATTGGCTTGCTGCCAAGGTACTCACCGCGCTCAAGGTAAGATATTTGTTCACGCGGTAGTTTGCGGTAAGCGCGAGAATTTCGCTGATGTCATCGCGGCCTCCTTCATAATACTGCCGCACCACGACAGTACCAACGGCATTGATGAAAAAGGAACGGGTGAGAGCCGCCGAATAACTAAGATAGGTCCCATAATCGCTTCGCTGCGCTGAAATCGCATTGATGTTTGGTGGCTGGCCGGATTCCTCGGCGGCAGCGCTGATATTTGCAAACACGCCCAAAGTGAGCGTCTGAGCGCGATCAAGCTGAAACGGAACGGAGGCGTCTATGATGAAGGCGTGGTTTTGAAAGAAAGCTGCAAAGCTGTTTTTCTCGGTCAGCCGGTTGTAGTCGTAATCGACGCGCAAAAGAAGATTATGCCACTGCGGCACGAGATATCTCAAGCCGACTTCAACATCAAAGCTTCCAAAATTGAAGTTGTCGAATCGATCGTAATAAAACAACTGCTCACGGACATCGACCAGTCCGTAAAGCGTGCTGGTGATTCGCGGCTCGTAAAAGGCTGCTACTGTCGGGGCGACGACAAAATCGCTCTGCTCGCCGCTCCGCGTAAGGGCAACATTTGACGTCCAGTAAAATGGCGCGCCAGCGGAGATCGTGAACGGTTGATACCCCTCGACGCGCTTGAGGATTTGCTGTTCGCCGAGATCGGCATCGCCGGGCGCGGCGGCGACGTTGCCCCCTTCTGCACCGCTTGGAGGAACCGTGGAAGGAAAAGCCGACGGAGCCTGCTCGCGCGTCAACTGTGCCTGGTTCGTCGTCTGCGCCGAGCCCTCATTTGCCGAGATAAAAACGAGCACACACAACGTCGTGACGAACCTGCACAAATGAGGGTCAAAGCGAAGTCTCACAAGCGCGACCACCTGCCGCCTGGTTCGCCCTTGATGCCGTTAATTTTCTCCGCCATATCGATGAGCAGGTTGAAAATGCCAACTACCTAACAACTAGAAGGCTCGCGCGCCGGAACCAAGACGATTATTGATTACTCCGCGATCACGCATATGCCGAATATCCGCCATATCGCGGTCTGCTTTTATCATACGGTTAACATTGATGCGATCGGCGTTAGCCGCATGGCGGTGTTTATCGCGGGGAAGCCTAAGCCTTCCATCAGGGCTAGGAACACCACCATCGAGCAGAGAAAGCAACTGCCCGCTGTTTGGAACATTGATGACTGTCCTGGACCTCTTCCCGTTGCTCGGGTTGCCGGTTGACCGAGCATCAAACGGCGGGGCCTTTGAGAGCGGCTGCGGCCTGTTCGCACCCGAGCCGGCAAACGTCCCGGTGGTGGAGCCATTACCCCCAAAGCCTGTATAGTTCGCGTTGTTTGTATAAACATCAGCCGGAGCCTTGCCGCCAATAGTCACGACTACGTTGTCGAAAATCGTAATTGAATTCGCCGCGAGAATCTTTGTGCTGTTCCCGCCCAGCGTGACGTTCGAAAGGAAGTTGAGATGGCCATTACTTCCCGGCGCGTAAAGTTTCAAGGTGGTATCCGCCGAGAGCATGCCACCACCGATATTGAGCACGCCGTTTGCGCCAAAAACTCCGGCTTTCAGTATATCGGCGTGGGCGCTGGCATTATTAAACGTGATCGCTCCATTCCCGTCCATATAGGTTAGAAACGTGCCACCTACGTTATAATTACCACCGTTAATCAGAATCGCGGCGGCTGCCGCTCCATCGCTACCGTAGAACGCAATTGTCGCGTCGTTAGCAATGTTTGCGTTGCCGGCAACATCCATTCCGATAACGCCTCCATCGCCAATAACTCCGCCCTGTCGGTTATCGATCTGAGCCAACAAAGAATTCGCATGAATGTCCCCCGCCGCGACCAGGCTAACAATGCCTCCAGTCCCGATTTCTCCTCCCTCGTTCAGAAGCTCAAGCGTCAGATTGTTGGTGTTCAAGTTTCCTCCGATCGCGGCAAGAATGTTCCCTCCGTTAACAACTTCATTAATGTTGTTGTTAACGAAAAGCCTGGTATCGCCGCCGGCGTCCGTAGTCAGATTGTTTCCGACGCTTAAGAAAAGGTTCGCACCGGAGTTAACCGTTTGCCGAACGGGAGTAATTATCTCGAGGTCGATGCCGCCGGAGTTCGCCTCGTTGTGGGCGATCAGATCCCTCCCCACGGCGAGTGTCACATTTTCGCCGTTCTGTTGTGGAAACTGCACTGCGAGCTCTACCCCAAGAAACAAATCGCCCGCAGTTAAGGTGCCGCCGACGCGAAGATCTATATTAGCCCCGCTTCCTGATTGTGCAGTCGCGGACGTTTCCAATGCAAGCGAGCCGCCAACGGTCAGATTTCTATTCGCCAGGACATCGATATTAGCTCCGGTTTCTAAGTTACTAATATCGGTGGCGATTGAGAGGTTACCACCCACCAGCAAATCAGTGCCGGCATAAAGCACGATGTTGAGACCCGAAGTAATTCCTCCATTTCGTCGAATAATGGTCAGATCATTCGCAATGTTAAGCATCTGACCGGCGGAGATACTCACGTTTCCGCTAGAATTGAACGCCGTTTCATCAGAGGTTTGACCGCTCCAATTCAGGTTCTGTCCAGCGAATAGAGTAATGGTTGGAGCATGGATGGTCGCCTGGCCGTCAATCGAAATGTTGCGTCCAACGAATGCATACAGATCGTCGGTTGTGATGCTTGACGTCATTGACATGTCGCGCTGGGCAAACAGGCTGACTTGGCTCGTGGTGCTAATATCGGAGCCAATGGTCAAATCGCTGCTGGAGCCGCGAGCGTAAATCGTCAGGTCGTGCAGGCGTGAGAACGAAATGCCGGGACCCAGGGTAATCGGACCGTTTTGCGTTGCCAGCAAAAGACCGCGGATACCTTCGAAGGTCAGCACGCCACCCGCACCTCCGGAAGTAATGCCATTAACGGCGATCAGTCCCAGATTCGTTTCACCATTTGTCGTATCGATGGTTGGGTCACCGTTTAGCTGGAGAGCGGTGAACTTGAATGCTGCCCCCGAGTTATCCCCGATTAAATCATCGAAGCCGCTTGCGGTGTCAAAAGCCGATGTCGATCCAAACGCCCACGCGGAAACCGGACCGTCAATCGATCGTCCCCTATAAATTTTTCCGAAATCGGTTACGCCGTTGGTAGTGATTGAGGGATCAGTCGAAATGACTGTGCCACTCGTTATCACATAAGGATTCGGGGAAGTAATCGTGCTTGGCGTACCGAACTTGGTTGGTGTTCCTGAGGGCGACGGAGTCGGCGTTGGTGGGGGCGGTGGCGGCGTTGGCGGCGGGGGTGTGGGCGGCGGCGGCGTTGGTGGTGGCACCGTTGGACTCGACGTCGAGCTTCTCACCAAAACAACCGGGTTGGCATTCGCGTTTTGATCAGTCGTGCCGATCAGGTCTACCAGGTTTCTGGCAAGAACCTGGCTGTTTAAACCAGCCAATTGCTGCTCTGCGAGCTGAAGGTCCACGACCGCCATGACTAACGGCATGTTTTCGAGCGGCGGAAAATCCTTAATCAAACGCGACGTCTTGAGAACCAGCTTTACATCAAACTTCTCCGGTTTCGTCATGCGCCTGTCTGCCGTCATCGTCATCATTTCACCGCCATTTATGGTCGCAGCTCTTTCAGGATGACCAGTGGGATAAAACGTGCCGATCCCTTCCAAGACCATGAATTTCGTGGGTGGGCCTGTTGCGAAGAGGGCCGTTCCACCTGTTATCGCCGCTGTTACAGCCGATGTACTGACCTTAACCGCGGGAGCTTTGGGCGGTATCTGCAGAAGAACAGCACCACTCGTCAGATCAAGTTCACGCGCCCCCTGCTTAAAACTGAAAACCGTGTTTGCGCCGAGTCGCGTTATCGTAAGGTCGGTGAAAGTCAGTTCCGCGCGAGATTCCACGCCTGTGCGTACTCCCATTCCCTGGATGACTTTGTCGTTCACAGCTGCGGGGCGCGGCGCGCCATGAGTTTCCAGCACTCGCACATCCTGAATCACCTGAGATACGCGCGCTTGCTGCAACTGATCTGCGGCAACAAGGCGCTCTGCGCCAACGAGCCACAACATGATGATTAGTCCGCTCGAAAAGATTTGCCCAAAAGATTTTTTCATATTGGAGGTCACTACGGTAAGGCGGGAGCTGTGTTACGATTCAGGCTTGGCGCTCGGTGTGGCGTCACCAGTGCTGCAGTTTTGTGATCGGCCGTGTCAGTGTGCTCCTGATCGGTAACCGAAACCTGTGTGCCGCCTCCAAAAATAACAAGGTTTGTGTCAACTAAAGTCTTGGTCGTTTTCTCGCGCTGCTGCTTCTCGCTCTCTGCTACGATCGACTTTTGGCTGCGCAGCGGAGGAAAATCTGTAATGAAGCGACTTGTCGTCATGAAGCGGTCAATATCGACGTCTACGGGATCGCTGAGCGCAGCCTCCGAGTTGCCGAACACCATCTGGCCCGCGCGAACGAGAACCGAATCACCAAGGTGTCCGGGACGATAGGATCGCGCGGTGCCCTCCAACACCAAAAACTTGTAGAAACCAGGATGGTACTCGATCATCACAGTGGTGCCCGCAACGGAAGCCGCGACTCTGCCTGCGTGAATTGTCGCCCCAGTTGCCTCCTTTGGAGCCTGAACAAGCACCGCCCCTTCCTTAAGATTCAAACCGCGTGTCCCGTGATTGAAATCAAATGCAGTATGGGCGGCGAGCCGCACAACGGTTTCGTCAGAAAAACCCAACTCAGCGCGCGATTCGTTGCCGGTCCGCACAATAGTCTCTTCTTGGACGATTTCGTTTACCGAGGCCCGGCGCGGGTTCTTAGAATCCGCTAGTTGAACATGATTTTTTATCTGCGTGACCCGCGCTTCATTAGTCGAAGCCGCGTTGAGCCGGCTGGGGAACCAAGTCGAAAAGGAGGCGATGATCGCTATGAAAGCAAGAAGACGAAGCTGGCGGTTCATGGACACGTTGGTCGAAGGACCTAATTCCGGCGGGCTTTTTGACGCCTAAACCTTGCTAGGTCAAGGATTATTTACACCACTACAAGGTACTTATCCGGAAACGGCGCAGCGAAGTTTCCTGAAAAGTTTAGTTTTGTTCCTGGCCTTTTGAGAATGGCACAAACGGCCCAAGCAAACACCGAACTTGGCTATCATTGCACTAAGCTTTGACGTAGGACCCGGCTACGGGCTTACGGGCTTCTCGTTGCCAAAAACTGAGGCACCTAGTAACTCGCGCTGCCACCGGACCAGCAATGCCGGGGCTCGTGCACAATCTGCGGCGATTGCCTCGAGCGTGCTTCGCGGTGCAACGAAAGAAGGTTCCAGCCCGAGTTTCTCAGCAGACTTGTTGCGCCGGCACCACAGCTCTTCTGCGCGCTGGACCATCTCGGTGGTCGGTCGGGTTCCGGGGCGGCGACGCGAAACTGGCCATTCCGATTCAGGCACCCGCAATGCGGCTTGTGCTGCTTCTCGAAACGCCTGACGACGGCGAAATGAAAAATGCCTATAGTCAGGGAGACTTCCTGAGGCGAATTTCGCCGCAGCCTCCAAAAGGTCCTCATTCCGCAAAATGTGAAACGGCGGGCGATCTGCCTTTTCTGCTTCTCTTTCGCGCCATTGCCAAAGCGCGCGAAGTACCGCAGCGGCGCGTCCACGGATTACGCCAGATCCGCGAATACGCCAGAGCTCATCCTGGTTACGAGTCCGCGCCACGGCCGCTAGCTCGATAGCACGTTGGCAGGATTGCTGCAGCCAATCCCGGCGCTCACAACGATCCAACTCTGCTTCCAATTTTTCGGCGAGGGGCAGCAAATAATGCACATCATTGATCGCGTATTCCGCCATGCGCGCCGGCAAAGGTCGTTGTGCCCAATTCGCCTTTTGCGAACCTTTCAGGAGAGTGAGTCCAAAATAACGTTTCACCAACGCAGCGAGGCTAAATTCGCGAATGCCAAGGAGACGAGCTGCGATCAGTGTGTCGAAGACTCGTTTCGCTGCGAGATTCAGGCCGCGACGCAGCATTCGCAAATCGTAATCGGCACCGTGCAAGACAATTTCCCTGGCTTCCAGCGCACGACGCAATGGCTCCAGATCGGTATTGGCCAATGGATCGACTATAAAATCGCAAACAGGCCGCGCGGATTCACGGTCTGGGGCCGCGCTCAGGTCGGCATCAACCCTGTTGGCCCTAGACCCCGGCGCCGGGACGCTGATCTGGAGCAAACAAAGCTTTTCCCGATATGAATGAAGACTGTCCGCCTCGGTATCGACTGCGACGCGATCGGCAGTTTCGATTTGCTCAATTAAACTCGCGAGCTGCGCGGAGTCCGTAATCACGTTTCGCGTCAACGCAATCCGCTCAGCAACAATTCAGCGTTGGTTTTGGTCGCACTCAGATTATCAATCAACTTTTCCATCGCTTCGAGAGGTGGAAGTGCTGCCATCGTTTTGCGCAGCATCAGCACACGTTCCCATTCATCGGGATGATACAAAAGCTCCTCGCGCCGGGTCGCTGAGAGCATGGGATGGATTGCCGGATATAGCCGTTTCTCCTGGAGGGCACGATCAAGATGCAACTCCATATTGCCGGTGCCCTTGAATTCTTCGAAAATCAATTCGTCCATTCGACTGCCGGTTTCAGTCAAAGCGGTCGCAAGCACAGTCAGACTGCCGCCTTCTTCCACATTGCGCGCAGAGCCGAAAAATTTCTTTGGTTTGGTAAGCGCCTTCGCTTCTACGCCACCGGACATAATTCGTCCTCTGCCCGGTTGCATGTTGTTGTACCCGCGCGAAAGCCGCGTGATACTGTCGAGCAAAAGCACAACATCCTGTCTCATTTCCACGAGGCGTTTGGCACGCTCTATCACCATCTCTGCTACCTGCACGTGTCGCTGCACGCTTTCGTCAAAATTGGAATGGTAGATCTGGCAGTCGATTTCCCGCTCCAAGTCCGTCACTTCTTCCGGCCGCTCGTCCACCAAAAGCAAGATAAGAACAATGTCAGGATGATTTACCCGAATTGCTTTGGCGATTTCCTTTAGCAAGATGGTCTTGCCCACTCGCGGAGGCGCCACGATAAGCCCGCGCTGCCCGTGCCCAAGTGGTGCCAGCAAATCCACCGCGCGCGCGGTGAGAGAATTCGTCTTCGGATTTTCCAGAATGATCCTGCCCTGTGGAAACTGCGGCGTTAGCTTGTCGAAGTCGGTTGGCTCCGTCCATTTCTCAGCTGGCTGGCCCTCGATTCTTGTGACTTTCTCGAGAGAGAGGAACTTCCCGCGCTGACCTGGCAATTGCACTGTCCCTGCAACCTTTTGCCCAGGCCGCAGATGATGCTGTTCGATGAGAGCGCGAGATACACAAACATCCTCCGGAACCGGCAGAAAGTTCAATTTCGGCCAGCGCAACATGGCAAAGGAATCGGCCACCTGATCGAGGAAACCTTCCGCAGTGACAGGAGCGCCTGTTGCTAATGCCGCGCGGACGATATCGAGAAGGTGCTGATGCCGCGACCGCGCAGGGTGTAGATAAACAACCAAATCGCGCGCCAAGGCCTCTAGTTGTTCACTCGAGGATTCTTGCAGCTCGTTCAGATCGAGTGCGAGTTCGGTTTTGAATTCGCCACCGGACGAATCCTCCGTGGCGGACTTGTTCTCCTCGTTAGATCGCGTTTTGGAGGCTTGCGAAGCGTCCGCTCCGCTTTGGGTGCGTGCAGGCGACACTCCTGCCTCTACTGTTTCTATCTGCGAGGTCGAGACCTTTAGCTTTTCTTCCATGATTGCCCTTGCCAAAGCACAAGAAGACTCTTCGCTTGTTCCATGAGCGTCGCACGGTCGCCATTATTCCAGACGACATGTTCTGCCCGCTTGATTTTCTCCTCGAGAGGCATTTGTGAGTTAATCATTTGTTCGGCTTCGGAGCCTTTCAGGCTTATTCGCTTCACCAACCGCTCTAACTGCACTTTGTGCGAACAGGCAACCACGACAACCCGCTCGCACAAAGTTTCACCACCTGTTTCATAAAGAAGTGGGATATCAGCAAAGAAAAAATCAGAAGAATTACGATGCCTTTCCGCCTGCGCCATCCACTGGCGACGTATCCGAGGGTGAAGAATTTGTTCGAGCGAGCGCCTTTTGGTCGCGTCAGCAAATACCATCGCTCGAAGTTTAGCTCGATTCAAGTCCCCCTCCGGCGAAAAGACCTCACTCCCGAACTGACCGAGGATTTCCTGTTTCACCTCTGGAAGTTTCGGCAGTGCGTGCGCTGCCACATCGGCATCGAAGAATTTCGCCGCCGGTATGATCTCTCGCAGGCAATCACAAAACGTGCTTTTGCCCGTGGAAATTCCGCCCGTGATCCCGATCGCAGGCATAGGGAAACCTCACCGCGGCGTGATGCCTTCGGCCAGGTCAAGATGGAAGGTCTGTTTCACTTTTGTCGTGCCGAAGGTCAATTCCGCTGTGTAATCTCCGGCTGGGAGAAGCCGTTTCGGATCATCACCTCCATATTCAGCAATCACGTCTTTGGTCGGCCGCAGGTCCCAGTTTAATCGGGTAAAACCGGGTGTGCCCGGCGCTTTTAGATTTGCGACTGGCTGCCCGCTTGATTTTGTTACGACGATTTTGATTTCGTCGCCGGTAAACTCTCGCACCCACACCGTGAATAACGCCCCTTCGGGCGGATTTTGACCGCGATAAATCCCCTTGCCATTCGAATCAACAAATCCTGGCTGAAGGTAAGCGCCGCTCACAGAACGCGCGCTAAACAGTTGAGCCGGCTTGGACGCAATTTCGGCTGTGAATTCGCGAAACGGGATGGTGTCGTCAAGAATGGCAATGCTGCGACCATGCGTTGCGATAACAAGGTCTGACGTCCGCGGATGAACCTGAATATCGTCCACGCGAACCGAAGGAACATCACCGATGCGCACCCAATGCGCGCCTTGATCGAACGACGCGAACACTCCGAAGTGCGTACCTGCGTAGAGTAGTTTCGGATTTACAGGGTCCTCACGGACAACTTCGACCGGATTGCCTTGCGGAAGATCGCCCGTGACAGTCTCCCATGTTTTGCCCAGATCGGCCGTGCGCAGAAGGATGGGACGATCGTCACCCGACCGATACGCATTGGTCGCAACGTATGCCACATTCGCATCGAAATTAGACGGCTCAATACGCACGATCCATTGGCTGCGCGCCTCCTCCGGCAAATTACTCGTCAATTCCGTCCATTTGCCTCCGTCGTTCTCAGTAACCCAGAGCCGCCCATCATCCGTTCCAGCCCACAACAGACCGGCGCGCTTCGGCGACTCGGCGAGCGAAAAGACGACCCCGTAATTTTCCGCGCCACTTCCGGTGGCATTTGTTTTGGTTGGATCATTGTACGTCAGGTCGGGACTGATTACGGAATATTTCTCCATCCGCTCGGTGAGCTTGAAAACGCAGTTGCCTCCCAGATAAATCACGCCCGGCTTGTGTCGGCTCATGATCATTGGTGAATTCCAATGGAAGCGATAACGCGGCTGGCCTTCGGCTGGCTCGGGACGCAAACGCCGTATTTCGCCGTTTCGCAAATTGATTCGATGGACTTCGCCCTGCTGACTTTCCGCATAAAAGGTGTCGTGATCAGTTGGATCAAACAGGACGTAAAACCCGTCGCCACCGGCAAGCGCGGTCCAATCGCAGTTGCGAATACCTTCCTTACTCTGCACGCCGCTCGGTCCCACCCAGTTCTCGTTGTCCTGGAGACCGCCCGCAATTCGGAAATACGGTTTCGTGTCATCGAGCGAAATTCGATAATATTCTCCTGAGGGAATCTTATTTAGATGATCCCAGTTTTTGCCACCGGCAAAACTCTGATACACGCCGCCATCAGTCCCCAGCAATAAACGCTGGCAAACCTGCGGTTTCGGGGGCTTGTTTTTGTCTTCCGGTTTGGGCGGCTTCGGCGGAGGCACCGTGCCGGGCTGAATGGCGAGCGCGTGACAATCCGGGTGAACTTTCTCGCTTAGATCTTCGCGAAAATTTTTACCGCCATCATCAGACACCAGCAGGGCGAACCCCAGAACATAAACGCGCTGATCGTTTGCAGGATCGATGCGAATCTGACTGAAATAAAATGGACGCGGGTCCATTGCGCTCATGCGCGTCCATTTTTCACCTCCATCATCAGATCGAAAAACGCCGCCCGTTTTGCTGCGCAGATCATCCAGCCTGCCAAATCCTCCTTCGTAACTTTGCACTACTGCCATGACCACCCTCGGATTGGTCGCGCTGATCGCCAAACCAATGCGACCGGTCTGACCGGGTAAACCTCCGCCAAGTTTCTTCCAGGTCGTGCCACCATCGGTGCTCTTGAAAATTCCCCCGACATCTTCGCCACCCGTCACGCTGGGACCGGACGTGAAACTCCATGGTGTGCGTTGTCGTGCATAAAGCCCAGCGTATAGGGTCTCCGCGTTCGTTGGATCAATCATCACGTCACCACATCCCGTGTGCGCATCGTGCGGTGCAGATGCTTTCAATACTAGTTTCCATGTTTTGCCCCCATCACTGGTCTTGAACAACCCGCGTTCACCGCCATCCGTCCACAAATTACCCATCGCGGCAACGTAAGCGGCGTCCGGTTTTTTCGGATCAACAACGATCCGTTCGATGGAACGGCTGTTCTTCAACCCGACGTTCTGCCACTTCTCACCACCATCGGTAGATCTGTAAACACCATCGCCCCACCCGGACGAATTCCGATCATTCGCCTCGCCGGTTCCGACCCAAATCACATCCGAATCAGACGGCGCAACCGCAATTGCACCAATCGAGAGCATCGGTTGCTTATCGAAAATTGGCTCAAAAGAAACGCCGTTGTCGTTCGTCTTGAAAACGCCGCCGTGTGCGAGGCCGACATAGAAGACAAACGGATTGTTTGGACTAATCGCAATATCCGAGACGCGACCGCCCATCACCGCCGGACCAATCGAACGCGCTTTCAAATTTTTGAAAAGCACGTCTGTAAGTTGCGGAGGGGTCGGCGTCGCCGAAGACGACAAAGCGACCGCCGGGCCGGCCGAAGTCGTGGGCGAAACAACCGTTAGTGGTGGACGAGTTTTTTGCGGTTCCTCTTGCGCGGTCAAAATCGACGCTGACGAAATCCAGATGAGCGAAGCACAAAAAACTCCGAATCGAGTAATCATAGGCGTCACGACTCTAGCCAAGGCGGGCATCTTTGCGATGTCGGAAATGCGGGTATCGTTCAGGGATTTATGACGCAGCAAGTTTTGGCAGGAAAAGTCGGCGTTGTCTTCGGCGTGGCAAACAAGCGCAGCATCGCGTGGGCGATCGCAAAAGCATGGGCGGCCGCGGGTGCGCGCTTGATTTTTAATTATCAGGGCGACCGACTGAAGGAAAACGTTGAGGAATTAGTCGGCGAGTTTGGAGAAAAAACTCCGTTGTTTCCCTGCGACGTTTCCAACGACGATGAGATCAAGGCATTTTTCGAAAGCGTGCGGATAGAGACCGATCGCGTGGATTTGATGCTTCATTCGCTCGCGTTTGCGCCACGGGAAGCGTTGGAAGGAGATTTTGTGAGTACAACACGCGAAGCGTTCCGCGCGGCACATGACGTGAGCGCATACTCGCTCGTGGCGCTCGCACGCGAAGTGGCACCTTTAATGACAGACGGCGGGAGCATCGTGGCCATGACTTACTACGGCTCCGAGAAAGTCGTGCCGCACTACAATGTCATGGGCGTGGCCAAGGCCAGTCTCGAAGCGAGCACACGTTATCTTGCCTACGACCTCGGCCCTAAGAAAATCCGGGTAAACTGCATTTCTGCCGGACCGGTCCAGACACTGGCCGCGCGTGGCATCAGCGGATTCACATCCATGTTGAAACATTATCAGGAACGCGCGCCTTTGAAACGCAGTTGTGATCCGGCGGAATTAGGCGCCACCGGAGTGTTTCTCGCGAGCGATGGAGCGGCAGCAATCACGGGCCAGGTGATTTATGTCGATGGCGGTTACCAAATAATGGGCATGTGATCAGTTCGTCTTCCTAATCTTGCTCATGCTCGAATGAGAAGTGATCGAGCACGAATAGGATCACGAGCATGAAAAGCGACATATGATTGCGCGGATCTGGCATGCCTGGACAAAACGAACCGACGCGAAGACGTATGAGAACATGCTGCGTGATAAAATTTTACCGAGCATTGCTGCACGAAACGTCAACGGATATCGCGGCGCAGAATTGTTCATCCGCGAAGATGAAAACGAAACCGAATTCATCACGCTGCTTCGATTCGATTCAATGGATGCTGTGAAAGAATTCGCCGGCGCCGATGAGACCAAGCCAGTGATTTTTCCGGGAGTCGAAAAGCTCCTTACACGGATGGAGCCGGCGCGACATTACCGAATCGCGATTTAGTCTCGCGCTCACGCTCGTGCTCCCGTTCCTAATAGGCTAGTTTGGATCGAGCACGAGCATGATTAAGAGCATGAGCATGAATCTCGAATCGAAGCTACGCGATTTGTTAGGCGATGACATAGTCGCAGACGATCCGGATACACTGACAACACACAGCGGCGACAAATGGTTTGCCGCTCATGAACCAGATGTTGTCGTTTTCGCGCGATCGACAAATGACATCAGCAAACTGCTTCAGTTTGCATCACGCGAAAAAGTTCCGGTCACAGCGCGTGGTGGTGGATTTGGTTACGTGGGCGGATGCGTGCCAGTGCGCGGCGGAATCGCCCTGTCGCTAGCACAAATGAACCGAATCAAGGAAATCAGCTTCTCCGACGCAGTCGCAGTTGTCGAACCTGGCGCCGTCACCGCTGACCTGAAAGCGGCGGTGCGTGCACAAAAATTATTCTATCCGCCGGACCCGGCGAGCATGAAGGATTGCACTATTGGCGGAAATGTCGCCACAAACGCAGGCGGGCCGCGTTGTTTGAAATACGGCGTAACGCGAAATTACGTAATCGGCCTCGAAGTGGTACTGGCCAGTGGCGAAGTGCTGCGAACAGGCGGTCGCGTGCACAAGAACAAGACGGGATTCGACCTGATAGGTCTGTTTGTCGGCTCGGAAGGAATGCTCGGCGTGGTGACTGAGATCACGCTGCGTTTGCTTCCGCTTCCACCGGCGCGCGCGACTTTGTCGGCTGCGTTTGCAATTGCGGGGCAAGCCGCCGAAGCCGTGCAGGCGATTTTCGCGGCTGGATTTTTGCCTTCTTCGCTGGAAATCGCCGATCATTTCACGCTGGAAGCAGCGCGACGGGATCTGGGCAAAATGCTTGTGCCCGAGGGTAACGCGCATCTGCTCGTCGATGTTGACGGACAAGAGGAAAGTGTTCGCAGCGAATCCACGGCTATTCGCGAGTTGCTCGAGCAAAGAAAACCCAATGCACTGGAGATAGCCATCGGTGAGATCGATTCCGAAAGACTCTGGGCATTGCGCCGTCAGTTTAGCAATTCACTGCGCGCGACCGGCCTGACGAAGCTTAACGAGGATGTGGTCGTGCCGCGGAGTCATCTCGTCAATCTCATGGAATTCGCGGAGACACTTCAGATTAAGTACGGATTTCCGATCGCCTGCTTTGGTCACGCTGGGGACGGCAACATTCACGTCAACATCATGGCAGACCGTTACAATCGCGACGCCGCGGTGCGCGAAAACGTCGAGCGCGCTCTGGACGATCTCTTCGCGCAAGTCCTTGCGTGGGGTGGCGTCGTTACAGGCGAACATGGGATCGGCCTGGCCAAAAAACGCTGGTGGCCCGAGGCGACCAGCAACGTGGCGCGCGAGTTGCATCGCAGCCTCAAACACGCGCTGGATCCAAACGGAATTTTGAATCCCGGAAAATTTGTTGACTAATCTGAAGG
>Ga0209470_1000273_pt1 | contig 41411 bp, 34 predicted proteins | sample GraSoiAngelo_125_FD_185882 | JGI IMG/M metagenome (GOLD analysis project Ga0209470, IMG submission 185882) | Grasslands soil microbial communities from the Angelo Coastal Reserve, California, USA - 14_0927_05_40cm (SPAdes) (version 2) | ecosystem: Environmental > Terrestrial > Soil > Grasslands ... | reverse complement strand
GAGCTGGCTCTGGATATCCCGCAGGCAGGCGAGTATGCCGTTCGAGTCATCAATACGAGTTCGGTTGCGAGCAATGTCACTGTGCGGCACAAAGACGCAACCGGCCGGTTTCTCAAACTACAGGAACTGCCCATTGGTCCGTTTCAGCAGCTTGAATTGCCCCGCGAGACGCTGCGCGACGCAGTCCATATCGATCTTCTGGCGGACTCCGACGTCCTCGCTGCTGTTGCGGAAACCAACGTCAAGCGCTCGCGGTTGGAGAACGTGGTAGATGAAGGAACTCTGAGCCTCGTCATTGACGGAAATGCACCAATAGGCGCCTACCAGGTGCTAGTCCGCTTCGACCCGACAGCGATTCAATTTTCGCCGGACGATATCCTTGGAGGTTCCGCTGACGGTTTTACTTCGAAGCCGCTCGCTATAAACATTGACAACATTTCCGGCGAACTTCGTATCGCATCCTTCCAGTTGGGAAGTAAGCCTCAAGGCTCCGTTGATGTCGCGCACATACGGCTACGATCGATTCAACCCTCGAAATCGGGTTTTGGGCTGAAGATTGAAGAGGTCGCTGATCTCCAGGGACACAGTGCATTGAATTCGATCACGAGTGTAAGGCTCGTTCGGTTGAATTAGCGCTCTGACCGAAACGGCAAGAAGATTTTAGGCAACGGCTGAATTTCGTGAGTGACCCGATCCGACAGTCCCGCATTCTTTTGGTCTCGGTTTGCGTGGCAATCGCCTTCGAGACCCTGTTCTTCTGGGTGCGCATTTGGAATGCGTACACCGTGCCCAAAGCTGTAGCGGCGCTCCTGGGGGCCGCGATTCTCCTTCCTCAAGTCTGTATTCAATTTTTGCAGTACTCACCTTCACGCTTCTCACAACGAATGCTTCTCCTGTTCGTCATCCAGATGGCGGCAATCACATTGGCCACGGCCAATTCGCTTTCTCCAGCAGTCAGTTTCTGGGGCGGCGACTGGCGGCGAATGGGATGGATCACCCAATTTGCAATGATATCTGTCGCAGCGTCCATCCCATTTGCTATCAGGGGCAATCCAAAACACTTCAAATTCTTATTGCGCGCCATTGCGGCCATCGGTTTCCTGAGTGCCGCATACGGTATGCTTCAGTGGCTCGGATGGGATCCCTTCCTGCCCGCATTTCTTAGAGGAGAAATCGTCGAACAATTTGCAGGCAGTTACCGATCATCGGGAACGATCGGTCAGCCCACTTATTTTGCAAACTACCTCCTGTACCCTTTTTTCAGCTCGCTGGCATTGTTGTCATCCGAAACCGGCTGGATGATGCGAGCCTTGAATGTCGCAAATATGACTCTCATCGCCGCGGTTCTCGCCTTGGCGACAGGTCGGGGTGGTTTGGCTGGATGCATCATCGGTCTGGCTGTGTTCCTGGGTTGGCGTCTGACACTCGAAGCGTATTCCGGGAAACATCTGGTAAAGCCGGCTGCTGTTCTCATAGCGGCGGTCACCATCGCAATCGCGGTCGCGACTTATGCAGGTTCTGCCATGAGGCTTGGCACTGACCCGTCTTCGCTGGGACGAATCATTTTGTGGCAAGACGTCGCTCAACGCATCGTGCCGAAAACGTGGCTTTTGGGAGCAGGCCCCGGTATGTTTCGCGTCGCGTTTACACGATATCGTTCGAACAATTACAGTGCATTCAATCCGGACGTACATTGGGAAAGCGCGCATAACGTGTTTCTGGACAGGCTGACTGAACAGGGTCTCATCGGTCTGCTCGCATTCGCCAGCCTGATTGCCGGCTTTGCCTGTAACACAATACAGATCCTTCGTTCTTCACTCGATCGGAGAAACAAGACTTTATACGCCGCGATCGGTGCAGCGCTGCCAGCAGGTGTGGCAAGCAACTGTTTCAACGGGGAAGTTATTCCAACAACCTATTACTTTTACATCTGGATCGCGCTTTCGTTCGCGGCTCTCGACTGCAGTGGAGCCGTTGCCCCGGCAGGCTCATCAAAGTGGGCCAGGAGATGGCTGCAAATAACAGGGGTCGCGGCGGGAATGACGGCTTCGATAGGCATGACGTCATACGCGTATAGAAATTGGAAAGCGGAGACATTCTTGATTGTGGCCGCCCGAGCTGTCGATTCCAGAGACGAATCAGCGCTGCTGAAGTCTGCGGAAGATGTCGAACGAACAATGGAACATGTCGGCACGTACCACCTGGAAGCGGCGAGATTGATCGTGACTTTTCTCCGGGAGAACTGGAATACACTTGACGAAGAATCACGCACGAGGCTGGCTCAAAAAGGAATCGATTCCGCGATTCGGGCTGTCGAGCAAACAGACAAACCCATGCTCGCATTAATGGATCTGATTACACTCGCCAGTATGACCAGTGATCCGAGGACGATGAATTGGCTTCACCAGTTGCAGCAACTGGATCCCTACTGGTATCGGGGCCATGAGCTTACGGCGCGTTTACTGCTGCAGGAAGGAAAGTTGAGCGGTGCTTTGCGAGAAGCAACAATTGCCCGGCAATTAGCCCCCTACGTCAACTCGACAGCCAGCCTCTGGAGCCAATTGATCGCTTTTCGCGAGCAAGTCGGTCCAGACGCAAAATAGTTCCGTGGCGGCATGGATAGCCGCCACGGGGTGGGCTTTAGGTCACTTTTACTTTGATCGATTTTGGCTCGAAGTTCTATGCCTTAGGCAGTTCACGTTGCGGTGCTCGACCTTCGAGACGGTACGTTCGAATTCGTCAACAATTACGAAAACAAGCGGACCGGCCGCCAGAGACTCTTTCCAGCGGGGACCGTACTCGCCGGGAAACGTGTCGCTCCGCGCTCGTAGCTTGTTACGGGACAGATTGACGCAGGCGTTCAAGTTCAGACTGATCCAGGGTTGGACGACAATGCGGAAGCGGGTTGTGAGGCTGCGCCTGAGAACGAATCAAGAGACAAAACCCAGATTGAGCCTTCCGCGCCCCAGAACATTGTGCCTTAAATTCCACGTCCGCCGGTTGACATAATGCCCATATATGACACTCCAACCCGGTCATGCGGGCGGTTACCTTAGCACGCCGCGCTTGTTTTGACTATCCTCAGGATTGCGGCTAATGAGCTCTAAGATTTCCTGAATGGGGGTCGTGAATTGGTCCTGCCGCTAGCGGGAGCCACACTTGAAAACGCGTGTCGCCGGGTTTCGAGCTGACTTCAATCGTGCCCCGGTGCTTCTTCACAACTCGCAGAGCCGTGTCGAGTCCGAGCCCTGTACCCTCGCCGACTTTCTTGGTGGTAAAGAAAGGCTCAAAGATGTGAGGCTGAATGGCGGGGGAAATGCCCGGACCATTGTCGGCGATCTCAACCACCACGCAATCGTCTTCGCGATAGGTCCGCACCCGAAGTTCGCCTTTGCCGCCCATCGCGTCAATGGCGTTGTCGATAATGTTGGTCCACACCTGATTCAGCTCGCTACCGAATGAATTCACGAGAAGCGGAACGGGCTCGTACTCGCGCTGGACCACGACGCCGTGTTTAAGCTTATGGTTCAGAATGGTAAGCGTCGTTTCCAGACTCTTGACGACGTCGACGTTTTGCACAGGAGTCTGATCCATGTATGTGTATTCTTTGATGGCTCGGACCAGATCCGATATTCGCGCCGTGCCACTCTCAATTTGATCGAGAAGACTCGCGACCTCGACCGAAGCAGCGATCCGAATGAGAGCGGCCCGGGCAGTGTCTGCATCGAGTATCGAAAACAATGATTCCAGCGCCTCCGGTTTGACGTTCCTTCGCGCGAGGTCCGCCCCCAATTGCCATAGGTCGTTCTGCCCGTGACTTCGCAACACAGAATCAATTCGCCCTTCCAGGTCGCTCAGTTGCAATGGATCGAACGGAACTTCGCCGTGCTGGATGAACGAAGCTTCCATCTTCTCGATTTCTGATTTCTGGGCGGCGGTCAGCTCGCGCCTTCCTAATTCGTGGCTTGCATCTCGGATTTTTTTCAAAACCTCCCGCAGCTGAGCGGCAGCGCGCTTTGCGGCCGAAGCGGGGTTATTGAGTTCATGGGCGAGCCCTGCCGAAAGTTTTCCCATCGAAGCCAAACGGTCGCGCTGTTGTTCCATCCTAGTGGTTTCGCGAATTCTGTCGGACATGAGGCCAACGAGACGCTTCGTCAACTCCGGCATTTTCTGCACAAGCTCGGGGAAAAGAGAAGAAGGGAAACGCAGGATCTTTGCGTCCGTCGTTGCTCGGGCATCCAACGGAAACTGCTTCATCCTCGAAAAGGGCAGAACGCCGGTCACGTCACCCGGCTTGGGCGAGAGCACCACAGTTTCGCCTCCGAGTTCGCCGCGTGCCTGCAGCTGTCCTTCCAGGATGACGAACATTGCGTCGGCCGGGTCGCCCTGGCGGAAGTAGGTATCTCCCGGTTTGAGATGCAGCTCTTCCGCATGCCCGCGGAACCAATCGATCTGGTCCTCCGGTAGGTCGGCGAAAGCCGGAACGCGCAATAGTTCTGATCGTTCAACCATTCACACCTTGCTCAAATATTGGTGGATGAACTGCACCGCTACCGACCCTTCACCTACACCAGAGGCCACTCGTTTGACCGAGCCATGCCTTACGTCCCCTACGGCGAATACACCGGGAACGTTGGTTTCGAGAAGGAAGGGATCTCTTTCTAGTGGCCAGCCCTTCGGCCGCTGGCCGTCTCGTATCAGGTCCGGACCCGTCAATATGAAGCCTCGTTCGTCCCGCTCGATGGCATTTGCGAGCCATTCGGTTCGCGGCAGCGCTCCGATAAAGATGAACATCGCCGTGGCGGGTACCCGCTCAATCTTATTCGTGTCGGAGCAGAGGAAAGAAATCTCTTCCAGATGGGTTTCGCCGTGAACTTCCGCCACGCTTGCGTTTGGCCAAATCTGGATGTTGGGGGTCTGCTTGATTTGATCGATCAGGTACTGTGACATGGTGCTCGATAAAGAACTCCCGCGCACGACGATAACCACGCGCTCCGCATGCTTTGCGAAATTGATGGCTGCCTGACCTGCCGAATTTGCCCCGCCCACGACATAGACAGTTTCGCCCTTACACGTGAGAGCCTCCGTCGCCCCTCCGCCATAATAGACACCCGCGCCTTGCAATCGATCAACTCCAGGGGCTTCAAGTCGCCGCCACTGCACTCCCGTGGCAATCATCAAAGCATGGCACGAGACCTCGTTCCCGTCCGCCAATTTAACGAATCGATAAGATCCTTCCGTTCGGACGTTAACCGCCTCCAGCGGAGAAAGAATTTCGACGCCGAAACGCTGAGCCTGTACTACAGCGCGGCGAGCTAAATCGCCGCCACTGAGGCCGATCGGAAATCCCAGATAATTCTCGATACGGGCACTCATTCCCGCTTGCCCGCCCGGAGCTTCTTTCTCAATCATCACGGTGTGCAAGCCTTCGGAAGCACCATACACAGCAGCGGCAAGCCCCGCCGGCCCTCCGCCTATGATCGCCAGGTCATAAAAATCGGTTTGCGCGCGCGTCCGCAGGCCGACTCTTTGAGCCACTTCCGCCGGCACACTCTCGAGAAGTCTTGTTCCATCGGGAAAGAGCACGACCGGCAGACTCGCTGATTCCGGGCCCAAGTATTCCAAGAGCTGCTTAGTTTCGGGGTCATTTGCGGAAAGTTCGACGTCAATCCACTGATAGGGAACACGGTTTCGCGCAAGGAATTCTCGCAGTTCATACGCCTTGGGTGACCAGCGTGTCCCCAAAACCCTGATTCCCTCGAACGCCGGCCGGTATGAGGCCCGCCAATCATCGAGCAAATCGTCAAGTTGCGGGTAGAGGTGTTCGTTGGGTGGATCCCATGGCTTCATGAAAAAGTAGTGGATGTTCGCTTCGTTGATGGCGCTGATCGCCGCATTCGTGTCCGCGTAGGCAGTGAGTAGCGCCCGCTTCGCATCGGGAAAGATCTCTATTCCTTCCCGCAAAAACGTCACTCCATCCATTTGGGGCATGCGCTGATCAGCAAGCAGCAGAGCCACACTATCGTTCCGCACCTTCAACTGTTTTAAAACATTGAGAGCTTCCTGCGGGGAATCGCTTCCAATAACACGGTAGTCGGCACCGTATTTAGAACGCAGGTCGCGTTCGATCGCCCGCAGGACGTCGGAGTCGTCGTCGACAGTCAGCAAAACTGGTTTCGCCATGATTGTTCCACTCGATGCCCAACGTTAATTTAACTTTCACCTCCCTGAGAAAGGCTACTCAAAATACCTAAGATGTACGAACTTTCGTTTGCTCGCAACTGCTCGGTAAGTGGTCGTCACTTCTTAGGGCCTGCGATTGAGTCGAGTTCGGCGAGCGTTTCGGGAGGAAGTTGCAGCCTCGCAGCCTCGAGATTCTCGCGAAGATGTTCGACCGAAGATGTACCGGGAATCAGTAAGATGTTGGCGGCGCGCTGAAGGAGCCATGCCAGCGCGACCTGCATCGGCGTCGCACCCAATGAAGCCGCGGCCGTGGCCAGCGCTGTCGACTGCAAAGGAGTAAACCCTCCCAATGGAAAGAACGGCACGTACGCGATGTTCTGACTCGCGAGTCCGTCGATAAAGGCGTCATCGTCACGGTGCGCGACGTTGTAGAGGTTTTGAACGCAAACGATCTGCGAGATTTTCTGCGCCTCCGCCAGTTGTCGCGAGGTGACATTACTCAGACCGAGATGACGGACCAACCCCTGATGTTGGAGTTCGGCGAGGACCGTGAGCGGTTCCTCGATCGATCCTTCTGATGGCCTCATTACTTCGCCGACTCGCAAGTTGACGACAGCGAGCCTATCCAGGCCGAGATTTCGCAGGTTGTCATGGACCGCGTCGATCAGTTCCTGGCGCGAAAGAGCAGGAATCCAAGACTTGTCGGCTCCCCGGCGAGCGCCCACCTTGGTGACGATCACCAGAGCGTCCGGATACGGGTGGAGCGCCTGCTTGATAACCTGATTGGTCACATGAGGACCATAGTAGTCGCTCGTATCGATGTGGTTCACCCCGGCCTCGACGGCCTCTCGCAGGACTCGGATCGCGCCGTCAAGATCGCGCGGAGGTCCCCACACTTCTGGACCCGCCAGTTGCATCGCGCCGTAACCCATGCGGTTGACAATCAGCGAACTGTGGGCAAGCGTGAAGCTTCCGCCAAGATTCGTTTGTTCGGTCATTCATTCCCTCCTGACTTCGAATCAAGTTGTTTTAGAGTTGCCCCAGAGTTTGATGAGTAAGCATGCACTGTTCACGCCGCGAAGTAGCTGGGCCGGTCGATATCAGGAATCAGCCCAGGCTGCTTCGGCTGCCAACCCAACTGCTCCCGAGTGCGCTGACTCGAAGCCTGGTTGTCGATTGCTGCGAAATGCGCGAACCAGCCAAAGTGCTCGCTTATCTCCTCAGCGGTCTTGCTGACGATCGCCAGGTTCAGACGGCGGCCGATAACGCCAGCGATCTCTCGGAACGGCACACCCTCTTCCGCGATCCCATGATATCGGGTTCCCGCCGAACCCTTCTCAAGTACGAGCCGATAAAGATGAGCAGCATCGAACCGGTGCACCGCGGGCCAGTGGTTGAGCCCTTCGCCCACATAGGCAGACACGCCCTTAGCCCTCGCGATGCCGATCAGAATGGGAACGAAGCCATGGTCGCCATCGCCATGGACCGATGGCGGAAGGCGCACCACCGACGCGCGCACTCCACGAGATAGCAATGAAAGGGCCGTCTGTTCTGAAACACGTGGAATTGCGGCGACACCAGAAGGTGGCTCTGTTTGCTCGGTCACGACGCGGCCTGGCGCGAGAAGGCCGGTCCCCGAGGTGACGATCAACGGCCGGTCAGAGCCGGCAAGTGCGGCGCCAAGCGCCTCGATCGCGTGCTTGTCGATTTCACAGTTCTCCTTGAATTTCGAGAAATTATGGACAAAAGCGGTATGGATCACTCCATCGGATGCGTCCGCTCCACGACGTAGGCTTTCCAGATCTTCAAGATCGCCTCGATGCACCTGGGCGCCAGCGGCGGTAAGAGACCGGACACCCGCTTCGGAGCGAGCGAGGCCGATTACCTGATGACCCGCGTTAATGAGTTCCTGAACGATGGCAGAACCGATGAAGCCTGTAGCACCAGTAACGAAAACGCGCATATTAAAGTTCCTCCTCTACGAGCTTTCTTCTAAAATCAGTTTATGAAGAATCCTTCAGTTTTGTTATTCGCATATGCCGGCTGACGCGTTAAATGCATTTGAGCCAAGAAAGACGCCCGTCCAGACCAGGGCAGCGGTCACGGTGGAGGCGATTTCCGAGGCTACTATTCAGGTTTTGCTTAGTCAGGGAGCGGACCGATTGACTACGACGCGCGTCGCGGAACGCGCTGGTGTATCGGTGGGAACGCTGTATCAGTACTACCCTAATAAGGAATCTCTGCTGTTTGCTGTGTTGGAAGACCACCTGGATAAGGTAACGGCGGCCGTGGAGACCGCTTGTGAGCAAGCGAGTCACAAGCCGCTCTCCGAAATGATCAGAACCGTAGTTGAGGCGTTCGTGGACGCCAAGATGGAGCGCACAGATATTTCCGTGGCGTTGTACCAAATCGCGGCCAACGTGGGCGGACCTGCTCTGATTAAAAACGCGGGCCAGCGGCAACGGAAGGCACTGGAGGCGATGTTCCAGACCGCACCAGATACGGAGTCGCAGCCCGACAGATTCGCGATCGACATGATGTGCTCAGCGATGGCAGGAGCGATGCGCTCCGTGCTGGAAGCGGGACCGTCACCCGCGATGGTCCGCAAGCTGCGCGAACACCTTGTGCTGCTGTGCCAATCCTACATGGCGGCCGCGGCGGGTAGCCGTCCTTAAATCGCTCGGCGAACAGAGTTCTACGAGCCTCTAGGGGCGTCTACCGTGGCCGTGACGAGATTGATCGCGTCGCGCGCGCGATCAAGGCCAGTCAGCCCGACTTTCGATATCCAAAAAAAGCCTTGCATGTTGATCTTTATTGCCATGACCGATAGGCGTTGGAGCAACGAACCAGCCACTAACATCTCGCGGGCTACACACTTTTAAAAAAGCGTGTCTCCTCACCGAAGAGGAATTCCTGAATCCTCAGGACTGCCCGTCATCTTAACTTCATCGTTTTGCAACCAATTGCAAATGGCAGACACATTGCGCAACAGGTGCGTGTCAGAACGGGGCCGGCGTATTTGAAGAAGTCGTGGGGTGCAACGTTCGAGTCCTGGAGAAGTACTTATGAGCAATCACACCTGTACGGAGTCAGTTATGACTGTTTCAAGCTCGTCACTGCTGCAATCGCAACTCAGGAGGACCCAATGAACGCCGATGTTCTGACGACAAGAGCAGCCGATGGAATTGCGGTCATCACACTGGGCAGTGCAAGGCGCATCTATTTCGACGAGGAGATGGGCGACGCGCTCACCGAGGCGCTGGACGGATTCGCGGGCGACGCTAACGTTCGCGTTGTCGTCGTGACTGGTGGCGCACCCGGTTATTTTATACGTCATTTTTCCGTCGCTGCGCTTATCCGTCTCGCAGAGTCCCTGCGCGCTTCCGGTCGCGAGTGGCCCGAGAACGCGACCTACAATGGGGGATTCTTCGACAGGGCCATGGCGCTGTGCGAGAGCATGTCAAAGCCAGTAATCGCGGCCATTTCCGGCACATGCCTGGCCGGTGGATTTGAGTTCGCGCTCTCCTGCGATCTTCGTATCGCTGAGGATGGTGACTACCTGATCGGATTGCCCGAGGCGAACCTTGGACTCCTTCCGGGCGCCGGCGGCACGCAAAGGCTGCCACGCACCATCGGAACGCCAGCCGCGCTCATGCACATCCTCATGGGTATTCCACTCACTCCACGTGAAGCTGAAAGGAAGGGGCTGGTGCACGAAACCGTCAGCGGCAAGGCTCTCGATCGCGCCATGGAGATTGCACAGCGCCTCTCGTCACATACGCCGGAATCAGTTGCTTACATCAAGCGTCTCGTCCGCAACGCTACCGAAACGCCGCTGGCACAGGGACTGGCACTCGAACGAAATCTCTTCTTGAAATTGTGCATCACCGAACCTGCACTCGCGCGCATGCGCTCCTATGAAGAGGAGAACATCACCTCGCCGTCGCGCTCTATCGTCGTCGAAGGAAGGAGCGTGAATCGTGACTGAATCAGCGGCGCACGTGCGGGTCATCGAGGAAACGTCTGCGTACTGGAGAGTTCGGTTCGAAAATCCGCCTTTCAACATTGTAGATGCCACCATATTCGAAGGCCTCCAGGATCTGCTCGCTCGAATGGATGCCAGTCCGAGTCTACGTGTCGTAGTATTCGAGAGCGCGAATCCTGACTTCTACCTTGCCCACTTTGATTTGACCGGCAAGACGGGGAACATCACCACAGCTGTTGGGCCTTCCGGCCTCCCGATCCTGATGGATACGTTCGTCCGTCTCACGAAGTCCCCGGTGGTCAGCATCGCAAAGATCCGAGGCTGCGTGCGAGGCGTGAGCAGCGAGTTCGTCCTCGCCTGCGACATGCGATTCGCGTCGCGCGAGAACACGCGACTGGGCCAACCGGAAGTCGGGGTGGGAGTGAATCCCGGTGGCGGCGGTAGGGAACGCCTCCCGCGGCTGGTCGGCCGCGGCCGCGCGCTCGAAATCGTTCTCGGCGCGAACGACTTCGACGGCGACACCGCGGAACGATACGGATACGTCAACCGGGCACTTCCGGACGCGGAACTGGACGGCTTCGTCGACGTACTCGCGCGCCGGATCGCCTCCTTCGATCGGCGTCCTATCGCGGCGGCGAAGAATCTCATTAACCAAGTCTCGTTGCCAAACGCCGACCGGCTCCTCGACGCCCTCAACGCTTTTCAGACCGCGCTGACGTGGCCTGAAACGCAGCAGCGAATCCAAGCTCTGTTAAAGCGCGGACTCCAACGGGAAGGCGACTTCGAGAATCGGTGGCCCGCGCTGCTCGGCACGCTTCTCGAAACGTAGTCGCCTTGTAGGGATGCGCAGGTGCGACGTGGAGCTATCCGTGGCGAATCGAACAGCTCGACCGCATGGAACGGCTTGTGGCAGCGAACGAGGCAGGCTTCAGCGGGAAGTGCAAGGGATCAGAAGCAGAACGATGTACGTTGCCAGGCTGACTTGAGACGCGCTTATACTTGCGCGAAGCCTCCGTCCACGAACAATTCGGTCCCGGTGATGTAGCTGCTGTCATCCGATGCGAGAAACACCACAGCTCGGGCTATTTCTTTAGGCTTGGCGAGCCTGCCGAGTGGAACCAAACTCGAAATCATCTTCAAGCGTTGCTGTCCGACTTCCGACGATCCGAACAGTTCACTCAGACCTGGCGTATCCGTCGAGCCGGGGCTGACGACGTTCACACGAATGTGCCGGTCCTTCAAATCCGTTGTCCAGGTCCGTGCAAACGAACGCACTGCAGCCTTGGTTGCACTGTAAACGCTATTCGCGGGCAGCCCTTTGCTGCCGACGATCGACGCGTTGAGGATGATGGATCCACCCTCCGGTATTAGAGGAAGGGCTTTCTGAACCGTGAAGAGAACGCCTTTCACATTCACGTCGAAAATCGAATCATAAAGTTCCTCGGTGATGTGACCGAGGGCGGCGTATTTCGCAACGCCTGCGTTTGCGAACACGATGTCGAGTTTTCCTTTTTCATTTTTGATTCGGGAAAACAGCTGATCGAGATCGCCAGAGTTGGAAACATCCGCTCGAATACCGTTTACATTCTTTCCGATTTCCTTCACTGCTGCCGCTAACTCCGCTTCCCGGCGGCCGGTGATGAAAACATATGCTCCTTCTGCGACGAACTCTTGCGCAGTTGCGAGACCGATCCCGCTATTTCCACCAGTAACCAACGCCACTTTTCCATCGAGCTTGCCCAAGTCTTCCTCCTATCTTCCGGATGCTTTCTCGCCGCTTAACGTCATCACCGTGCTGGTCACCTGCGCCACGAGTTTTCCGTCACTGTTCACGATGTCGCAAACATATGAAGACGCGGCTGCGCGTTGATTTTTTCACGGGTCTGGTGTTGGATTCGTTGTTGGCCATGAATTCTCCTATGATTTCATGCCGCAGCCTGTCGCAAAAGATCTTCAACTTTCATATCGAGATTCCTGGCGACCTCCAACGCATCGGGATTCTCGTATGGAGCTAAAAGGCTGGCCAACCTGTCATACGACAAATGCACGCCATCCGTACGCTCATCGACAAGGACGGTGACTGGCGCATAAGAGCCGGCGTCTGGAACATGCTTTGCCATTTCTTTCATGATGAGTGGATTTCCGATGACGAAGCGGATGATCCTGGGCGTGTCGCGCCCGGTTTCCTTCCGGACGATCGCGCCGTGATCAAATTCCGCAAACAACATCAGTCCTGCGTTCCCCACAGCTTTCTCGATCGTGCTTTCCAACTCAGCGAAAGAGTGCGCTCGTTGTGTTGATTTCCAGAATTCAGCGATGTCCGGATGCCCGATGGCAGCGTTAAGGGCTGTCACCACATCATCAAACCGCTTGGAACTGGTGAGGCCGAATCGCTCGACTTCGATTTTCCTTACCATCTAGACTCTTCCTCTTTTAGAAACTCGTCTGATTCATGACTTGGCTGCGCGTGCGGAACTCCAGAGCGCCCACGCAGGATTGACCCGGTTCGGATAGAGCTCCAACATCTTGTCGTACAGCTCCTGAGCGGTTGTCGTCGTTCCCGCTAGCCGGTCGAAATCGCGGATGTACTGCCGGGTCTGTTCGATGATCCTGGGATTGTCGTCGTTTTCAGGTCGCTTATGTGTTGCGACAACTGCGCGTGGGTTGAGCGACTCAATTTTGTCGAGCGCAGAGATCCACTCCCGTCGTGTCTGGGCATTTGACTCGGCGAGATAGAGGTGGACATCGTTGTAGGCGGCGTCGCCGGCAACCACCAGTCCGATAGAAGGGACATTCAGACAGGTCGTGTAGTTAGTATCGGTATGGCCAAGTTCCACAGCGACTAATTCACGCCCTTCCAGATCAATTACATTCCCCTTGAGCTCCTCCGCGATCAACAGCCGGTCCGGAATCTGGTCTGGAAATCCCGCCTTCCAGATTTTGAGGACCTCTGGGGAAGCATGCTGCCGCATGACTTTCACAACATTGGGCGTTGCGATAGCTCTAGCTTTTGGGAATCGTTCAAGAAGGGTGCCGATTCCAAACCAATGGTCTCCATGACCGTGTGTAGTGTAGATGGTTGTCAGGTTCTTACCTTTTGCTGCAACCCAATCTGCCAGAGCATTGGCCTGCTTGACCGTCATAAAGGCATCGACCAGGACGGCATCCCGCACGCCATAGATGAGGGTGGACGCCATCGCCTGAAAATATGCCTCTCTTACGCCGGGAGGCAGGTCGGGAGTGACAATGGGTATGCCCGGCGTCACGAACACGTCCCAGTTTAGAAGAGCGTTTTCCGAAGTCTGTTCCATACTATGTCTCCAATGTTCCGCGACAGATACTGCAGGCTTACCCAGCTAGAGTGGTACTTTGAAAATGAACAAGCCGGACCGAATCGCCCACGCGCGAATAGACCGCAATGAATTGAAAGTGTGCGCGACTCTCGGTACCGGCGCGTGACGTGACAGTTCTGCTTTCGCCGGTTACGAGCGCTGTTGAGCCGTAGATCCGTACCGTGATTTCATGAGGATCAATCGAACGAAACGTCAATCCATTCACCCGTAGGTCGTTCAGCACCTCCTGCTTATTCAGAACGGCACCATCTGGTCGCACGAGCATGTAGTCGTCGGAGTACAACTTTTCAAGCGCAGCGTAGTTTTGGTTCTTGAGCGAACCGTAGAACACGTCCGTGTGGATCCTCAGAACCTCATCTTTTGTCATTCAGTCTCCTCTGGTTATTCCGGGAATGCATACCCGGGATGGTTCTATGCCAACCTGGTTTTACCTGCCTTGGATCCTTGAACGGCTTTTGCCGCGGTACGGATCACATCGATCACGAGGCTGGGGTTGGAGAGCATTGGGACGTGGCTGCTGTCGGTCTCATAGGTTGTGGCGCCCATACGCTTCGCAAGGAAGCGCTGCAGTTCGGGTTGGACCGTACGGTCATTCTTTGCCACGATGTACCAACTCGGCTTCGACCTCCACGCGGTGCCAGGGGCATTCCGGCTGAACAGGTCGGCAGCCGGCGCATAATGGGTCGCCCAGACAACCTTTTGCTCTCGCTCCGAAAGGTCTCCCGCGAAGCACACGACGCCGTCCGGACGCATCCAGACGCGCCCGTCCACGACTTCGACGTATTTGAACACGTCGGTGACGGGGAACTTCTGCTGCTGGCTCTGCGAAGTTTCGTCGACGTCAGGGGCAAGCGCGGCGATGTAGACGAGCCCAGCGACGCGGTCATCGGTTCCTGCGGCCGTGATGACACTTCCGCCGTAGGAGTGGCCGACGAGGATGGCTGGGCTGCTGACCCGCCCTAGCGTCCGCTTTACCGTGGCGACATCGCCTTCGGGCGTGTCAAGGCCGTATTGAGCGGCCATGACCTCGTGCCCCTCCGCTTGAAGCGCCGGGATCACCTTGCCAAAACTTGAGCCATCCGCCCAGATCCCGTGGCAGAAGACAATGCTTGGTTTGGTCTGTGTAGATGTGTTCATTTTCAAACCTCCCTTGGAGTTTGCGTTGATTGTTTGGTTACATCAGAAGCAGGGGGACTCTTCTTTCGCTTCTCGGCGCGGTTTTCTCGTCGCTCTCGGAATGCCGCACACACTCAGAATGCAACACGGAGACCAATGCAATCGGTTGAGGGCGAATGATTTAGAAGTGCCACCTGTACTGAATTCTGAGGAATTCCTGTTTGATCAGGAGAATAGGGTGAACCTTCGAACACGTACGCGTCTGCGCGACTAAACATCTCTTGCGCTGCCGAGCGAGGCGTCTTTTACGGTTCCGAGACTCTCTTTTGTCGACTTCGTTCCGTTGCCATCCACTCTCTGATGAACGGGGAACAGTGCAAGACTGAAATGCCCCGCAACTCACAAGTGTTGAGAAATCGAACGCCATTTACATCGACGAGATCGACCTCCTCCAAATCCAACGCGACCCGAGGCCCAAGGCGTTCGATCTCAGCCTTTACCTGCTGAAGGTGCTCAGATCGAAGTTGGCCGCTTAGACGAATCCACGTTCTGCGCTTACCAGAAATCCGCTCAATCTTCAGCGTCATGAATTTGGGTTCTGCGCACTGTCTCAATGCAATGACTTGGCCATTCAGAATGCTTGCAAAGATGTAGCTTAGAATTGCGCTGATCCTGAATCTTGAGGAATTCCGGCTTGATGAGGAAAACGCAGTCGGTTAACGGGGTCCATCGATTGAGTCGGCGTTTGGAACTTTGAACCGATATACATTGATCCTCAAACGCTTGATTTTCGAATCCAGAGTCTTCGCCGGCAGACCCAGTTTGGTTGCCGCGCCTGTTGGCCCTGAGATTCGGCCGTGGCTTTCTGTAAGTGCGGCTTCAATCATTTCCTTCTCTTGCCTCACAAGGACGCCGTTGAGCGTCGCCGGCCGACGAGCGGGAGCGGGCAGTTCTCGCTTGAGCCAAGCTTCGTCCACCGAAAAAGTTTCACCCTCGCAGAGGACCACGGCACGCTCGATGACGTTTTGTAGTTCACGAACATTTCCTGGCCATCCGTACGCCTGGAACAGTTTCAAAGATTTCTTGTCGATCGATCGGAACCTCTTACCAGCCTTCCTCGAAAAGCGATCAATGAAGTACTCGACAAGCAAAGGAATATCAGGTGCGCGTTCGCGCAACGACGGCATCTCAATTGGCACTACATTCAGTCTATATAGGAGATCTTCGCGGAATGTGCCTTCAGCCACGAGCGCGTTGAGATTACGATGTGTGGCGGCCAGCACTCTGACGTCGACAGGAATGGCTTTGTTGCCGCCGATACGTTCGATTTCTCGTTCCTGAAGAACGCGCAAAAGTGCGATTTGCACTTCCGGAGGCAAGTCACCGATTTCGTCGAGGAAAATCGTTCCACCATTCGCGGACTCAAAACGTCCCAATCGCCGCTGTGTCGCACCGGTGAAGGCTCCCTTCTCGTAACCAAAGAGCTCGGATGCAATCAGCGACGTTGGGATCGCGGCACAATTCGCCGCGATAAACGCCCGTTCTGCGCGATGTGATCGCTTGTGGATCGCACGAGCTATCAACTCCTTTCCCGTCCCGGTTTCTCCCAGAATCAAAACTGTGGAATCGGAAGGTGCCACCTTGGCAACTTGGCGTAGCACCTTACGCAGTGCTTCCGAGGAGCCGACAATGTCCTCAAACATCGATTCACGATCGATTTGCTCTCGCAACGCAAGGTTTTCGTTCCGCGTCCTCTCTTCTGCTCGGACGCGGTCATCGATGTCAGTTCCAGTCGCATACCAGCGAATCACCGTCCCCTGCTCGTTACAAAACGGATTGTAGCGAACGAGGAACCAACGGTACTGTCCGTCATTCCGCCGAGTTCTCATTTCGGCTTCAAACGGAATGCCGCGCGCGAGCGCAGCTTTTCGGTCGTCGCGTAATCTCTCTAGGTCGTCGGGGTGAAAGATTCGTTCGCGAAAGCGCGGGGCTGAGACATCCTCAATAGTAAGGCCCGTATAGTCGAGCGTCGCTTTGTTGGCGTGAAGCGGCGCACCAGATGGGTCCAGAACAACAATTGTCTGCGGTATTGCATCCGTAATCCGGCGAAGCTCACGCTCATCTTCCCGCAGCTTCTCTTCTGTTTTTTTGAGAACGTCTATATCAGTGCTTGTCCCGTACCACCTGATAAGCTTGCCAGTCTCGTCTCGGAATGGCTCAACGCGAATGAGAAACCACCGAAAGACACCGTCATTGCGGCGAAGACGAGCCTCGATCTCACCTGGTTCTCCTGTGACCAATAGCTCTTGCCATCTTTCCATTAACGCCGACAAGTCCTCCGGATGGAAGGCGGTTTTCCAGCCCCAACCATGCGACTCTTCAGGGGAGAGGCCTGTGTACTCATGCCATCGTTTGTTGAGGAATTCGTTCGGACCGTCGGGCAGATTGCACCAGGCGAGTGTGGGAATCGTGTCAATCACCTGCCGAAGTTTTGCTTCGGATTTCTGGATTTCACCCAGTGCTCCTCGGAGAGCTTCTTGTGACCGTTGCCGTTCGATTGCAATGCGAGCGATGTGGCCTGCCGCCTCGATCAATCCAAGATTTTCGGGGCTCGGAGTTCGTGGCTGCCCATATGAGATGCAGAAGGTGCCCAGAACTTCTCCATCTCCCGTAATGAGCGGTTCCGACCAGGCCGCACGGACTCCGTGATTCATCGCCACGGCTCGAGCGTCCTCAGGCCAGCGCGGATCGTCGGAGATATCGCGAATGACCACTCGTTTTTTCGTAAACGCCGCCGTGCCGCAAGAGCCCCTGTTGGGACCGATCGGCCAAGGTGTGATAGCACTCGCAAATGCGGAGGGGACGCGAGGACCAGCAATCGGCAACAGCTGGTTGCCATCCCGATCCATCAGACAAACAAACGAACTTGCCGAGGCGTGGACATCAATGGCGGCACATAGATCGTTCATGACATCCGAGAGGTTCGCTCCATTGGCGATCATCTGGAGCGTTCGGTTCTCAGCGGAAAGTAGCGTTTCGGATTGCTTTCGATCTTCAATGTCGACCGCTGTCCCATACCATCGGACCAATGCCCCCGTCTGTGTGCATTGCGGTTCACGGCGAAGCGAAAACCAACGGAAGACACCGTCAGACTGCCGCAATCGGACTTCGCACTCACGCGCGGCACCAGCGTCCAAGGGTGCTTCCCATTTCGCCGCCAACGAAGGAAGGTCATCGGGATGAACTGCAGTCTTCCATCCGCAGCCGTACGACTCTTCAGCAGACAAACCTGTGTACTCACGCCATCGTTGATTTACAAAGTCTACGGAACCGTCCGGATGGCTAGACCAGGCAAGCGTTGGAATCGTGTCCACCACAAGACGAATGTCTAGCGTCTGTTCTGGTCGTGAGGCACCATCCCTTGCAGCCATCTGGGGATTATAGTCCGAATGTGCCGTTTCGGCCGTGGCCAGGGTTTCATCGACGCACTCAAGAAGGCACTGGACAAAGACCCATGGTCTGCATGACGCTCGCACTCTGTGAGCGACAGTTTCATTCGGAGCGCGAAAAGGATGTGCAACGGGACAGTCGCACTCGCGCCGATCGAATCGTGACTAAGCGTGGTTTAAGAATGTCACTAGTGACGATTCTTACCCCATCGAAACCGTTCTTCATCGTCTTCCCGTGTAGTCGGGATCGAGATAGATGTGCAGGCTGGATACTCGGCCGTCTCGAAATTTGAAGACGTTGCAGAAACGCCCGCCAGGAGTTTTGCCCCCTGCCCAAGATTTACCGGACATTTTGCCGTGTGACCGGGTAAGATCGCGTTCGCGGTAATCGCAGGCGAACTGGTTCGCCACAACCGATGATCGTTTGCTCAAACGCGCCCGGAAGCAGCACGCGCTTCTCCGCGTTCAGGTGCTCAAACCAGATCAGCTCTCGCTCGTCGAAGAAGGAGAAAAAGAATGAGCCGTTCTTCATCCATGTCGTTGTACCAAATCCGAATGGAAGGGTGGAAAGCTCTCACCGAACAGCTTGGCCCCGCCGACGCGATGCGTTTCATGATGTACGACCCGGGCCATGGTGATTACTCGAAAGAACGGCATCAACTTTTCGGCGCGCTGACGATTGAAGAACTTATCGAATCCGTCGAGCAGACGAAACCCGATGCTGCTCGCGAATAACGTCAGTTGTTGCGCTGGGCATTCCAGTGGACTTGAGTCGCGCGGCCGGTGCGTGTGCGTCCGCCTCCGGGATACCCACCTCCCGGATGGCGAGGGTAGCCTCCGCCGGGATATCCTCCAGCGTTGCCGTAGCTTCGATTGGCGGACATGGTCACCGTCCCTTGCATACTGTCACCCTGGATCGCGCCGGAAAACTGCATCTGCGTGTTATTGCCTCCATACTGCGATTGGGTGGAGAAGTTGACGTAGTTACCACTGACCGATCCGCGGATAGGGAGCGTTCCGGATCCTCGGGGATCGCTGATCGAACCTTGCAAATTATTTCCATTTTGCTGGAGGTTGAGCTGCAAAGTCAGATATTGCGGTCCGTCCGTGGTGACGGTCCACTTTCCGGTAATATCGTTATCCGTGGAAGACGGGGCGCGAGAAGGCCGGCCAGAAGGCGGCGTCAGTTTTGCGGGACCATCCGAATTCACAATGAATCTACTGGCCGGTGTGGTGGATGTGCTCGCCGGAGGCGTCGGCGAGATCGTGACCTCGACCGGGTTCTCTAATTTGAACAGCAACTGCGTTTCGGAATTGATCCGGATCTGCTCTGATTTGGTGATCACAGCTCCGCCGCCGCCACCTGCTCCCGCTCCGATGATCGCTCCTTTTTTGCCCCCGAGAACCCCGCCGATAATTCCTCCGACGGCTGCCCCGATACCCACGTTCCTCGCGGCCTTCTTACCCTGCGACGAACCGGTCTCGGTGAACGTGTTGCTGACCACCGGATAAGATTGCTTGCCGATGAATAGCTTGTCGAGCTCGACCTTGAGTTCGCTGGTGCCGCTCAGTTTTCCCGCAGATTGAACTTCGACGACCTTCACAAAGACGTCCGACCGCGGTGGGATGATCGTCTGGCCATCCACAACGATAGGTTTATCCAGCGAGGCGCGGAAAGTTTCATTAGGATGAGCTTGTTCGGTGTCAATCGAATCGATCATCCGGATATAGACCTCGGTTCCTGCTGGAATCGTTACTTGCCTTGTTACCGGCTCAGGCGGCGGAGGCGGGACGGGCGCAGCTATCGGGTCCGACTGTGGCGCTGGCACGAAGATCGGAGCAGGTGGGGCAGGTGCCTGGGGATTCGTTGCGCTCTGCTGCGGAGTATCAGGCGCGGAAGAGGGAACCGGGGCGGAAGGGCGGGGTGCCGCAGCAACCCGTACGGGCTCGGCTGATCTCTTCTTCACTCCTTCGAGCGGTTTCGGCTGTTCCACACGGACCGCTTCCGCATCGCCTTTAGTCGACGTTTCGGCGGGTGCAGCCTGAGAAGTCTTCGCGGCGTTCACATTTTCGGCCGGCTGCGAACATGAGACAGTAAAAAGCGTTACAAGAAGGGCGAAACCGTAAATTAGATACGAGCGTCGACGACACATTGGCGGCCTCCTCTTATTAACTCAAATAACACCCTTATTATCGGACGCTTGACAATAGATCACGGTTACCGAAAGAAGAGTCGTTTACACTTTTTTACTCGGGCACTGTAGCGGCGGTCTATTTGTTGAGGCTGCGCGCTGTCGCGCTTGCGCTTCGCGGACCGCCGGCGATCTCGCAAATTGTTGGACGGTCGTAGGACCGCCGCTACAGCCCCGTTTGGCAGGGCAAGTGCCTAGGCTCGATAGGAGCGCTCAATGGTACTTCAGCTATTGCTGGCTCTGGTTTTTGCGCGTCTCGAGCCGCAAACGCTCCAGCCTCCGAATTTGAATCGCATTGAAGAGATCCGCGTTAGCGGCACTCTCCGCGTTCCTAAGGAAACAATCAAGTACAACCTCCAAACGAGGGAGGGTAACCAGTTGGACAGGAATACCGTCCGACGTGACATCAAAGCTCTCTATGCACTGGGGCTCTTTGATGACATACGCGTTGAGGAGGGGGATGGAAAAACCGGCAAGATCGTCACGTTTATTGTGAAGGAGAGGAAGTTGATCCGGACTGTGAAGTACGAAGGTATTAAGTCCGTCAGCAGTTCGGAGATCACGGATGCTTTGAAGCAACACAAGGCCGGCGTCAATCAAGAATCCCCCTATGACCCCACCAGAATCCAGAAAGCCGCAGCAGTTATCAAGATGCTGCTTGCAGAGAGAGGTCATAAGGATGCGACCGTCACGGCCACAACCGAGGACATCCCGCCGGGCGCCATTGCCATAACTTTCAAGGTAGATGAAGGCCCAAAGATCCGGATTCAAGAGATTACGATTCAGGGAAACAAAGCCCTATCTTCCCGGCAGATCAAGAACGCAATGAAATTGGTGAAGGAATCCAATCCATTAACCGTTTTCACGCGCAAGGATACGTATTTCGATCTTAAGCTCGCCGATGACATCGCGCGCATTCGCATGCTGTACGCCGAACATGGATACGTGCGGGTGAATGTGGTTGAGCCGATCGTCGAAACAAAGCCACACAAGGTGATTCGAACCCTGCCGCTTGTCCGGCCGCCATTTCCTTGGGGCATTCCGATTCCGTTCTGGACGAAAACTCTGGACCGGTACTACATCACGATCAAAATCGAGGAAAACAATCAATATCGCGTCGGCAATGTCAAAGTTACCGGCGCCAGACTGTTCAGCGAAACGGCGATTAAAGAGATGTTAGACATGAACTCGGGTGAAGTGTTCAACGAAGAGCGGCTCCGTAAGGGTATTGAGAACCTGAAGAAGCAGTATGGATCTCAAGGCTACATCAACTTCATCGCCGTGCCGGTCCAAGGTTTCGATGAAGCCAACAAGCTGATCAACCTCAACATCAATATTGAGGAAGACCGGCGATTCTACGTCAATCGCATCAGTTTCACCGGCAACACCACCACTCGCGACAGAGTCATCCGGCGCGAAATCATGGTAAACGAGGGTGAGGTGTTCAGTTCGACGCTGTGGGACACGAGCATGCAGCGCTTAAACCAACTAGGATATTTTGATCCGATCCGCCCGGAAGACGTGGAACTGAAACCACGCGCGACCGAACCAGAAGTGGATATCAATCTCAAGATCAAGGAAAAGAACCGGAATTACATCGGATTCAGCGGCGGCGTTAGTGGAATCGGTGGCGGTTTCCTGGGCATTAATTATGAAAACAATAACTTCATGGGACTCGGCGAAACACTGGGCATCACACTTCAGGGCGGAACTCGGCAGTCTTTGTATCAATTCAGTTTCACGCAGCCCTACCTCTTTGACCGGCCGCTGACGGCGGGACTCACGGTTTTCGACACGAGGTTGCGATTCGATCAGGCAACGGAAGTGTTCGGTTTAAACCCTAGCCAGCTTCCTGCGGGATCGGGTCTTCAGAACGCCCTGAATTTCCAACAAAAGAGCCTGGGCTTCAACGTGTTCACCAGCTATCCGTTCAAAATTTGGAATCGTGCAGGTCTGAATTTTGGAATGAATCATTCCGAAACCAGCGAGATCAATCCAGCGACCGGAGATTTCTTCAGCGCGGTAATCACACGGAATAATCAATCCTTGACGAGCCCAAGTAGTGGAACTAATTTCGCCGACTTTTACGCGCACACGCTGATTCCCAGCTTCACCTTCAACCATGGCCAAGGGAATCCGACTTTACCAACCGGGGGTTCGAGCCTTTCGACGACCTTCGAATACACAGGTGGTCTTCTGGGCGGCAATGTCAACTACTACCGCCCTACGCTCGACTTCCGGCATTTCCACCCCATGAACCATGGAAGGAATGTCCTGGCAGTCCGGCTTCTGGCATCATTCGTTCACGGCTTTCAGGGCACCGCTGTTCCCTACTACCAGCGATTTTTTGCCGGAGGCGACTTCGATATCCGCGGCTTCGATTTTCGCGCGCTCAGTCCGATCGCGTTCATTACGCGCAACGGGATTGACGACATTGTTTACGTTGGAGGAGACACCCAAGGCGTCGCGAATCTCGAATATCGAATTCCTGTTGCCGGCCGCGTACTCACGCTGGCGCCGTTCTTCGATCTGGGTAATGCCTGGATATTGAAGAAGGATCAACTCACGCGGCAGATCATCAACTCCCAGGGAAAACTCGTAAAAGTCCCGGTCATGTTACTGCCTGGTACGAATTCAAGCATCAGGACCAGCACCGGAATGGAGCTTCAGATTTTGCTGCCCGTGATCAATGTGCCCTTTCGGGTGATCTACGCGATAAATCCGAATCGCCTTGACCGCAATTTCGTTGGGCCAACGACGGGTGTTCCGTTCGGCATCCATGAGAAGTTCAACGAATTCAAATTTACAATTGGAAGGACCTTCTAACGGCAGAGAAGAGATCCGATCTTTGCCTTTACAACTTCTTACATTCGGAAGTCTGTTTTTTCACCACCTTTCTTCCATCGCGCGGTCTGAATCAGTAGATGGTAAGCGCCGTGGTGAGAAAGGAAGCTGTGGCTGCGAAATCGAACGGCCGGAGATGCAGTGAAGATTTCTTGCGGGCAACGTTATTCGCGTTTCCGCCGGGAGTCATTTCTGGAATCCTCTGGGCGATATACGCCGGTTGGCTCACGGTCCGTGCGCGGCCGGCGACAGTATCCCGGCTCTTTCGGCGAGCCCATTCTTTGAGGATGCCGGCATGGACCGTGGTTGTGATGGCGATCCTGCTCTGTCCGGTAACCTTGTCGGCGGAAGATGACGCTTCCGCTAACTGTTCAGAGGCACCAAAAATCGAATCGGCAAATGGTCCTGGGGAAACCCGCAGGTCCGACAAAAGAATTTTTGGAGTCTTACCCAACTATCGAACAGTCGAATCGTCTTCTCCGTTTCAACCACTAACTGCACGCCAGAAGCTCGGCATTGCCGCCAAGGATTCTTTCGATGGCCAACGTTTCTCGTGACGGGCGCCTTCGCAATGATGTACCAGGCTGAAAACCAGAACGCAGCATTCGGCCAGGGACTGCAGGGATACGCGAAGCGATACGGCGGATCCTTTGGCGACCAGGTTATCGGCAATATGATGACCGAGGGCTTCCTGCCAGTACTTTTACATGAAGACCCCCGGTATTTCCGCGCAGGAAGCGGTGCGACCGGAGCGCGCCTGAAATCTGCGGTCGAGGAGGGGAATGCGCTTCACCACACGTTAACCGTAATTGCGAAACGCAGTACTTAGCGATCCGTTTACGGTTTCCGCGTCGGACGCAGGATGATTTCGCTGATAAAACTGTTCGGCTCCTGGGTCACAATTGCGCGCACGGCATGCGCAATATCTTCGGGGCGCAACATCCTGTCGCGTGGTTTGCCGGTGGTCTCGGCGCGAGAGAAACGCGTGTCGGTTGAACCTGGACAGATTAGGGACACGCGTATTCCATACTCTCTAACCTCTTCGGCGAGGGATTCGGTGAAACCGACAACGCCGAATTTTGAGGCGCAGTAGACAGCGCGAGTGGCCGAACCGACCTTACCGGCGATGGAGGCAATGTTGACGATATGTCCCGTTTTGCGTTCGATCATGGAAGGCAGCACGCGACGGCAGGCAAAAAAGATCGAGCGCAAATTTGTCTCGATGAGAGTCTCGAACTCTTCATCTTTAAGATCGACGACCCGCCCGAAAATGCCCACGCCCGCGGCATTGACCAGAATGTCGACGGGGCCGAGTGTGGTTGTCACCTGTTCGAAAAGCCTTTCAAGCTCCTGTTTCTTTCGAACATCCGTCCGGATCACACTTGCGGACGAGCCGATGAGGCGCGCCGTAGCTTCAAGTTCGGTTCGGCTTCGGGCCGCCAGAACCACCTTCGCCCCGAGTTGCCCAAGCTCAACGGCAATGGCGTGGCCGATGCCTCGTCCCGCGCCGGTAACAACAGCAACCTGATTGAGAATCCCAACCACCCGTCAATCTCCAGGGACGGCGACTTCCTGGTCCTTGTACTGCAATTGATACAACTTGTAATAAATGCCGCGCTGGGCAAGCAACTGCTGATGTGTGCCGATCTCCCGCACGCGTCCCTTGTGCATGACGATGATCTTATCGCAGCGTTGAATCGTAGACAGGCGATGAGCGATGATGATTGAAGTGCGGTCCTGCATCAGGCGATCGATCGCCTGCCGGATCTGAAGTTCGGTTTCCGTATCCACACTCGACGTCGCCTCGTCCAGGATCAGAATTTGAGGATCGTGCGCGAGTGCGCGCGCAAATGCGAGCAACTGGCGCTGTCCGACCGAGAAAGTCGTACCACGCTCGTTCACCGGGTGCTCGACGCCCAAAGGCAATGCCCTTAGAAACGGTGCAAGATTGACGTCCTCGGCTGCGGCAACAACAGTTTCGCGAGGAATTGGTGAACCCAGGCGGATGTTGGACTCTATAGTTCCCGAGAACAAAAAGACATCCTGCAAAACAACGGCAAACGATGAGCGCAGGTACTCGAGATCGAGTTGCGCGATATTCACTCCGTCGAGACGAATTTCGCCTTTTTGAATGTCGTAAAAGCGCGTGAGCAGACTCGTGGTGGTCGTCTTTCCCGCGCCTGTATGGCCGACAATAGCAACCGACTCGCCGGGATGGACGTGAAAGGAGACGTCTTTCAATACCCAATTTTCGTCTTCGTAGGCGAACCACACGTTCCAGAATTCGATCTCCCCTTTCGGCGCCCTTGGCGGTTTGATCGCATGGGGTGAATTGATAATGGTCGCGGGAGTGTCGATCAGTCTGAACAAACGCTCGGAGCTTGCCATCGCCGACTGAAGAATGTTGTATTTCTCGCTCATATCCGCGATCGGTTGAAAGAACCGGTTCGAATATTGAGTAAAAGCCACAAGTGCTCCAAGCGTGAGAGCGCCCTGGATAACTTTCCCGCCTCCATACCAGATGATCAACGCGATTGCGACCGAACTGAGGAGTTCGATCGCCGGATAGAACCAGGAATAGGCCAAAATTCCGTCCAGGTTTGCAAGAAGATGTTCGTTGTTGATCTCGTCGAACTTCCTCGCGCTTTTTCGCTCGCGGTTGTAAAGCTGCACAACAGACATCCCCGTGATGTGCTCCTGTAGAAATGCATTGATCTTGGCGATCGCAATGCGCACTCGCCGGTAGGAATCGCGGGCCTTGCGGCGGAAGATGGCGGTTGCCAGGAAAATCAAGGGAACAACGGATAACGTCACCAATCCCAATTCCCAGTTGAGGACCAGGATCGCTACCATGATGCCGGATAACGTGAAGATGTCGCCGAAGATCGAAACGATGCCCGCTGAAAACAGTTCGTTCAGGACGTCGACGTCCGTGATCACGCGCGTGATCAGACGTCCCACCGGATTTTTGTCGTAAAACGAAGGCGCTAAAGTGTGCAGATGCCCGAACACCTGCATGCGCATGTCGTACATGATCTTCTGCCCCGTGTTCTGCAGCACATACGTCTCGGCCGAAGCGCAGACGAACCGGATCAGAAGCAACAGGATATAAATGACCGCAATGGTCGTAAGGCCGGCGATATTTGCCGCGGCAATGTACCGGTCGATGGCAATCTTCGTCAGCCACGGGAACGCGACTTCCAATGACGATTCCAATAAAATGAGCGCCAGCGCCAAAGCTACATAAGCCTTGTAAGGGCGCAGGTAGGTGACGAGCCGCCGCATTAGCCTGGAGTCGTACGCTTTTCCTAAGACTTCTTCTTCCTGCATTGGTTCCTAAAATTCCCGAGCATTACTCGCTCACTTCCAGTTCTTCTTCCAACAACTGGCGCCGGTGAAGTTCCGCGTAATATCCGTCGAGCGCTAACAACTCCACATGAGTGCCCCGTTCCACGATTTCACCGTTATCTAGAACGAGGATTTCATCCGCTTCCTTGACCGTCGATACGCGGTGGCTGATCAGAATCGAGGTACGGTTTCGCATGACCTGCTTCAGCTCTTGAAGGATCTGTTCTTCTGTGTAGGTATCGACACTGGACAACGCGTCGTCGAGAACCAAAATCTTCGGATCGCGGATTACCGCTCGCGAAATTGCCATCCGCTGCTTCTGTCCTCCGGACAGAGTAATGCCACGCTCGCCGACGACAGTTTGATACTTATTCGGAAAGCCCTGCACATCCGTGTCGATATGAGAGATCCCGGCCGCCCGCTGAACGTCCGCGTCGGTAGCGGATTCGACTCCGAAGGCGATGTTCTCGCGAATGGTCTCACCGAAAAGAAACGTGTCCTGCGGAATAAAACCGATTGCGCGCCGCAGTGTGTCGAGCGGAATCTGCTCGATCGGAACACCATCGATGAATAAGGACTTTCGCGGGGCGTTATACAGTCTGGGAATGAGCTGCACGAGCGTGGATTTCCCCGATCCCGTGGCTCCAACAATCGCGACTGTCTTGCCTTTCGGTATCATCAGCGAGATATTCGTCAGCGTCCGGGTACCGTTGTAGGCGAAATTCAAGTTTCGAAATTCGATAGATCCCTCAACCTGAAACTCCGGCAGGACGTGCGAATCATCACTTACCTCTGGAACCGTGTCGAAGATGTAGTTCAACCGCTCCATCGAGGCGCGGCCTCGCTCCAATAGATTCACGACCCAGCCCAGCGCGATCATGGGCCAGGTCAATCTCCCAAGGTAAACCGTAAACGCGACAAAGTCGCCGAGCGAGATCGCTCCTTGAACGACCTGCCGGCCACCGAACCAGATCACTACAACCACCGCAAAGCCGATTACTAATTCCATGGTGGGATAGAAGACGCTCTGAGCCCGAATCAACTCGCGATTCTTGGCAACGAGAGACCGATTCATGTGATCGAACTCACGAATCTCGTGTTCTTCCTGCACAAACGCCTTCACAACGCGGATGCCGGCCATACTCTCCTGGACTCGCGCGCTCAGGTCCGCGAGCTTGGCCTGCGATTGTTCGGTCAGGTCATGAATCTTCTTTCCAAAGTGCCGTACGCTGGCGGACACGACCGGCAGCGGTAAGAGGGCCAGAAGCGTCAGGCGCCAATCGATTCTGAGCATCAGAACACCCGCAAATGCGGTAACCACGACCGTGTTGGCGGTGTACATGATTCCAGGCCCCAGCAGCATTCGAACGTTGCTGAGATCGTTCGTCGCCCGCGACATCAGGTCGCCGGTTCTATTCGTCTGGTAAAACGAAGCCGGCAGGGTTTCAAGATGCTGAAACAAGTCGTTGCGCAGCTCGTATTCGATATCGCGGGAAACGCCGATAATGAGCCGCCGCATCGCAAAGCGGAAAATGCCTTCACACACGGCCAAACCAATAACCGCCAGGGCGTAATAGGCGAGTTTTCCCCTCGTGACGGACTGTTTGAGGCTGTCCACTGCGTAACCGGTGACTCGCGGAGCGGCAAGAAGAAACAGGTTGGTCAGCAAAACGCAGCTGAAACCGGCGGCAATCCGGCCACGGTACCTGCGGAGATGGAGCTTCAGGCGGCTTAGAACACTCCATTTTGTTGAACCGAAAACCGCCATAGTCCCTAATATACAATTCTTTAAACCAAGTGGAGCCAACGATGTCCAAGATGGAATAGTAATGAATGGTTGAGCGGAAGGTATTCCCCTCCTCTGCGAGGAGGGGAATGGACATTGCACATGCAACGTACGTTAGAAGCCTCAATGCCGATGGCCGCCCGTAATCAGGATCCCGACGCTGAGCTTATCGAACGGTATTTTGCGGGGGACACAAGCGCCTTCGACGAAATCATGATCCGGTACGAGCGTCAAATTTACCGGGTCTGTTATCGCTTCGTGGAAAATCGTGAGGACGCAATGGATCTGGCACAGGACGTCTTCGTCAAGGCATTCGAGCATCTGCCGACGTTCCGCCGTGAGTCGACTCTGAAAACCTGGCTGTACAGAATTGCGATCAACCACTCCCTAAATCACGTTAAGAAACATTCACAGGAATTCGTCCAAGTCACCGAGTCCACCAGCAGCACCAAATCGTCGGCCCAGGCTGAACTGGAACATCAAGAGCAGCGACAACGTTTCCGCAGGCTGGTCAAACGGCTTCCGCCGAAACAAAAGGCCATTCTCGAACTGAGAGTCAACGAACAGCTGAGCTACGAGGAGATCGCAAAAATTTCCGGCCGGTCGGTTTCGACCATAAAAGCCAGCGTGTTTTTTGCGTTGGAAAAACTTCGCAAGTTGGTGAAAGATCCAAGGGCATAGGCATTATGTTTGGGCATTTGAAGGCAACGGATTTCGTCAGATTAACGGAGGGTATGGACCATCTTCCGGCCAAACGCCGCTCCCACCTGCAGGCGTGCGCCCGCTGTCGTGCGACGTGGGAGTCGCTGGAGTCGCTTCATACTGAAGTCAGCTCGATCGACGACGAGGTTCCGGAGCCGGATTGGGAAGAGTTCCGTTCTTCGGTTCGCGATCGATTGCTATCACGATCCATTCAGCGCGAAACTGTCGTGCGGCGATGGACGGGCTGGGCCATCCGCCCCGCTGCGGCATGGGCGCTTTCGTTGTTGTTCGTTGCCGGGCTGACGATCCTGACCGTCCTCTGGAACAGCGGCAAACTCGTACCCTCCTCGAATTCGTTGGAGACACCTGTTTTGGGACCTGCCGCTGAGACGACAATCGAAGCTGGACCCGAAAGGGCTCTGTTTGACGAGTTGGTTCAGCTCGGGGACGACGAACAACAACAGCTCCGTCAGGTATTAGAAGCTTCTCAGAAAGGATCCCGGCAGAAGTAATGAAGAAGCTTGTCGCTGCCTTTATAGCACTACAGGTCGCCGGGACGCCGGTGTTTTCGCAACAGAGGCCGCAGCAGCGGCCCGCCCGCCGGGTATTGCAAGACGCGGTTCTTGGTTTTTACGTCAGCGAATTTCAACAACAGGCCGAAGTCAGCAGTGAAACGTTCGGGAAGATCCTGCCCTTTCTGCAACAATTCGTGCAAGATCGATTTGAGGTCAGCCAGCGCCGGACTCGGGCGCTCAATCAGCTTCGGCAAGCCATTCAGCGCGGCGGTTCCGACGAGGATCTCAAGCGCGCCATTCGCGACTTCGATGCTGCCGACGCGGATTTCCAATCGAATCAAGAAAAATTCCTGAGCAATGTCGATCCATTGTTAGATTCGCGGCAGCAAGCCAAACTGCGAATCTTTCAGGTCATGGCGGATACCCGCATGCGCCAGATCTTGACGAGCGTCCGGAACCCCAACCGAGGGCGATAAGAAGAACATTCCCCTCCTCGCATAGGAGGGGAATATACACTTCACCCAACATCTTTTAATAGGGACTTCGACAGGTTGAACTGTCTAGCTTCTGCCGTGCGATCTCAAGGATCCGTTTTGGTTGGATCATCACCCTCCGTGACATCCATATCGAGAATCTTTTCGGCATCTTCCGCATCCTCGGACCGAACGACAAGGTCAATGCCCTGAGAGACCGCGAGGCCGTAATAATGACGGCGCGCAGTGTCGCTTCCCACGTCCGCGCATCGAGGCAGACATTCGCAATCACCGCAAATGAGCATCTTGACAGCATATAGGGCATACATCATGATGCTTTTATGAGAACAACGGTGACGTTGGATAAGGATGTTGAGAAGATGCTCCGTGATGCAATGCATAGTTCGCGCAGGTCATTTAAACAAATGATCAATGCAGCAATCCGAGCCGGGCTGAGTAAGAAATCAGTTGGCGCGAAGCGAACCCCTTTCAAGATCAAGGCCAAACCTATGGGTCTGCGGGACGGTATTGATCCGACTGCGCTGAATAAACTCGCCGGCGAACTGGAAGCGGATGCTATTGTTTCGGCCGCTCGCCGGGCCAGGCACAAGTGATCGTGCCGGATATAAACCTGCTGCTTTACGCCTATGATGCCGCTTCGCCGTTCCATGCGAAAGCTGTCTCGTGGTGGAAACAATGTCTGGCGGGTGCGGAGCCGGTCGGTTTGCTGCACGTCGTCGTATTTGGATTCCTTCGCGTCGGTACGAATGCTCGTGTATTTCATAAACCGTTGTCACCGGCAGAAGCTTCGGCGAGCATCCGGTCCTGGTTCGCGCAGCCCGTGGTGCAATTCTTGGCCCCGGGCCCCGATCACACCGAGCGCGTGCTGACGCTTTTAGAAGGTCTCGGGACCGGTGGAAACTTGGTGACCGATGCTCAGATTGCTGCAACTGCTATTGAAAACGATGCCATATTACACACGTCGGACGCCGACTTCATAAGATTCCCGAATCTGCGATGGTTCAATCCGATTAGTGGAATGGGTACACTCTCCGTGCGCCGCGCTCGTCCGAAAAAACCGGAGCGATAACGCCTGGCCCGATGACGAGTAACAATCGACTTGGCATAATTGAATCCGTTTACGATGCCGTAGCGGACGAAAGATTCAGTTCGCGCTTCGGTTGGAGTTCTAGAACACAAATCCCCTCCTGAGATATATTCCTTAGCGTGTGGTTAACAATTTGAACGGAGGTTTTATGGATTCGTTTTTGAAGAAGGTGGGTTTGATTTTTTCCGTGGGGTTCGCACTCTTTCTGATCGCAGTCCCCGCATTTCCGCAAGGCAACACAGGACGCATTCTGGGAAACATCACCGACGCAACGGGCGCGTTGATTCCGGGTGCCTCCGTGACTATCACCAACGTGGAACGAGGCACGTCGCAGACTCTCGTTACCAATGAAGCCGGCGCTTACAACGCGCCGAGCCTTCCCCCCGGCACATATCAAATCCGTGCCGAACTCTCGGGTTTCAAAACCGTCGAGCGCTCCAACGTTGTGTTGGAAGTCGGTAAGGAACTGAAGATCGATATCACGCTCGAACCCGGCGCAGTAAATGAAAAGGTAACCGTTACCGAGGAAGTCCCGTTGATCGAAACCGCGAACGCTGTTTTGGGCGGCACGCTGCAACCCGGAACGATCGCCGACTTGCCATTGAACGGCCGGAATTTCATGAACCTGCTCCAACTGCGACCGGGCGTGACGATCTATCCCGGTGGCGGCGCATGGACACAAACAACCAATGGTCTGCGGCCGGAACATAACGTTTATATCCTGGATGGCATCACGGCCATGGAGCCGCTAGGCGGTCAAAGCACAATCAACTCCGTGAGCCTCGCTGGCGACGCGGCATCGCTGCTGGCGATCGACACCATTCAGGAATTCAGCACCCAGCAAAATCCCAAGGCGGAATACGGTTGGAAGCCGGGGTCCGTGACGAGTCTGGCCCTGAAGTCCGGAACTAATACGTGGCACGGCACGGGCAACTACTTTTTCCGAACGGATAAAACCGACGCCAGAAATCCGTTTCTCCTGGGCGAAGGTCAGAAACAGGAGATCGGTCTCGGCGAGTTCGGAGCCACAGTTGGTGGACCTCTGAAGCAGGACAAGGCCTTTTTCTTTTTCGCGTATGAGGGCCAGCGTTATCACGTCGGAAACCCGACAGCGTTCAGTTATCCGAGTATGGATCCCAGAGCGCTGCCAATTGCCGGGACCACGACGAGCGTTATCAGTGCTTGCAATACAGTCCGCGCAGCCGGCACACCGCTGAGCCCAACCAGCCTGAAAGTTGCGGGACTCGATGCAAACTGCAATCGCACTTCGGGCTATTCGATTTTTGATTTGCCCAACGTGTTCGCGCGCGGAGTGGATGCCAATGGCGCGGCCAGCGCCAACATCTCGGGAAGTCTGAACACGGAATATAACGTTGACGGCGGCCTCGCCAAGATTGACCTGCATCCCAGCGAAAAGCATACGGTGAACGGAAAGTACTACATCGGAACGCATCGTGGGCTGGTCGTCAATAACCAAACGATCACGCAGCCGTATTGGCGGCCGAACGACAATGCGTGGGTTCACTTCTTCGGACTGCAATGGGACTATGCGAAGAGCTCATCTGTAGTCAACACAGCCCGGTTTGGATACAACCGGTTTTACCAGTTCTTTGAAACTTCGGATTGTCCCGGCTCCGGAAGCGCGCCGGACTATGGCGTTCCCTTTGGCTACGGTACGACGAAACCGAACTGCGGTTTTACCAATATCACTCTGAGCCCGTTTTCCGGCAGCATCGGCTGCTGCTCCAGTTTCCCGAAGTACTATGGGCCCGACAATATTTTTGAATACATCGATAACCTTTCGATTTTGCGCGGCCGGCACACCTTCAAGATGGGCGGCGAGTACCGGGCCACGTCGATCGGCCACGGAGGCACTTTCAATCGTGGCCGCGGCCAGGTGACTTTCAGCACTCTCGAAAACTTTATTTCCGGAACAACCACTAGTAACGGACAGATCTTCATCGGCGATCCTCGCCGGCATGTCCAATCAAAGGCTATGGCGGGCTTCTTTCAGGATGACTGGCGCATCACGTCCAAGTTGATCTTGAATCTTGGCCTCCGCTACGAGTTGACGACGCCGATTAAGGAAGCCAACGACCAGTTTGCGAATTTCACTCCGGATCAGGGGCTCTTGCAGTTGGGAAAGAACACCGACCGGATGTGGAATACCGATAAGAACAACTTCGCTCCGCGGTTTGGATTCGCTTACGACCTTACAGGCAGCGGCAGGACCGTCGTTCGCGGAGGCGCCAACGTGATTTACGTCACTCCGGGTTGGTGGATCTTCCTGTCCCAGCAAAATCAGAACAATCCATCGGTCGGCCTGGGATCGAATCCGACTGGGTTCCTGCTGTGCAGAGGCGCGATAAATCTCACCGGCCCAGGGTGTGCCCCGGGCGTTACGATGGATCCCACCATTGGCGATATCCATTCCGCAGGGCTGCCGTTACCACCGGCGACAGTTACGAGCGGCGTGCAGACGCCTCTGCCCGGACAGCTCAACTGGAACCAGAATCCGAGTGTCTATGGCGGCAATATTTATCCCAGCTCCAGCGACACGAGTCTGTTGAAGTGTGGAACTAACCGCCTCTGCACGGTTCAGGCGACGGACCAGAATCTGAAGAATGCCTATGTCATGAGCTGGTCTTTGGGCATCCAGCACGGGATTACGCGCAATCTTTCACTGGACGTCACCTACGTCGGCAATCACGCGACGAAGCTCTTGGCATTGGACTACACCAATACTCCGCCGATCGGCGCGGGTTATTGTCTTGGTTTTACGCCGGCGCAAATTGCAGCCGTGGCCGCAGCAAGCCCAGCCACTCCTTGCCCGACGACGATCACGGCGTCGACTCCGTTGAATGCTGCGGCGATTCAGCTTTCCCGGCCGCTCAACAGCAAGTACCCGTACTACTCGTACATTTACACGGTCTCGAATCCGCTGTACTCCAATTACAACGGCGCTCAGATCACGTTGACCCAGCGCGCCACTCACGGTCTGGCAACGACGGTCGGCTTCACGTTCTCGCATGCTCTCGACCAGCAGACCGGTGAGCGTGGTGGTCCCAACACGACCCCGTTCAACTACCGGTCCGATTACGGCTCGAGCGACTTCGACATCCGGAAGCGATTCACTGCAACGGTGACCTATGCCCTGCCCGGCAAATCGAGTTTCGGACAATTGCTGCAAGGATGGAAGGCGACCTCGATCGTTACCCTTCAAAGCGCGTTGCCCTGGGGCGTGATGGGCAGCCGGAGCGCGGATCCCTCGGGTATCGCTGAATATCAGGATCGCTGGAACTTCTACGGAGATACGAGTGATTTCAGCGGGCGCAAGACCGAACCCGTTCCGTTCTTCCTGCCCGGTACGACTCCGCCACTGGGTCGCAGCGCTTCGGACCTGGCAATCAACAATCCAGCATGTACCTCTAAAGCCGGCGCTCCGGGATCGCTCGGTTACGTTTCGCTGCAGAAGTGGGGCTGCTTCGTCGAGGGCAATTCTGTGATGATGCCTCCGGCCATCGGAACCTACGGCAACATGACACGGAACATGTTCCGAGGCAATGGTCTCCACACCTGGGACGCCTCACTGATGAAAGATTGGAAGCTCAGTGAAAAGGTTACCGGACAGTTTCGGGCCGAAGTCTTCAATCTTCTGAATCAGATCCAGTACGGCAATCCCCAGTTCAATGGAGCCGGCGGCAATGTTCCGTTCGGATCTCCCGGATCCTTCGGCGCCTCGCAATCGACGCCCGACGTCGCGAATAATAATCCGGCGCTCGGCAGCGGTGGCCCGCGCGAGTTTCAGTTTGGGTTCAAGGTGCTTTTCTGAGCCTGGAACTTTAAGGTGTGGCAGATGTCGTCGTGTCATGAATGATGCGCCAGCCGCTGTTGGTCATGACGTGGACATAATCGTCCGGGAAAAAGAGTTGATCGCGACAACGATTTCGCTTGACACCTCATAGTGAGTCGGAAAGTATTTGGCCAAGCTAAAACTCAAATCGGTAGTCGAAATCACGGGAGGCACTCATGGATTCCAAACGATCCGGCCGGAGACGGTTCCTGAAACACGCTGCTGGACTGGCCGGTCTGGCCGCAGGAGCAGGGCGGTCCGCGAACGGTCAGTCCGCCGGCTCGGAAGCACAATCCAAAGACGTCCATGTCCACGGCGAGCCCTCGCATTTCGCCACAACGTCGTTGGGAAGAGGGGTCCGCCTGCGCCTGGATCATATGACGTACTACACTCCGCTTCAGGATTCTGCGGGAATCATCACGCCGGCTTCGCTGCACTTCATGCAGACTCACTCCTCCCACCTGCCCGACATCGATCCCCAGCAACATCGCCTCACGATCCATGGCATGGTCGATCGTCCTTTGAGTTTCACCTTGGAGGAACTGAAGCGCCTGCCGTGTGTATCCCGGATTTATTTCGTGGAATGCCATGGAAATGGCTCTTCCACGCTCCACAGTACGAACGATCCCAAGATGGGTTTGCCTGTCCAGTACATCCATGGGATGACGAGCTGCAGTGAATGGACCGGCGTGCCGCTCTCAGTGTTGTTGAACGAAGCCGGCGTGCAGAAAGGGGCGAGCTGGCTGGTTTCGGAAGGTGCGGACGAGGGTAAGTTCAGTCACACTCTTCCGCTGGCTAAGGCCATGGACGACGTTATCGTGGCCTACGCCCAGAATGGCGAGCCGATACGTCCAGAGCAAGGTTATCCGTTGCGGCTGTTGGTACCCGGCTTCGAAGGGCCCTCCAGTGTGAAGTGGCTGAGGCACATCAAAGTCGTGGACCAGCCTTACATGACTTGGAATGAAAGCATGAACCACTCCATCCCGAGACCCGATCTGGGCGGAAAGTCTCGCTGGTACCATTTTGAGATGGCGCCGAAATCCGTGATTACGCGCCCATCGGGTGGACTCAAGATACCCAGCCGCGGATTTTACGAGATCACCGGCCTGGCCTGGTCCGGTGGGGGCGTGATCCACAGAGTGGATGTATCCACCGACGGCGGCCGGAGCTGGAAGGAAGCAAAGCTTCAGACACCGGTGCTTCCGAAGGCGCATACCCGGTTTACTTTCGCCTGGGTTTGGGACGGAGAAGAGGCGGTGCTCCAGTCTCGCTGTACCGATGAACGAGGTGAGGTTCAGCCGTCGCTGGCGGAGTTGTACAAAAACTGGGGCATCACGGACGTCGCTTCGCAAAAAACAGCCCGCGCCATTCATATCAATGCCATTCAACCCTGGAAAGTGGACCGTGACGGGAGCGTGCACGATGCGATGTTCTCTTAGCCTACTCGTGGCAGTGGCGATTCTGGCAGCCTCCGTCCTGGGGCTTGCGCAGTCCAGGCCCTATAATCTGGGCACGCCCCTGAGCGAAGAAGAAATCCGGAACTTTGACTTCATGGTTGGCCCCGAGGGGAAGGAACTTCCACCTGGGCGCGGAACCGCCAAGGAAGGTGCGGAGACCTTTGCGAAGCGGTGCGCGGTCTGCCACGGGCGGAATGGGGAAGGAGGGGCAGCCCAGCGCCTGGTGTTGGGCGGTCCCGGCAACCCTTATCGCGGCCCTTTCAAAGATACGGAGAAGAGCGCCACGAGTTACTACCCGTATCCGACGATCGCGTGGGACTATATCAACCGCGCGATGCCGGCCAACAAACCGGGATCGCTCACGCCGGACGAAGTTTACGCATTGGTCGCGTTTCTGTTCTATCGCAACGGCATCATTCAGGAGAGCGACGTCCTTGATGCCAAGAGTCTGCCGAAGATCGAAATGCCGAACCGAAATGGCTTCGTTCCAGCAGTGCCGGTATGGCCCCCGGATCCCAAAAAACCCAGTTGGTTCTGACTGGGAGACAGAAACTTCTGGTGGGTGAATCATGATTAGCGAAGCTCACGTTGAGGCAGCAATCGAAACGATACCCGTGCCGCGCCATATCGCGCTTGTTCGCATCACGCACTGGATCATCGTGCTCAGCGTCATTGGCCTGCTGGTGAGCGGCATCGGCATTCTCGTAGGTCACCCGCGCCTGTACTGGGGCGAAACCGGCAGTCTCGCAACACCGTCTCTCATCGATCTTCCCATTCCGATGATCATCGGCCCCTCGGTTTGGTACCGGCCTTATCATTTCTTTTTTGCATGGATTCTGGTTTTGACGGGCTTGACCTATACGGTAGGCAGCTTCATCACCGAGCACTTCCGCAGGGATCTGCTGCCGGCGAAAGCAGACCTCCGTTGGAACCGCATGGTCGGCATTGCATTGGAACATTTACAGTATCGGCCCCATGTCGCTACCGCCTCAACTTACAATGTGGTGCAACGGCTGACCTATCTGGCCGTGGCGTTCTTGCTTTTTCCAGCATTCCTCTGGACCGGCCTGGGGATGTCGTTCGGGATGACGTCGGTGTTCCCGATATTGGCGACAGGACTGGGTGGTCATCAGTCCGCTCGAACACTGCACTTCGTCTGTGTTGTTCTGCTGCTGCTTTTTGTCATTGTGCATATCCTGATGATCTATCTTGCCGGATTCTGGCGTACCGTGCGGGCGATGATAACGGGATATGTGCCGCAAGGAGGGAGGTCTCGATGAGCAAAATTCTCGGGCGGCGTTCATTTATCACCGCAGGATTGGCTACTGCGGCGGGCGCCTCGGGGCTTGGCGCTGCCGTTTACCTGGCTGACCGTTACGGTTTGATCCCACCGGATCACGGCGGCATTTTAGGGATCGGGGAAACGCTCACGTATGCCTCTCAACGTCTCATCACCTCGGGACACTCGTTGGCTCGCGAATTCAAACGCAGTGACATTTCGAAGATCCCAACGGTGAACGGCTGGCATCCCACGGACGAAAAATACCTCGCTCTTCTCGCGGACGGTTTCAAGAACTGGCGCCTGTCGGTCGAGGGGTTAGTTGCACGTCCCGTATCTTTTTCGCTCGAAGAGCTCCAGCGCCTGCCTGCCGAAAGTCATATATTGCTGCACGCCTGCGAACAGGGCTGGTCCTACATTGCCGAATGGACCGGCGTGCGGCTGGCGACTGTGCTGGATCTTGCCGGAACGCGTCCGGAGGCGCGATACGTCGTGTTCGAACCATTTCCAAATCCCAATCAAAGCCGGACACTTGTGCGCGTATTGTGGGAAACCCACGACATGGCAGACGCTCTCCATCCGCAGACGCTGCTCGCCTATGGCATGAATGGTGAAGCCTTGCCCCCCGACTTTGGCGCTCCGCTCCGCCTTCGTCTCGGGCGCCAAATGGGCTGGAAAAATACCAAATATCTCTCTCGAATCGTCGTGACAGACCGCAGGGACCATTACCGAAAAGGCGGCGGCACCTGGTACGGAGGCATATAAGACTCATCATATCTATTTATGGCTGCGCCCTATCGGGCTTGCATTCGCAGCCGCTCATGCTTGCGTGTTGTCCGCTGGCCGCTGCGTCTTTATTGGCGCATCATTCGCCCCACCATCCCTTCCGACTTTCCTCGGCCATCAGCTTGCACAGGACCGGCTTGCGAATCACGATCTCTACATCACGACCTAACGCATGAACATGATTATGGATATCTGTCCATCATTTTGAAGTTTGCAACCAACTTGGACGGATTCAGAGAGCTGTCGTCGCCCGCAACCTACAGAAAACACAAGAGCGTCGTGAATGTCGTATTAGTTGCATAGCGGAACGGCCTAGGAAGTATCGATACGTGGCGGTGGAGGCGGAGGGGGGAGTCGGTGGCAGCGGCACTGGTGGCAGCGGTGGCGACGGGACTCCGGTATGTGCTGGCAAAGCCGCGCGACCAGCTCGATCGCCTCGATCAGCGGCAGCGACCGACCGAAGGCGCACGCCGGGCCGGGACCTCGTGAGGGTGGGCTCCAGCTGGATCGGAATCCTGCTGTTCACCTGCGCACTGTCGCTGCTAACCGCCACCCCAGCGCGGGCGGAAGCGGGATTTTTCTTCGAAAAGACCGTCGCGGATCTCACGAACGGTGTAAACCCCGCCACAACGGCCGCGCCGGGTGACAGGCTGCGCTATACCCTGCGCATCCGCACGACCTTTCAGGCGCTCAGCAATTTCAGGATCTTTGACGAGCTGGATGCTCTGAACGCACAACCGGATTTTGCACCCGGCACGCTCGGGCTCGGCACTCACCCCGCCGCCGCCGACCTCAGTGCCTCCAGCAACACGGGGGGCAGCAAGGGCACCGGTGTCATCGATATTCGTAACCTGAGCCTGCCGGTCAACAGCGAGGCCCGGATCCAGTTCGAAATCACACTCCAGCCGGCCATCGCCAACGGCACGGTCGTCACCAACCAGGCGACGCTGCTCCTCGCCAACGGCACGGTCGCCTGGAGCGATGATCCGAACGTCAACGGTACGGCCGATCCAACTGTTCCCGGCGGCGAAGACCCGACTCGCGTGACGATCGTGTCGCCCCCCGCTTTCCTGGTGCAGAAGACGTCCACGTATCTGCGCGACCCGACGGTCCTGCTCGCCGGCGATACGCTGCGCTACACCATCGCGGTGAAGAACATCAGCAATGCGGATGCTGTAGACGTGGTGCTGCGCGACGCGGTGCCGGCGAACACGGCCTATGTGGCGGGCAGCACGACCCTGAACGGCGCCGCGGTCGCGGATGTCGCGCGTGTGTCGCCGCTCGTGAACGGCATGCGGATCAATTCGCCGGCCAACTCGACGCCGGGTTTCCTGCCTGCCGACTCATCCAACACGCCAGTCTTTTTCTGCTGGATGGTGGCCAACACTCCGTACTGCCGATTCATGCCTGCCGACCCGTCGAGCAGCGGCCAGGCCAACGTCGCAACCATCACATTCAACGTGGTCGTGAACTCCAATACCGTTAGCGGTACGGTCATCTCAAACCAGGGCTTCGTGAGCGCCACCGGCATCGTCGACCAGCCATCCGATGACCCGCGCACGCCGGCCCCCAATGATCCGACGCGCGACATCGTCGCCGGACCGGTGCTCGTGGTCACGAAGTCGGGCCCGGCGACGATGAATCTGGCACAGTGGGGCAATTTCAGCATCGACGTCCAGAACACCGGGACCAGCGACGCCTGGAACGTGTCCCTCCGTGACCTGCTCCCGCACGGTGCAACGGGCGGCATGTGCGACCTGACACCCGAAATCCAGAGCGCGCAGGTCTTCGCGGCCGACGGCGTCACCGCGGTCGCGGGCAAGGGCCCGCTCAACGCGGGCAGCGACTACTCTTTAAGCTACAGCGCTGCGCCCAACTGCCAGCTCGACATCACGATGCTGACGGCCGCGGGAAGGATCGGCCCGAATGAGCGGCTGATTATCCGCTACCGCACCCAGCTCGACGCCAACTCGCAGAATGGTGTCACGCTCACCAATGTCGCGGGCGCCATCCAGTGGTTCAAATCCGACAACACCATTCCCACGCGCACGTCCTCCACTCACACTTTAACCAACGGCACGCCCGGCATCCTGGACTATCAGGATGCCTTCACTGTGACGGTGGCGCGCTCGGGATATTTCTTCGACAAGACCGTGGCGGATCTCACGAGCGGTGCAAACCCCGCCACAACGGCCGCGCCTGGCGAAAAGCTGCGCTACACCCTGCGCTTCCGCACCACCAGTCAGGCGCTCGGCAATTTCAGGGTCTTTGACGAGCTCGATGCTCTCAACGCAACAGCGGATTTCGCGCCCGGCACGCTCACGCTCGTCGCGTCCCCGGCCGGCGCCGACATCAGCGCCACCAGCAGCACGGGGGGCAGCAAGGGCACCGGTGTCATCGACATTCGTAACCTGAGCCTGCCGGCCAACGGCGAGGCCCTGATCCAGTTCGACATCACACTCAAGCCAGCCATCACCAACGGCACGGTCGTCACCAACCAGTCGACGCTGCTCCTTGCCAACGGCACGACCTTCGCCTGGAGCGATGACCCGAACATCAACGGTGTAGCCGATCCGACTGTTCCTAACGGCGAAGATCCGACGCGGGTGACGATCGCGTCGGCCTCCGCCTTCCGGGTGCAGAAGATCTCCACGTATCTGCGCAACCCGAACGTTCTGCTCGCCGGCGACACGCTGCGCTACACCATCACGGTGAAGAACATCAGCAATGCCGATGCGGTGAACATGACGCTGCGCGACGCGGTGCCGGCGAACACGACCTACGTGGCGCGAAGCACGACGCTGAACGGCGTCGCGGTCGCGGATGTCGCGGGAGTGTCGCCGCTGGTGAACGGCATGCCGATCAACTCGCCGGCCAACCCGACGCCGGGTTCGATGCCAGCCGACGCGTCGAGCAACCCGGCCAACGTCGCCACCATTACCTTCAATGTGGTCGTGAACCCGAGCGTCGCCAGCGGTACGG
>Ga0209470_1000272_pt1 | contig 41535 bp, 44 predicted proteins | sample GraSoiAngelo_125_FD_185882 | JGI IMG/M metagenome (GOLD analysis project Ga0209470, IMG submission 185882) | Grasslands soil microbial communities from the Angelo Coastal Reserve, California, USA - 14_0927_05_40cm (SPAdes) (version 2) | ecosystem: Environmental > Terrestrial > Soil > Grasslands ... | reverse complement strand
AGCTTCCCAGGATTATGCCGGTGACTATCCACCCATTCGTTGTTGAGATTAGTGACGGAGGTGCCGCGACGTCGTAGCCGAAGTAGCTTCCCGAGTTATTGTTGACACCCTTAATGCCGTTGCCGTTAAAGGCCACAACATAGAATGCTACGTGGCCTCCGGTTGCCAGTGCTGGTATCTGAGCAGTGGCAGTGGTAGTTGTGGCATTGTATGAGGCGAGAAGAGTCGCGTTAACCATTTTCCAGTTGTCAGTCGTGTAAATGATGGTCACGTTTTGTACACCTGAGTGCTGGTCAGTAACGTTCACGTAGACTGTTGCCGGGGTACTGTAGGTTGCTGAAGATGGTTGGATAACAGGGGTTCCGATGACGGGTGGAGTATTCGGGGGTGCATGGGCGAGAAGGGCGACATTGAGAGCCACTAAGGACACTATTACCAGGCAGAGAGAGAATGCGATTTTCTTCATGCTTCTTCCTGCATAGTATGTGCAGACGGGGAACTTACCGTGAGTGTAACTTGTTCCACTGTTTCAAAAGTTCTCGCGACCTCCTGTAAAGCACCTGCACAGAACCTGCACTGCAGATCCTATGTGCTGGCTTAGCCATGCTTTCTGAAGGTTGAGAATATCGCTTCTATCTCTTGGCTGATAGAACTGTTTGTAATCCTCCGCTCGGCCTCCTCGGAAACCTCCTCGCGGTGTAGTTTGACAGGAGGAAACCCTGTATAATAATGGAAAGAAAGGCAACACCCAGCACCATGGAAGTGATCAGATCCCTGGCAGGAGTGTTTGCTGGGAGAGACGCTGCCAGTGCGATTGAGAGTGCGCCCTTCACCCCTCCGAGGAGTGCCACGTTCTTCCAAGATCTAGGAACTGGGGCATTATCCACCTTTGATGTTCCGAGAAGAGGGTATACTGTCGCAACACGGGCGAGGATTACGGCTGAAAAAGCGATTGCGATCGGAAGAAGATCGGCGACTATCTTCGAGAGATCGGTACTAAGGCCAATGTAGAGAAAGGCAAGAGAGTTCGCGATGAACGCCATTATGCGCCAGAAATTCCTGACAATCCGAGTTGTTTGAGGGCGGACCCAAGTCTTCACCGTCGAGTTCCCATAGTACAACCCTCCGACAGCGACCGCCACCAACCCTGAGACCCCGAAAGCCTGTGCAACAGTGAAGGACCCGTACACCGTGGTGATCGTAATCATTGTCTCAGACATGGGATCTGTCACAATTCTCGATAGAAAATGAGCCCCAAGCGCGACAGCCAGCCCCACGAGGACACCTCCCCCGAGAATCGTCACGAAGCTCGTAGCAGCCCGAAAGAGCGAGAGTTGAGAGACACTGTAAGACGTGATCACTATCGTGAAAATCGCGATTCCGGTAGCATCGTTGAAAGCGGCCTCTGTCTCCATAAGCGTCGAGAGCTTTCGAGGAAGCCTTGCTCTCCGGAAGATCTCAAGAACCGTAGCAGTATCGGTTGGTGCAATTAGCGACGCGAATACGAAGGAGGAAGTGAGCGGCAGCTGGGCAATTTGCCATAGAAACAGTCCTCCGACGATCGTGGCAATTACAACCCCGACCGTTGCAAGACGCAGGGCGGGCCTCACAACTGCACGAAGATCCTCGTAGCGAATGTTCATCATAGTCTCGAAGAGAAGCGGGGGAAGAACCAGACCAACAAATAGCCCTCCGCCGATCAGGCTGTCATAGAGAAGGTTGACCCCCAAGAGACCGGGCAGATACGAGCCAGCTATCGCCAATCCGAATAGGACGAGAACGATCGTGTAGGGTGTTCTAGTCCTGCTGGAGATAATGGAAGCCGTCAGGGAGATCGCGAGAAAGGCCGTGATAATAAGTTCGAACGACGGCATCGTCCGCCACGTTATTTCTAGCGAGTTGCTTTAATCTACATCGCCCAACCCGATGACTTCGGAACTAGAGAGAAACCACTGCATAGTCCACAAATATTGAATCTCAGGATCTTGAGATTCGAGGCGCGATGATGAAGGGACCTGCCTTTATGATTCCTCCGTTCTTCAGCGATTCTCCTTTAGCTGCCTCCATGTCGACACTCCACCGGAACCACTTTCGCATCTGATCTTCGTGAGCGAGAACACATGCATCGATAGTTCTCTCGAGGAGTTCGGCCAGCGCTTCGCGGTAAGAGAGGTCGATACGATCGATCCCTTCACCTGTTCTCGTGTCCCATGTCTGCCAAATGTTAGCGTGCATATGTTTCTCTGGATGGGGATCTTCAACACCAACTATCATCGCGTAGCTTTCCAGGTTACTTAGCGAGCGGTGGAACCTCGAATTGTTTTCTTTTGCGCCGAGTCTAAGCTTCTTTCTCAGTTGATCAGTCCGGATCGAACCCTCGGTCTCAATGGTTTCCAGCAGTTTCAGTTCCAATTCTGAGAGGATCTTTCGTTTCTCTGCAGGCTCTTGGTGATGCTTTACTGTGATGTCGAGAATCGGCCAGAGTTCATTGGCGACGAAGGTCTTGGTGCGTCGGAATATTCTTGTTGCAAGAATGTCCTTTCTTCCTTCGACCTCACGGGAGACGTGGGCCATTGACTGGCCGGATATATTCATCGACCACCAATCATTCCATCCGGTGAAACCTTTCGCAGACGGCTTCCAGGCTCGACCTAGTACTGCACTGATGAAACTTGGAAGCTCGTTTCCTCCCAGAGCAGAGACAAGACCCCTATCATGGATGAACTTGTAGATGTCGTCCTGAGTTTTCAGTCGGAGAGATGGCTTGAGCCGGTGTTCTAGCTCCCGGGTTTGTTCTGCCTTCTCGATCAGCTGTTTAGCATTCGAGTCAGAACACTATCCCAAAGACAGATTTTGTCAAAGCCTCTCTATTTCTTGACAGAGTGGAGTTCCAGACTCATGTCAATTGCCTTAGCGGAATGAGTTATCGATCCGACGGAGATCACGTCCACGCCCGTCTTGACGTAGCTCAAGAGGTTCTCTCTCGTAATGCCACCGGACACTTCTGTCAACAGATGAACTCGAAGCTTCTTAGCTTCCAACAGGTTCAACGACTTTTTCACATCTTGAGGTGTCATATTGTCCAGAAGGATAATGTCGGCTCCAGCCAACCCTGCCTCCACGGCCTGGTCTGGGCTAGTTGCTTCAACTTCTATCTTCTTGGTGAAGCTCACCTTGGCCTTCGCTTTTCTAACAGACTCAGTTATGGAGCCTGCTAGTTCCAGATGATTGTCCTTGATCAAGACAGCATCGTCAAGCCTGAGACGGTGGGTATCGCCGCCTCCTAGCTCGACCGCTCGTTTTTCGAAGTACCTGAGACCGGGAAGGGTCTTTCTCGTACAGGCGATTCTGGCCGAACTCCCATTCTTCTTTGCGATTTCTACAAGCTCAGCAGTTGCAGTTGCCACTCCTGACATGTGAGAGAGCATGTTCAACAGCACACGTTCCACTTTCAAAAGAGAACTCCCAGAACCATCCGCTTCTAGAATAATGGTTCCGGCCGGGACCTCTTGTCCGTCCCGGAACTTGGATTTTCCCTCGCAGCCTAGGAGCTTGAGAAGGATGATGGATTCGGACAAGCCCGCAATTACGGCTCGTTCTTTGCAAACGACCTGCCCAGTAGCCCTTAACTTCGAATCAACAAGAGCGTCAGTAGTGATATCTCCTTGGCCAATGTCCTCGTCGAGAAATTTTTCCAATGTTTCCTCGATGAACATACTACACGTTGCCTCGTTTTAGCTGAGATGTTGAATATTCTTCCGATCACTTGATGGAACAATCTGGACCTGTCCGTTTGGAAAGGCCTTGTCGAAGGCGCTGTGTTGGAAGTGCCAGTCGAGAAATACGGCTAGAGCGGCGACCTCGCTCATCGGCTGGTTCGTCACTGAGATGTTCCAGTCTGCAAGTTTGAAAACTTCCCCAGGCATTTTCTCTGACCCGACCACTACGAGTATGTCGGTGTCAGTGTCATCAATCTCCTGAATCACATGAGGCAGCTTCATGCCATAAGCGGTCAAATGCACCACCTTCCCCCCTACTTCCTTCCAGTCTCTAATCGTCTTCTTCCATGGTTTTCCGGACTCGACAGAGAAGTTTCCGCCGAACCTCTTTCCAACTTCCCTGATAGTAGCTTCAACCGTCTTATCCTCCCTATCGGCTATGATTACACCGTCAGCACCAAGCGCCCGAGCTGTGAGACAGACATGAGTCGTCACCCTCGAATCCCTGAAGAACCTATGCCCGATGCGGAGCACAACTAGCCTCGCCATGATTAGGAATACGTCTTCAGAGCCTAATAGATTAAATTGGAGAACCGCACAATATAGGGTGTCAACGAGGGATTTTTGCGAGTATGGGGTCTAATCATGATGATCTTGAACGACTGGCAAGCTTCTTCGGCGGACAGGAAGCTCTCAGCGTCGTCCAAGCACTATCAGACGCTGGAACAACTACTGATGATATTATCGCGGTAAACGCGAATGTCAAGCTGAACGCCGCCCGCAGGGTCCTCTACAAGCTCTACAACCACGCCTTAGTCACCGTTGTCCGGAGCCGTGATGAGAAGACCGGCTGGTTCATCTATCACTGGAAGCTTCAACCAGACCAGCTGGATGCTTTCGTAAGAAGCAGAAAAAAGAAGGCTCTGGAAAAGATGCGAGCACGCCTCGAATACGAGAAGGGACACAGCTTCTTCATGTGCAAAGGATGCCTCACCGTCAGAGTGACTTTCGAGGAAGCCATGGAGTCAGCGTTCCGATGCAGTAGCTGCAACGGCCAACTAATCAGCGAGGACAACAGCAGGACAGTCCAGGTGCTAGAGGATCTATCGAAAAAGATAGAGTCCGAACTCCAAGAACGGCCTGCAGCATTCGCACCCTAACTAAACCGGGTTTCCTCCGAGGCTGTAGCAAGTGGTAGAGGAGTGGCAGATCGCCACCCTCGCCGAGAAATTTCCCCCACAAATACTCAAACAAGGCTCACAGCTCATCGCTAAGGTTCTCTCTGAGAAAGCCAACGGGCTTGAGGTAGAGTCGGACTTTGGCCAGCAAGGACAATGGCTCCAAGTTAAGGCTAGAGGTAAAGATGCGGACGCGTTTCTCAACCTCCTCAGACAGGAGCTTGGTGAAGCTCCTCTATCTCGCGCGAATTTGGAAAAGTGGGATGTCGTAAGAGGTTTCATCGCAGGTGCCGGCCGGATCGGTTACGGGGTCTACGTTGACATTGGAATCCAAGACCCGAGACCCAAAGACGCGCTGTATCCACTCCACAGAATGCGGGCTCAGTTAGCCGATGGAGAACCGAGGTCTGCTAGAGAGATCCTTGACGCGAATGCACTGGTCGACTGTGTCCCACTGAAGATGATCGTGACTGAACTTGAAGGCGAAAACATCTCTGTTGAACTAGATGATCAGGCGAGGGACAATCTTGTTTCGTGGAGAAAATATCCCTTTGACAGAGTAATCGTTGTAGGAGCCGACAGAGCCTTCGTGGAGAATGCTGTGAGGGCTTCGGGCCTGGAGAGCGACGTTGTGAAGGTGGAGAGTCTTTCTCTCTTCGTTCAATCCGTCCTGTGCAAGATTGGCACCGAAGCGCCAGGAGTTATCGCGAAGATTGGTAATCGGCTTAGAGGGGTGGGCTTGAAGTCCTACAGAACCCCTGTCAAACTGTAGAACTCGTCACAACGTGTTCTCACCTATGGGGTTGCCGAGCATCGAGTTTTCCATAGAATCATGAGCGATTTCTATTCTCCCGCGGGAACTACGACTCTTCTTCTCTCCGCGGTTAGCCGGCTTAGACCCCAAGATGCAGCACCCTCGTGAATGCGAAGGTTTGAGGATAATAAGCTGATTTCTTTTCTCTAGAATGGCCCGTACGATCGTGGATGACTCTGGTAGAGATCTATATCCCGTTAGGAAATAATTCTGTTGGTGCTCGTGGTTTCGACCGTGGTTCCAATATAGCGGTCGCTGTATTTTTGCCGACCATCCCCATGGGTCCCGAGACCCACTGCCACGTCAAGAACCAGAAGGATGAAAGCAATCTTTGAAACGTTTCTGACAAGCGAGGACCAAAGGTCGACGCGTTTGCCATCCAGCCTCGCAACTCTCAAACCCATTATCTCCTTTCCGATTGTCCGCTCAAACAATGCTTCAGCTAGAACAAAATAAGCTAGAACGATTAGCGGCGCGATTCCGCCGAGCCAGAACCCCCAGAACCATGCAAAGGGGAATGTCTGGCCGAAAAAGACGGCTAGGAGCGCAGGAAGGGCCGTGACGAGTAGGAGAAAATACACTGCAACCGATACGATAGCCACATCGACGACATAGGCAATGACGCGTTTTACCCAGAGGTCTTGGAATGCTCTGTCGTCTTTGAGACGGTCGAAGCCTGTCTGGCTACCCGAAGCCATTGTTGGAGGGGGTTTTGCTGGCGCTCCGCAGCCATGGCAGAAGGAGGAGTTGTCGTAGAGCTGAGCTCCGCATTTCCAGCAGTAGGCCATTGTCGCAGTCACGGAGAGACCGTGTAATCTGCTATATCACTATGATGGTTTTACAGGCAACTTTGGCTGTCTATGGAATCACGTGGGTTTCGATGAGGGTTCGGAACTTCTTGTTTTTCGTCATCTCGTCCGCGATCGTGTCATCTTCTCTGCCTTCGTGGTTCCAGACAATATAGCGTGATTCTCCTCCACGCGAGAGTTTTGCGATAAAATAGGGCATGTAAAACAGCGTCCCGTTGAGGAGTTCTAGCTTGTCGAGATCGAGTTTTGTGGGGAGTTGCAGCCCGTCGGCAAACATCTTCCATCGCAACAACTTCGTCTTCCGCAAGAACTCAATATTCTCTTTCAGATTCTCTCTCGTCGGACTCTCCTTTGGGAGAGCCTCGTACTGTTCCGATCTCTCTTCTGACTGGACCTCATAATCTCTCAGGAGATTCTTGAGCTCAGCCAACCGTTCGCTAACCAAGACCGTGGATTCAACCCCGTTAATGATTGATGCAGAGTCCAATTCCATTTCAGCAAGCATCGGGGCCAGCTCTACTAGTCTGGGATCGAAGCCGAAGTTCGCCTCTCGCAAGGCTAATACCGTTGACCGGCCCTCGCTCATCACTATCTGCTTTGACAGCAGGCCCCGTTCCGAAGGAAACCGGTAAGTGAAATCGAGATAGGGCAGAAAGATCTTCTTAGCGAATACAATCCGCTCCTCTGCTCCGCCTAGGATTCCTTTCTTGGCCCGTTTTCTGTCCGTGTCCCGAAGGAAAACCTCTTCCGGTACCGCTAGGGGGACTGCTCTGACCGTCATCTTTTCAGGGGCCGCTCCCTCCTTCAATCTCTTTATTTCTAAAGGTTCCAGCGGCCCACGATGATAGCTAATCAGCCATCTGGCTGTGTAACGAGCGCGGTCTTGGAGGCGCCCTATTGTGTCGGGGCCTGAGACGGAGGCAGCGGTGAAGGAGGCACTGGCGGTCCCCAGGTTTGCTGTGAGGGCATTGGAGGAGGTGGCGTTTCAGAGATCGAGAAGAAAGACACTACCTGAAGGATCGCAGCAATGAAGAGTATCAGAAAACCTACAAAGACGATCAGTGTCGCTGCTCCGATAAGGAACAGGAGCCCTGTGGTCCGAAACATGTCAACTCTCAATTTCAAAGCTATAGCGTCATAGCTCCTCTTGAGGAATATCGTTGAGATCAGAATGCAAACCCACAATATCACAACAGCCAAAATAAAGATGCCAACCGCGGCCCAAAATCCAGTAGGGATAGTCATGGTCCCTGGAGTGAAGCCCCTGAAGGCGCTGAAGAATGACACGGTAGCCTCAATTGATATCACGACGAAAATGATGGGTCCTGTGATCGCTAAGATGACAGAATAGATCATGTTGTCGAAGATCGGATGATCTCCGACCGTATCGGCGATATTCTTCACAGCGAAAAGCATCAACACGAGCCCCACTACTAGCAAACCAATGCCGACGTTGGCCGGGACCCAGAACAACAGGGCGAGTATAGCTCCTATTCCACCGAGAGTCTTCGCCTGCCCCAGGGAAGCCATGGAGTAGCGCGATTGTTTCAGACTAAATAATGCTTTACCGAAGTTACTAGAAGCATTGTTGCCGGCCTTCTTCCTACTTGTTTTCTGGTTCTCTATGCTTTACCAGCGCGACGTCGCCGAGGGTTAGCTCTCTCGGCCCAACTTGCCTGACTGGCACGGTGGAAATCTCGAGCTCTGTTCTCGGCGCGAGCAGTTTCACCCGTAGAATATGCTCTAGCTCCTTCGTCAACCTCATCGTAGGCAGTATCTTGCCTAGCTCGATCTTCTGTATCACCGTGAGCTTCTCTTTCGCTTTGAAGGCGAGATCCGTCTGTGACAAGCCTAGCTTCTCACGACCCTCCTTCACGATCATGGAATAATCCTCGACAAGATCAGAGTCCTCAACCGCTTTCGGCAGGCTCTCTATTGGGGTTCGAGTGTGGGAGGGCACTGGTCCAAGTCGGGCTGTTCTCTGTCTTCTTTCGGGAAAACCGGGAAGCTCCTTTCCCAGGCTGGAGCACTTCTGGCAAACGATCAGGGTTGCGCCTTCAACAAGGGACCGGGCGGGCTTGCCGATTATCTCGCTCCCGCAAACCTCGCAGTACAATGCTGTAATCAAGACCTCGTGGGGGAGAAACAATAGAAATAGGCTCCGACCAGGTTTAATTAGGTATCGGAACAAGGATGCCTCTCGAACCTGTCAAGCCTCAACTCCACGAGCTGCGACGGATCCGCGCTGTAGCGGCCTACCAGTTCGGCAAGGGAGCCGAGAAGGCCTTTCCACCCTCAATACTGATCGTGCGATCCCCTAACACCCATAGAATACGCCACGTCTACGACGACGGGAAGTTATTGGCGACATATCGTCCCAAAGACGGACTCCTGGCTCTAACCGTAAATGGAGGCCTCGCTCTCAAACGTGTGTTCAAGGCTCCGAAGCTACGGGTCAAAGTCACTCATGGAGTAGAGCCGTTCATCCGGAAGGGGGGAAACGTGTTCGCCAAACACGTGATCGGAGTCGACTCGGAGCTACGGCCTGAAGAAGAAGTTCTCGTGGTGGACAAAAAGGACCGGTTGTTGGCTGTTGGAAGATCCTTCTTCAACGCGATAGAGATGCAGAGCTTCAAGATTGGAGTGGCTGTAAAGGTTCGGCATGGAGTTGCCGATTCTGAATAGGCTTAACAATCACCGGACAGGTGGAAGAGAGTGATTTCGTGATGATGCGTCGTGGAAAGATCAATCCCCGCGAAGCAAACCGGATGATGCAGCGCATGGGGATGCAAGTCCAACAACTAGACGAGGTCACGAAAGTGATAATGGAAACCCCGACCAAACGGATTGTCATCGACAACCCCGAAGTCGCCACCGTAACGGTCCAAGGACAGACAGTCTACCAAGTCGGAGGAGGAACTATGAGAGAGGAAGGAATTGGCGGAGGATCCGACGAAGACGTGAAACTCGTCGCCTCACAAGCAGGCGTCTCCACTGAAGAGGCTACGAACGCACTGCGACAATCAAACGGTGACCTAGCCCAGGCGATCATCCTGCTGAAACAGAAACGCAACCCCTGAATTGTCCAATTGACTATTCACGCGACACTATGCTTCATCATTCATGCCAACAGGGTCCTGTTGCTGAAAAAGAACCCTGGGCTCTTCGGTGCAGGCAAATGGAACGCGCCTGGCGGAAAACTACAACCCAAAGAGACGGCTGAGCACTGCGCTACGCGAGAGGTCTACGAAGAGACTGGACTGGAGGTCCAACAGCTGAGAAAGATTGGAACGCTCGTTTTCTTCAAGTACAACAAACGAGAAAACCCGGACTGGATAGCACACGTATTCCTTACGAAACAGTTCCACGGGACCATCAAGGAAAGCAAAGAAGGCATTCTCCAATGGTATCCAATCGACCAGCCTCCATTGGACGAGATGTGGGAGGATGACAGATACTGGTACAACCACGCTATCGAGGGGAGGAGCTTTCGTGGAGATTTCTATTTTAGAGGAGATTTTGAGAAACTAGTCGATCATAAGATCGAGCTTCTCGGGCCCGCTTGACTATTAAGTAGACGAGTTGACGTGGAGACGATTGAGAGGCGTCCCAGATTGCGGTTAGTCGAGTGTGTTCCCAACTTCAGTGAGGGTCGGAGGAAAGAGGTCATAGAATCAATTGCTGACTCTATACGAAAAACGCCTGGCGCCACACTTCTTGACGTGGAATCCAACCCGGACCACAACCGGTCAGTGATAAGTTTCGTCGGCGAACCTGGACCCGTGAAGGACGCTGCACTAGCAGCTTGCCAAAAAGCGATCGAACTCATCGACCTAACACACCATAAAGGTGAACATCCACGAATGGGCGCTGTTGACGTCGTCCCCTTCGTACCATTATCCGGCATAACGATGGATGACTGTGTTTCTCTCGCCCGGGCTTTCGGCCGGGAGTTTGCCGAAAAATTTCACGTACCTGTCTTCCTCTACGAGGAAGCGGCCACTACTCCCGAAAGACGGAACCTCGCTGATGTCCGGGAGGGAGAGTTTGAAGGCCTCCGGGATAAGATTGGCAAAGACCCGGTGAAGAAGCCGGACTTTGGTCCGGAGACCATCCATCCTACTGCGGGAGCCACGGCTGTTGGAGCCCGAGAGATCCTGATAGCCTTCAATGTCAACCTTGGAACTAAAGACCTAGATATAGCGAAGCATATCGCGCATCAACTACGAGCGAAAGATGGTGGTCTCGCGTTCGTGAAGGCTCTCGGGTTTGAGCTGAAAGAGCGGGGGATAGTTCAGGTGTCGATGAACCTGACGAATTATCGCAAGAGCCAGTTGTTCAAAGCCTACGAGCTCGTCAAGCTCTTCGCCGATCGCTACGGGGTCCCAGTTGTCGGAAGCGAGATCGTCGGGCTCGCGCCCATGGATTCCCTTGTCGACTCGGCAGAGTTCTATTTGCGGTTGGAGAATTTCAGCAGAGACCAAGTCCTTGAGAGGAAAATCTTTGCCCCGAGGTCTTCAACACTGACCGACCAGAGTCTGGCATTGTTCAGCGAAGAAGTCGCCTCTAAGAGAGCAACCCCGGGAGGCGGGAGCGTCTCCGCGTACATGGCGGCACTCGCAGCGGGTCTCGTCTCTATGGTTGCTCGGATAACGTTGGGAAAGGAAGAGGCGCCGCCCGGTGCAGAGAAGCTCAACGATGTGGTGAAGGAGGGCGAAGGCCTTCGCCAGAAACTCCTACGCCTGGTCGTCGAGGACACTGAAGCCTTTGACCTGGTAATGAAAGCGTTCAAGCTCTCGAAAGAACAGCCTGAGGCTCGAAAAAAGGCGATAGCAGAAGCAACTGTCAAAGCATCTGAGACCCCGCTATCAACACTCGACTGTTCAGTTAGAGTTCTGCGACTGGCTCGCGAAGTCGCGGAGAAAGGGTCCACGAATGCATTGTCCGATGTAGTGACTGCGGTCTCGGCGGCACGTGCAGCCGTCGAAGGAGCCGCAAGCAACGTCCTGATCAACCTAGCAAGTCTCGATGACCAAAAGTACGTAGAGAAGATCTCAAGACAAGTCTCCGACCTTCGGAAAGAAGCGGCCCAGCTGGAAGAACGAGCCGGAAGACTCGTCGAGTCTAGGATCAAGCATCCTAAGATTCCAGCCTGACAAGCCCAGTCCTGTTATCAGCCCAAACCATCAACGGCGCCACCAGCATAGTCAACTCATTTCCCTCCTTCGTTAGATGGTATTCTACTCGTGGTGGAATTTCGGCGAAGGCTTGACGCTTTACTAGCCCGGTTCGCTGAAGATCCTTCAGAACTTCCGTCAGTGTCTTCGCGCTTATTCCCGGAAGTTTCTCGGCAAGTTTGTTGAATCGTAGGGTTCCATCGTTTCCTAGGAGTGCGAGTACGCAGAGTGCCCATTTTTTCCCGATGATCTCGATTATTCCTTCGCAGGGGCAGGGGCAGGTGCAGCATGGTTCTCCTTCTTTCGTCCTTACCATCGTGTAACTCCGTTACTGTTTGGGTACTTGCCGGTTTAAATACTTTAGAAAAGTAACTGACTAACCGAGGTGAAGTGTGACTTGAGTTGTTGCTGCTGCGGACCCGGCTGCGGATGCGGCGGATCCATGGACCAAACAAAAGACCCCCAGACAAAAGAGACCGCTTAAACTACAGGATATCGCGGTCGTCATTGACATCCCACCTTTCTTTCCGTTAGCTTGACTCAGAATGCGGACTAGTTTCTCTAGGGTTTACGACCTGACACGATGATCCAATCAGGGACCTCCAACCCCTCGCTCGCCAGCTCCGACCTGTATGATCTCCAGAATGCTTTCCTGACAGCCCAGCTATGCAGAAAGCTCATGACCGCATCGCCCTTAATGATGAGATTGCTCTCCATCTTCTGAGTATGGAGATTCTGGAACCCTGCTCGTTTCAGCTCTGACACTACGAATGCGGGCTTGGGAGAAAACCATTCCTTGGGAGGAGTCTTCGTCCATTTCGGGTTACTGTCCGCGTCTATCACTAGCTTCTGTCGACGGTTTCTGGCTATTGGGGAGAGAAAAGAGTGGGTGGTAAGACAACCGGGTCTCACAACCCGCTAGCATTCCGACAAGAACATGCGCAGCTCGTAGGAATCGATCTCGTGAAGAAACTCGCTTGATATTGCTCCCACGTACTTGTCGGAGAATTCTTCCCACAGCCAATCTAGATAGTCTGCTTTGTTCACCTTGACCCGGCCCCTCAGCTTCGCTTGAGATAGAGCCTTGTTCAACGGAGCAAGGGTCCCTGAGTACGCGCCCGTGAAATTGTCCACCACGTTGAATCGGTGTCCTGGGAGAAGCTTTGCCAAGGGAATGGTCAGTTGACCTTTTCCACACCCAATCTCTGCGAGAGTTCCGCTCCCACTAGAGACGAGCCTCGCTATCTTTCTAGCAAGATTGTCGTATTGGTGAGCGTACGCGTCTTCCACTCTCCTCGGATCATCAACGATTTGCAGCATATCGATTCTCTCTTGTTTTCTCTTCAAAGTCGTTGACCTTACGGCCTACCTAAGTAGGCAACCATGACATTGTCTCTAGGCGTATGATCCACGAAAGGGGCTTGCATTCCGAAGAAGGTTCTCTTCGGCCAACACCCCCTTTTGATTTTGCAAAGTCACTGGACTTTCTAGGAATGTTTCCTCCCATGCAGGAGGACCAGACCGTGAGCGAGGTCTCGCTTACGAAAGCGATCCCTGTTGGCGGCCGAACGATTGTCTTCCGGCTCAAACCGACCGGAACGATCAAGATGCCTGCTCTGAAATACACTCTCTTTTCGGATCATCCTTTTTCTCATGGACTTACAGATGTGATACTCGATAGGATCTCCTTCTTTCTAAGTCTCAATGACGATCTGGACCAGTTCTATCGGATAGCGATCAACGATCCTAACTTTGCCCCTGTTCTTCAGAAGCTCTACGGGCTACACCAAGTCAAATTCCTCACACCATTCGAATGCGCATGCTGGGCAGTTCTCTCACAAAGGAACCAACTGAACGCTGCACGAAAAGCCAGACAGGCATTGCTTGAACGATTTGGCACGAGCCTCGAAGTAAACGGTCAAGTTTACAGAGCATTTCCAGAGCCTGGCCAACTAGCTGAGACTTCCAATGAAGATCTGAAACAACTCATCAGACATGAACGACGAGAAGACTATCTCGCCCATATCACCAAGGCATTCACCGAGGTCGACGAGAGATTCCTTAGAACGGGAGAGTATGACAGAGTCGAGGACTGGCTGAAGAACATCAGAGGAATAGGAGAGTTCTCCTCGAGGCTCATAATGCTAAGGGGCCTCGGACGAATGGACAAGCTCGCAGTCGAGAAGAGATTGATCGCCGCAGCAGGCAGAGTCTATGGAAGACCAATGAAAGAACAGAGGCTCCATGTCATTGCGGAGAAGTATGGACGCGCGAAAGGCTACTGGGCCTACTACCTCAGAACAGCAGCAGGACCTTGAGGCCGGAGCTTCTCGCTAACTGCCAGATATTGTAACACTCAACAGAAACACTGGGTTAATTGGCTGATCCTGGGAATTAGTGGGAGTATTCCAGAGCGCGTCAGCTGCATTCATACCGCTTAGCACCTTCCCGAAGACCGTGTACTGCCCGTCCAGATAGTTGTTGTTGGCCATGTTGATGTAAAACTGGGAGCTTCCACTGTTAGGGTCAGATGAACGAGCCATTCCGAGGAACCCTCTATCGTTGTGGAGGGAACTGTCTATCTCGAGGGGAACTGTCTGCGAGGAGCCTCCTGTGCCCCATGTTGATCTGTCCGTGTAACCGCCCCTCGTGTTTGGATCTCCAGTCTGTATTACGCCCGGACTGGTTCTGACTATCCTGTGCCAGACGAGATTCGTGTAGAATCCTGATTGAGCTAGACTGACAATGTTCGCCACCGTCTTAGGGGCTGAAGCAGGAAAGAGCTGGACCACGATTGTTCCGCCCGTGGTGGACAATGCGGCCAAGAGTGGTGCTGTTACCATGTTCACTGTGTGTGTCAGGCTGCCGCTGGTGCCAGTCACGGTGACGGTATAAGTGCCGTTTGTCGCGGAGGACGCAGTCAACGTGGCGACCCCAGAGCCGGTGATGGTGGTAGGGGTGATCGATACGGTTAGGCCAGCAGAACCTGTAGCGGTCAGGTCGACGACTCCGTTAAACTGATTCACGGCGGTCACATTGACTTTTGAGGTAGTGGGAGTTCCCGCTCGTACCGCCACGCCTGGAGGAGCCCCGATTATGAAATCTGGGCGTGGCGCTGTTGCGAGCAAGTAAGCATAGTAGCCAACCCCTAGCGCTGCCACTATTAGGACGATTGCGATGAGGTAAGTCCTTCCTCGGCTCTCTCGCTTTCGTCTCTTTTCTAGAACTTTTCGTTTCTGGGCGGAGGGCATGGACTGACTGCTTGGTAGATGGGTCTGCTTGTAGAAATATGATTCGGCTAGAGATTTCTTCCGGAATACTTCTAGAGACTCATCGAACGATATTCAGTGGAGCACGGTGTGCCGGTCGCGGCCCACATTTTTCTGCTGGGCAGATCCATTATTACAGAAACGACCGTTTCGTATCTCTCGTACTCTGGGAGTTTCATGTTCGAATGCCTGCAAACAGATTCGGGCTTCCCATAATGGTCTCTCAACATGTTCTTTGCGTCAGAAATTCCCAGTTTTCGTCCGACGCGAACCGAACCGTCCAAGAGCTTCTGTATTCTTCGATATCGTTGGAGAGTAGATAATCGCTCTTCGTCCAAGACCTGTTTGACGCCAAGTATTCTCGGATTTGAGAAATGGTTCGTGTGCGCCACGGCTCCTCGGTCGGGTCGGAGCTCACAAACCGCTTCTGGGGCAGTTTCAATATCGACTACCTTGCCTGATCTGATAGTTTTCTGTTGTCCCAGTATGAAGTTGGCTGAACAGTTTCTTTGACCCTGTGAAATGACCGCCCTCGCGCGTGCGAGGGTTTTGGATCGAAGAATCTCCCAGCATCGGACGTGGAAGGGTTTCTTAAGACGTGCCCAGTCGTCTTTGCTGGAAACTATTCCGTTTATCAGGAGACCTAGTCCTTCGGAGTTTAGGCCGATTTTTCCGCCGACTACTCCTGCTTCTGTGAATGACAGTGTGTCAGCGCCGTTTTCGTTTCTGACCTTGAGGAATAGTCCTTCGACTTCTGGTATCCAGTCCCAGTTCTGCGCCATGATCAAATGCCCGTTCTCGACCGCTGCGGGGAGCGTAGCGAAGGCTGTGCAGCCGAAGGTCTTGGGTATCGGCTTTAATCCAATTTTCGAGAACTGGCTGTACATCAACTCATAACGGACGTTCAATGCGGTGATGTCGAGGATTTCCTGGCCAGAGCCAGCGGCCACCCCTCTCATTGTTTCGGCGTATTCTGGGCTGACCTTGTTGATCGCGTCTAGGAATCTTGCTGCTCGACTGATGGCTACGTCATGTGAGAGTTCGGTTTCGCTCTTGAAGCGACCAAAGTAGACCTTTAGATTGTTCTCTATTTCTGGACGAGCCTTCCTTCCATGAATGAATCCAATCTGGCGGGGTGAGCCTTTGAGGGTTAGAACGGGGAGCTTTGATTTCATTATGATCTATGCCAGGTTCTTCTCAAGAGTTATCCAGCCGACCTCTCGTTTGAAGCCAAGCTTCACATTGATCCCCAACATGGGGGCGTTTGTCGAATCGTTCCAGGTCTTGAGCTTCTCATACCTGTTGTTCCTTGCGAACTCGATAACTTTGAGTTTCAAGGCGACCGCTATTCCTCGTCCCCTGTAATCGCGTACTACTCCAGTTAGTCCCTGATAGAGTCCCTTGGGATCCTTCTGAGCCTTCCATACCGTGCTCATACCCACGTACTTGTCGCCATCCTTCGCGATCATGTAGCCTTGAGGAACTAGGTTGGGGCTCTTCATCTCGAAAGCTGACCATTGCTCGAAAGACACGGGTGTGAACTGTTCAGGTCGAGGAATGTCTTCCGAAATGGATTGAACTAGAGAATGGAGTTTGCTGTAACATTCAGGATCGTTCCTCATTTCATCGGCTAATGTGACAAACTGGATTCGATGCTGGGATGCCTTTTCCGCGTATTTTTGGAAAGCTGAGATGTCAACTGTTGCTGGGTTGAGGCGTGATTCCCAAGCTCTCATCTTCTCATGGAATCCTCGGTTCAAGGCGAACTTGATCGGTACGGGCATGTCCTCCCTTACCCCAGTCCATGATGTGACGGTGCCAAGATCCTTGAAGTCCTGGTTCAGCCTCTCGTAGAGGGCGCTCCCTATGCCCTTTCTCTGATGTTGCGGGTCGACCCAGATATCGAACCAGAGCTTCCTCGGATGATACATCCATGGAATATGTTGACATTGAGCAAACCCGACAGGTTCTTGGACGTCCTTGCTGATACAGGAGTATCGTTTGAAATGGAACTTCGACCTGTCGAGGCTCTCATCTTCAAACCGCCACTCTTCTGGTGTCCGGTCGTAATCAGGAAAGATAGAGCCGAAGACGCGGGCCAACTTCCCGTAGTCATCAGCCTTGAATTCGCTGATTTGCAATGGGAGTGTCCACTGTCTCGACATATTTCACAAAATGGAAGAACGAGCGATTAAACCTTTGTAGTGACATGCGAGCCCTACTATTTTGTCAGTAATCCGGACCTGAGAAGCTTGGACGAGGAGAGTTCAGGGAAAAAGTAGGACTTACAAGAATGGATACTGGGTACGCAACGCTCTCTAAACAAATCCTTGATGGCTGTCTTAGCACCAAGCCCGGTCAGCGAGTGTGGATCAACAGCTGGGACCACACGCTTGAACTAGCGTCAGATCTCGCCTGGAATCCAAGAAACGTGGTCTCGAGGTGCTTCTGACGGTTCACCTGGAAGACCTCTGGTTGCGCTCTATGATCGAAGCTCCACTGGAGCTCCTTGACAATTTGCCAGCTCATATTGCCGCTGCATTGGAAGAGACTCAAATCTACGTCTATACTTTGGGACCGAGAAAGCCTATTCCGTGGGACAGGATTCCTGTTGATAGACGTGGGTCGGTTAGTGTATGGCTTGACGCTAGGTACGATAGGAGCAGGTTTGCTGAACAGTGGGCGAAAGTAGCTAGGAGGAACAAAGTGAAGATGGTGGGGATCGAAGCCACTCTCGCGACCCCGGAACGCGCAACGTCTATGGGTCTGGATTTGGAGGAGTGGAGACGAGTAATGTTTGAAGGTTGTACCGCCGACCCGAGAGAGATGGCTTCCCATGGACGTGCACTGGAACCTTTGATGGGCGGAGAAGGACAGGTGCATCTGACAACACCGTTTGGAACTGACTTCAGATTCAGACTCGACAAACGCCCATACGATTATTCGTACGGCCTGGCAACAGAGGAGAAGGCCGAGAGAGGAGAAGTTGTTTTCTTGCCAACCGGTGGAATCGAAGTTTCAGCCGCGGAAGATAGCGCTGAAGGAAGAATAGTCTACGACCCGCTAATCCGCGCCGGAAAAAGCCAAGTTGAGGACCTGACCTTTCAAGTAGCACAGGGCCGGATCAAACAGTTTTCGGCGAGATCTGGAAAGGAGATCTTCGAACGTTATCTTAGAGAGGGATCGGGAGATGAGAATCGCTTCTCCTATTTCGGATTCGGACTGAACCCCAAGCTTCGCCACGGGTTCACCCAGGATGATAAAGTCCTCGGAAGCACCATCGTGGGATTCGGCCATAGTAGCGCAAAGGGCGGTATGAATGGCGCAACCGGCCAATGGTGGGCCTCGATGACCAAGGCGACAGTAACAATTAGCGGTCAGAAGGTCATGGAGGATGGAAGACTACTGGTCGAATCCTAGGACGAGTATCCTTTGACCGAGTCTCTCCAAGACTGGATTCTCCAGCTCCCTAACGTCACAAAGGCTTCACACAGGCTGGGCGGCACAGAATATCAAGTACACGGTCTAGAATTCATGCATACTCATGGGACTTCGCAACTTGACATCAGACTCTCCAATGAAGACCAAGAGCGAACGCTGAAGGAGGGTAAGGCTGAACCGCATCGCTTCGTGCATCATCAAGCCGGTTGGGTCATTTTCAGAATCGGTTTGGAAAAGGATATTGAGAACGCGAAAGAACTGATTCGCCTAGCTTATGATAACGCAGAAAAGATGATGGCTGCTCACATATCGAGGCGGGCCCAAGAGAGCAGCTGAACTCCTACTCTAGATCTCTTTCCGCTGGAATAGAGGGAGAACATTCTCACCAATCAGTTTGTTGGCGGAAACAGGATTCTCTTCAACTGAATGGTGTAGCTTTGGGGGTCTTGGGAATGACGCGGGTTGCTGCCGGTTACCAATTGTTAAATAGATTAGACCCAACCCACGTTGGTCTTCGTTATGTCATTACCGAGAATACTCCTCGCTCTGAGTGTTTTGGCATTGATTGTCTCGCTAAACGTTTCATTTGGGGGCCTGTTCGCTCAAGCAGCGAATTCCGGCCGCTCAACCCTCGTGGGAAGCGCCCCTACATGGGCGAACAGCAAGAACTACCAGAGTGCTGCTAACCCGACTATTGACGTTGGTTTCCGCGTCTACCTTGGTTGGAATAACCCGTCAGCGGTTGAGGCTCTCGCGCAGGCCGTTTCCGACCCCAAGAGCCCGTCTTATGGTCAATATCTGACACCCCAACAGTTCCGCCAGCAATTCGCTCCGTCACAATCACAGGTGGGTGCGGTCCAGTCCTGGCTCAAGAGCCAAGGCTTCTCCGTTGAGTATACCCCGATGAACAATCATTATGTCTCAGCAGAGGGAACTGTCGCGCAGGCGCAAGCCGCGTTCGGCACCAGCTTCGGAGTCTACAGCGTTGGTGGCCTAAGCCTCAGATCCCCGTCCGCTGATGTCACCATTCCCAACTCCCTAGCAAACATCGTCACAGGTGTCCTGGGCCTCGACGATAGCGTACAATTTGTTCACACGGATAGCACTGTCGGAGACGCGCCTCCGCCACCTGCCTTCGTTAGCGCTCATCCGTGCTCATCGTATTGGGGACAGCTGCAGGCTGTAGGTTTCACGAATCCGTATGGAGCGGGAACTCTTCCCTTTGCCCCGTGCGGATATACTCCCCAACAGATCAAGGGCGCGTACGGTATCTCCGGGTACGATGGTTCAGGTCAGACGGTAGCGATTATCGACGCCTATGCGGCACCTACGATCATCCAAGATACTAACCAGTGGTCGATCAATCGCGGTCTTCCGACACTAACAGCAAACCAGCTCGTCCAAGTTGTTGCACCTGGGACCTACAACCACCCCGAGAAAGGGCTCTTTCAGGACCCACAAGGCTGGTATGGTGAGGAGACGCTTGACGTGGAAGCTGTTCACGGCATGGCCCCCGCTGCGACTATCGTTTTCGTGGGCGCGCCTAACAATTTCCAAGACCTTGACGCGGCACTGAACCATGTCGTTGACCGGCATCTTGCGTCGATCGTTACTAACTCGTACGGCTTCAATACCGAGATACTGCCCTTCGGCTACATCAAGCCACAAGAGGACACGATTCTGCAAGGAGTTGTCGAAGGCATCGGAATCTACTTCTCCTCGGGCGACAACAGCGACGAGTCACTCGTGCAGGGCTATATTACCACTGACTGGCCAGCCTCAAGCCCATTTGTGACCGCTGTCGGAGGGACCAGCCTCGCAGTCGGCCCGTCCAACAATTATCTCTTTGAGACTGCTTGGGGAACAACCACATCATCATGGACTGGCACAAAATGGTCTCCTACTCCGCCAGGCTCATGGTTGTACGGCTCGGGAGGCGGCGTAAGCCGCATCTTCGCGGAACCATCCTACCAGGTCGGAGTAGTGCCTAACTCGGTGTTCCAAGCTCAGGGACGAACCGGTCGAGCTGTACCGGACATATCGGCTGTCGGCGATCCCAACACGGGATACTTGATCGGTGAAACACAAACCTTCCCCAATGGCACAGTGGCGTATTCTGAATATCGCATCGGAGGAACCAGCTTATCATCTCCACTGGTAGCCGGAATCATGGCACTCGCCGACCAAGCTGCTGGTCACACTCATGGGTTTGCCAACCCACTCTTCTACAGCCTCGCAGGCTCATCCGCCTTCACGGACGTTGTCAGCCCAGCCTCAACGGTGGCGGTGGTACGCGCGAACTACGTCAACAACATTGGCGCTAGCGCGGGAGTAGTCTATCGTCTGCGAACAATGAACCAGAACTTAAGCCTCACATCTACACCCGGGTACGATGACGTGACAGGCTTAGGAACGCCAACCAGCTCGTTCCTAAGCGCTCTGAAGTAGCGCGAGTCTCCAGCCTTACACGACACCTTAGTCCGATTGCGCTCTTTCTACCCCTTTGGTGCGGCCGCGAGCGCTTAGGGCTTTTTCAGTGTCACTAGAAAATGGGCACGGTTTCCACCTTCTTCAACAGGAATCATTCTTTCTTTGAATGACACGATCTTCGCTCCCTTGAGGCATGATTCAAGTTCTGAGCGCGAGAAGAAGTGGTGGATTATTCCCCGCTCATCGCCCTCTGTAAAGACATAGGTGTTGGGCTCCAACTTCTTTCCATTACCTTTTCTGAAATCTGCGGCTGACAAAGCTACGATGAGCGCTGATGCCCCTTCTCTCATCACTCTTCGAATCTCACCAGCTGTCCGCTTGATCTCAACGATATTTCCATGATGGAGGACATTGGTACAGATGATACCATCAAAGTAGCCGTCTATGAACGGGAGATCCCGCATTTCATGCTTGACAAGAGAAACGTTAGCAATCGAAGCGACTTTCAGACGGCCGTCAAGGGTGTTGAGGGCCGTTTCCGAAATGTCAAGAGCTACTACCTGAAATCCCTGTTTGCCCAGAAGTATGGAATGACGACCTGCTCCGCAGCCTAGGTCGAGGATCGTCTTCGCGCCTTCGCGTTTCAAGTCCTGGGCGAACTCTACGACTTCTGGCAGTGGTGGAGATGTCTCTTCCCATCTCCCTTCTCTCCAAGCTAGCTCCCACGGATGCGTCTTGTTCAAAGTCATCACTGGATGTGGGTACGATCTGACGGGTAACTAGTTGCCAGGGCTCAGAGTCGAGCTTCCCGTATTGCTACCCGCTCCCTGAGCTGGGAGTAAATGATGCCAGCGGCGTTGCGGCCGCAGGAACTTCTCCTTTTGCGATTCGAGAATATGCTCTGTAGTAAGCGAATGCGAAGATAGCCGCGGGAATGAGACCTAACAATCGTAGAAATTGTAGCTGGGCTTGAAGCGCACTGAGTGGAGAGGGGTCGAAGGTTCCACTGGAAAATGATTGGGTGACTGCCCCTAGAACCTGCGGGCTTACAATGTAAGCGACCGTGACCGAGACGGCCAGTTGGATCGCGAAGGCAATGTAGAGCAAGACGCGGCCCATTGAGTCCTGTAACGCGTAAGTGAAGATCACATAAGCTATTCCGATGACTGCGCCGCTAATGAGAACCCCGATGAGGAGCTCGTTGAAGGCTGAAACTAATGCTTGTTCAATGGCTGTCTGGCTGCCGCCACTCAACGCGGCGGAGACAAAGGAGAGACCGAACAGGAACCCCACGACAAAGGCGACCGCAATTCCTACGCAATAGATTACAACGGAAAATATGGTATAGTTGGAGTGGTTGTTGCCGAAGGGGTTTCGGCCGATAATGACCAGTATGACCCCGATTATGGCTAGGATCAATCCTACATACATTATGTATGGCAGTGGCCCGAGGAGTATTCCCGCGATCACAAGTAGGAGCCCAGTTTTGGTCCTGTCGATGTTTGTCTTCCTCGCAGTCTCCACCGGATTCCAGTATCCTGGGGGCGACCCATACCACTGTGCTGGTGAGATATTCGGAGGCTGCTGAGGACCTTGGTAGGATGGGAGCGAGGCGGCTAGTTGTGTTGCGCAGTTCGCGCAGAATCTGGCGTTAGGAAGATTTGTGTATCCACACTTGGGACAGGTGTTGGATGTGGACATAATCTTCTTCGAGCTCTAGGCTCGAACGAACGCAGACATAACCGTTTTGGATTTAATTTAGATTAAACCAGCTATCTAGGAGACCAGGTCGAGGCCTAGTGACAGAGAACAGAACAATTGAGATGCTCGCCGAATGGAATGGAAAGGTGCCAACTCGGATATTCGTAGATGAATCATTGAGGATTCTCAGAGCCGCCTCAGAAGCGAAGGTCGCCTTGAAAATGCTAGGTGGCCTCGCGATAAAGGTTCACAGCCTCAACGAGAAAGAGTTTGCAAATCGACTGGGCAGGTCCGCTGAGAAAGGTCAAGAGTACAGTGACATCGACTTCGCTACCTACTACAAGTCTCGCGACGGAGTGAGAAAGATCATGGAGTCGTTGGGCTATTCGAAGCGTCCGTCTACGATGTCTACTTCGGCGAGCCAGAGGCAGATCTATTTTCACCCGAAAGGATGGTTCTACATTGATGTCTTCTGGGACAAGCTGAAGGCCGCAAACCATCCTATCAGCTTCCGCGATAGATTGGAAGTTGACCCCATATCGATCCCGCTCTCCGATCTCCTACTGGAGAAGCTGCAGATAGTCTCCTTCAGCAGGAAGGACATGATCGATACGTTACTTTTGCTCAAGGCCCATACTATAGCAGGGAAAGAAGAGCTGGAAACCATTAGCACAGACAGAGTTGCTTACGTATTGTCCCGAGACTGGGGCTTCTGGTACACAGTAACCACCACCCTCCAAGGAATTGGAGAACACGTGAAAGAGATGAGTGTCCTATCTTCTCAAGAAACATCTGACCTATCTTCAAAGGTTGAGAAGCTTCTCTATGCCGCCAATACTGTCCCCAAGTCGCTGAGATGGAAGCTGAGAGCCATCATCGGCTCAAGAAAAAAATGGTACAAGCCTGTGGAGACAGAGGAAACAGTGGGAGAGTTTGGAATATGGCGCCTGCGCGAGCAAGCAAGTACAAGCGGCTAGATGAAAGACTAGGCCCTTGCTACCTCAGCAACTAGGCTTGATTTATCAGAGTCTGATAATTTCTCCATGAATCTCTTTGTCGATTGTTAGAATGCCGTAGGTTTTCTGCCTGGCCGGAAATGTTCCCGTGGCACTGCCCGGGTTGAACCAGAGAACACCGTCCCGAAAATCATTCTTTGTCTGGTGACTATGTCCATGAATAATGGCATGCACTCCAGGGAACTTGGGCCTCAACCTTTGCTCCAAGCTGTGGGGCGAGCCTCCCTCGGCCGGATGGTTGACGCCGATCTTGAAATCCCCTGCTTGTACTATGTCGATTGCTGGCAATTCCTTCCTTACATCTGGCCCGTCGATATTGCCGTATACTCCTCTGAATGGGCCTATCTTTCGCAGCGCGTCCACGAGCCGTTTGCTGGTGAAGTCCCCCGCGTGAATGATCGTGTCTGCGCCGGATAGCTCGTCGAGGACCTGCCGGGGAAGGTTGTCGATCGAGTCCGTGTGAGTATCAGAGATAACACATATCCTCACGAGTGCCCACTGCTCGCGATAACATGGAGGATATCGAGATTTCTAAGTTTTCTAGGCCGTCTAATGTATGCCTATTCCCTTGAAGGCTGTATGAACGGCTTTGAGGAAATACGTTCCTCCAAGGAACATCGAAGTTCTCCCTGTCCATGAGATCGGATCACCAGGAGCTCTTCCGAAGAAGACCGCGGCTAGTCCCACTCCTGTTAGTCCGAGGGCTAGGACGTACCAGTAAAGAGTGCTTGACCTCGACCTAGAAGAGAAGTAGCGTCTGGCAAAGAGGATCGATGATACTAGGAACAGAGCCGCTGCGCTTCCGAGAACAGCCATTCTCAGAGTCGTCTGGCCGACTCCCGGGACGAAGAACAGCGGAGTCATCCCTTCTAGTGCGGCGACGGTGAGCAGAGTCGTAACTGCAAGAACGCTACCGTAGGCGAGGACCAATATTGACCTTCGAATCCGAGGGTCCTTCTTCAGCGAGGGTCCTTTGACCCAGGTCGCGCTCACCAAATGGAATATCGATGCGACGAGTGCCCCAGTGTTCGAAATTGTTATCGCCGCGTTTGGTCCGCTGGGAAGATTCGTCAACCAACCTGAGAGGAGGGAGGTTGACCCCCATGCTATTGCACCGCTTCCCATGAGGACAAGGAACATCCAGCCGTTCTGCATGTAGCTCTTGAAGGAAATGTAGCCGACCATGAACGATGTGAATGCGAGGAACATAGTGTACAGGATCGCGTTTAGGAATGGGGGTTCAAACGCTAACCCCCTGCTAAACTGTGCTGGAGGCGGCAGGATGATGTTGAACACGACTACCGAGATTATTACCACAGGGAGAGGAATGGCGACGATTAGGTTGGGTTTCCACTGCGGAGGAATATTTCCGGACGTCTGTCCGACCTGCCCCATTGAGCTTGGTTCAGGAATGTTTCTGTTTGTTCTTGGCAAAAGCCATCGCCCAGTTATTCGCAGCTTCTTCCGTCACGGATCTCCTCGGACTTCCGGTTAGGAGGCCCTCGTAATTTGAGAAGGGTGAAGAGACCTCGATCCCATGGGAGGTAATCTCGTACTGCCTCAATCGCTTATCATGGTCGCTACCCCGCATTTTCCAGACAACCAATGCTTTTCGAACCGTGGACTCTATCTCCACGTGTTTGAGCGAGACAATACTATCCACGAGAAAACTGATACCTCCGTCGGGCAGTGCTTTCGATTGGTCAGAGGAGTCGCCGCTCTCCCAAATGAGCAGAGAGCCGAGGCCCTTGGCCTTCAATAACATGATCAATCGATAAAGTTCCCTCCTCAGGTCATCGTGGCTCGTGAACATGGCTAAGTGGCTCAGGCTGTCAACCACAATCCTCTGCGCATGGATCTCTTTGATCGGCTCTGAGAGGATGTTCTCTCCACCGCTATCCTCCAAGAGAATGTTTGGAGAGGTGCAGATCAATCGGAACTTGTCCTCATCCTCTAGCTTGCGTATGTCCCATCCTAGGCTCTGGCTGTCCCTGTAGATCTGATTGGGTAGTTGTTCGAAGGTCACGTAGATTCCGTTCTCTCCGAATTGTGTTGCCCCGTTCACGAGGTGTTGGATTGCAAGGGTAGTCTTTCCTGTCCCGGCCCCACCTGCAAGCAGCACCGCATCTCCTGGTAGGAAGCCCCCGCGCAACATGTCGTCTAGTTCTTGTATCCCGGTTCGTAGCCTCATTTTCTCCGATCGACCCTTCCCAGCGACCAGGCCTCTTACTCGGCCAGCCATCGCTGGCATCCCGTGGATATGAGAAGATTGTAACTCTCGTCCATCACACAACAAATAGTGCGAGCAACCTATCAGAACTTGATAGATTATCCCAGCACGTCTACTTTAGAAGAGCCTCAGCAATTCTTTCCCTGTTGGAATAGCTCCACTGCGCAGCTCTCGAATACAAGGCAAGCCTGTATCCCCTCGCCCTTTCAGGATCGTTCCTTAGCATCCAAAACGCGTAGACAAAATCCTCGATGAAACCAGCGATCATCAGGTTCGGAATTAGTCGGATCTCATTACTGGACATGGGATGATATTGCTTGTAGAACAACAGAAATTGTTTTGCGAGATTTAGGTCCAGTCGATACTTGGCCCTAGCGTCTCTAAATGCAGTGTTGTAGAACTGTGAGATGTCCCTAATAGTTGGTCCATTCGTCGTGCTAACATTTTCGAAGTCAAGCAGTCCAACCAGCATGCCATTTTTCCAGATCAGGTTTTGCGGATTAATGTCTCCATGAATTGGGTACCGTCTCAGGTTCGAGTATGGACTTTCATCTAGACTCCGCAGCATTGGCTCCAATATCTTAGATTCCTTCACAAACGTAACATCATCTCGGTTGGCTCGATTTCTACGGAGGATCTCCACCTGGTAGTCTCCAATCTCCTTCAACACTGGGGTTCTGTTGAACAGATCTGAGTGGCGTCTTCCATTGCTAAGGTGTGATTTTTCTATCAACAGATGGTACGTTGCGATCATTCTTGCAGGCTGAGCGAGACGCGACTTGTTGAATCTCTCGACGAAAGTGCCTTCGAGAAACTCGTAGAGCCAGTAGAACCGGCCTTGAACGGCGATGAACAGCTCACCATTAGCAGTCGGGATGGCTGAAGGAATCTTGTAAGGAAAACTTGAGCGCATGAGATAGTTAAGATAAGATAGTTCGAACTCCAGTTCAGCGGAGGTCCTGTGGTGAGCCGCCTGCCGCAGAACATATTTTCCCTTGAACGTCCCGATGACGAAGTTGTGGTTAACCTCACCTTGTCCGACACGCCTACAATTGATTACTCGACCGATATTCCACGCTGAAACAACATCCTTAGCTTCTCTGGGAATCTGCAGACTACAACTTCCTCCAGCGTGAATCTACACACCTCGGTTCGCGAGTACATATGGAAATATTGTCAGCGCGCTTTCAATGGAGCGTTGACGCTGCGCATCGCGAAATTCTCCGTCCACCACGAACGAAAGTTCTCAACTGTAGCCTCCGGGGCCCCTTCGAACGTAAAATGCCGGACGTGTGGCAGAAGGATTAGACGATTGTTGGGAAGTTCTTTTGCCCAGCGTTCAGGCCACTTCTGGCCCGTCATGGGGTCAGCTTCGCCAAACTGGATTAGCACGGGCTTCTCGCGGAAGGCCAGTAGGGCCTGGTCAAGGTCTTCTTGTGTCGCGTGATCGTTGAAGCTTGCGAAAAGTCTTAGTGCTCGGTTCCTTGTGTTCCTCTTCTTGAAGGGCCTCGTGTACTGCTCTCGCTCTTCCTTCAACAGACTCCTAGTTCCCAATCCCATCTTGGATCCCATCGACCAAGCGAGAAAATTCGTGTATCTGTTTACGAAGCGGAAGACAGGACTTGTGACGACACGGAGTGTCCAGGCTACCGACCGATATTTCTTGATTGACCATCCGAAAGTGCCTCCGACAACGAGACCGAGGACGCGATCCGCTTGTCGTGCTAGAGCGAGTATCGCGGTTGGCCCGCCCCCATCGTTGCCCCAGACGATCATGTTTCTCAGGTTGAGATACGCCACGAACCGTTCTAGGACATGGCTCTGTGAGCGGAGAGCATAGTCGTAGCCCTCAGCCGCTTCTGAGAGTCCATAGCCTGGGAGGTCAGGCGCGATGCATCGAAACTTGTCGCTGAGCCGCTTGATATGGTAGCGGTACGTGAAGCTCCAGCCTGGGCCTGGGTGTATGAAGAGCAATACAGGTGCGTCCCGCGATCCCTCGTCCACATAGTGGATGGAGTGTCCCTCGATTTCGACCCAGTTATCATGAAACGGGTAGAGGTTGGAATCCACCCAGTCAGGACAACCGGCCTTCTCTTGCATCTCGCATCACTCCCTGTCCTGCAGCTCGAAGCATGGATGACGCCTGGCGGCGGACACGACTGCCCCCTTATTTTTCGGTAGACTGGGTTTTGCAGCTCTCATGAGCTTAGGGAAGTCCTCCGCGAGATTTAGTGATGCGTTAAGTCGAGCTTTCGATTAAGGGAGATCGTTGCCTCCTTCGACCTTGGACTATTCGGAAAAAAAGGAAGACCGGTCGTGAGAATAGGGTGCCTTGGTACCCAGTTTCATCTCTTTTCCTCTTGATCAGTATCCGAATTCAAAATGGCCCCAAAAAAAGGGGAGAGCCTAACATGCTCGTTAGGCCGTTCTGTTATGGGTCGAAGTGGTATTGCAATGAATAGGTCCCGGTAACGGTACTGGGGCCTGTCACTGTGGGTTGGAAGATTCCCTGGGCGTGCAGTCCTGCTAGGCCTGCGGTGCCCTGTTCGACGACGAATTGACCTGAGCCAGATGCGCCTGTGCCAGTGCTGCTGCCGGTGATGACCGCGGTCCCGGACCTGCCGTTGACTGTTCCGGTGAATGTTCCAGTGTCGTGGGAGTTGAAGGTGCCGTCAGGGTGGATTATCTCCACGCCATTCGCGATTCTTGTTCCGGTGAGGAAGCCTGATAGTGTCTGTGTCTCGATGGCGGTGATGATGGTGTTGCCGTCAGCTTGGCTGATGCTGGTGATGGTGACAGTTGCTGTGAAGCTTCCGGTCGCAGATGCTGGGGTGGATGCGCTTGCAATGGGCATGAGAAGGACTAGAGAGAGTATCAGTGGAAGAAGGGGTTTCAGAGTCTTTTTTGTGCGTGTCTCTTGGACGAACGTATTGTTGTTCATGTCGTTGTCTCCGCTTGGATCGGATTTAGTCGTACGTTAGGTGCAACTTTCGATTCAGGGAACCTTATACCCGGGAACCCCTCTGAGCAAGTGTGGACTCTAAGGACTTTCAACTTCTAGTTGGACTTCACCAAAACGCTCGGCAGAGTCTTCTCTCACTCGGCCGACGCGTGTCACTATCGGCTCCGGCTGTTCGGGAACGGCTGAGACGACTGCATGATACTGGTGTCCTTTTGGGATATGGTCTCTGGGTAGACCCAATAGTCTTCGATCGTCAAGAAGTCTTGGTGTTCTTCAAACGCGAGCGGACTCACGAACAGGTGATCACGGGTTTGAAGGCGCCCGACGTGAGCTACATAGGCTGGAAACTGGATGGAGGCTTGACTGTCGGAGTCTGGTCCGACAATGTCAGCCGCTCAATAAGCAAACTCAGCGTAGCCCTCGGGGAGAAGCCGTCGGGACACGCTGTCACCGGAGCCGGCGACTTTCCGCGGCTCTCCATCCTCGATTTTATGGTGGTGGATGCTCTCATCAACGATCCGAAGATTCCTTTCAAGCAACTCGTCGAAGTGACTGGGTTGAGTCCGAAAACGGTGCGCAAACACCTCAACTCTCTGACCAGATCAGAAACGATAGTGATCATGCCAAGACTCGGCGCAGGCTCCAGTCCAGGCGAACTAGTGTACAACCTCGCCGTTGCAGGCAAAGTGCCCATGAGTGAGATCCGCAAGACTCTCGATGATGCGCTACTGATTCACGAGACACGGAATCCACCGATGAAGTACTTGCTCTGCCGAAGCAAAAACCTCGGCGACGTCAACCTGAAAACCCGTGCACTAAACCGCTTACAAAGCATTGAGTCCGCCGCCGTAACTCTGAACAGAGAGCTAGTTTTTGCGAACGAGTTCATTCACTCGCTCGTCCGCGAACGTATCCGAGATATGGAGAAGACACGACTGTCTCAAACGGTGTTCGCGTAGAGCGCGACTCTCGAAAGAGGACAAGCGATTATTCTAGTCAAGCCCAGAATATGAGGGTATGATATTCTTCGCGAATTCCTTGAGATTGTCAAGGTAGCCAGTGCGTCGGAGGGGTGCAATGTAGTATAGTGCTCCGTCTTTTGCGGCCTTTTCCACGTCTTGACCGACGTCTTTTAGATCGAATTTTTGGTCTCGGTTGGCAACGGACCCGGCTGCAAAAGCTATCTTGTCCTCTCGATGGAATCTTCGTGCCTCTTGCTTGACGATGGACCGTGCCTTCTCCATGGGAACATGGACCCACGGTGGGATATGGCAGACGTCAGAGTATTGGCCTGCGAGCCGTAGCATTCGTGTCCCGACGCCTCCGAACATCAGGGGCGGGTGGGGCTTCTGTACCGGCTTTGGATCTAGAATCGCGCCTTTCGCCTGGTAGTATTTTCCTTTGAAGTCGACCTGGGGCTTCTGCCAGAGCTGGAGGATTAGCTCCACGCCTTCCTGTGTCTTGTCGACTCGCGTCTTCGAATTGTCCCATGTGCTGTATCCTTCGAATTCTGTCTGGGACCATCCGGCTCCTACGCCGAGGATTGCGCGTCCTGATGATAGGACGTCCATGGTCGAGACCATCTTGGCCAGGATTGCTGGTGGACGGAATGGGATCGGGGTGACAATGGTTCCGAGCTTGATGTTCTGGGTCTTGGCCGCGAGATAGGTCAAGGCGACCCAGCTTTCAACAGTCGAATCTTTCTGCGGCTGTCCGAAAGCCTCGGCCCACATGTAGTGGTCTGGGATAACTGCGCCCCAGAATCCGAGCTTGTCAGCTAGCTGAACTGCTTGATCGGTTAGGCTCCATCCGTTATACCAGTTTCCGAGACCTGAGAGAATGAACTTCAAAACTCGACTCCTCATATTCGGCTCTGGCCGCTATTTATTTCAGCTTAGAGAGCTGTCTTTCAGCGTAATGAGACTGGTCTTCATCTATGGACCACCGGCATCTGGCAAACTGACAGTCGCAACTGAATTGGCAAAGCTGACAGGGTTCAAGCTCTTCCACAATCATGTCTCGATCCAGTTTGTCCAGTCTATTTTCGAGTTTGGAACAAAGACCTTCTGGCGTCTCACCGGCAAATATCGACTAGAGATGATAGAACAAGCGGCGAAGGATGGAATCGATACAATTTTCACATTTGTCTACAGCAAAGGGGAGGACGACCGGTTTGTTGGGGATGTTCTCAAAAGTGTCAGATCTCATCGAGGGCAGGTATGTTTCGTGCGGCTCTATTGCGACCGGAAAGAATTGGTTAGGCGTGTCAAGTCGAGTCAAAGAAGGAGGATGGGAAAAATCGCTACCGCGAAGATGTTGAGCGACCTCTTTCGAAGATACAATCTCGACTTGGAAATTCCGTTTCATAGGAGTTTGAGTATTGACACTACAAATCGGACTCCAAGAAATGTTGCAAAATCGATCGTGCGTCGATACAGGCTATCGTCTCGAAGCGACTAAACATGGGACATTTGTGGCACAAAATGTAGACAAAGATGGTTAGGCTTTCAGTTCTCGCAATAACTGCTTCGCAATCGTTAGCCTCTGAATATCGTTGGTGCCTTCGTAGGTCTTGATAATCTGGGAGTCCCGCAGAAACCGTTCCACCGGATATTCCGTCGCCACACCGTAACCGCCATGTATCATCATTGCAAGAAGCGACAGCTTTTCAGCTGCTTCCGTTGACGTCACTTTCGCGATCGACGACGCCTTCACGAAGTCCTTCCCTTGATCCTTTAACGACGCGGCCCAATAAGTCAACAATCGAGCAGTATGCAATCCCATAGCCATCTCAGCAAGCTTGTATTGTACTTGTTGAAACTCGACCAACGGCTTCTCAAAACTGATTCGGGTCTGCGCGTAGCTCACGGCAGCCTCGTACGCGGCTTGACAAATCCCGACGCCCTGTGCTGCGACGTCTATCCTGCCTCTGTCGTAGGTCTTTACTCCGACATAGAAACCGTCACCCTCCTTTCCAAGCAAATTGTCCTTAGGAACTTTCACATGGTCAAGGACTAGCTCTGACGGTTGCGAGCCACGCAATCCGGTTGTCTCGATCTTGCTAGCTACCTGGAATCCTTCGGTTCCCCTCTCGACTAGAAACGCGCTGAGACCCTTGTGTCTCTCCTGTCTGCTGGGCGAGGGGCTCGTCCGGGCGAAGACAAGGTATAGGTCGGCTATCTCACCGTTTGTGATGAACGTCTTTCGTCCTGATATCTCCCAGTGGGTCCCGTGGAGTTTCGCTGTAGACTTGATTCCTGCTACATCGGACCCGGCGCCCGGCTCGGTCATGGCGTGAGCCCCAATCTTCTCGCCCGAGACCATCGGGATGAGGTAGCGTTTCTTCTGGTCCTCTGTCCCCCACTCGTTTAGTGGCTCAGAGACGAGATGGCTAGCAACGAAGACTGTCGAGCAGGCGGCTGAGACGCGGGCCAGTTCCTCAAGTGCAATGACCATTGACAATAGATCTGCACCGAGCCCGCCATACTCTTCTTTGTAAGTAATCGCTGTAACGCCAAGCTTTGCAATCTGGTTGAGCAACTCTCGCGGGATGTGGTTCTTGCGATCAATCTCCCCGGCTATCGGTCGGATTTGTTTCTCAGCAAAATCACGAATGGTATTCCTGAGGCTCTCATGGTCCGGAGTTAACTTGACCTCGTAGTCAGCCGAACGCGGAAGAATAGTACTCGTCAAAGCGAACAGATGCTCGAGGCGTTTGGAAGCCTATCGTTCCTTTAAACTTTGAATCCAACAGGTTTACGATTCAACGATCTGGGATCGGCGGAATGCGAACCAGCTCAGAAGCAAGAGTCCCGCGACATAGACTAGAGACACCCAGAGGTCTCTGAACGCAACATTTGCGAAGGTGTCAGAGGCCAGGAGCGTCGTGGTTGGATTTCCCGATGCGCGGAACTGGAAGCCGCAGAAGTTCAGGACCTGTCCCGGGTTCAGGACCCAGCGCATTAACATCGAGGCGAGACCATCTGTCCCGGTGCTGAAGGTTTGGCCTCCGCCTCGTTCCAAGCCTGCACACGCCGCAGTCGTCCCTGTAGCACCCATTCCTGGCGCATAGAACAGTACAGTTGACGCTCCCAATTGCGAGGCGATGAGGGTCCCACCTATCAAGAGTCCGATGTAGAAGCCAAACGAGCCGAGGGCTGCCAGAACAGAGTTCTTCGATAGCGTGCCCAGCGTTAGGGCGACGGAAGCCCAGACCATGCTTCCGATTGTAAGCCCCAGAATTCCTAGGGGAACGAGGTTCAGGTTGTCTTGAGAACCATAGATCAAAGTGCCTCCGATCGCTATGTAGCCAACGAGAAACGAATAGGCCGCAAGGAGCGTTATCACGGATGCGACGATCTTTGCTGCAAAGACAAGGGTCTTCGATACAGGTTTCGTCAGCAAAGGAACAATTGTCCCTGACTCAAACTCGCCCGAGACGGTGTTCATCGTCGTTGCGACACCAACGAGGAAGAGGAAGATTCCTGTCAATGCCTCTATTCCGCCGAAGACGAATGTAGAGTTCGCTTGAAGTGTTTGGGGTGGGTTTGCGAGTGCATCGGCTATTGGGGTGAAGGCGAGCTGAACGGTCGCGATGGCGAATATGATGATGAATATCGCGATGATTTTTTTCTTTCGAATATTCCAGAGGAACTCGTAGTAGAGAAGGGCGATGAAGGCCGCTAGAGTCCCAGCGCGTTTCTTCTGTGCCACTAGGCCATTCCCTCTTTTCCGACTAGGCTGAGGAATGCGTCTTCGAGTCCTCCTCCTTCCTCTTGCATCCTCAAAATGACCCCTCCAGCTCCCGTTACTGCGCGCGAGACCTCTGCGCGTACGTCCTCGCGCGTATCCAGGTGGAGCGTGTAAGTGTTCACGTTAGCTTCAACCGTCGCGAACTTCATAGTCTTCAAGGCAGCAAGAACCCCGTCAACCGGTTTCTCCAGTTCGATGACGATTCTGCGACGTGCCATCACCTTGCTGGAGATATCCTCCAGCGTTCCCGAGTAGCGCATGACCCCGAGATGAATCACTGTGACATGGTCGCAGACCTGCTGGACTTCCGCGAGGAGGTGTGACGAGAAGAATACAGTTGTCCCGGACTTTACAATGTCCTTGACCATGTTCCGAACCTCGACCATACCAACCGGGTCAAGACCTATACTTGGCTCGTCAAGGATTACCAGCTCAGGGTCGCTGATCAGCGCCTGGGCAATCCCGATACGCTGTTGCATGCCCTTGCTATACTTTCCAATCCTATCTTTTCCACGGCCCTCGAGCCCTACCATCTTGATCAGTTCCGGTATCCTCCCCTGTCTCTCGGTCTTCGACATCCCATACATGCGCCCGTAGACATCGAGCAACTCCTCCCCTGAGAGATGCTTTGGAAAACGTGGTAGTTCTGGCATGTAACCTATCTTTCGTCGAACCTTCGGGTTGTCTCCTCTGACCCCCTGGCCGAGGATGCTGAGACTGCCGGTAGTCGGCCTCAGCAGACCAACCATCATCTTGATCGTGGTGGACTTTCCTGCTCCATTCGGGCCGAGAAACCCGTGGACTTGCTTGGAGGCAACAGTGAGGTTCAGCCGGTCTACCGCGAGCCTATCACCATAATTCTTCGAGAGATCATGAGTCTCGATCGCGCGATCTTCAGGCAACGTTCAACACGCTTTATGTCGCGAAGCCGAACCAACCGGGCTATTTAGTGGTTTACTAGCTAGTTGCCTTTGGATTTTCTGGAAAATAGTTACGGCATCGCATAATTATGGGCCAAGCTCAACGGATTTCGCTATACCCGCGAGGTAGGGCTATCGCCGCATCCCCCTCGCACCGTCTCGTAGTGCAACATGCTGGGTTCAGATCCCGGCTACCGGACATGTTTCACTCAAGTCCGACGCAGACGTCCTTGCTGCCGACGTCGGGTTGAAGATATCTAATACTGAGCTCGTTCATGGGGCGACATGCGGGACCTTCGGGGGGCTCTTCGGTTTACCTCAAGAAGGCAATGGCGGAATTGGCTAGAGAGGAATCATGCTGTAGAGAGAGAAGCGCTTCTGGTGGTATACAAGAGGCCCCCGAAGAACAAGAAATTCCCCCCGCGGGCAGCTCTCGAGGAGGCACTCTGCTTTGGCTGGATTGACGGCTGGTTTAAGCCCCATCGACACGGAACGATGGGTGATTCGATACACGCCGAGGCGAAAGAGATCCAACTGGTCCAAGTACAACATAGCAACCGCATGGAATTTGCTCAATCAGCAGAAGATGACCTCCGCAGGCGTTGCGAAACTACCGAAGGATGTTCTAGAGGTATGGGAGAAATACCGACCTCAAGCGACGGTAATTGTTAGAGTGATTCAGGGAAGGGGAATCAGATTCGCCGATGGGAGAAACTATCTCTCAATGGTCAGGATGCCGGCTCGAGCTCCCTGACAAGAAATTCCGACCTAGATGCAATTTGGAAACTTTCAGCCAGCGCAACTTTCCAAGCGCGGGTCGGCCAAGGTTGCAAGCCCACATGGGTACATCCGTGGTGGGGCGGTGGGATTTGAACCCACGATCACCGGTGCCCGAGACTAGTCTTTGCAACCTTCTGGGCACGCCTGACAAGCAGGCTATTTACTGGCTTTACTATCTGCTCCTCAACACCTGCAGTGCCGCTAGTTGAGGCTGGGTCTCGGAAGAGGTGCTCCGCACCCGATGCATTTTTCTCTGAAGGGCTGGCTCATCCCGCAGTATTCGCATTTCACTAGTATTGTGTCGGGGGGAGGTGGGGGAGAAAAAGCCGTCTGCTGGGTATATGGACGCTGGACCCCTGGCCCGGATTGCGTTGCGGCCCTTGCAACAACGATGATTATGATAATAATGAAGAATAGGAAGAAAATGCCACCGAAAGCGACACCAGGGGGTCCAGTGGCAAAGGCTGCGACGCCCCCGAACAAGAGGAATATCATGAGAAGAACGAGTGCAACAATGACCCCGGATCGATTTTGCTGGCCGCTCAACCTGTCAGAGACTGACCCCCAGTCTTATAACAACATAGTGGGAGTCTTCACCAGGCAAGACTTGCCTGAGTCGAATCTTCTTCGTGGCGAAGCAGGCCAAGATCGCCCCTCAACAACAATGAATATCCTGTTCTTGGACCGTCACATAGGATGTAGTCTCCGATTATAGAGCCAGGTCCAAAGAATCCCGAGTAGAACTGCGCGCCTAGGCCTTGGGCTACTCCCGCGAGCTCTCCCATCGACATCGAACTAGACATTGCAAAACATAGATCGAAGCTTCGCATTATCGGGCTCCAAGAGAGATTCCCGGTGCCAGAACCGACTTCTCCTATTACCTCCTCGGAAACGAACTCGCCAACTCTCCGGCTCATCACCAGGGAGACTTTCTTGAACGACGTTCCTGCGTTAGAAACCGCGGCTGTTAGACCTCCCGTGGGGTCGATGCTTATCGAAGCATTAGCGATCGACTGATCGTGGGCGATTGAGAGGAGCGGCTTGCTCACAGAGGGTTTCAAGGGGAACCATGGCGATCTGATGAGAAAAATCCAGATGTCCCCTCCCCTTGGGACATCGATGTGGATCGCTGGAGCGAGAAACATTCCCTCCCATCGGCGCCGCAATAATCCAGCTGCGGGCATAGATTCTTGAAGAGTGAAAGTCAGGGTCTGGCTTCCATCACTATCGGTTGCTTCTTCAGGCTGAATAATCTGGGGATCCAGCATCGAAGAGTCGCACCTCCAAGCCTGAGTTTTTCCTTCCTGGACCCAGTGGAAGAAAAGAACCCCGGTCCCAGTGTAGACAGCTCTGTGCGCTATTCCTCGGCTTGATTCGAGCTTGACGATAGGCTGGCCCGCTCCAATTCCATATTCAACCTGGATACCACCGACTAGGCTATAGACCGGCACTATTCCCGACTCGCTGCGACTCTACCCAGTTCACATCCAACAACCAGCTTCCGATTTAAAGAGCAATAGAATTGAAAAATTCAGCAGTTGAATCACGAACGTCAGAGATGCTGACTCGAAGGTAGGGTAGGTTGGGTTAGTGGGGCAGGTGGATCCCAAACCCAGGCGGGTTTACATCCATGGTGGGGCGGGTGGGATTTGAACCCACGATCACTGGTGCCCGAGACCAGTATTTGCCCGAACCAGTAGTTGCCTACCAGCTCTCTTAGACCAAGCTGTCCCCACATGTGCGTGGTCTGGACCACCGCCCCTGCCGCGAGCCCTAAGCCAATGATTCAAAATGCTTTGGTTCGACTGCATGCAGCTCAGTATTGAGCTGAATCATGCTAGACAACGGCGCTGAGAACTAGTGCGATAAACCGCTGACCCTTTCTGCAAGTTGGCCCAGAGTGACTGGCCGTATTCGACCGGACCTGCTTTCCGGGTAGGAGATCGCGTTATTTCGCTTGCTTACGGTCGGCCGGGGCTTTCTTGTGTCCGTTGAAGTATGTGCGTACCAGGCGCTCGAAGAAAATGCTGAACCCCCCGGTTCTACCATAGTAGACCTTGTCAACTTCTTGTCTAACCAGTTGTTCTGCTTCGGATGATAGAGAGATCATTACTTTGCCCATGGTATCTCAAGACTACTGGAGATAGCCCTGGGCCGTTTTATGCTTATCCCCTGCAACCAGATCCGATCGGCAAAGAATAAGAGCCAGAAAAAGTGGATGTGAAGACCGCTAAACCAAGCGTTTACCGATAAGAGCTGCAGAAAAGCCCGAGAGAAACCTCTTAGATTCGGTTCAGGACGTTTTCAGAACCATTGCCACGATATCCTTCGGACTTCACACCAGACCTGCGTCGGTTGAAGGCCTGGCCCTCCATGAAAGACAGTCTTTGGAGGCAACCCTATCTTATCGACCTAACCTATGCCGATAACTTCCGCCTGGTAAAGAATTCCATTCGTGGCCGAAATCTCAGGATTCTTGAGATCGGTTGCGGGACCGGTTTCATGAGCCTAGAGCTAGCTAGGATGAGCCATGACGTTGTTGGAATAGACATCGATGATAGGATCATCCGCATAGCACGGAGGACGATGGAAACGGACCCTTACAGTAAGACCCGTGGCGACCTACGATACGAAGTAGCGGACTTCAACAAATGGTTTGATGCTCCGGGAACATACGACATTGTTCTCTTTAGCCGGGTCCTCCATGACCTTCCTCATCCCAGAAAGATCCTCTCTAAGGCTCGTAGCTTGCTGAAAAACAATGGAAGACTGGTCTGCCTAGAATATGCGTATGACAGAATGAACCGGAGAGCTGCGACCTGGCTCTACCAAATCCAACGAACACTAGAACTAACAGATGGGTATTCATCGCACCCTTCCGAGAATCCGAGAGAAGGTGTTGACAACATAATGAAAGAAGACCTGTATGGAAGAAAGGAGCATATCAACAAGTTTGAGGAGATGAGGCATCCTCTCGAACAACTCTTCCATAGAGAACGCTTCTCCTGGCACTGCTACTATTGTTGGGGCGTATTCAGCGACATGAGGATCCATGATTGGAATAGGGAGAAGGCACTCGCGAGACTGTTCAGAGGTATGGAACAGTTATTGATTGACTCCGGAGAGATTCAACCGGTATTATTCCACTTCGTGGGAACCAAAGCTTCAGCGTAAGCTCTTCTCGATCGTTTCTCTACTTTGCGTCTAGGCGAGTTTCTGAAGCAACCTGGCAACCCCCGTAACAGCCACTACGGCTCCAACAGCCAAGCCTAACGGATCGTTAAGAGCAAGGGCCAAGATTGCAGTTATGCTCCCGGCTATGAAGTCCCGGAAAAGTCCCTTGCTCTTGTCAGAGGTATCGAGAACGTCTGAGCCGAGGACAAGTAGGAGGACCAGGAAGTATACTGGTTCTTGGCTTATGGCGTTAGCGATGACGAAGCTGGCTACCCAGGCCGCCGACTCGACGACGGGACGTAGGGCTGGTCGTAGTTCAGCCAGCTTGTACGACAGATCGCTCATGTAGTACAGCCGCTATAGGAGGATAGAAAAGGCGACCCGACTTTTTCTACTGCGTCCCAGTCAAGCAATGAAAATGTCAATCTTGTCCAATTACTCAGAAGTCCTAGTCGAGATAACCCCGTACTGCTTCTCGACTTGGAATTATACCACATCGAAATTCTAGCGAATCAATTGCGAGTCTCCGGAAAGGCTCAGACAATCTCTATGAGGTCGAGGGACGGGTATCCCTTGTCGAAGTTGAACGTCGCCCCATGAATATGTGTGAACGGTTTCACTCCATAGATCAGAAGATGACCGCTCCAACTCTGGACCTTTATGTGATAGTCGGCTTGTCTGAGAAACTCCTCACGCACCTTGGTGTTACGCGATGATATACCGATGCTGAAGGCCCCTTCGTCCCGCAAGCCTTCTCCTATCTCTGTAAACCCTGGAAGTGTCACCTCCTCTCCGTAGACCTGAACGAGCTTGTCAAAGTTCATAGTTAACATCATGCCAGTTGACGTTTCTTTCAAGGCGTTCCATGATCTGTAGAACTCTGCGAGATCGCTCATCAGCTGCCCCCTCAACTTTAGCCTCCACGGCTTCGGAGGCAGCTGCGAATTGAACTCGACTATCCGAACTCTCTCTCCCAGGGCCTTATCGCCTACATAGGGTCTCAGTGCCTCCGCCGAGGATTCCGAGCTGAAGGTCCCGGTTGAAACGCTGAAGCAGGCCCCGCCTTGGTTGACGAAATTAGACCTGATCATATTGATCAATAGTCTCAGCGACTGCGGGGAAACATCGCTCTCGGTGTCGATCATGAAGAAGGCACCTTTCCGGACTCCACCCCCTAGCAACTGGTCGAGCTCCCTACTTCCCGTGGAATAATGAGTTGCGGTGTGTGGAATTTTTTCTGGATTTCTAACTATACTCGGTGGGCCGTTTTCGTATTCCTCCTCGTCCAAAAAGGTGAACCTTCCCTTTTCAAGGGAGAACGGGGAGTATTGGCTCTCGACCTTGAATCCTCTTAGCTTGTCGATTCCGAGGGACCTCACTCTCCTCCCATCTAGCTCGCTCTGTTTCAGAGTTACGACTCCGTCGACTAGATAGCCGAGGTTGTCGGCTCGTTCGGCCTCGCTCACAAGAATCACGCTTACTTTTGTCTGATCTAGTTCTGACATGACGGCTGACTCCAACATTTTTCGTCCTTCAGGTGTCGCGTTTCTCAACGCTCCTTCCCAGCTATCTACGACAAGGATTGATTTCTCTTTGGCCTGTTTCAGGCGTACGATCTTCGAGAAGACACTGTCGGTGTCGGAGCCTCGGAGGTCGTGGAATTCGTCATTCCAGCTGGCCTTAGACGATCTCCCGGACATAGAATCGATGACCTCGTCGATCCAAGGAAACTGTATGCGCAGCTTGACCGGTGACACCCTGCTGGACGCGTAGACCCTATGCGAGTCCCCAATAGCATTTAGTATCTCAAAAGCGAAAGTTGTCTTCCCGGTACCGGGTGCTCCTTGGATAAGCAGGACGTTTCCTGGAACCTCGAGAAACTCCAAAAACATGTTCATCATAGGGGACGATGTCGCTCGGACTACGGAGGATTCGAGAGCTTGAGGATCGGGTTTCGTCCCCGAGGCTATCAAATTATTATCATGAATTGATGAGGGGCGTGAAAGATTTCAAGAAATTGTCTCCTTCGCCGTCTTTAGGTGGGAACGAATGTGATTGTTATGTCACGTTGACCCTCCACATGGCAACAATTCGGTAGACCCTAGTCCTCAAAGCCTAGAGAGAGTGACATGTATGGGGGGTAACGGTGCCAAAACTCAAGTTCAGCAAGGACTACCTCCAGCGTTTGACGAAACCTATTCCTAAGAAAGACCCGAACATGCGAGCGGCAACATCGACCGAGACTCTATCAGAACCGCGGCATCCCACAGGATTCCACCAGTACTGCACGAATTGCGGGCGGGAACAGCTTTTCAGCGTGGTCACGTTAGGCTGGAAGACCTGCACTGTATGCCGCCGAACCGCTCCTGACAGAAGTCAGAGTCCGATATGATGTAGTCAAGTACAATTTTTTAAACAGGTTTGGGGTAGAAGGCTTTTGACCTTTTCTTGCAGCGATCCTACGAGCGCTTCAGTTCGGATGTTCTGGACGCTGCTTCTGCGCCAGTTCGGCTTCACATACTCAAGCTGTTAGTCTCCAAAGGTCCCCTCCCGTACACCGAGATAATGTACGAAGCGAAGATGGATCCCGTGCGGGACGCTGGAAAATTCGTCTATCATCTCAAAACCCTTCGTAAAGCCAGTCTGGTTGCGATCGAAAAAGGCACGAAAAAGTACAGCATAACAGACCTCGGAAAGATACTCGTCGAGTTCTCGCGCGACCTAGAGGAATGGGTAGCGGTCAAGCGAGGCCGCCTCTTCGTCCGAACCTCCAAAATGACGATAGAGGAATTTGACCGGACCAGAATCGCTTCATCACTTGTAACTGAAGCCGGTATGCCTCAGAGCCTAGCCGACGAGATTGCGTCTGAAGCAGAAGAGAGGCTCATGCGATTCGGGACAACCTACCTCACTGCGCCCCTAGTACGCGAGCTGGTCAATACCATCCTCGTCGAGAGAAAGCTCGAAGAGTACCGCCACAAACTAACTCGACTTGGACTCCCCGTCAACGACGTGACAGTCCTTCTAAGGGAAGCAGGACAGAAGCGCCTTGACTCAGCTTGGGTTCAATCGTCCGCAGGCGCGGCGGTGACCGAAGAGTATGTCTTGCTCAATAGTCTTCCACGACCTCTGGTCGATGCACATTTCTCGGGACAAATCCACC
>Ga0209470_1000267_pt1 | contig 41894 bp, 41 predicted proteins | sample GraSoiAngelo_125_FD_185882 | JGI IMG/M metagenome (GOLD analysis project Ga0209470, IMG submission 185882) | Grasslands soil microbial communities from the Angelo Coastal Reserve, California, USA - 14_0927_05_40cm (SPAdes) (version 2) | ecosystem: Environmental > Terrestrial > Soil > Grasslands ... | reverse complement strand
GTCATCCCGATCCACACCGAATATCCAGAGCGATTCGCCCAATTTGCCTCTCATGTGGTCCAACCCGTCCTCGCGAGCCCGATGCCGGTCGGTTGATCGGCACCGCCAATCTAGGGCAGGAAATACTCCGCGATCGCTCCCTGGATGCCGAGGATCACGAACTGGACCGCGATCGCCGCCAGGATCAGGCCCATGATCCGCGAGATCGCATAGGCTCCCATCCGACCCACGCGGTGAAAGATCCTGTCCGCGTAGGTGAGCATGAGCCACGCCACGGCCATCGTGACGAGGATGGATGCCAAGATAATGACGATGCGCACCGTGTCCAGAGCGGGCGAGGTGGCCTCGGCCATCAGGACGATGACCGTCGTGATCGCTCCGGGACCGGCAAGCATCGGGATGCCGAGGGGCACGATGCCGATGGCCTCTCGTTCGAGGGCCTCCTGGCGGTCCTGCGCGGTCAGCTGCGTCCGCGATCGCTCCCCCTGCATCATCGAGAAGGCGATCGAGAAGAGGAGGATCCCTCCTGCGATGCGGAAGGCGGGAATCGAGGTCCCGAAGAAGAGGAAGATGTTGTTCCCGACGAACGCGAAGATGAGCAGGGTGACCGTCGCCGCGAGCACCGCCTTCTCGATCACGCGCTTCTTGACGACCGGCGGGTAGGACCGCGTGAGGACGACGAAGAAGGTCATCGCCCCGATCGGGTTCACGATCGCGAAGATCGCGATGAAGGTCGTCGCCGCGAAACCCGCGAGATCCGCCATGGCGCCGCGACCGACGGAAGGGCCCGTATTAGAAAGTGTCGAGCACTTTCCGCGCGAATGTGAGATAGCCGGTGTGGCCGAGAGGGGCGAAGGACGGATGCGTCCCGGCCTCGTGGGCGACAATCTCTCGCTCGATGATCTCCACGGACCGAATCTCCACGAAGGTCCCGGCCCGGAGCGCTTTCACCGTGCGGTTCACCTGCTCCCCGTTGGGGGAGTACGACCCGAAGTGGCCACAGGGCTGCAAGGCATCCGATGCACTGCCCACGGCTTCCCAGGGATCGGGGATGTCGAGGATTATCGCATCCACGTCACGTTCTACGATGCCGGCACGAGCGTCCCCAACCTTGAATTCGACCGGACCGTCGAGGTTCGCGGCAGCGACGTTTCGACGTGCCTGTTCCAAGAAATCGGCTCGCACATCGTAGGTGACGACGCGACCCTTCGAGCCGACGGCGTGGGCCAACGCGAGGGTCATTGCGCCCGAGCCGGCGCCAACCTCCACGACAAAATCACCTGGCTTCAGGTCGCAGTTCCAAACGAGCACAGGTGCGTCCTTCGGACCGATGATCTGGGCTTGCCGTCGCAGCAGTTCCACGTGGTCCCGGATCGAGGGGGTCAGCACGAGGAACGTTCGACCCCCCACCGTCCACCGACGACCGACCAATTCTCGCAACGTGTCCGCTCGGACGACACCGACCGCGGGGACGCTCACGATCTCTTGGTCAAGGACCACAAGATGCTTGGCACCGGACGGCTCGAGAAGCACGACCCGAAGGGGTTCCACGTCACGACAATGTCGCGCGGATTGTAAGACTTTTCGCGGATGCCGCAAAGGTTAATGGGGTTTGCCACTTTCCTCGCATGTTAGAGTCTACCATGGCCCAAGTCTCCGGGTCGCTGCCATCTCCCACGAGCCGGGGGTCCACGCGATGGGCGGCCCTACGCCCGACTCGTCAGTTCCGTCGACGCCTTTTCCAAGCATCCATCGTAACGGTCCTGTTCCTCGCCTTCGTTGGTGGACTTACCGTCCTGTTCGGCACGATCATCCTGCAGTACGCCGTCGGAGGATTGGTCGTCAGTAGCATCGTGATTGTCGCGGCGATCGGCCTCACGGTCCTCTACGGAATCCGCGGTTTCGCCAATTTTGCGTACGGAGATCTGATGACGCTCGGGGCCTATCTGGCGCTGCTCCTCAGCCTCAACGGCCTCTCCCTCATCTGGGGAGCCATTGTCTCGTTTCTCGTCCTCGCGGTGGTCGGTGTCCTGCTCGAGGTCGTCATCTTTGCACGTCTCGAAGGCCGCGGACCGGTCCCTCCCATCGTCGCCTCCGTAGGCGTCGGACTCATCATCCAAAATGGCGTACGAGCCGTGGCGGGGACTCAAGAGTGGCTCTATCCGGTGCCCGCCTCGCAGGACATTGTACTGATTCCGGGTGTCGGCCTCCACCCCGTCCGCGGATTCCTCACGCTCGGGGTCGGACTCACGCTCGTGTTCTCAGCCCACGTTTTGCTGAAGTACACGAATCTGGGGAAGGCGATGCGGGCGACGGCCGACAATCTCGAGCTCGCGAAGGCGACGGGCATCGATACGAAGCGCGTCACCTACGCAGCTTGGGTTGTGAGCTGCTCCTTCGCCTCGACCGCGGGCGTCCTGCTTGGTTTGGGTACCGCCCTCAACCCCACCATGGGTTTCGACATCATCTTGCTGATCTTCGCGGCCGTCATTGTCGGCGGAATCGGCTCGCCGTACGGGGCGATGCTCGGTGGTCTTCTCGTCGGACTTTCTCAAGAGATGTCGGTTCCGTTTCTGCTCTGGCTCGAACGTCCGGACGTCATCGGATTGCAGTTCGGCACCGCGTACAAGGTCGCAATTCCGTTCATCATCCTCTTCGTCGTCCTGATATTCCGGCCTTGGGGCATCGCGGGACGACGTCCGGCCTTTGCCCGGCGATCCTATTTCATCGAGCAAATCGCGCGGCTATTGGGCGAGCGCCGCAGGAGCGAAACCCCGACGGGTGAAGCGAATGGAGGTAGGTGAGTCGTGACAGGCGGTGCTTCCACGCATGTCTCGAAACAAGCTCCAGTGCCCACCGTACCGTGGGGCGGGATCGTCGCCTTCCTCGCCATCGCGGGCATCGTCGGCGCGGGCGTGATCGCAGGCTTGTTGGCCGGAGCTTCGACGCAAGGGATCTTGACGAATCTCGGATTCTACGCCAGTATCGCAATCATCTTCGCCGTCCTCGCACTCGGCTTCAACCTTCAATGGGGTTACACGGGGCTGTTCAATGCCGGGATTGCCGGTTTCTACCTGATCGGGGCGTACGTCGCGGCGATCGCCATTACCGCTCCCTCCCCGCCGATCGTCGTCGGCGGGATTCCGGTCTACCCGGGGCATCTCGGCGGTTACTCCCTCCCCCTGGCGGCAGGGATCATTCTCGCGATGTTCGCGTCCGGGGCGACCGCGGCGATCATCGCGCTTCCGGCACTACGGCTACGGGCCGACTATCTCGCGATTGCGACGCTGGCCTTCGCCTCGATTCTCCAGATCTTCGCCAACAACCTGCAGTCGGTGACGGGTGGCGCCATTGGAATCACAGGTATCCCGAAGCCTATTGCCTTTACGACGGCCGACGCGCCCTTCCTGAATGCGCTCACGATCGTCGGAATCGGGTCCGCGATTCTCCTGTTGTTCATCCTCCTCCTTCAATTCATGGCGGAATCCCCGTGGGGTCGGGTTCTGAGGGCGATCCGCGAGGACGAGGAAGCCACGATGGCTCTCGGAAAAAACACGTTCAATTACAAACTCCAGGCGTTCGCGTTGGGTGGAGCATTGATGGGTCTAGCTGGCGCCCTGTTCGCGGTCACACTGGGCTATATTTCACCGTCCTCCAGCTTCGCTCCTTCCGTGACGTTCTCCGTTTGGGTGATGGTCATCGTGGGTGGATCCGGCAACAACCGAGGGGCCATTTTCGGCGCGTTCCTGATCTACGGCTTCGAGTGGCTGTCCGTGCAGTTGAAAGACTACATTCCGAGCGCCCTCGCCGAGGGCCTTCCCGGCATCCGTTCCCTGTTGATTGCCACAGGCGTTGCGGCCGCCGTCCTCCTCGTTTTCGTCCTCTTTGTCGGTCGCTTCATCTGGCCGTCGGCCCGGAGTCGAATCCTCACCACCGTCCGAGAGCGGGCGTGGGCAAGGAGCGCCATCGTCGCAGCGTTCGTGCTCTACGGATTGGGATGGGTGTTTGTCTTCCTCCAGCAGTACGCACCGCGGGCGATTGGGGACACCATCTTCTACCTCAGACTGATGTTCATCGGCGTGCTGTTGATCATTTTGATCATCTATCGTCCAGAGGGAGTCCTCCGAGAGCACAAACGCGTATTGAGGTGAACCGCGGGTATGGCCTCCGGACCGATCCTTCAGGTGAATGGCATCGAGAAGGCGTTCGGTGGGATCCGGGCCGTCGATCGGTGCAGCTTGGCGGTCCTTCCGGGATCCATTACGGGTCTCATTGGACCGAACGGCGCGGGGAAATCGACTCTGTTCAACATCATCGCGGGACTGTATCGCCCCGACGGCGGGGAGATTTGGTTCGGAGACGCACGCATCGACGGCCTGCCGCCTTACGAAATTGTGCGCCTCGGACTTACGAAGACGTGGCAGATTCCTCACGAGCTTCGGAACCTAACGGTCCTCGAGAACCTCGTCCTCGCAGCGAAGGATAACGCGGGGGAGCATTTGCTCAACCTCTTCGTCAAACCGGGCGAAGTGAAACGCGACGAAATACGATGCCGGGCCCGCGCCCGGGAGGTGCTGAAATTGACGCAGCTCGAAGGACTCGCGAACGAGCACGCGCGATCCCTCTCGGGTGGACAAAAAAAACTTCTTGAGCTCTCGCGTGCGTTGATGTCGGACCCGACCCTGGTCCTCCTCGATGAGCCCGTCGCCGGCGTGAATCCGGCATTGACCGGGAGTCTCATGGACCTGATCGAGAGGCTTCGGCAGAACGGGAGGACGTTCTTCCTCATCGAACACGACATGAATGTCGTCATGAACCGATGCGATTGGGTCATTGTGATGCATCAAGGCCGTCGGATCGCGGAAGGCCCTCCGGAGACGGTGAAGGCGGACCCGGCCGTGATCGAGTCGTATCTGGGGGGATGAAATTGCTGCTCCAAGCCCAGAACCTCCGGTCGGGCTACGGGGAGATGGAGATTCTCCATGGGGTCTCGATGACCCTGGAGGAGGGGGAGATGGTCGCGCTCATCGGACCTAACGGCGCGGGCAAATCGACCCTCATCAAGACCATGTTCGGCCTCCTTCGTCCCACGGAGGGCCGGGTCCTGTTCCGAGATACGGACATTACCGGGTTCCATCCTCGAGACCTTGTCATCATGGGCTTGGGCTATGTCCCGCAAACGAACAACACATTTCCCACGCTCACCGTCCTGGAGAATCTCGAGATGGGCGCGATTACTCGGAGAATCTCCCCCATTCCGCTCCCGTGGAATCGGGGATCTCAGAAGCGGACGCAGGCCCGGATGACGGATGCGCAAATCCGGAAGCGAGCCACGGAAACCATCGAGTTGTTTCCGAATCTGCAGCCGAAACTCCGCGAAGCAGCTGGTAGCTTGAGCGGCGGGGAGCAGCAGATGGTCGCGCTCGCGAAATCGATGATGCTCGACCCGGACGTGCTCCTGATCGATGAGCCCTCGGCCGGGCTTGCTCCCAAGCTCGTGGATAACGTCTTCTCCAAAATTGTCGAGATCAACAAACAAGGCACTGGGATTGTCATGGTCGAGCAGAATGCGAAGAAGGCCCTCGCCATCGCGCACCGCGGATACGTGCTCGAAACGGGCCGGAACCGGTTCGAGGGGACAGGAGACTGGCTGCTCCACAACACGGACGTCGGGAAGCTCTACCTGGGAGGCCAAGGCTGACTCACAAGAAACGGAAAATGGAAAGGTGGTTCAGAACCGGCGTGAAACGATCGCGGCCTGAACCTTTTCCGAGAATGTGCTTGGCGTCGCTGCCCCGAACGACTGGCTCGACATCGTCACCGGAGGTGCGGGTTGAATGCTCGACTCCGGGATGAAGGCGATCCGATAGATCCCGAAGCTGCTGTTTACACCCCAGACTTCGTAGGGTCCTCGCACATCACCGTTCGCGTCGAAGTCCTCCGAACCGGCCGCTCCCTCCCAGTTCACGGCACCTCCGGACTGGTTCAGCGTGCTCAAGGCAAGGGACCATTGTCCGGGCTTGATCACTGTTCCAGATCCCTTTGCAATCACGGGCAGGTTTGCCTTGATGGCATTTCCGTCGACCGAACCGGCCTTCTGCGCCGCGAGGGCGATGAGATAGACCGCGTCGTACGTGTAATCCGTGTACAGAACCGGGGTCGCGGTGGTCGTCGTGGCGGCCTTGTACTGAGTCACGAAAGTGTCGTGAATCGTCCCGAACGGCGAGACGGGCGAGGTGCCCTTGATCTTCGTCACGTCGACGCCGACCGATGGGTCGCGCAATTGGTCCATGAACGCCTGGCTGTCCAGTCCTTCCGAGAACACCCAAGGCCGGTCCCAGCCGGAGTTAGTTGACAGACCCGCCTTCCAGTTGCTCATCACTATGAGTCCCTCGCCAGGGAACCCGGCGAAGTAAACCGCCTGTGGGTTCTTCTGGAACAGGGTCGCAAGGTCCGTAGAGAACTGCGTCGCCTTCGGATTGATGATGACCGTCGTGTTAACGGTGCCCCCGAGAGCCGTGAACTTCGTGTTGATCACGCCGACCAGACCACGTCCATAGGAATCATCGCGTCCGATCAGGTTGATGTACCGATACGAGAGGTTGTTGAACAGATAGTTCGCGGCGACGACGCCTTGAAGTGCATCCGATGGCGCCGTTCGGAAGAAGTAGCCACCCGTCAAGGTCAGGTTCGACAACGCGGGAGACGTAGCAGACGGAGAGACCATCGGTACCCCCGCCGCCTTCGCAATTCCAATCGATGCGATGGTGCCGCCGGAGAACTGAGCCCCCACGATCGCGTTCACATGGTTCTGGGTAATCAGCTTCGTCGTGGCTGCAGCCGCAGCCGTTTGATCCGTCTGATCGTCCTCCGTGTAAAGCTGGATTGGTTGGCCTAGGACCCCACCGGCCGCATTAATCTGGTGGACGGCAAGATAGGCGCCTTGCGTATCGCCCGGCCCGTACTGGCTGAGCGCACCCGTGATCGACAACAGCGTTCCAATTCGAAGCGCTGGTTTCGCCGCGGGCGTGAACAATCCACCGAGTACCGCCGCCGCTAGGACGACGACTACCACGACGATGACGGCAACCACGATCCACAATGCCTTGCTCTTCGGAGCTGGCGTCGGCGCCGCTCCAGAAGAGGACGACTGCTCCTCCATAGTAACCCCGGGCCACATGCGGGGTCATGGTTTTAAACGTTCTGGCGTGCCCCACCTGCGCACCGGATTTTTGGTGCAATTTTCGAACCCACCAAGGCCATTGTGGACATCGTCCGTCCCTGGCGCGAAGGGGTCCATCGAAGGCGGGCTACGCGGGTCGCTCGCGGCGGAAGATCAAGTATGCGACGAAACCGAAGATCGGGAGAGCGACCGCGACCGTGAACCAGAACGGCCCGCGCATGCCACGAATCCGCGCGTCCTGATATACCCACAGGGCGACCAAGAAAAACGCGATGTACAACCCGAGGAGGAACAACCAGAACACGGTCGGCGACGAGGGCGCCGCGGCCTGGAACGGGAGCGCGACATCTGGATAGGCAACGGGCGAGGTACTCCCTCCTGTGAAGTCCGCTCCGGGGCCGGATAAGGCCGGGAATATTTATACCATGTCAAAACGCCGGGGAAGCATCTTGTCTCGCGGCCGCTCACCTCCACCGGAACGTGGCGTTGACGGACTGGAGAACGTTTTTACCTGGCAGATGCGTTCGATGCGGAGAGCGGAGGGACGAACCTGACGGAGCAACTCACCACGGGCGCCTTGTTGCTCATTATCGGCGCGGTCCTCACCATCATCGGGATCGTCTTCTTCCCGTTCCTCTGCATCGGCGTGCCGCTCCTGGTCGTCGGACTGATCCTCATCGTCGCGGAAGGCGGTCGGGTCACGAAACCGCCATTCCCCCCATATCCGGGGTACGGACCGAGCCCGCCATACGCGCCGTATGCAGCAATGCCGCCTGCGGCTGGGCCGTCGAGACCACCGGACGCCGAACCTGCCTCCCCGACTCCGCCGCCAACCCGGTACTGCGTGAACTGCGGATCCGCCCTCACCGCCGGTGCGGCCTTTTGCGCCCAATGCGGCGCTCCGGTCCAACGGTAGTCGACGCCGGCCCGCGATGCCTTTATGGCGACCCATCTCTCTTCCGCGCGCGGTGGACCGATGAAACGGTCGGATGTCTCGGGCTTCTACAAGAAGACCGCCGAGGAGCGCTGGCAGATCATCCGTGACTTCGGGGACCTTGAGCCGTCTGAAATCGAGACGATCCGGAACACCGGGGCATTACGCTTCGAACAAGTCGACCACATGATCGAGAACGTGGTCGGCGCCATGCCCCTCCCCCTGGGCATCGCGGTGAATTTTCGCGTCAACGGGAAGGACTACCTCGTGCCCATGGCGATCGAGGAGCCGAGCGTGATCGCCGCGGCCTCGAACGCGGCGCGGATGGCGCGGGAACAGGGCGGCTTCACGACCAGCGGCTCAGGGCCGATCATGTTAGGCCAGATCCAACTCGTCGGGGTGACGGATCCGAACGGGGCCAGGATCACGATCCTCTCCCATCGGGATGAGATCCTCTCGATCGCGAACGAGAAGGATCCCATGCTGCTGAAGGTCGGCGGCGGTGCGAAAGACGTCGAGGTCCGGGTCGTCGAGACGAAGCGGGGCCCGATGGTGGTCACCCACTTGGTCGTCGACTGCCGGGACGCCATGGGTGCGAATGCCGTGAACACGATGGCCGAGGCCGTGGCCCCGCATCTCGAGAAATGGACCGGAGGCCGGGTGTACTTGCGGATCATCTCCAACCTGGCGGTCCGCCGGCTCGTCAGGGCACGGGCGGTCTTTGCAAAAGCAGTCCTCAAGACCGACGATCTCTCAGGAGAGGAAGTCGTTGAAGGCATCCTTGAGGCGTATGCCTTCGCGGATGCAGACCCGTTCCGCTGTGCGACCCACAATAAGGGGATCATGAATGGCGTGGACGCGGTCGTCGTCGCGACGGGGAACGATTGGCGAGCAATCGAATCCGGTGCGCATGCCTACGCGGCGTGGAAGTCCGGCGGGTATCGCTCCTTGACGACCTGGGAACGAGATGCCAACGGAGACCTGGTCGGAACCATCGAACTCCCGATGGCGGTTGGACTCGTGGGTGGAGCGACGGCGGTCCATCCCACTGCCAAGGCGAATGTCCGCCTCCTCGGCGTGAAGAGCGCCCAGGAGCTCGGCGAAGTGATTGCCGCGGTCGGACTGGCACAGAACTTCGCAGCCCTTCGCGCCCTCGCCACCGAGGGAATTCAGCGGGGACATATGTCCCTCCATGCGCGCAACATCGCGGCATCGGTCGGAGCCGTCGACGGAGAGGTGGATCGGGTTGTGGAAGTCCTCGTGAAAGAACGCAAAGTCCGGATGGACAGGGCCAAAGAAGTCCTCGCCGAGTTACGTGCAAAGAAAACACGTTGAGTAATATATCGAGATAGATATTATTCCAATGCTATGAGTATACCAGATTGCTATAATTAATTAGATAGTAACTCATGTATCGCGATTTTTCTCTGAAACACCGAAATTCCGTTCTTCCATGCTATTTTGTCTCACGAAGTGTGATGCTCGACCCGTTTGGTATTCTCGACACCGGATAAAAATCAGCCCCGTTTTCGATGAACGTCTCTATGAGAGAGCGCAATCTCCGCGAGTTCCCGCGTCAGACTTTCGTCCGACCGACAGTCTATTGTAGTATGAGGTGCCTTCGGCGGCCGGGATGGGCACGGTTCGCGTAGCGCTATACACGAGAGTTTCGACCGAGGACCAGGCGAAGGAAGGATTCTCCCTCGGGGCGCAACGGGAACGCCTCGAGGCGTACTGCCTGGCGCGCGATTGGGCGGTGGTCGCCCGATACGTCGATGACGGTCATTCGGGGCGCAACACCCGACGGCCCGCGTACGGGAAAATGATCGCGGAACGGGACCGATGGGACGCGATTCTCGTGATCAAGATGGACCGGATCCATCGAAATTCCCGTAACTTCATGGAGATGATGGACAACCTCGGGGAATGGGGGAAGAACTTCGTCTCCGCGACGGAGTCCCTCGACACGTCCACGGCCATGGGACGGTTCGTGATGGACATCATCCAGCGGATCGCCCAGCTCGAGTCGGAACAGATCGGCGAGCGGGTGTACATGGGGATGTCCCAGAAGGCGAAGGAGGGGCCGGGGATCCTCGGATTCCATCCTCCGCTCGGCTACGACCTTGCCGAAGGCCGACTCGTGCCGAACGAGCGTGAGGCGCCCCTGGTGCGGGAGATGTTCACGCGTTGCGGGGAGGGTCGGACTCTGGAGGAGATCGCTGCCGGGTTGAACGAGGACGGATACCGCACGAAACGAGACACCGAATGGACACCGGTCAAGGTCTACCGCATCCTCCACAACCCCGTCTATGCCGGGTTTCTGCGTTGGGACGGCATTGTGCGGCGAGCGGAACACGACCCGGTCGTCACGGTGGATGAATTCAATGCGGCGCAGAAGGGCCTGCGATCACGCGCTCTCCTGTCCAACGCCCGCTCGCCGCCAGTCCATCTGGACGCAGATGCGGAAGCAGCATTCGTTCTCACGGAGGCTTAAGCCTTGGAGGGACGGTGTGCGCGTTGCTGGTCCTCCAAGAGCCTCGTGAGTCTTGAGGTCGATGCGAACCCTCGCGCGGATCCGACGATCCGGAAGGAGAAAGTCACGTTGTGCAAGCACTGCGCGGACGGAGCTCCCGCCGACGCCCTCCTGTTCTGGGAGGTGTACATGCGGTTCGGATCCACCCGCGAGCTCCTGCAACACTACTCCTCGGAAACGGAGGAGGAGGCCCTCCGCAAGCTGTGCGTCGAGCGGGACCTGAATGAGCGGGAGGTGATCCGCCGAGCGAGAGGGCAGCAAAGCGCGGACGCGCTCAATAGTGCGGTGAAGAAAGCGAATGCGTTCCTTACGTATGCGAGCCCGTACGGCTACGACTACGTGAACGGGATCCTCCAGGTGAAACAGGAAGAGGCGCGCGTGGTCTCCTTGATCTTCCGCCGGTACCTTGAGGGAAAGGGGATCGCAAAGATCTGCCAGGAGCTGAACCGCGACGGATACAGAACGAAGACCGGCCGTGCATGGGCCAGCCAGACGATCGCGAACATCCTCAGCAACCCCGTGTACTGCGGCCTCTCACGATTGAACGGAGGAATCAAGCGCGGGAAACACGACGCGCTAATCGAGATCGAGACGTTCAATCGCGTCCAGAACGAAATGCAGCGGCGGATCCGTCGGCCCGACCAGAGGAGAGCGGATACGCCACAGCTCCGACTCGAGGACTACAGGGAGTAGGCGGTCCGGATCGGACTGGCGCCTGTCCGATCGTTACCGGGTCGGAAGTGAAGCCCTCAGGTGGATTCGAACTCGGGCGGATGAAGAATGAATGCTTGGGCGTCACGAATTTTTGAGATTGCCAAACCAGGACTAGGTCTCGATTGTGATTATTCAGCCCCTGATTAGGTTGTGCCATTCAAGTCGAGATCGAGCTAATGTTCGGCCCTAAGGTTAGCTTCCCTACCCTGATTACGACTAGCCAACATTGGAAATGTTCTTACCCGAGACCAGCTAAAGATTGGCTCCTTGAAGCCTCAAGCTCCCGGCAACTTGCCGAGGTTTCGCACCCGCGAACGGAACCTTCGAGACGCCGCCCTTTCCAGTTTGATGCTCGCGGTCATTTTCGCCGCGATAATCGGAGCCGGGCAACTGAGGGCGTTCTTGACGAAATCGCCGGCCATCGTCCTAGAGAATCCAGATGTCAGCCATTTGGACATAGGTATTCCCCCGCCGGACCAGAAGCTACACGTTTATCTTGCCTTCAAGTTGCACAACTTCGGCGACGCAGACGGATACGCCCATGTCGGTTTATTCATCAACGGATCAGTGCATTGGTCGCGAACCTACCTGGTTAGGTTCGGGATGGTTTTGCCCGTCGAGGAGGCTGCCGTGATCGAATGCCGACCACTCGACAGCTGTTTTGATTGGTGGCAAGTATCCGTTCTCAGGCTGGTCTGGACGGTCCGTGCTCTGTTCTCGTCTTGATTTCGATGAATTCGACAAGACTCGAGGGCGTAGTCATGAAGTACAGCCATCTACGTTCGGTAGACCGAACCGCAATGGGAATCCCTCGGCCGTCGGGTTGACAATCCATAGGACTATATGGGCACATAATTCTATGAGTTTTGATCCCGTGCCGAAGGGCGCTCGAGATCTGACGACAATTCAATTGACGGCGGACACGCGCGATCGATTGTACCGCCTGAAGTTCCGAAAGACCTATGACGAGTTCCTGCAAGAGCTCTGTGACCTCTATGACGAGTCCGACCCAAAAGCACGGAAATGAGCATTCGGCTGGAGTTTAGCTGATACGTATATTTTCGTATGCGTTTTTGTAACAGCTATACAAACCGTACGTTCGGCCTATTTCGTCTGATTTCCGCATCCCGGTGATAGAGTTATGACCGCGCCCGCCGATTCTCCGAACGCGGATGACAAGTTGGGTAGAGAAGTACCGACCCAAGGATCTTGACGATGTCGCCGGAAATCCGACCGCTGTCGCGGAACTCCGCAAATGGGCGGCCGCGTGGCAGCGGGGGCGTCCAGAGAAACATGCGGTGATCCTCCAAGGTCCGCCGGGAATCGGGAAGACGAGCGCGGCGCTCGCCCTCGCGCACGAGATGAGCTGGAGCGTCGTCGAGATGAACGCCTCCGACAGCCGGAATGCGGATGCGATCCGTAAGACCGCGACGCGCGGCGCGGTCCTGCAGACGTTCAGCGAATCCGGCGAATTCCTCCGGACGAACCAGGGAGGCCGCAAACTGATCATCCTCGACGAGGCCGACAACGTGTTCGGGCGGGAGGACCGCGGCGGCATCGGTGCGATCGTCGAGACGATCCAGGCGAGCGGCCAGCCCATCATCCTCATCGCGAACGACTACTACGGGCTTACCCGGCGATCCTCGTCTCTGAAGCGATTATGCAAGACCATCAAATTTCAAGCCATTCACGATGACGCAATGAAAAACATACTTCGCACCATTGCCTCCAAGGAGGGGGTCGATGTCGCTCCGGACGTCCTCGAGGTGATCGTCGAGCGGGCCGCGGGAGATCTGCGGTCGGCGATCAACGACCTCGAATCGCTCGCGATCGGGAAGAAGGCGGTTCGAAGCGCGGCGACGGGCGCCCTTGGGTACCGTGACCGGGAGCACTCGATCTTCCCGGCGATCGAGGAGATCCTGCGGTCCGGGGATGCCCGGCGCGCGCGAGATGCCGCTAGGGGACTCGACGAGTCCCCGGAGGATCTCCTTCTGTGGGTCGACCAGAACCTCGGTCATGAATACTCCCGACCGGACGACCTCGTGCGCGGCTATGAGGCTTTGAGCCGAGCCGATATCTTCCTGGGACGCGCTCGTCGGCGGCAAAACTACGGCCTGTGGTCGTACGCGAGCGAGTTGATGTCCAGCGGCGTCGCGGTCGCTCGGAAAGGACGCGGCCGGGGAGGCCAGCTCGAGTTCCCGTATTATCTCATCCAGATGGCCCGTTCGCGGGGGCAGCGCGCGACTCGGACCTCCCTGGCGAAGAAGTTCGCCGCATACCTCCATGTGTCCCAGACGTTGGTCCACGACGAGCTCCTCCCGACGATCCGCATCCTCTTCACGGGGGACGAGGAGCTGCGGATCCACATGACCGCGCGCCTGGGCCTCGACGAGCGGGAGGCCGCCCTTCTCCTCGACGAACCCGAATCGAGCCATGCCGTGAAGCATCTCCTGGAAAAGGCGGGGAAGATCAAGGGATCCCCGCCCGCCGAATCAACGGGAGGCCGCCTTTCTGCGTTCGACGAGGAAGAGAATGGTCCCTGAGCTGGCGGTCCACCAGCGCGGGCTCGTCGATCGAAAAATCCTTTTCGCCGATTCGGAGGTGGAGGCTCGTTACATCTTGCCCTTCGTGGACCGGAGGTGGAAAATCCCCTTCGCTGTTTTGGACCTCCGCGAGGGTCGGCCGCTGGTGTTCGATGGGCCCTTTCGCCTCGACCGATTTCGGTTTCGGACCGTCTCGCGCACCGATGAGCTCCGACCCATCGAATCGGTCTCCCCCGACGAACTTCGCGAGCTCGCGCATTTCGATCCATGGTGGGTGTTCCGGCGCTCGACGGGCGTCCAACGCCCTTGGGTAGAAGCGGTCTTCGCGACGAACATCGCGCGTCCCTGGCGCCTTTTCGGGCGCGCGGTCAACGTCTCGGACCTGGCATTCTCGAGTCGCCTCGATCGACTCGAGGAAATCTGGGCCCGCGGGCCGATGCTCCGATCGCTGAAGCTTCGGATGGGCGAGGTCGACCTATTCGCCCTGCGTTCCGGGTCGAAGGGTGAGACGGCTCGACCGCGACGCAACCCCTCGAAAGCCCTTTAACCTGGACCCGTCATCGGGCGCCGGATGGATTCGCAGAAGCAGGAAGTCCTGGAGCGACAGGGCTACCGGATCGTCGGCGAGCACAGCGGCGTGAAGCTCTGTCACTGGACGAAGGCCAGCCTGACGAAGGGGGTCGGGTGCTACAAGCAGACGTTCTACGGCATCGAAAGCCACCGCTGCCTTCAGATGACGCCGACGGTCGATGCGTGCAACCTCGCCTGCCAATTTTGCTGGCGCACCCAGGAGTGGGGCTCAGATTCCATGCTCCTTGCGGACGACCCCGGCCTCATCGTCGAGGATTCGATCCGGGCCCAACGGGAGCTGTTGAGCGGTTTCAAGGGGAACCCGAACGTCACCCGCGAAAGGTTCCTCGAGGCCTGGCATCCGACGAACGTCGCGATCAGCCTCACGGGCGAGCCGACCCTGTACCGTCGACTCGGAGAGATGATCGACGAGTTCAAACGACGGAACATGTCGACGTTCCTCGTGACGAATGGCACCACGCCGGCCACCCTTCGACGGATGCACGCGGAAGGGCGTCTCCCGACCCAGCTCTATGTGACGGTGGCCGCCCCGAATGAGGAGATCTATCAGCGGCTCATGGTCCCCAGATCGGGAAGCGAGTGGAGGAAACTGAAAGAGACGCTCGCCCTGCTGCCCAGCCTTCCGACCCGGACCGTGATCCGCCACACCCTGGTGGAAGGATGGAACCTCGGCTGGGAGGATGAATACGCGGAGCTCGACCGAATCGCGAAACCGATGTTCATCGAATGCAAAGGGTACAGTTTCGTCGGCGAGAGCCGGCTGCGGCTCGAGGCCGAGAACGTTCCGAGCCACGCATCGATTCGCACCTTCGCGGAACGTCTCGCAAATCGAATCGGCTACCGGGTTGCCGCGGAGCGGGAGGACAGCCGCGTCGTGCTGTTGACCGCCGACGGAGAACTGCATCCTCTTTCCCGCTGAACGGACTCACGGCCGCGGTTTTTATAACCCCCATCGGATACGACGCCGAAGGCCTTGGTTGACCTCGTACAGATCCTGCTCGACTCCTACAACACGCCTTGGATTTACATGCTCCTGGCCTTCGGATATGCGATCCTCGCTGCGATTGTCCTACCGATCCCGATCGAGATCGCCCTCATCAAACCCCTGAGCGACCAGAACTTTGGGTTCCTGCTCGGGACCGGACTCGCAATCGCGGCGGGCAAGACCTTGGGCGCGTGGCTCATCTTCATCTTCGGCCTCAATATCGAAGGATCAGTCAAGAAATGGTCGGCGCGTTGGCGTGTCGCCGCTTGGGTCGTCGTCAAGGCGGAAAAGCTCGTCAAGAAAACGGGCTACTCCGGACTGTATCTCCTGCTCAGCATCCCGGGCATGAGCGACACGATCCCGATTTACGTGTATTCCGTGTTCAACGCGGAGGGGAAGGCCCTCGAGCGAAACATGTTCCTCCTCGCGAATTTTCTCGCCGCGCTGAACCGCGTGGCCATCCTGGGGGCCATCTGGTTCGTCGCGAAGGGATTCTTTCCCGGGTGACACCCCACATCCTTATGGCATCGGGTCGATTCGCGCGCCCGTGTTCGAGCTGCCATCGGTCCTCGATGCACCCGCCCTCCTGGACAAGGCGTTCGGACGCGCCGCCAAGGTGACCGCGACGGGCCCCGATCGTGTGGCAAGGGCCCGGAACCTCGCGGCGGCGAGGGTCAGAGTGGCAGGTCAGGCGATCGAGTCGACCCTCCGCGGCGTGGTGAAGGGATTCCCGAGCCTGGCTCGCCTCCCCCCGTTCTACCGCGATCTCGTCGACCTCCTGGTCGATGAGGGCCAGTTGAAGAAACACCTTGGCGCGGCGGACTGGGCGGCCGATCGTTCCGCCAAGATCGCCCGAGACTATCGCCGGCGAATCGGACGGGCCGAGGGGAAGACGATCGGCGAATTGCGCGGCGAGGCGTATGGACGGTTGTCGTCCGTGGTGAATCAGGTCGCGTCCGATCTCGACGCCCTCATCGAGGCGCGGCGCGCGCTGCGAAAGCTCCCCCAGATCGACCCGGAGGTCCGGACCATCGTGGTCGCGGGTTATCCCAACGTGGGGAAGAGCTCGTTCGTCCGCGCGGTCTCTTCCGGCCGGCCCAAAATCGCAGACTACCCCTTCACGACGAAACGCGTCTCGCTCGGGCACTTCGACCGAGGCCTGGACCGCTTTCAGATCCTCGACACCCCCGGCCTGCTCGATCGCCCGATGGAGAAACGGAACGCGATGGAACGGCAGGCGATCTCGGCCCTGGCCCATGTGGCGGATGGCGTGCTCTTCCTCCTCGATCCGACCGAGACATGCGGTTATCCGGTCGTCGACCAACTTCGTCTCCTCGAAGAAGTCGAAAGGATGTTCCCGAACGTCCCCATCGTCGTGGTCGCGAACAAGTCGGACCTTGGTGCGACCGCCAAGGGCGCGCGTGCGGTGTCCGCCGTGACCGGGGACGGGGTAAACGAGGCGCTCGATGCGCTCCTGTCGAAGGTCACCAGCCGCGGTCCTGGAGACGCGCCTCGATCGGCAGCGCCTTAGCGTCCAGGCCCTTCATCGCAAGGCCGATCCCCTTCGAGACCTCCGCGACCGTCGACGGGTCGTCGAAGTGGGCGACGGCGTCCACGATCGCGCGGCCCCGGGTCTCCGGGTTCTCCGCCTTGAAGATGCCGGAGCCGACGAAGACCCCGTCGCAGCCCATGAGCATCATGAGGGCCGCATCCGCCGGCGTGGCGACGCCGCCCGCCGCGAAATTCACCACGGGCAGGCGTTGGATCTTCTTGATCTCCGTCAGGAGCTGGAACGTTCCTTCCGTGATGTCGTCCAAGGTGGCACCCGCGAAGACGACGTCGGCCTCGTGGACGGCGTCATCCTGCCCGTGGGCTGTCCGGACCTCTTTCAGTAATCTCGTGTAACTGTCCGAGAACTTCGTGGCGACCGCGTAGAGGCGGTCGTTGTCGATGGCTTTCAGCTCGGCGATCGCGGCGGTCACGAGCCGGATGTGACGCACGGCCTCCACGACGTCGCCGGTCCCGGCTTCTCCTTTGGTCCGGATCATCGCGGCGCCTTCCCAGATCCGGCGGACGGCCTCCCCGAGGCTCCGCGCGCCGCAGACGAAGGGCACCTCGAAGGCCCTCTTGTTCACATGGAAGAACGGATCCGCGGGGGTGAGGACCTCGGACTCGTCGATCATGTCGGCGCCCAGAGACTCCAGGGCCCTTGCTTCGGCGTCGTGGCCGATCCGGCACTTCGCCATCACGGGCACCGTCACCGCGTCCATGATTTCCTGGATCCTGACGGGATCCGCCATCCGCGCGACCCCGCCCGCGGCCCGGATGTCCGCGGGGACGCGCTCGAGGGCCATGACGGCGACCGCACCTGCCTCTTCCGCGATCAGTGCTTGCTCCGCGTTCGTGACGTCCATCACGACGCCGCCTTTCTGCATCTTCGCGAAGCCGCGCTTGAGCAGTTCGGTCCCGAATCGGAGTTTGCTGAGGTCCAGGTCGAGGGGCATGATGCGCCTCGGTCGCGAGCTACGAGCCGATGGGTATTTCTATGTTGCTACCCGCGTCCCCGCAAATCGAATGCACTGCCTACGGCAACGCAACCTCGATGTCTTGAATCGCCGCAGGATTATGCCGATATGGAGCAATTGAGGTTTCGGCATGCTTGCCAATCCACAAAGGCCGGACCGGGATGTCCTCAACCTGGTGATCATTCCTGGCTTCTTCCTCATAATCTTGTATCTCCTCTTCGACTCTTCGGCCACCGTCGCGGTGGGGTGGCCCTGGAAGTTCGGGTATGCTATTGGCCTCTTCCTCGTGATTAGCTATCTGATTCGGAGGCTTCTCCTCAAGTGGCGGCTCAGCCGAGCGGAGCGAGTCAAATTTGTTGAAGGTTTCTTTGCGGGCACATTTACGTCTTTCATAGGGATAGGGGCGATGTCTCCCATCGATCCTGTCTGGAGTGTCCGTCGGTAGCCTCGTGTTTGGTTTTCCTTCGGTTACTTCTTCGGTGGGCTGTGGTTCCCGCCGTCCCCCAAAGGGCCAGCGCTGTGAGCGATATCGGGAACGCTCGTGCCAGAATCAGGTGATTGCGGCACGGCTAGGTCCGCATGGCGGCCACGATGCGGTGGTGGGCCTCGTGAACGGACGCTCGCTCGTACAAACAAGAATTGACGGCGCCAGCGGTGACGCAGTCTCCTCCCTCAAGAAACGCTTAAGTTGGGCGTCCGATTCCACACGACTCGTGCGTGTGGTCTGCCTCACGGGGATGCCCGGCTGCGGGAAGGAAGAGGCCCTTGCCGTGGCGCAGACGCTGGGCTTCTCGGTGGTCCGCATGGGCGACGTCGTCCGCGAGGAGGCCTTTCGTCGTGGTCTGCTGATCACGGACGCAACCGTGGGGGGCATGGCGAACGCCGAGCGCCAGGTGCACGGAATGGGGATCTGGGCCGAGCGGACTCTCCCGCGCATCCAGGGAGAGAGGGTCCTGGTCGACGGACTCCGAGGACGAGCCGAGCTGGAAATCTTCCGCGAGGCATTCGGGGCCGACCTGTCCGTTGTGGCCGTCCATGCCTCTCCGAAGACGCGGCACGAGCGGATGATGCGGCGCCGCCGGACGGACGATGCGGCAACGATCGAGGCTTTCCACGCGCGCGACCTCCGTGAATTGAGCTGGGGCCTCGGCGACGTGATCGCGACGGCGGACGTGATGCTCGTGAACGAAGGAACCCTCGAGGATTTCCGACGCCAGGCGCGAGCGGCCCTGGGGCGGCTCCATGGCTAAGCTACCGATCCATTGGATCGAGGCCCGCACCTACGCCCATGCGACGGAGGACGAGGCCCGCGTCTCGGCCGCGCTGGCCTTCGCTCTCCCGGGGGGAGAACCGGTCCGCGAGGTCCTTGAGGGCCATTTCGGAAATGCCCTCGTCCGACTCACTCGGCGCATCGAGGACGGGAAGTCGATCCGTGCGATATGGGAGCGATGGTCGACGGCCGGCCTGCCGCAGTCGTTCGAATCCGAGGTGGAAGCCCGCGTCGACGAGGACGGCGTCCTGCACTTTCGGCTCGACAAGCAAGCGGCGTTCTTGGAGCGATGGGCCCTCGCGAAGGACTCCGACGCGATCGATGTCCGCCTGAAATTGGTCGCCTACCCGGCCAAACCGGAAATCGCCCGCCGCGTGGCGCGATCCATCCTGCAAGGGGCGGTCTGATTGCGGCTCACCCGAGACCAGCGTCGGTTGCGCGACGAAGGGACGCCATCCCAGAGGAAGGCGATGCAGATCCTGCTCGCCCTCGGAGGCCTGTCCGAGGCGAAGCGCCTCGTCCCGATCACGTCGGCCCACGTGTCCGGCGCCTCGTACAAGATGATTGGCGACTCCGGCCTGGAGTTCCTCGAGGACTTCGCCCGGGATGCCAGGGTCGCTGTCCCGACGACGGTGAATCCGCTCGGCACGGACTTGGCCCAGTGGAAGGAGCTGGGCATCCCACCCGACTTCGCGGAGAAGCAGGCCCGGATTGCGCGGGCGTATGCGACGATGGGGGTCCGTCCGAGTTTCTCATGCACGCCGTACCTGATCGGCGTTCGACCGGGGCTCGGCGAGCATGTCGCTTGGGCCGAGTCGAACGCGGTCTGCTTCGCGAACTCGGTCCTCGGAGCCCGCACGAACCGCGAGGGCGGGCCGTCGGCCCTGGCGGCGTCGATCGTCGGAGCGACGCCCGAAGACGGGCTGCACACCGACGAGGGTCGGAAGCCCACGATCGTCGTCCACGTGACGACGAAACCGCGAGGCCTGGACTTCTCCCTGATCGGCCTGGTCGCGGGGGAGCGGGTCGGCGAAGGCCTCCCATACTTCCGCGGATTTCGCGGGACGGAGGAAGACCAGAAGTGGCTCGGTGCCGCGTTGGCCTCGAGCGGGAGTTGCGGCATGTACCATCTCGACGGGGTCACTCCGGAAGCCCGCCGCGCTCCGACCAGGGGCCTTCCGTCGATGACGATCACCCGACGCGACCTCGTCGCGGCGAAGCGATCGTACACGGACGGGAACGAGGCGGACGTCATTGCCCTCGGGTCCCCGCAGCTGTCGGAGCACGAGGTGCGCGAGATCGCCCACCGGGTGGAGCGCACACCCCCGAGGATTCCCGTGTGGGTCTTCACAAGCCGGACCGTACGGGACGCGAACCTCGAGGCGGTCGGGATCATCGAGCGACACGGAGGACGGGTCCTTGCGGACACCTGCTTGGAGGTCACGCTGCTCGAGCACCGCTTCGGAACGGTCGCGACGCCCTCCGGCAAGGGGGCGTACTACCTGCCGAGTCTGTGCAAGCAGAAGGTCATCCTGGACGACATCGAGCGACTCTTGGAGCGGTACGCGTGAAGATCCGCGGTCGGCGAATCGTCCCCGGCCACGCCGCGGGTGATGTGCTCGCGAGTCCGGTCCCTTTCTCCTTCGTCGGAGGCGCCGACCCGGTGGCGGGCAAGATCCTCGATCCTTCGACGGGAGTCGCCGACGAACGGCTCGCGGGTCGCATCTTCGCGTTCCCGCACGGGAAAGGGAGCACCGTCGGATCGTACGTGATCTATGGGCTCGCGAAGCGAGAGGTGGGGCCGGCCGGAATCGTGAATGCTTCGGCCGAGGGCATCGTCGCGGTCGGGGCGATCCTGGCGGGAATCCCGATGGTGGATCGGATCGACACGGCGGGTCTGCGGACGGGCGATCGGATCGTCCTCGACGGTGCCCGGGGAACCGTGGAACTGCCGGACGTGAGGGCCACGCCCGTCGTGACCGCGGTCCTACGGAATCGAGGTCGCATCTTGATCGTGCGTCGAAGCGAGAAAGTGGGAAGCTTCCGCGGTCGCTGGTCCGCCATCTCCGGACACCTAGAGGGGCGTGAGGATCCGAAAGCCCGTGCCGTGCAAGAGGTCCGGGAGGAGACCGGTCTACGACGCCTCGCGTTCCGAGCCGCGGGAGCCCCGATTCTCGCGCGACACGACGAGACAGTGTACGTGGTCCATCCGTTCTTGTTCGACGTTGCGAGTCGCCGCGTCCGCCTGGACTGGGAGAACGTCGAGCATCGCTGGGTTCGCCCCGGCGAGGAACTCGATCGCCTTCAGACGGTTCCGCGCTTGAAAGACGTCGTCGCGTCCGTCCTACGCTAACGATCGCCGTCCCGCGAGGTCTCGCCCGACGACCCACCTGTGGATCCGATCACTCGATCCACCTCCCTCTCGAGGAGGGTGAGCTGGTGCGGGTCGAGAGCCGACGGGTTCACGGACACGAGGAACACGCCGTTGTTGATCGCGACTTGGTCGCGAATCGATTGGACGAGCCTCAGGACCGTGATGAAGTTGTTATTCGTAACTAGGTACTCGATCGCGTCGAGGAGGATGACGCCCCTTTCGCGGGTGAGGAACTGTTCCACCGCGAGCGACAGCTTCTCGAGGTCCTTCGGCCGGACCGAGTCCTCCTTGCCGACGTTGCTCAACCAGAGGATCGGGAGGTCGGAGCCGCCGAGACGCTCCCGCACCTTCTGCGGAAAGATCCGCGTGATCGCCATCCCCGGTTTCCCCGCCTTCTGCGCGATCTGGAAGAGCCGGTACGCTTCGTCCGGCGCCGCCTCCTCGACCAGGTAGGAGGAAGAATCCTTCAATAGAGGTGGGGGCTCATCCTCCGACGCGGTCCGAGCGGGAGCCGAGGCCGCCCCAGCTTGCGGCGCTCCGCACGACGGGCAGTCGGTGGAACCCGCGGGGATCAGCTCACCGCAAGCGATGCACGCGATGCGGGACGGTGATCCGACCGCGGCGGTCGACAAGACGAAGCCACAGACGGGGCACTTGTCCGCCCCCGGAGGGATGGCCGCCTTGCAACGCGGGCACGGCGTCGTCTTCGTCGTGACCGGCTCGCCACATCGGGAGCAGCTGCGCGCGCTCGCCGAGACGGAGGCCCCGCAGGTGGGACACGATAAAGGGGCGTCCTTCTTCGCCGCCAGGGCGTCCAAGATCCGGACCGCGTCCGCCCCCTGCAAACCTTCGATCTGGGCGAGTTCCTGTTTCGTCGCGGTCCGGAGCGCACTGAGGCTCTTGTATCCGGCGTCGAAGAGCGCCACCGCCTTGGGCACGGTGATCCCGGGAATCCGGGTGAAGTCTCGGAGGGCCTCCGACATGTGGAGCGGCGTGACGCCGATCGTCACGGAATGGCCATCCACATCGTTCCATTCCACGACGTATTCGGATTCCACCGTCCCTTCAGCGAACATGAACTTGCGGGATCGAGTCTCCCGCGCCATGAATTCCTTCTGGCTTCCCAGCATCGTCGCGAAGTCCTTGTTCGTCTTCACGACGGTCTCGATGAAGTCGTCGACCTCGAGGTCGATCTCCTTCCGCATCTGTTGGATTCGACGGATCACTTCTCGGGCGTACGCTTCCGCCTGCAACTCCGGCGTGATGCGAAGGTCGAGGTAGAGCTCGCCGTAGGCGGTCGGGACCCGGATCACCTCGGCGGGCATCGCCTTCTCGAAACGGACCATGGACGGTTCGATCGTCACAATCTGGCCCTCGACCCCGACCTGGAGGTGTCCTTTGTCGAGGGCCTTCTTGATTTCGTCCGCGGACCGCGTTTCGAGGAGCTTTACAATCTTGGGCTGCAATACGCGGTAGGCCTTGCCGATCGCCGCCGGATCGGGCTTGACCACGAGTGCCATCCCGGGGAACTCCTCCGTCTCTTTCAGGACGGCGAGGGTTTTCGCATTCGCCTGTTCGAGGAAGATGCCGCGCATCGTTTCGAGCGCGGCCGCCGCATCGGGCGTGGGATTCTTCACCGCAACGAGCTTCAGAGGCCAGCGCAGCTTGCGCCCTCCCTTTTGTCGTTCCTTCGACACGACCTCGACGAGCTCCTGGACGATGCTCATGGACCGTTCGAGATCCGGCTGGATTCGTTCCTCTTGTGCGGACGGCCAATCGACCATGTGGACGCTCAGTTTCTTCCCGTCGAGGCGTTGGTAGATCGCCTCCGCCACGAACGGTGTTGCCGGCGCGAGCAGGAGCGCGAGCGTCCGGAGCGCCTCGAAGAGCACGTGGTACGCCGCGAGCTTATCGCGGTCCTCCGCCTCGGTCCAGGTCCGGCCACGAACTAGCTTCACATACCACCGGGAGAGGTCGCCCAGAATGAACGCCTCGACCGCTCGGTACGCTCGGTGCAGATTGTACGTCGCGAATTCCTTGTTCACGGCGGCTTTCAGGCCCTCGAGCCGCGAAAGCAGCCAGCGGTCCTCGGGACGCAAGTGGCCCGAGATCGACGGGAAATCCGGCGAGGCCGGGTCGAACCGGTCCAGCACCATGTAGGTCGTCGCGAAGCGGAACACGTTCCAGAGGATGTTCAGCGTTCGGTTCGCGTTCCGGACGCCGTCCTCCTGGAACGTCTTGTCCTCCCAGATCGCATTGACGGAAAGCATGTAGAAGCGAAGCGCGTCGACGCCGAACTTGCGGACGATCGTCTCGGGTTCGATGATGTTCCCGAGGGACTTGTGCATCTGCCGCCCGTCAGGCCCGTTCACCCATCCATGCATGAGGACGCTGTCGTACGGCGCCCGGTCGAACGCGACGACGCCCGCTGCGAGCTGCGAGTTGAACCAACCCCGGGTCTGGTCGGGACCTTCGACGATCCAGTCCTCCGGCCACCACCGGCGGAACTCGTCGTCCCGCGCGGGATATCCGAGGCTCGCCCAGCTCGAGACGCCGCTGTCGAACCAGACATCGAGGATGTCCGGGATGCGCCGCATGTCCGCTTGACACTCGGGACACGGGAGGACGACCTGGTCGATCCCAGGTCGGTGCAGGTCCATCCCGTCCTGGTAGCCTTGGCCCTTCCGCAACGCCTCCGACGAGGCGACCAGGATCCAATGCGTACACTTCGTGCACCGCCAGATCGGGAGCGGGATTCCCCAGTACCGCTGCCGGGAGAGGCACCAGTCCCGCAGGTTCTGGGTCCAGTCCATCTGCCGGGCCTTGCCGGCCCAATCCGGGAACCAGGCGATCCGTTGCACCTCCTCGATCATCTTCGGTTTGATCGGGCCGACGCGGAGGAACCATTGGACCGTGGCGCGGTACAGGATCGGCGTCTTGCACCGCCAGCAATGGCCGTACGAGTGGACGAGGGTCTCGGCCGCGAAGAGGGCGTTCGCGGCGCGGAGGTCTTCAATGATTTCCGCATCCGCCTCTTTCACGGCCTTGTCGTGGTACGCGCCCGCCTCCTTGGTGAAATGCCCTCGTTCGTCGACGGGACTGATGACGGGCAAGCCGAGGGACTGCCCGAGGTCGAAGTCCTCCGGACCGTGGCCTGGCGCGGTGTGTACGAGGCCCGTGTGCTCCGCCTCAACCGTGTTCGACGCGACGACCCGGTGGACCCATTCCCCCGTCACCGTCGCCTGATACGGAACCTTCGAGGCGAGGGGATGCGTGTAGGCGAGGCCGACCAGTTTCTCGCCCGGCGTCGTCTCGACGACCTCATGGGCAGACGCCCCGCCGAGGGCCGTGACTGCGGGGACGGACGACTCCATCGTCCAAATGAATTCCGTCGAATCGCCGCGGACGACCTTGACCTTCGCGTAGACGAACTGCGGATGAACGGCGATGGCCAAGTTCGCGGGCAAGGTCCACGGCGTCGTCGTCCAGATCAACAGGGACTCCATGGGTCGGTCAACGAGCGGGAACTTCACGTAGATCGAGGGGTCCGTCTCATCGGAGTACTCGATCTCGGCGTCCGCGAGGGCGGTTTCATCGCGGGAGCACCACTGGGTCGAACGAAGGGCCTCGTAGATCCACCCGCGCTCGTGCGCCTTGCCCAGGGTCCACCATGCCCCTTCAATGAACTCGTTCCGGATCGTCATGTAGGGCCGGTCCCAGTCCATCCAGACTCCGAGGGCCCGGAACTGGTCCGTCATCTTGTTCAGGAGGTCGAGGGCGAACGTGCGGCACGTCGTGATGAACGTCTCAATCCCGAGGTCCTCGATCTCCTTCTTGTTCGTGATGCCGAGCGTCTTCTCGACCTGGACCTCGATCGGGAGGCCGTGCATGTCGTAGCCGGGTTGGTCCCGCACGCGAAACCCGCGCATCCGGCGGAAGCGGAGGACCGCGTCTTTCGTCGTTTTGTTCAGCACTTGGCCCAGATGGATCGAGCCGGTCGTGTACGGCGGTCCGTCACCGAAATAGAAGTCTTCGCCTTTCGATCGCGCCGCGGCGGTCTTCGCGTAGACTTTCGCGCGGTCCCAAAACTCCTGGACCTGCCTCTCCACCTCGAGTGGAGCATACGCTTTCTCCGCCTGCTTGATCATCGCAGCCCCGCTCCCCGGGATTCGGACCACCGCGAGGCTTCTTCATCGCCTCGGAGCGGCGACCCACCCATTCGACACTCGCTATTAAAACGTGCGGAGCCCGTTCCACCCCGAGTACGTCGCGACCGGGGCAAGAGGGCCGGGAGCGAGATTTGAACTCGCGTCAAGGGATCCACAGTCCCCTAGCATAAGACCAGGCTAGCCCATCCCGGCCGCAGTTCGGCGGAAGAGGCGGGGAGGATATAGGGTTTTGGAGCGGTGATTCCGGAGTATATGCCCTTCATCAAGGCCTCACGAACGGAGTCGCTTTCTTTCTGGCCTCTCCGAAGACTGTGGTCAGTTCGGAGTCGCTTCCGCCCTTCATGTATTCCCGTATCGCGTTCATCATTTGAGGCGTGATTTCAGCGGTCTCCAGAACGCGAACCGGAATCAGGTCTCCGATGGGTCCTTCCGGCCACTCTCGACTCTGTTCCTCCAAGACTTCTTGGACCGGGAGATTCGTCCCGTAGTGCAGGCTCATCCCGCCGCCTTCGGACTTCGCATCGTGTCCGGACCAGTAGGCGAGGATCGCCGGGTCCAACACCTTCCGTCGGTGACGCTTTACGAAGTGCCTCATGTGGGCCATCGTCAGCGCCGAACGGATTCCGTGTCGGGCCGTGTACGCTTTCCAAAGGTCTTCGGTCGACCGATTGGAATGGATGCGCATTGCATCGGCGATCTTCCCATGCTTCCCCATTCGAGGAAGGATGAGCGCCTCCGGGGTGGAGTTCGGGCTCTTCCCGTTCCACTCCATCAGGTCCGTCGCTAGGTCCGATGGGATGTGCGCGATCCACGGGCTCCCGGTCTTGAATCCTTCTTCGACACCACGCGCTACGAATGCGTAGGGTCGTCCGGACTCGTCGTACCGGATATTGCCCCATCGGATCGCACCGAGCTGGTCCACGGGTCTTAGTCCGTAGGTCAACATCATGCGAACGAAGACACGAACGTAGGCGTCGGGTTCCTTTGCCAGAGCCTTGGCGAACGGGAGGACTTCCGCATCCGGAGGTGCCTCTCGTCGCTGCGGCTTCGGCAACGAACGTCCGAAGTCTCGTCCGATGTCAATCGGCCACGGTCCGAGTCCGCCGTAGACCCACACGCGTTGCAGGGCCGTCAGTATCCATCGCTTCGAGCCCGGTCTCATCGTCGCCATGTAGTCGGTGATAATCTTGTGGGCTCGCTTCGGTGTGAGCTGCTTCCGAGAGAACGAGTCCAGGCCTACGGTCTTCGCGAAACGTCGGAAAGCCGTCGAGTAGTCGCCGGCTGTCGGAGTGTCTGGTCGGAATCGGTTCTTGGTCTCGTCGACGAAGCGTGCAATGACTTGGTCGACGTTCAACGCGGGTTCGTCCGCGCCGAGGTGGCCGACTGCACGTACTTCGCCGTCATCCGTCCCCTGAGGGTCTCCATCCGTCCCATGGACGGACGCAAGGGGTTCATTGCTGTCCTCTGGAAGCGAATTTTCCCCATCTTCGCTCCCAAGAAACGTATGGTCGAGCGGGAGGATAAAGCTCTCACTAGGACGAGCGAAACTACCCGGACGGACGAGTTCGGGTCGCCTCCTAGGTGGCGATTCTAGAGGGTTCTGCAAAATGACGAGGGCTCCGGTACTCAACGAGGGTATACTTGTGTGCGCTTGCTACTTAAACATTTATCCACGCACGAAAATAAAATATCGAAATATTGTAGATACGGGAAGAATTATCCCTGCGATATCGCGGTTCAAAAACGACTGAAACCCCGGTCCGAAACCCTCACGAACGGTGAGATATCTGATCGATTTCATAGAATATCGGATGAGGATCTGGAACGTGCAAGGCCGGCGCAGTCTCACCAGTCAATGGCTGGCCAATGTTTATTTCATTATTTTCATGATAGAGTTGTTTATTGTCTTCATGACCATCATTGTCTTTAGCGAGCCGGGATGGGTCTCTGGCTCCTCCCTCTTCCAAGGGCAAACGCCGTCTGGATCTAACAGGACCTCGCATTCAGGGCAATGGGCGTGCGGCATTTTGCTGGGTGGAATTGAGCCGCGACACTTGGGGCACTTGTAGCAGCCGTATGAACCGTCGGGCCTCTGGGTTTGGCTGCAGCTCGGGCACTTAACGTAGGTATGATATCGAAATTCGCAGCACTCACAATCCACACAATCTGAGGGGACTTGGCGTCGGGGAGTCCCAGCATTACTCAGCGCTCGGTGATCGCACCCTGGGCAACAACAATCAGTCGGGGGGAACCCATATTTCTTCTCCAATTTGGCCAATCGAGTGCGCCGATCGAGAGACTTGGGTTTCGTCGCATATTGCTCCCGCTGCCAAGCATTGTAGCACTTCCGGCAGTGGCGGGGATAGCGGCGAAATCCGTGGGGTTCCTCAACAACAAGCTTTCTTCTCGCGTTTTGTTGCTGAGTGCGTGTGATGGTCATGAACAATAACCATAGCTATAGTCTGAAATTAATGAAAAAATTACGTCACTGGATGGAAGGGCAGATCGAGCTACGCTTTCGACTAGGACTTCAATCAACCCAGGATCGTATCCGCTTTCGTCGGGCATCATGCTCTGCTCATCTCTGTGCTGTCCTTCTATTTATAAGGTTCCATCCATAAAAATTGTCTTTTCCCGGTATCCCACTTTCTTAGGTTTCTTGGACTCGAAGAAACCTGAGTAATACCCCGGTCGCTAAGTCGCACCCTGCGGGGGATGCTCCTAATCGCTCCCGTAAGTTGCCCTCGAGAACCGTACCGACGAGCGGTCGATGTGGAAGTCAGGCCTGGGTGATGGCTGAAAATCCTTTCTTCAGGCGGTGAGGAACATTTCTCGTGCTGGATAGCGGAGATGTCTAGCCAAGAGCCTAGTCCCAAAATTACCGCCCGTCCTGCGATCGGTTTCAAAAAAAGATACGGTGAGTTTGAGGAGCCTCTTGGGCCTTCAACCCGTGGCCAACGGGTATTCCGCCCCGCCTCTATCTAAGCGTTGCATGCCAACGAGCGATGTCGTGGGCGGCCTAGTTCTTTCTTGCGAACTGCACTTTCCGAATCACGAGCGTCCTCGAGTCCGCCCCGGCTCGATCTCCACGAAGTCACCGACGTCCAAGTCCTTGACGCCCGCTCGTTTCGCCCTCGGTGAAGCGAAGATGTGAGTGGAACGAACATCGAGCGAGCCGGTTAATGAATTTCAATTGTCGTCATCCTCGTCTTCTCCTTCATCACTCATACGGTCCAAGAACCAACCGATCGCCTTCGCGATGTCCTTGTTCTGCCGCCATTGTAGCTTCTGCTTTTCCAATTCGAGCCGGAGGCGACGGCGTTCCTCCGCCGCAAGCTTTACTGGATCGGGCGATGCGGGCGACGTCGGCGCGGACGCCTTCGGTTTCCTGGAAGGTCCTCGCCGCCGCTTCGTGATGAACGGCAGCGACTTGACCATTATCTCCAGCAGCCGACGAGCCTTTCGGGATTCCAACCAGTTCAAGGCGGTCAAGGCAATTGCGATGACGGCGACGACCAAAGATGTAACCACGATTTCGTCTGCCAAGCTGTCACCCCTAATTCTTCGGAAGGGAAGTGTATTCGGGGTTAGTCTCTAGCAAACCGGGAACTCCCGTCGGACGTAACCCCAATTGGGACAGGGTTGGACCGTACCATGTCGTGCGGCACTTCGGGCATCGCTTGAGGAGGATCCGCGGATTCTTGGAATCGGAGAGCCCACGTCGTTCCAACTGAGTGAGGTCGGATGGACAGACATAGTGATAACGCGAGGCCAAGATGTTCAGTTCATCAGTCTGCCTTCTCGGCATTCTGCCGGAACCTGGTCGGTTGCACCAGATCATCAGAACTCCTGAGTTGTGTTCCGGTGAGGGGCTCGCGGTCCTCATTTCTTCCGGGAATCTCATTCGGTTACATCTCCCGATGGAGTAGTTTCGGTCGACTCCAGAACCTCCGAAAGCGAAACAATGTACGTCTGTGCCTCCTCGATGGTGGCGAACATCAAGCTACCCTTAATCCCGTTGCAGATCTGACACGCCGCCACGAAGTTGATCGCGTTGTTATTCTGGCCATAGGAAAATGGCACCAGGTGATCCCAGGTGACCCTCAGCCAAGTAAGCTTGCCTTTTCTGATCACGGCCGAACCGAATGTTCGTTCGCAGTAGAGGCAATGCTTCTGTTGCCCCTCCAGAATCTGGCGCTTCTCCTCCTCCGTTGGTTGACGCCGAATGTCAGGTGCTTGCGACATTCGCTTCGTCTGCCGGGATCCTAAGTCTGTGGGCATCTGGCAACATGCGAGCCGTCCCTCAACTACCAAGGCCCACTGACGACATGACGGACAATATTCTCGTGGCATGACCACGTTGCCGTATAGGGCGTAATGCTGCGTCGCCATCGTGTCATTCCTCCCTGAGGGATCGCTCGAATTCCCACGGATTCTGACTGGAGACTCCCGGGAGGAATGCCACCCCGACGAACTTTTCGCCTTGTTGAACAATCACAAATCGGCCAATCCCGTCGATATCGAGATACAGTTTGCACGGCCGCTGAAGGTTCCAATCAACGACGAGCACGCCGTTTAGTTTAACGATTCTCCCAACGTCTGCACTCGGGGAGACATCGTCCAAGCTTTCCTTGCACCGTTCCACTAGGAGTTCCGTCGGGAGAACGTTCAGCGCGTTTCGGCCAAGTTCGTGTTCGGTCATGTGGGACGGATTAGCGACCAGGCTCAAGAAGCGCCGACGAAATTGAATCCTACAATTTGGAATGTCGTTCCAACTATCTCCATATCCTCGGAACCCTTACAAGTTGCACAATGGCAGCCATGTCCGAGGAGCAGACAAATCCGTTCGCGTTCGCGGACGAAATCTTCAGTTACTCCGATCGGTTGTGGAAGACGCTCGCATACTTCAGCGCGTTGTCCATCTTCCTCGTGTTTGTTGTGCTGTGGCTCCTGCTGGGGCAGCCTTCTATTGGTGGCTGGGAGCTGCTGATCTTTGGCTCTGCTTTTCTACTCGCGATTTACTTCCCTCTCGCGGTCTGGAACAGCTTCCGGCTGATTCTTCCGCTAAGGCACTGGATTGATGATTATTTCGATTTCGCGTTCATCGTGAAGTTTGAGCTATTCCCTGCGAAGGGGTCTGATCCTACGGACCGCATCCTCAACAAGCTCGGAGAGGTGTACCCCGAAGTAGAACGATTGGTCAAGAAAAGATCCAAGGCAGTACGACTGCATTCCGGAATTGCATCCAGATCGAAGGTCGCATGGGACTTGGTAATCGACTTGAAATACCCTCGGATTGTCCGAATCCCCTGGGTCCACCGCCATCTTGGGGACCCTGAGTACCTCCTGGTCAAGCGGTTCCCAGTCGGACAGCCCGTCTTGGGGACGGACCTGCGAAGCCTCGCAAACGATCTGCGGCGAGATCTACGTTGGCAGAATGGCAGCGTTCACAGTGTCTTCATACTCTCCCCAATCGGGTTCACGGAGGATACGATTGAATCGGCGAGGGATGAGTCCGTCGAAAGCTGGTTCAGGTGTCCCGTTGAATTTGTGGTAGAGACCTCGGAAGGCTACGAGCTGCCAATCAAGGATTAGCGTCTGCCTCGTGTAGTGGGCGGAAAATGTCAAAGCCGTCTCGATGTCTTAGCCAGACGTTCGCACCCTTTTCGCTTAGGAAATAGATCGTTCGTTCGCCGACGAGGTTTTTCGATACGAGTCCTTGGTTCAAAAGAATCTCAAGAAGTCGCTTTATTCGTTCGTCGCGCTGGATCGGCATGCCTCGCAGAGTGCTCAGCTGATGAAGCGTTGCGAATTCTTTCCGGACGTTCAGATCGAAGAGTTCCCTCAAGAGACGGACGATGACATACTCATCAGGCCATTCCTTGCGTCGCCTCCTCCTGTCGGCGGGCGTCTGTGCTTGAGGAGACAATCAATGCGAATGCCGAGCTGAAGTAGATAAAGATGGTGAGGCGCAGGGGCCCGAAATGATCACGCAGCAATTCTCCCGCGGGCCGTCGCCTACCTGATGAAGCTCCGTGGAAACACCCGTAATTGGTACAAGTTGATCGAGGGTGCCCGCGCCTCAAGCGCTGGCCGCGAATCTAAGAACCGATTCATCTCAGGAGATCACGGGGACACCTACGATGTACGGCGGTAGTCCATCCGGGTGCCTCTGGACCGCTTGCTTGAGATTCGTCTCATAGGGTTCGGTTCCTTCTACCGCCGACAGCCACTGCAGCGTCCCGTCGATCATGTCTTGGCAGAAGCGCTGAACATCCAAGTTCAGGGCATCGTTGATCACATTGTTGTGTGCTATGAAGCCGGAACCCGGTTCGATGAACAGGATGCGGGCATATCCGAGGTCGGCGTGGGTCATACGTCCCTGATGAAGCATGGCACACCTAAACTTGTAACACTGTCTTCCCGAGAGACTCGGCTCATGCCTCGGCCCAACTCGATATTTTGGCCCAATGTATTGGTCGAACCATCCGGCGTACCGATCTGCTGTATCTTCCCCGTCAGGAGACTCAAGGGCTCCGCAGATCGAGGGAACCGCCAGTGCACCGAAGAGGGCCAGGTAGTAGTCCCCAGTTTCCGATACCCGTCGCAGTTGTGCCAATATGTCCCGTACCATTCCGACACCAGCTGCGAGGGCAATATTCCGATGGAGCAAAGGAGTTACGGATAGGGAAAGAGCCGGGCCGTTGGGCCCGGCGTGGATGGCCTACTGTGGGAGCCGTGCGCGGTGGTCTATGCAGTTCTTGCAGAGCTCCCCTGGGCGCTTGCCATCAGGGTTGTCTACAGGGTGCTGCTTGCCGTCCCAGCCGGGACAGTAGCGGCGCACGCGGGCTTTCACAAATCGGCGGTTCCTGTTCAAGATCTCTTCGGCGGGGTTCATGGTCTCTTAACCGGGAGGCGGTTCGCCTTTTGCCCGACAGCTGAGCAGGCGAGCATTAACACTTAACCTCTCCGTGAACAGTTTGTTGCTGACATCAAAAGATTGAAGAGTCTCGCCTCTTCCGGGGCCCGCCGCGAGGATACTACAACCCCAGGTCGCTACTCGAATCCCATCATGCTCCGGAGGGCGCGAGCTGAGGCCGATGTCTTCCCGCCCTTTCGACGAACGACCCCTTGGATCGCCCAGTCCGCCTCCTTCGTGCCGGTCTTGTTCACAAGATGCGGGTTCTTTGCCTTAGCATTCTGAATTAGGAAGTTCTCAAGGTCATCGATGACTTTGACGTTCACCCGGCCTTTGCCTTGAGGGGAAGCAACTAAGAAGAGAATCGGGGTCCCTTTCTCATAACGCGCCATTCCGATTGCGTACTTGAGTAGCTTGTCATTGGTGAAGCATTCCTGATCGTACTTTCGAGTTGCCTCGCCGACGTAAATTGGCGTCATGCCGCCGCCCGACCGAAGGCCAAACACATAGGCCCCACGGCGGTTGCGAATGTGCGGATGAGCGCGAAAGAACGCCTGACCTTCGTCTCGAGTTATTACCCGAGAGTCGTCAGGCATTGGAATTTCGTACGGCCCGAGAACCTCGAAGGTGACCTTCTTCGGACCTTTCTTCCGCTCCACGGCGGCCGACTGGAGTCGCTTGACTTAGTTCTTTGGGCATTGGTATCGTCTGCTTCCTATCTGATAAGGGGCCGAGGCCGTGAGGCCCGGCTTAGCGGGGAACGAGGGCTACTGCGACATAATCCGCACAGAAGGGGCGTCGTACGACACGAAACACGGACCAAAATTGCCTTAGGAGCCGAGGACCGTATCCTGAATCGTGGGAAACGACGCTCCATCCGGGGACTCCCTTCTCGGTCGGAAGATCCTCATCAAGATCATTGAGCCTTACGCCATCGCGGCCAAGATCGGAGATCCGCCCCTCGAGGGCAGCGTAATGCGCTTCGAAACCACCGAGCCCGGCGGTATGATGTGGATTTGGATGGGGCGCCCAATCGAAGACGAGGGGAGAGTCGGTCATCTTGTCATCGCGAGTCCCCGGCATGTTGGTGTACATCTGATAGACCTGTTCGTGGAAGACGAGATCGCTGCCGGTGCCGGTCTCGTCCCCGACGAACTCGCTAACCGCCCAATCAAAGAAATTTCACAGGCAGAGGCGCACTACTTCGCGATAGTGACCCTCCGGCTCGCCAAGTGACCTTGGAAAGTGCCCACCCCCTTTGGGAGCGGGCTTGGGTGGGGAACGAGGGCTTCGACAACGTAATCCGAACAAAAGGGGGTCCTCCGCGGCGAAATCGACCGGGAACTTTCAACACCTCTTCGGCTATTCGGTATTGGAGAGGAGACTCGCGGCAGTCCCAAGCATCACCTTCGAAGGGCTGATCCTTTACCGCGAGAGGGATCGACTCGGCGTCGGGTTCGCGTTCCCGCCCTCCGTGAGAGATCGATCGGGAATGGAAACAGCGTTGGCAAAGTTCATCGAATCGGCGCTTAAGCTGGCGTGGCCCCATGCCGGTTACTCACTCCAGTTCCGTCAAGGCAACACACGACTCTTCATAGAGCGAGGGCGGTGGCTCAGCTTGGCGGCGGTAATGTTCGTGCCAGAAGCCGCCGAAGCCTACGATATTCTAGTGGATGGAAAGCTCGTGAAAAGCATCGGACCCGAGAAACTCATGAAGGACACTGAATCATGGCGGAGCCGTGAAAACTACGAGGCTGCCTTCTCACAGGTCACCGCCCCGCGGCTTCGAGGCGCTCTGGCGGAGATTGAGGATCCTCTCCGCTCGTTCCTTTCCTCGTGGAAAGGTACTGATTTCCCAAGGCGACAAGAGGTCGAGGTAACGCTCGGGGAGATCTTGTCAGGAAATCGCTGATGCAGGGAAAGGGCCCGCCCTCGCGGGCGGGCGTGAGTGGGGAACGAGGGCTACGACGACGTAATCCGAACAGAAGGGTGCTTATGTCGGTCAACACATGAAGGGGGGAAGGGGGGAGCCGGTTGTGGGCTCCCGTGATGGGAACGGATGACGACGACGTGCGGCACGCTTCCGACGATGCCTTATCCTCCCGATTCCGAAAGACAAAGGGTTTTGGTGGACGTGCTCAGGGCGAGTCCTTCGGAGGATCGTCTCTCACTTTTCCGGAGTGCGCACGATCCCCGGTGTGGATCGTCTGAGCCGCGCGAACGACACGACGATGAGGGCGAGTCCCGCGATTTCGAGACCGATGAACACGTACGTGAACGAGGAGAGGAAGAGACTTGCCATTGCGCCTCCGAAGAGCACGATCAGACCGACCGCCCCGACGGCCACGCTCATCCTTCGCCTCTGCATGGCGGCGTCCTCCGTGGCCCTTCGGCGTTGCGACGGAGTCGGCGGCGGGGATTCCAACGCACCGCATTCGACCTTCGGTTATTTGATGGCTGCGCCTGAGGTCCGCGCATTGCACAAACGTTTTGTACGCCGCGCCGGATGGAGCGCCGGCCATGGCAGGAAAACGCGATTTCGTGTCGATGCGCGACGTCCGCGACGATCTCGTCGGCCTGCTCGAACTCGCCGGGAGCATCAAGAATCGGACGAAGGCCGGAGAGCCGTACGAGCCGCTTCGCGGTCGGAGCCTCGCGATGATCTTCGAGAAGTCGTCGACGCGGACTCGCGTATCGTTCGAAGTCGGAATGACGCAGCTCGGAGGGCACGCCCTCTTCCTCAACCCGAATGACCTGCAACTGGGCCGCGGGGAGACGATCGCGGACACGGCGCGCGTCTTGAGCCGCTACGTCGACGGCATCATGTACCGCGCATTCAAGCACGAGAACGTCCGCGAGCTCGCGAGGAACGCGAGTGTGCCGGTCATCAACGGTCTGGACGACCGAGAACATCCGTGCCAAACAGTCTCGGATCTGTTCACGATCCAAGAACGGAAGACGCCCCTCGACGGACTCAATCTGGCCTACGTGGGGGACGGGAACAACGTGTGCAATTCGCTGCTCCTCGGGTCCGCGACGGTCGGGATGGACATGACCGCGGCGTGTCCGGCCGGATACGAACCGGATCCTGAGTTGCTTCGCGAGGCGAGGCAGATCGCGAAGGATCGCGGTGCGACCATTGAGGTGGCGCATGATCCTCATTCCGCGGTCCGGGGTGCCGATGTCATCTACACCGACGTCTGGGTCTCGATGGGGCAGGAGCGGGAGAAGGAGGAGCGCGAGAAAATCTTCCGACCGTACCAGGTGAACACGAAACTGCTCGACCACGCGAAACCGGATGCCGTCGTGATGCACTGCCTGCCGGCCCACCGGGGGCTGGAGATCACGGATGAGGTGATGGACGGTCCTCGTTCCATCGTGTTCGATCAGGCCGAAAACCGGCTCCATGCCCAGAAGGCGATCCTCGCCCGCTTCCTGGCGGGCGTCTGAGGGCCCCGCGACAACCCGTAAATAGGGTCCTTCCTTTGCGGGCGACGGTGGGCGGCCTGCGGCGGTGGCTCCGCTACGTAGCCGGCGTCCTGGTCCTGACCGGTGCCGTCGCCGCGATCGTCTTTCCCCAGGCGGCCCTGAACGCCCTCCAGCTCCCCCTGCTCGCCGTGTTCTCGACGACGCGCATGGTGGTGGCCTACGTGTTCTCTCTCCTCTTCGCGATCACCTACGGCCACACGGCGGCGACGAACAAGAGGGCGGCGGTCGTCCTGCTGCCGGTGCTCGATGTCCTCCAGTCCATCCCCATCCTCGGCTTCTTCCCGGCGGCGCTCGTATTCTTCGTCGCGACGTTCCACGGACACCCGATCGGGATCGAACTCGCCGTCGTCTTCCTGATCTTCACGAGCATGTCGTGGAACATGGCCTTCGGCGTGTACGAGTCCCTGACCACGATCCCGCAGGACCTCGAGGCGGCCGCCGCGAGTTTTGGCTTGACCGGTTGGCTTCGGTTCCGATTTCTTGCCTTTCCCGCCGCAATCCCGAAACTGGTCTACAACTCCATCCTCTCATGGACGAACGGCTGGTTCTTTCTGGTCGCGAGCGAGATCTTCACCGCGGGTGGTACCGAATTCCAGCGTCCGGGGCTCGGAGCGTTCATCGCGATTGCCGGCCGAAACGGGGACACCCCGTCCATCGCGATCGGGATCGGAGTCCTCGCCGCCGTGGTCCTGGCCCTGGACATCTTCCTCTGGAGGCCCCTCAGTGCGTACTCGGAACGGTTCCGGATGGAGACAGCCACGGGCCGGGAGATCCCGCGAGTTCCGAGCCCGTACGAACGGTTCCGATGGCTGCCCCGCCTTCCCGGAGTTCGCCACTGGATCCTGGCTCGACTCCAGCCCGTCGCCCTCGGATATCATCGGCTGTCCCTCCGATTCGAGCGATCCTATTCAGGCCATCCGAAAGTCATCAAGGACGTCCGGAGGATCGATCTCGCGTTGTTCGTCGTGGTCTTCATCCTCGTCGTCTCGGCGGGCCTCTTCGGCCTCGCCCAGATGTTCCTCCGTCCGCTGCCGCCCAGCGCTGCCCTCCTGCCCAGCGCGGCCTTCCTTTCCTTCTCCCGGCTCCTCGTCGCCTATGGGATCGCACTGACCTGGACGGTTCCGGTCGCGGCTTTCCTCGGAGAGAGCGAGCGAGCGTCCCGATATCTGACGCCCGTGCTCGAGCTCTTCGCGTCCTTGCCCGCGACCGCACTCCTTCCCGTGATCGTCGGTTTCGCGCTCGTCTTGACCGCGTCCTTCGGAGACGCCGCCCAGTTGGCCGCCATCCTGATCGCGCTCTTTAGCATGCAATGGTACCTGCTGTTCAACCTCATCGCGGGTGTCCGGAGCATTCCGGACGACCTGAAGGAGGCCGCCCGATCATTCGGCCTGCGCGGCCGGACGTACTGGAGGCGCCTCTTGTTGCCCGCGATCACCCCGTCCATCTTGACCGGCAGCATCACCGCCTGGGGTGCGGGGTGGAATGCGTTGATCGTGTCCGAGTACATCGTGTACGCGAAGCAGCCCTTCGTGGTCCCGGGCCTCGGTTCGCTCCTGAACCAAGCGGTGTTCACGGCGCCGGACAGCGAGATGCTCCTCCTGACGATCCTCACGATGATCGTCGTCGTCCTCGCGATGAACAAGCTCCTGTGGCGTCCCCTGTTCCGCCGCGCGAGCCAACGCTTCCGACTCGAGGTGTGAGGCCTGACCGTGCATCCTCTCCTCGAAGTGAAGGACGTCACGAAGTCCTACTTCGAGAACGGAAAGGAGTTCAAGGTCCTCGAGCTCGTCCGATTCGATCTCGCCGAACGGGACTTCGTGTGTGTCGTCGGGCCTTCGGGGTGCGGCAAGTCGACCTTGCTTCGGATCATCGTCGGACTCGACAAGCCCACGTCGGGGGCGGTCCTGTTTGAAGGCGAACCGATCCGGGCGGACAACCCGCAGGTCGCGATGGTGTTCCAGTCCTTCGCCCTGTTTCCCTGGCTCACCGTCCAACAGAACGTCGAACTCGGACTCGAGGCGAAAGGGACGGTGTTGGAGGAGCGGCACCGGCTCGCGCGGAAGTTCATCGACGCGGTCGGCCTGACCGGCTTCGAGGACGCGTTCCCGCGCGAGCTCAGCGGAGGGATGAAGCAGCGCGTCGGCATCGCCCGGGCGCTCGCGATTGAGCCCCTCCTCTTGTGCATGGACGAGCCGTTCTCTTCCCTCGATCCGCTCACGGCCCAGAACCTCCGGGACGAAATCCTGCAGCTGTGGGCGAACCCGGACCTGCCGCCGAAGGCGGTCTTGATGGTCACGCACGCGATCGAGGAGGCCGTCTACCTGGCCGACCGCGTGATCGTGCTCTCGAGCCGACCCGGTCGGATGGTCGCCGAATTGGAGATCGACCTTCCGCGGCCGCGCAACCGGAAGGAGCCGGAGTTCTACGGCTGGGTCGACGAGATTTACTCGCTCATCGTTTGAAGGGATGAGGTCAAGTGTCTAATAGCGGCGAAGGCGTTGGACGGGGCAGCGGCGTGACCGACTTTCATCCAATCGCGAAGGTGTCCGTGGGCCAAATCCTGGGCCTTGTGGAGGCGATCGATGAGGTCGGGGGCGTCGCCGACGTCGCCACGATTTCTCAGGAAGTCGACATGGAACTGGACCGGCTGGGCCCGATCCTCAGCGCGGCCGAATTCCTCGGGCTCGCGACCGTCGAGGACGGGGATGTCCGTATCACGGACCTCAGTCGCAAGCTCCTGCACGCGAACGTGCGGGAGCGGAAGGCGATCGTCCGGGACATCATCGACGACGTGCCCGTGTTCCACCTCATCACGGATATGGCTCGGAAGGCCGGACGGCCGCTCTCCCGGGAGGAAATCATCGAGGCCCTTTCCGCGCGCGTCGGCAGCCACCAGGCGGAGGATCTTTTCAAAGCTCTGGTCTATTGGGGCCGCTACGTCGAACTGGTTCGGTACGACAGCCAGTCCGAGATGCTCACGCTCCGAACGCCCTCGAAGTGAGCGAAGCCTCTCGATCGCATCGGGCGAGGACGCGCCCACACCTTCCTGTTCTCAACTCCGTGAGCGACCGGCCGTCGCACAAAGCGTTAAGGTTCTGCGAACCCATTCCCTTCTGAGGGGTTGCGACCGTGGGGGAGAGCGGGCTCCGTGCGTGGCGTACGCACCGCGCGGGCCTTCGCGTTGGCAGGGGCAGCCTGACGTTTCTGAAAGCCTTTCGGGTCCTGCTCATCATCGGCGGCGTCCTCGGTCTCGCAGGTATCTCGCTCGTCGCTTCGTCGTTCGGGTCCTCCGCCTCTTCTACGACGTCAATCCCCGCCGGATCCATCTGGTACATGTACTACGAGTTCGACGTGCTCGGCCCGGGCAGCCTCCGAGGGGATTACCAAGAAACGACCGGGGGGGCCCTCGACCTGTACGTCCTGACCGAGGCCCAGTACCAGTCCTACCGGACGGGGACGAACATGGGAAGCCTTTGGTCCCTGGGAAGTTCGAATGCGGGGACGATTGACGTCGTCCTCCCCGGCTCCGGCAAATATTTCCTGGTGGCCGATCACGGGACGTCGTACGAGGGTGTCCGGCAGGTGGTCCGCTTCAGCCTTCACCTCGCGGGCATCAATCCGACAACCTTTGCAGCCGGCATTGGACTGCTCGGGGCCGGAGTGGTCGTCGCGGCTCTGGGCGTCCTGAAGCGGAGAAGGTTTGCGATTCGGGCCGGCGGGCACGTCCCGCTCACGAACGCCCCCACCACGGATCCGCCAAGCTCCAATCGGCCCGACCCGCCGCAGCCCCCGATGACCCCATAGTGGCAGGTCGGAATCGACCGGTCTCCGCACTAGGGCGCCAGCGCCATCAAGGACGGTCGATCCTATTCGGTGGCGCCGAAGAACTGCCGAAGCAGCGGGTGCATTTCCATCATCTGTTCCCGGCCGATCGCTTCGTACATTTGGATCATGATCCCGACCGAGAGCAGGACTCCCGTGCCCGAGGCGTTACCGACCGTCCCGATCATGTCGGCGCCCGCCGCGAGGGCGCCCACGGAGGCTCCAGAAATCACCGCCACCACCGGGATGTACCGGTCCAACACACGCCGTAGGATCCGAGGATCCCGCCGGAATCCGGGAATCTGCATCCCGCTCGACTCAATTTGGCGCGCGACGTCCTCCGGCCCCATGTTCGTCGTCATGATCCAGAACTTCGCGAACATGACGGAACCGCCGATGAAGACGCCGAGGAAGACGAGGAGGTGCACGAAGACCTGCCAGTACTCGAGCCCTCGCAAGTAGACGCCGTAGGAATTCGGGTTGAACAGAGGAAGGAGCCAATCCTGCACTCCGTTCACGTTCGAGAAGTAATAGGCGAGCCCGCCTACCGGCGTCGTACGTTGAATCTGACCGTTCAGGACCCGAGAGTCCGTAGCCTCCGGATAGGCACCAATCCACGAGGCGTGGCCGACGAGAGGCCACTCTGGGTGCTGCCAGAACAGGAGGGAGAACATGCTCACGTTCGCCAAGACGGCGGCGACGAGGATCACCGGAATGTTTGAGGCGTACATCAGGCGGATCGGGTAGCGGCCGCGCGCACCTCGAGCCATCCCGTGGGCCAGGGGAAGTTCGATACGGGTCGATTCGACGTAGGCGACAATGAAGAAAATCACGACTGTCCCGATGAGCGCGATCAACGGATTCGGTGGTTGGACCATGATTTGTTCGATCCCGCCGTTCGCGAGCCGGGATCCGGGGTAGTTCTGGAGATACCACACGGTCTTCGGAATCGTGCCCGCGGGGACCGGGCTTCCTGCGCGAGAAGGCTCCCAGTTGAAGGTCCCCGTGAAAATCTGTTGGGCCACGCCGCCCGCGATGAACAGCGAGATCCCGGATCCGATTCCCCATTTCGAGACGACCTCGTCCATGAGGAACACGAGGTACGAACCTCCGAAGAGCTGAAGGACGATGAGCAGCTTCGCCAACATGTCACCGTGCCCGCTCGAGATGAGGCCGAACAGGATGGATCCGTTGAGGGCGCTCACGAAGCCGCCCGCGGGCGTGAGGAAGCCGAAGACCTGCGGGATCGCCTCCACGAAGATCATTACGATCACGAGGAACTTCTGCGTCCCCTGATAGACGCTCTTGTCTTCGTCGTCCTGAAGGTTCAGGTTGATGATCTTCGCGCCCGCGAACAACTGCATGATGATCGAGGCCGTGACGATCGGTCCGATGCCGAGATGCATCAGGGAGCCTTGGGCCCCCGCGAGGATCGCACGGAGACTGGAGAAGAAATCGATCACGTTCGTCCGGTCGAGGCCGTAGATGAAGATGTTCGTCATGGCGAAGTAGAGGATGAGGATCGCCAGGACCCAGAACATCTTGGTGCGGAACTGGACGTGCCCCTCCGGACGGCTCACGGCCGGGAGCCGGTCTGTCAGGGGCTTGAGGGCGTATAGGCGGCTTTTCTTCTGCTCCTCAAGGGGCATCGCTCACTTCCCGGCCGCCGCGGGGAGGACGACTTCCCCGCCAGCGCCCGCGACCTTCGTGAGAGCAGCACCGGAGGCCTTCGCCACCACGATCCGCATCGAGACCGCTACCCGGCCAGAGCCTAATAGTTTGTCGATTCCCGCCGCGGTCAGGTCCACGTTGATTCGAGCGTTGTCCCTAGTCGCATGGCCCG
>Ga0209470_1000252_pt1 | contig 42700 bp, 41 predicted proteins | sample GraSoiAngelo_125_FD_185882 | JGI IMG/M metagenome (GOLD analysis project Ga0209470, IMG submission 185882) | Grasslands soil microbial communities from the Angelo Coastal Reserve, California, USA - 14_0927_05_40cm (SPAdes) (version 2) | ecosystem: Environmental > Terrestrial > Soil > Grasslands ... | reverse complement strand
AATAATGCTCTTCGTATTCGTCTCGCTGGGCCTGGGAGAGTTCGCCGAGCACGTACTTTACTGCAGCTTGCAGTCGTATTGCCCCGTTATGGTCCATAGGTGCCATCCGAAAGGTAGTGCCAGAGGCCGCTAAAACGTTTCACTGCCTCCCCAACCCGGTCGCCCGCTGGGCAATCCCCACTTGGCCTTTCTCATAGAGGGCCTTGAACTTATCCTTGGCGCGGTGAACCAGCACCCGCAGATATTCACGATCGACCCCCAATTCCTGGCACACGCTATCTTTCTCCTTTTCTTCCAGGAAGATACCGCGCAGGAGGTCGCGGTCGCGTTTTGGCATTCCATCGAGTGTGCGTCGCACTCGCTCCGCGGACTGCTTGGTAACGAGCATGCCGTCCAGGTCCAACATTTTGTCCGGCATATCCATGTGCGCGTCTTCCAGAGGCTGACTCTTGGCGGAAGACCGGTAATGCTCCAGTAAAACGTTGTTACATATGGAGTTAACGAAGGCTCCGAAGCGTTCTGGCTGGCGCACGCCATCCTTGCGTACCACGGCGATGACTCGAATGAACGTCTCCTGCCGTAAGTCCTCCACTTTGTCGGGGGTAAGCATCCGGGAGCGGAGCTTGATCCGCAGAAGTTGCTCAAAATAGCCGACAAAGTGCTCCTCGGTTGAAGGGTCCCCTTCCCGCAGCCGTTCCACGTACGCCTTATCAAAAGTGAAGAAATCCACACAATCCTCGGACTTTGGGTGAGGAGTATACCGTCGCGCCCCTCTAGGGGGCAAATGAGACTTATTTTCGTTCACAAAGGGTGAAACGGAAGCTGCGGCACACGCACTACTCAGGCGTAGGAGCCCCCGTAACGCTCGGGAGTCCTTATCCATGGGGAGCCCTCCCCGGTCCCCATGTGCCCAATGGGCGCATCCAGGCCTGCCCCTGAACGGGTGAGGATGCGCCTCCCTTCTCTCAAAGGGTGGTCATTTCAATGGGGGATCATCGGAGGATTGATGGCAAGTTCGGTGTATTATCCAAGTAAGACACAAGGTGTCGCCTACCCTTACGGCCAAGCCCCAGGAAGCCCACCGCGTCGAAGTCGCCATTCCAACCGCCGTCGCCGGTGCGCTCAAGGACGTGACCGGTTTCGCCGGATGCCTAGTGATGGTTTCAGATCAGGAAGCGAGGCTGGTCACGGTCGTCACTCTCTGGTCCGGCCACGACCGGACGAAAAGTTGCAACCAAAATGTGCGCTGGGTAAATGCTCTGCTGGCGCCTTATCTCGATCATCGCCTCCGCATGCAAACGATGGTCGCTCATTTGCCGGTGTTGCCGATGAACCAACCGGAAACCGTTGCTGCTGGCGAAAGCGCTGCGATGCAGGACCTCGAATCCGCAGACGAAACCGTTTGCGTCGCATAACGCATCCTAATATGTATGGATCCGAAAGAGAATGACACCGTTCGTAGAGGTAAATCAGTGGGTCTAGGGGAAATGGTTGCGATGCTTGAGAAACGAAACTGCAGGATGGGTTCTTGTAGCCGCTCCGCGATTACTACACTGGATCGCCAGGCTCTCTGCCTGAACCATTTCTTGCTGCGCTGTTATGAAAAGCTTGAGGGTTTTGACCCGCGGGGGCGCAAGTTCAGCGCTGAACCGGTCGACCTCGTCTCCATGCGCGCCTTCATCGAAGAATGTTCGCGAAAGGCGCTCGACGTCAGCCTGCAGTCTGAAAATCTCAGCAACCTTCAGCGCGGACGCTTGCTGGACATTTTGCTCTGGGCCGGCGAACTCTTCCTCCTGTTGCGCGCTCCGCGCCTTACCCTCGTCCAATCCACAGCGTCCCCCGAAGGTTCCCTCACAGCCCGTGGCGCTTCTCAGGGTTTCTGAGCTTCTCAATACTCCGTTTCGCTCCGCTATTTTCTTGAAATTCGAAACTGTCTGCCCCGTGCCAGAGAATGCGATGTTTAATCGTTGTCGGAGGGGCGGACGGAGCTGCGGGCGCGGCCAAGGAGTCGCGCGGCCCAATCGGTCCAAGGCACGGACTCGAACTCCGCAAGGTAGGAATACGCTACCGGCACGACCAGCAAGGTCAGCAGCAAACAGAGCGTCTGCCCGCCGATAATCGTTACCGCTATCGAGGCGCGCTGCTCCGAGCCCGCGCCAATCCCGATTGCCACGGGGATCAATCCAGCGATGATGGAAAGCGTGGTCATCAGGATGGGCCGGAGGCGAACGCGATTCGCTTCAATGATCGCATCGCGCACAGGCATCCCTTCGGCGCGCAGCCGATTCGTGTAATCCACTTGCAGGATGCCGTTCTTTTTCACGATGCCGAGCAGCAGAAACATTCCCAAGGCGCTCCACAAGCTCAACGCGCGTCCCGTAATCCACAACGAGAAAAGCGCGAAAGGCACGCTAAGTGGAAGCGTCAGCATAATGATGAACGGGTAAGTGAAGCTCTCAAACTGTGCCGCCAGGACCATGTACATAAAAATAGATGCCAGCAGCATCGCCAGCAAAAGATTCCAGGTGGTTTCCTCAAGGACTTTCACTTGTCCGGAAAAGAGATACGAGTAACCGGCCGGCAGTCCGACTTCCTTGATGGATTGCACGGTGTGCGCCGCGGCCAAGTCGAGCGGATAGCCCGAAGCAACGTTGGCGTAAACACTGACTTGAAATTCCCGGTTGTAGCGCTGGAGGCTGGCCGGTCCGGCGCCGCGCCCTATCGTGGCGACATTTTCAAGCCGCACCTGCCCCAGTTTCGTCGAGGGCACCATCATTCGTGCGAGGACATCAGGATTATCCCGCTGCTCCGGCAGCAATTGCATCGTAACGGGATACTGTTCCGAGCCTTCCTTGAACCTGGTAATCTCGTCCTCGCCGGAATAAAACAATCTGACGGCATCGCTCACGTCGGTCATGCGCACACCGATATCCGCGGCTCGCTGCCGATCCACCTTCACCTGAAGTTCCGGGGTGTTCAGGTTCAGGCTGGGATTGACGTCTACAAGTTCCGGATAATTCATCATGCGACCGGCCGCCTGCTTGCTAATCTCCGCGAGTTGCGTGAGCTCCGGTCCACGAATGACCGCGGCGATGGGAAAATAGATTTCACCGCCAAGCACCGAAGGCAAGCGCACGTTGTAGGTCAGGTTCCGGTAAGTGGAAAGAATTCCGCGAACTGCCGTTGCCATCTGCGTGTGACTACGGCTTCGCTCGCTGCGCGGCACCAGCACGATGAAAAAGTGCCCGTGATTCGTCGGCCCGTGCGTATACGATTGGACGAGCGCCACCTCCGGCAAAGCAATCAAGTGCTTGGCGATATCCTTCGCAAGATTGGTGGTTTTTTCGAGCGAAGTGCCTTCGGGAAGCGTGTACGAACTGATTAGTTCGGATTGGTCATCCGCGGGAATCCAGTCGCGTCCGACCAAGTGGTAGAAACCGAAAGTGGAGAGAAAAGTCGCGAGGCAAATCTGGATAATGGCGCGCCGGTGCGCGAGGGACCAGTGCAACATCCTGAGATAGAGCACCTCCACAGAGTGTAGGAACCCTTCGGAGTGCGCTTTCTTTTCCGCACCGCCTAACTTGAGGAAACGCGAACTCATCATCGGCGTAAGCGTGAAGGCCACGAGCAGCGAGACGAGAATAGCCATCGCCATGGTCCATCCGAAAGAATTCACGTATTTGCGCGCATAACCAGTCATGAACGCGATGGGCAGAAATATAATCACCAGCGAGAGAGTAGTGGCCATCACCGCCAGCCCAATTTCCTTGGTGGCTTCGATCGCCGCGCGAACGCGATCTCTTCCCTTCTCTTCCATGAATCGGAAAATGTTTTCGAGGACGATGATGGCATCGTCGATGACGATTCCAACGGCTAGCGTCAACGCCAAGAGCGTTATGTTGTTCAGGGAAAAGTCCATGCCGCGCATCAACGTAAAAGTCGCAATGATGGAAGCGGGAATGGCTACGGCCGCAATCAGCACCGCACGCCAATTTCGAATAAAGAGCCAGACGACCATGCTTGCCAGAATGCTGCCAAAAATCAGATGTTCAATCAGCGAATGGACGGAAGCCTTGATGAAGTCGGAGATATCGTGGACCACTTGAAGTTGCACGCCGGGCGGCAACTGAGCACGCAATTCCGTAAGCTTGCTTCGGACGTCGTCTGCCACGCGCACAGTGTTGGCGCCCGATTGCCGCAGGACCTGAATGGCGACAACGTCTTGTGCCGCGGCGCCCTTTCGAAAAAGTGCCGACCAGGTTCGCAGTTCCTGTGCGCCGTCTTCGACTTGCGCTACATCGCGGATGCGTACCGGCGTGCCCCCGCGTGTCCCGATCACGATTTCGCCGAATTGTTCCGCGGACGTGACGCGACCCAGCGTGCGAAGACCCAGTTCCTGGGGACCGGTGATCATGCGCCCGCCCGGCGCTTCGATGTTCTCGCGTTGCAACGCTGACCGAACATCAAGGACCGTGAAGTTGTGCGACGTGAGTTTTTGGGCGTCCAGCAAAACACGGATTTGGCGGCCCTGTCCGCCATTGAGATCGACGCTGCCAACTCCATCCACGGCTTGAATGGCGCGACGCACCTGCTTGTCGGCAATTTCGGTCAGCTCGCGGCGGCTCATAGGGCCGCTGACGAGAAGCGTCATGATGGGATCAGACTGCGGATCCAGCTTGGTGATAATGGGAGGAAGAGTGTCGCGCGGCAGCCGGTCAATCGCTCCGGCAACTTTTTCACGGATGTCCTGCGCAGCACCCTCGATGTCGCGTTCAAGGACAAACGTGCAGGTAATGTCGGCGAAGCCTTCGAAGGAATAGACGGTGATTTCGTCAATGCCGCTCACAGAAGAGATGGCATCTTCCAGAGGCAGGACCACACCTGTAACGACCTCTTCAGGGGTCGCTCCCGGCAGCCTGACTTCCACGTTTACGGTGGCAGGGTCGGCTTTGGGAAAAAGGTCGACGGCCAGACCCCGGTAGGAGAACACGCCCAGCGTCACGAGAAACGCAACCAGCATTACGGTGAAGACGGGATACTTTACGCAGGTTTCGGCGAGCTTCATCGGTTCATCAGTTCATCTTTGCAAAATGGACGTACTTGTTTTCACACTGGGATTACTTCGCAGCCGGTGCAGTCCCTTCCAATTGTTCTCGAACGATGGACCCCTCGCTCAAATCACCGGAAATGGCCACTGCGACTTTGTCGCCCGGCTTCAGCCCCTCGGCAACTTCAAAACGCCGCCCATGTTCGTCTTCGGTCTGGCCCGCTGGGCGAATCTGATGTTCCGAAACGCGATTGCCGTTCAGCAGAAAAACTTTGTAGACGCCGTATCGATAATTCACGGCTCGTTCAGGAAGAAAGATGGTTTTCTCTTCTTTCTCGCTGGGAATGGACGCTTGCAGAAAGAAACCGGGTTTCAGCCTTCCATCGAGATTGGTTAGGAGCGCCTCGGCCTCGAAGGTGCGCGAATCCTGCTCTACCACCGGATTGATGCGCGAAATCTTTCCTTGAAAGGTTTCGCCGGGAAACGCTTCCACGTGCAGATCGACCGTGGCGCCGTCCCGCACCCACCCTGCCCACCGTTCCGGCACAGCCAGACGCGCTCGCAGGCGGTCCGTTCGAACCAGCACCATTACCGGACTTTGCACTTTCACATACTCACCGGGATGCACGTTCCGCGTTTTGATGGCGCCGGGAAATGGCGCGCGAATGGCCGCGTCAGCGAGCTTTTTTTCGGCCAGCTTCTCGCTGGCTTCACTGGAAATCAACAGGGCCTTCAGCCGATCGACTTCCTGTAGTGCAACGGTGTAAGTTGCCTTGGTGCTCTGGAAGCGGCTCGCAGCTTCGTCAAGTTGCTGCTGCGAGATCAGATTGTCTTTGTACATTTGTTGCGCGCGGCTGTATTTGTGATCGGCGTCAAACAAGTCCGCTTCCGCGCGTTGCACGGAGGCAATCTTTTTTGGATCAGTCGGCGGGGGATCGTTTGGGCCGATGCCTAGTTGCGCGCGCACTTGGGTTACGAGGCCACGCTGGCGGTCCACTTCAAATTGCAATTCTTGCGGGTCGAGTGTGATCAGTGCCTGGCCTGCTTTGACATTGTCGCCCACATCGGCAAGCACTTCGGACACGCGGCCTTCGACTTGCGAACTCAGCGTGCTTTCTTCAAACGCGTAGAGCGAGCCCACCGCCTGGATGCGCCTCCGCGCCGTCTCCTCAGCAACGGTGTAGAAGTGAACGGGGGTAGGGTGCGCCGCATCCCCCAAAACGCTAGCCGTATGGGCCTTCGAACACCCACCGGCTAATACCGCAGCCAACACTAAGGAGGGAACGAGGTAGCTTAGCCCTCGCCGAGAATCACGCCTTCGGTCTATCCTCCGCAGCACAGTGGCTGGCAATTTCCCGCCTTTAGCGTTTTGACGTGCGCCCATGGCCGTCGTCTCGGCCTATCCACACCACCAAGATTGTACCAGCGCAGGAGCAGGAATCGACACTACCAATGCGGTTCCGGCGTGAGCAACGCGCCTCTCGTAAGCGCAACAGAGCGTTAAAGCTCTCTATTTCACAAACTGATTGGGTTGCAAACCAAGGATGAACCACAATTTCGCATCACATGCCAGATGCAGTTCCGGCGAAGAAGCGAGTTCAGGGAGTCAAGAGGGAATGATGGTGAGCCGGATTTTCACGAGTTGGAACCGGCTGACAACCTGGTTGCGTCAGGTCGAGCGCCTCAGACTTGCGGCGTAGTTCGAGTCCCTAAAACAGCCAACCAAGTTCTTCCGCAATTCATTCAGGCGTCGAGTCGGCAAGCCTCGTGTTCTGTCCCCATCCAACTTTCCACGCCCCGGCTCGCTTCGTCACGATCAAGATCTTGCGGCTCCGAATGGTCTTGCCTGGAGCACGTTCGTCTCCTGTTAACGTGCTGTAGAACCGCACAACCGCGGCGTCGGATCCGACGAAGGTCAACTCCTCGAGCCGCTCGCGCTGAATGCTGTTGCGGAAGACCGTCTTGTGGACCGCTGCATGGCCCTCTTCGATGGCCTTTCTTCCCTTCCATACGTCGCCGGTCCATAGAATCCACACACCATCTTCGTGGAATAGGCTTGCGAACGCATGCATGTCGTGACTGTTCCAAGCCTTCTCCCATTTGTCGATGATCGCTGTAAGTTGCTCTCGGTCGGCCTTGTGGCTAACGGCGACCTCCTGGCCCATGGCCTTTGGCGTCAAAGAGAACAGCAGGACGCTGACAAATGCGAGAAGCCGAGTCCTATCGACACGTTTTCTTGTCATGGCATCTCCGGACGACCGATCATCGGTGAGCGTGTCTTTCGACGATACGCGGTCGAAGTCTAGCGCGCCCTCATCGTCAGCTCAAGATTGTGCAAAATGGGCGACGGACTCGTAATTGACAGCCTTATGCGGCCTTGTGCACGAACCAGTTGCGGAAATCGTCCCTGACACCCAGACAATTGCTGCGCCCACCGGTAAACCGCTGAGAAGACTCAGGCGCTCAGGGCACGAACGGCCGGACGATCCGCCGGTGTGGGGAGGCGCAAGGCGCTCGCAGGCAACGTGACCACCGCCACGGTGTTCCCAGTCATGTCGAAAAACTCAACTGAATAGCCTTCCTCAGACACGCCGGATACGGCATCGTATGCGTTCTCATGCGTACGGCTCACATCGAGCAAAAGGTGCTGCGATCGCAAGTCCGACTCCAGCGATTGTGAATGGTCCGAACGATATCCGACGCTCAAGAGCAGTCTGGCTTTCGGCCCGCCTCGCTTGTGCGAAACGTTCAGGAGGTAGCCAGTGAGCTTGTCCGTCGCAATGATTGCGCGATCGGCGTTCGGTACCTTCATCGCGACTACCTACGGCCGATGAACCCTAAAGTCTCGGGCTCGAATTGTTCAATGCTTGATCCGAGCAGCGACCTCATCGTGCTCGATTAGCCTGCCTTCTCGCGCGGCAACACGGCCCTTTTCAACCTCCGTGCGGAACCACCCGTCGTGGTCCATCGAAGAGGCCAACAGGTCGAGCGCCACTTGGTCGGCCGTGCGGCCAGTCTTCGCGGCTAGGCGTACCAGCTTCGCTTCGAGTTCGGGCGGAACCTGCAGGTACACCAAGCCAGCATAGGAGTGATTCCGAAGCTTGTCAATCCTGGTGTCAGGAATCGGCCATCTCGGAGCGTTTATACGAGCAGGCCTTGAGATGGTCACAACATGGAACACGGAACCACATGGGCCGAATGTGGATCGCCGCCTTTCCCGTGGGTGCGATCGATCGCTGGCGTCGTTCGCGCTCACTGACCGTCAGACGCGTTTCCTCGTCACCGTCATGCGTCACGCCGGCGTATTCGTCGGGCCGACAGTATGCGGCGTTCGCCGGCATCACGCACGGACAGAAGGTCCACGACTTCATCCGGACGCTGGTCGCCCGGCGGTTCGCGACCTTGATCGAACTCGGCACGACCGGACGCACGAGAATCATTCACGTGCACTACAAGCCGCTATACGCGGCGATCGGCGAGCCGGACAACCGGAATCGACGACGCGTCACAATCGACCGGACGATTCATCGTCTGATGATTCTGGACGCGGTGCTCGCGGACCGGTCCGTCAACTGGCTCCGCTCTGAGCGCGAGAAGCGGTGCTACTTCGAGGAGCGATTGCGCGACTACCTCCGGGACGACAAGTATCCGAGGTTGGTGTTCGGCAAGCCGCCCGATCTGACCATCCGGTACTTTCCGGACAAGCTGCCGATCGGCTACGAGCCGGACCGGCGCCGCCACGTGTTCCTCTATCTCGCGCGCACCCAATCGCCGATGGACTTTCGCATATTCATTCTGCGGCATCTCGAGCTGCTCAACGCGCTCGGGTTCTGGACCATTCGTGTGCTGTTTCCGAGGTCTATGGGCCATGCAACGAACGCGTACTCGGACGCCGCTCACGAGCTCCTGGCGACGTCGTTGACACTCTCGCAGAGGGACGAGTTGGAATCGTTCTTTCGACAGCCAGACGCGCCGGCACCGGACACGTCCGCCGCCGAATTCTCTCGCTGGCGCGCCAATCGGAGAGCGTTTCGCGCTGCTCGTTTCGCTGCGCTTCGACGGTACTGGATCGCTGAAGGCAATCGTTCGATCTACCTCGCAACCTCGCCGATCTCGCGCGACGCGATAGCGAGTGGGCGGGGACGCATCGAGTGCGTGACATTGCCTCACGACTTCGCGCATCTCGTGGCCCTCGGCCGTCGTGGCGTCCGACGGATGGGCAAAACGAGGGGGGATGAAGCTCGCGGGAGCAGCGTTCCCCCTCATGTACAGGTATAGCCAACACGGATCGAGCGCTCCATCCTGATGATGGTCACCGAAGCGAAGCGCCCACGATTCATGCCCTTGCAGATGATCGCTCGCGCGCGACGGTCGGCGTGTTTTGCTGCCCGCAGGGACAGCGCCGACGTGTCAATACGGGAGGCTGGGGCGTTGTCTACGTCGGTGCTTCCCGCCATCGCCTACGCATCGCAGCCGGAAAGCGAATACTCGTGATCGGTCAACTCTCGGTCTGCCTGCGGCGAACAAGAGCTGACACGTGGCCATCACGTCGTTCAGCATCGAGCGGTGCTCAGGTCGCTGCAAGAATTCGTATGTCAGGAATCGTCCGCTCCGCGCGTTCATAGGATCACAGGGCTCAACGTCTGCGAGGGCTCAGCCGTCCGGACCTGACGCCCGTCGATCGGCATCGGCCACGGTCCTCTACGTGGTCGCGCGCGACGCAACTCGCCGCCGATCCCCTCGCCCATGGTCGCGGTCCAGCGACCGGCGCACGACGTCAGCGTCCTGCGCTTCATGCCGGCCTCAGGCCCGCATCCGCGCTCATCACTCGGGGCATCGAACCCATGTGTCCGAGCGCGCCATCCATCCAACACGAATCGTCGCGACTCGCGTTCAAGAGGATGCGGCCATGGACGTACTCGATCGTGTGAAACCGGAATCGGAATCCATCTCGATTGCGCAGTGCCGGGAGTTGCTCGGAGAAGAAGCGAAGACGATGTCGGACGAACAGGTTCTCGCCATCGCGCACCACGCCGACTCGTTGGCGCGCGTGGTGATCGAACTTGCCGTGCAGCACGATCGCGTCCTCTAGCCGTGGCGAAAAGACACACCTTGCCAGCGCCCGATGATGGCGCTACGCTGCCCGAGATGATCGGCGCGGTGATCTATGTTCGCGTCAGCACGAAGGAACAGACCGAGAACCTCAGTCTGCCGACTCAGCTCCGCGCGTGCGAGGAGTACTGCCGGCGCCACGGCTACGAGATCCTCGAACGATTCCACGAAGAGGGCGAGAGCGCCAAGACAACAGATCGGACGAAGCTCCAGGCGTTGCCGAAGTACTGCCGGACGCACAAGGGTAGAGTCCACTTTGTCATCGTGTACAACCTCACGCGCTTCGCGCGAGAGAAGTACGACCACTTCGCGCTCAGGGCGCACCTGAATTCCCTCGGCATCTCGCTGCGGTCGGCGACCGAGCCCATCGACGACACGTCCACCGGCAAGCTGATGGAAGGTGTGCTGGCGGCGTTCGCGCAGTTCGACAACGACGTGCGTTCGGATCGAACGCGCGCCGGCATGCGGGCGGCACTGGAGCTCGGACGGTGGACATTCCCGGCGCCGCTCGGATACTTGAACGCTCCGAAATGGTCCGGCAAGAGTCTCGTTCACGATCCCGATCGCGCGAAGCTAGTGAAACGAGCATTCGAGGACCTGGCGACCGGGCGATACACGAAGCAGGAAGTGATCGCACGTGCGACCGCGGCGGGGCTGCGAAGCCGCAAGGGTCTGACACTATCGCCACAGAGCTTCGGGCAATTGATGCGAAACCCGATTTACATCGGAAGGATTGAAAGCCCGGACTACGGCGTCTCGACACGAGGTGACTTCGAGCCGATCGTGGACGAGGCGACGTTCTACCGCGCGCAGGCCGTGCTCGACGGTCGCGTCGTTGTTTCCGGCCCGCGACAGCGGAACCGCCCGGACTTCCCCCTACGCGGCTTCGTGCGCTGCGAAGCCTGCGGCCAGCCGCTGACGGGCAGTTGGTCGAAGGGCCGCAACGGTCGTTATGCCTACTACCACTGTCAGCGGCAATGCCGCGCGGTCAATGTCAGCAGAGCCGAGCTCGAAGGCGCGTTTGTTGACGAACTGGCGCTTTTGCAGCCGACGCCCGGCTACATGCGCCTGGTGAAGGATCGCATCCTTCACGTATGGGAGCAGCGGCGTGCCGAAGCGAACGAGCGGACGACGGAACGGGAGCGCCGCGTTAAAGCGATCCAGCAGAAGCTCGACCGGCTCGACGAAGCGTTCCTCTACTCGGAATCGATTGACCTCACGAGCTACAGCCGTCAACGCGACAAGCTCCGCGAGGAACTGACGCTCGCGCAGATTGATCGGCACACCGAAGCGGTCGACGAACTCGACGTACAGGGCATCCTGGCGTTCGCAGAACGTATTCTGCCGCGCGCATCAGACCTGTGGGTCCAGGCGTCCCTCGACTACAAGCAGCGACTGCAGCAGCTGTTCTTTCCGGAAGGAATTGCGTACGACGGCGATCGATTCAATCGAACCGCCGCAACGGCACCACTTTTCAATTACTTGGCGCCGTTTGAGAGTGCTGATGAAAAGGTGGTGAACCGGGGAGGACTCGAACCTCCAACCCGCTGTTAAATCCAGAAATGCTATGTAGTTGGCTTTTCTTGCATTTCCATGCGTCATGTATCACGGTTTCTGATGGTGTTTGGCAGGGTTTTGTTCCCAAATTTGTGCCCAGATTTCGCAAGCCTTCAAATTGTCGTATGATTCTGATTGGGTTTCGGAGCAAGTCATTATTTGTAATGCCCTCGGCGTCCGACTGAACAGATTCGCCAAGTTGAACTTCCATGAGCAAGAAATGGAAGCCCTCGTCGCCGTGGTTGCGTAGGAAAGTCAAGCAGGGCTTTCGCGGCTATCCTATCGCCACGATCGCCTTCTACGGCCCAACGGCCGAACTCGCTACGAAAGTCGTTGTCGCCGTCGTGCGTGACGAAGGCCACGAACCCGACCCCCTTGAACGTTGGTTCTCCGAGCATTCCGACGTGCGTTCCGACCTCGAAGTTGGCGATAAGGTTCTCGCCTTCCTCAAAGAGCACGCCGCCAAGTCCGTGATCGTCACCGATGGCCTTATCGGATGTCCTCATGAGGAGGGCATCGACTACCCCGAGGGGAAATCCTGCCCGCAGTGTCCTTACTGGGCTGGTCACGACCGCTTCGCTCGGGAGCGCATCCAGTGACCTCATGGCGTGCGGTGCTCCTTTTATCCTTAACCGCGTGTCTTTGTTTTCCGCGAGTTCCCGTATAGGAACCGTGCGCCGCTCTCCAGCGCCGCGGAAGCTTTGCACCAGAACCAATCGTCGTGAGTTCAAAGGCGCCTGCTGCACGCCCAAGGTTGAATATCCCTTTCACTCCCGAAAATAGCGCTGGGAAGTTGAAGAAGTAATCCGCTGTAACGTCGGTTGTAGCGCCGCCCGCGAACCGCATCCAAGCGGCCCTGTCAGCAGGCGTGTCGCAAGAGCAAAAGTAGTGGTGGTACCCAGCCTGGTCATATGCATCTCGCTGTTGCTTACTGGAATTGACGTACTCGGTGTCGGTCACGTCGCAAACTTGGCTCACTCCCTGATTCTTTTCGGTGTCGTTAGCTGGTCGGCAGTAGACCGTGCCGTCGGGATCTGACCTGCTCCCCATTTTCCGCGCACGGGTGTATATGAAAATCGTAAGTCGCGGAGTTGGGAAGGAGAAGACATGACGAAGAGGAAGTATAGCGAAGTGGAGATGATTGGGGCGCTGAAGCAGATGGAGGCAGGGCGGAGCGCGGCGGAAGTGGGGCGGGAGCTGGGAGTGTCGAAGCACACGGTGTATGCGTGGAAGGCGAAGTATGGCGGGATGAGTGTGGGAGAGGCGCAGCGACTGCGCCAGCTGGAAGATGAGAACGGGCGGCTGAAGAAGCTGGTGGCGGACTTGAGTCTGGACAAGGAGATGCTGAAAGCGGTGATTGAAAAAAACGGATGGAGCTCGTAGAGCGCAAGGAGGAAGTGCGCTGGCTGTGGGGAAAATTTCTGGTGAGCCAGCGGCGGATCTGCGAACTGTTGAACGTGGCGGAGTCGAGCCAGCGGTATGTGAGTCGGCGGAACGATGAAGCGTTACGGGAAGGGCTGATTGCGGCGGCGCGAGAGAAGCCGAAGTGGGGATACCGGCGGTTGCAGGTGAAGTTGGAGGCGAAAGGGATGCACGTGAACCACAAGAAAGTGTATCGGGTATACCGGGAAGCGGGGTTGTTGATTCGGCGGAGAAGAAGAAAACGCTTGGTGCGAGCGGGTGTTGTGCGTCCGGTGGTGACGGGAGCGAACCAGGAATGGGCTTTGGATTTTGTGTACGATGCAGCGGAGAGCGGACGGAAGTTCCGCGTGTTGAGCGTGATCGACGTGTACACGCGGGAATGTTTGGCACTGGAAGTGGACACGAGTTTTGCGAGCCGGAGAGTGACGCGGGAGTTGGATCGGATCGTTGCAGAACGCGGATTGCCGGAAGCAATTCGCTGTGACAACGGGCCGGAGTTCACGAGCCGGCATTTTCTGGCGTGGGGGATGGAGCGGAAGATCGAGTTAGTGCATATTGAACCGGGGCGGCCGGTGCAGAACGCGCATGTGGAAAGTTTCCATGGAAAGTTGCGGGATGAGTGTCTAAATGCGAGTTGGTTTGGGAATTTGTTTGAAGCGCGGGTGAAGATTAGTGCGTGGAGAGAAGAGTACAACGAAGAACGACCGCACAGCAGCTTGGGATATTTGGCACCGCGGGAGTTTGCTCGACGCATTGCCGCGCTCCGGTCGCCTACGGCTCCCTGCGAGCGGCAATGCGAAGAACGGAAAGAGGCAGAAGTCATGAGTTCAGGAGAGCTTGGTGTCGTATGATCCCGTGCGCGGAGCCTGGGGGCAGGTCACGCGGAGCCTGGGGGCAGGTCACCTGCGAGCGGCAATGCGAAGAACGGAAAGAGGCAGAAGTCATGAGTTCAGGAGAGCTTGGTGTCGTATGATCCCGTGCGCGGAGCCTGGGGGCAGGTCATTAACCGGCCCTGAGAGGCCCTCAGATGCCTCAACTGCCGCTCTTAGCGCGGGCAAGAAGGAGCAAGCTGCGAACCCACTGAACGTCTGGGACGCCGGTCTTCCAGGCGGACCGTTGCAGTCTTACGTCTGCGCCATCGTGGACCCGCCTCACCCGGAGGTCCACCTGCTCCACAATGCTCAACGAAACACCAACATGGGTGGCGTATGCGAGATATTGGGAGTCCGGGGACCACCACAGGGGAGTGAACGCATTTTTCTGTTTGAAAAGAACCTTGCCTGCGCCGCTCTCTGGGTCCAGCAACCAGTAGTCGTTTCCTTTGCTGGTCGCGATCCATTTTCCGTCAGGGGACCACGTCGCATAGTCCCCTTCAGCGAGGCGACGAGAGGTTCTTGCTTCCGTGTCATAAATGCTGACGGCACCCTTCGCGGAGTACACCAGCTTTGCGCCGTCCGGCGACCAGCTAGGGCAATAAGCGCTTCCGTGAGCGTCGATAAGAGTAGATTCGCCAGTGTCAAGCCAGAGGGTCCAGAGTCCGGACGCTTTCGACCCCTTGCCCGAATCGGTTTTGGATGCCCAAAGTACGAGGCGGTCCTTTCGGGGAGACCAGCAAATCATCATGGGCTGTTGCATGGTTGGAATTTTCCGGAGATTACTTCCGTCTGAGCTAGCGACTGCTAAAAGGGTCGGTTGGTGAAGGTCTGATGGCTGTTCAAAGAGACCAAAGGCAACCTGTTCGCCATCGGACGTGAGACTGACATCTCTCCCAACGACAGCGCTTGGCAGAATTCGAGTCTCGTGAAGTTTACCGTCCCCGAACAGGAGAACTCCGACGCTCCCTCCGTCATTCCAAACTATGGAAATAGCCTCGGTGGCCTGGCTCTTTTGCAGTTCCGAAAGAAGTGCATCTTTCGCACGCGCGATTTGCAACGCTAGTATCATTGCCAACCCGCAGGCCATTGCTGGTATCGTACAGCGCGCCCTGCGAAAGGTCTTCATCCCGAGTTGATCATGAAGCGTTATTGTCATGGTTGAAAACCCGAACCGGTTGCAAATCTAGGAAAGCTATACGTAAGGCCGCAAGCTTGGGTTACCTGATTTGTGAATGAATTGCTGTTTGGCGCTTTCTGTCCTCGAAAATCGTAAACGGGGAAACGGTTCTGGTACTCCTTCCCGGCTGCCACGAGGCAATCAACTTGGTGGCAGGGATCGTCGCCATTTGAGCATTTCAACTTCAAATCTTTGTCCTTATTAAAATTATTCTTTTCGTCTGAATCCTTAACCGGCTTGACCCCCGACGTCATTTTGTGGAAGTCGTTGCGGTCTGGTCCGGCAGAGATTATGGACGTGTCTCCGTTGGCGTCCGTCACACCGATGTAGCAGTGTTTGATATTCACAATGCCGAGGGTTCCAATGCGAATGACCCGCAATGGTGTTGTTCGGTTCGCTCGGCATTTCGCGTCGATTTTGCAGGGTGCCAATCCCGATGGGTCAATGAGAAACAGGGGACTGTTATCCACATAGGAGTAATAGTTTGGTCCGACATCCCATCCCAACGGGTCTTCGGAGATGAACCTACCAGTGCTCGGGTCGAAGTAGCGCGCCCTGAAATAGTAGAGACTAGTCTCGTCGTCAAGTTCGCGGCTCGTGTACTGAAACGGATTCGTCAGCGAGCCGGAAGAAGTAACCCGTTTCCCGAAGGAATCGTATGTGTACGTCTGCGCCAGCGCTCCCGAGGCATTGCTCAGTGATGTGGTTGATCCCAACCCGTCGGTGTGGAAGTAGCTCGTGGTTCCGCTGCGCAGCATGGCGAGCGGCTCATCAACATACTCCGTTTGGGAGTAGCGAGCGACGACTGTGCCGCTCGCGTTTGTTTCCTCGATCAGATTATCCCCGTCGTATGCATAAACGGAAGTGCCGGAACTGGAGGATTTGTAGATTCTTCTGCCGAAGGGATCGTATTTGAAGCTGACCGTGCCGCCGCTTCCTGGGAGCGTCACGCTCGCAAGGCGGTTCTCGAAGTCCCAAGTGTAGTTCGTGGCATTGGAGCCAACCGCTTTGGTCAGCGTGTTGCCGTTGGAATCGTACGTGTAGGTCGTGGTTGGCGTCGAAGTCAGCTCATTCGACGTGTTCACGTTGTACGGTGACACGCCGAGCGTACTGAGGCGATTGCCAACGGGGTCATAAGTGTAGCTTTCCGTCGTGGAGCCACCTTGTGTAACCTGGGTCAACTCATAGATCGGGTCGTACGTGTAATTGCTGGCGGTTCCCGAAGGTTGCGGCGTGCGGCTGGTTCGGTTCCCGGCGTTGTCCACACCGTAGCTCGCGCCGTCCAAAGTGGTCGAGCCGCTCTGGTGCAGCACACTAAGCAGGTGCGAAAGATTGTCGTAGCCGTAATTCGTGACCAGATTGTTCGGGCGCGTCATCTGCGTACGGCGTGAGAGTGCGTCGTAGCTGAATCCGAAATTCCCGCTCCCTGTGAACGCACTCGGCGGCGTCAGCGTTTGCAGCCGGTTCAGCGTGTCGTACACGTAGCTCGTCGCGCCGTTTTCGGGATCAGTGAACCCCGTGCGATTCGACGCCTTGTCGTATGCGTAGCTCGCGGTGAAATTCCTGGCCAGGAACGTGTAGCTTGTCGTTGTACCTGTCAGCCGCCCCATATTGTCAAACGTGAACTGATAGGTGCCGGTGGGATCGTTCACCTGCGTCAAGCGCGAGTCGTTGTCATACGTGTAATTCACTGTGGTGCTATCAGGATACGTCTTTCCCGTCAGCCGGTTCAACTGGTCGTTGTGATTCAAGAAGTTAGAAAGAAACAGTGGTGAACCGGGGAGGACTCGAACCTCCAACCCGCTGATTAAGAGTCAGCTGCTCTACCATTGAGCTACCGGTCCAGGGTGACAATTTGGAATTTTACATGGGACAAACAATTTTGTCGAACAGCAGGAATCAGGCACGGCTCCGCGAGACATGCCTTATTTTGCGCGCAACGTGGCGGCCAGGCCGCGAGCAACTTCTCGCGCGCGCTGCAAATCACCGGGTTCGAACGAGATTGCAGAGACGCGCGGATGTCCCCCGCCGCCAAATTTTTCCGCGAGTGAAGCCAGGTTCTGATTCGCGGCGGCCTGATTCCACGGGTTCGTGCCCAGCGAGACTTTCGCGCGCACGGCAGAAGCGCTAACGCTCACGGAATACACGCATTCCGGGTGCAGCAGGTATGGAATGAACTTGTTGTAGCCCTCAAAATCCAGGTCGCTAACGTCAAAAAAAATAACGCCGTCGCGGGCCTCGATGCGTTCACGCAGGATTTCAATCGATTTGCGATGCCGTTCGAGAAGCGGTCCCAGATGTTTGGCCACCAGCGGCAGCCTCACCATTTCGCCCAGTGGGCGGTACGCCAGTTCCGGAATAATCTTTGCCGGCAGGCCATTTTCCGGCGCCGCTTCGATCACCAACGCCAGTTGCGTCGCCGGCTCCGCAAGCTCGACGGCCGATTGCGGCGTAGGATATTGCGCGCCGTCGATGATGTCTCCCCAATGAATCAAGTCCGCGAGCGGTTTGGTATCGAACCCAAATCTTTCCTTCGCGATGGTGGCAATCAGCTTGGTGCAGGATTTGTAGTCTGGTTCGTAAAACATGTGCGGGCCAGGCTGCTTGCGGAATTGTTCAGCGTCGGCCGGCGTCAGAAACGCGCTTTGATGATGGTCAAACCACCACGTCACTTTCGGCGAATTAGAAAACTTGAAATCTACAATTACATTTTCGTCGCCGTCGAAAAGGCCTGCTTCCCAGGACTGCGCCGCGCGGTGCGTCATCCCCGTAAAACCGAACTCCGCGCTCTGGTCAAATCGCTCGCGATAAAACCTGTAAAAGAGAGCGGCCGAAGCGGTGCCATCAAAACAGCGATCGTGAAAACAGAGCCGGACCTTGGTCATAGGTGAGCGAGTTCGCCTCTTCCACTCCACACGATTCGCATGGAAGCGCGACGAAGCCAACCAAGATGTACGTGGGCGCCGGGATTGTCAAGAAGAAAGGATTGCTGCCATTTCATTTCGACTTCCTACATTTCCCGCGACGGACTCCATGACCAATTAGGCGCAGCCGATTCACTTCGCTTGACTTCCAGCACGGAATGGCTTTACTAACTCTATTACCCCAGCAATCAAAAGTAATTTGTGTGCCCAGGAGGCCGCATGCCCGAAGAAAAGAATTTCTTTGCGGGACTATTCGATTTCGCATTCCATCATTCGCTCCTTCGCAGTCTCGTCAAGCTGCTGTATGTCATCGGTATCATCGGCGGTGGCATCTTCGTGGTCGCCCGCGTGGTGCTCGGTTATCAGCAATCTCCCGCGGATGCGCTAATCAATCTCGTCGCGGGAATCGTGTCTTTGTTCGTGGGCATTCTGATTACCCGGTTGTTCCTCGAGCTGGCGTTGCTCATTATGCGAATCGCGGAAGGAATCGAGCGCGCCACGCGCACCGGCGTCTAGCAACTAACCGCGTTTGAAACGCAGGGCGCCAGCCGGCATGTTCAGATGCCGGCGACGCGCGCCCGCATCTGTGTCCCGCCCGCCCGCACCGTGAATTTCTGCCCGAAGTACGGCGCCGTGGCCAGCGCCTTCTGAAGGTCTAGACTGTCCGCATACCGGTCCTTTGGAATTCGCCGCGCCAGAATGCTGATTTCCAGCGGATCGCGGCGGAAAGGATAGGGTTCCAGCGTAGCTCCGTTATTTTCCTCCGGATGTAGATCCCAATCCACTTCATTGCCCTGGTAATTGGCCGGCACAGCGTCGATCGTGGCCGGCCCCAGCGGGCCCAGGCAAAAGTAAAGTGAGAGGCGGTCCAGGGCTTCGAGCCTCTGCGCGTTGGCTTGCACCCACTTTTCGTCGGCAAAATCTTTTGTCGCGGGGTCCCCCCGCAGGTCCACTTTTAGCCGCAATTGTTGCAGCCGCAACCTTTGCAGGAAATCATTTACAACGGCGGCTTCCTGCGTTTTTACATACTTCGCCGAAAATCCCGGCATGGTGGCACGCGTCCGATCGTATAGTCCCGCGCAGTGCATGCTGACGAGTAGGCCGGCGTAACGGTCCACTTTTACAACGCGTTCGATGCCCCGCTGATAGAGGTCGATGTGCTCCTGCGTTGGCACCGACATGAAGCTGTACGGCAAGAAGGTGACGGGATCGGCTGGAGTTCCCACTCGTTCCACCCATTGTCGTGCTCGGTGGCGGCAAGTTGGAATGATTCCAGGGGCTCGGGTCGCGCAAAATTCTCGTTGCCTGCTTCGCGCGCAAAATACCCCGACAGAACCGCGTGGTCCGTCTGGCGAATCACGATCAGATGATCGCCTTGCTCTTGAATGATCATGCCGCTGCCCTCATTCGCAGCGTCGGTTGGAGCCCGCGCCTAGCATTGGCGCATCGGCCTGGCAGGAGACTGGCCAAGCAGTTCTATTCTCGACAACGGTATTATGCCCTTACCCCCTCCTCGAATCCAGCACCAACACTTGCGCTTTCGCGCGGCCTGCTACCAGTTCTAGTGTTTCATCCCGGAAATTCGTATCGAAACCTCCCAGTTTTGTAGCGGCTGGCCCCAAATCCCATTGGAGCTCCGAGTCTCAAGCTTGTAGAATAGAGCCACCACTGCGGGAGTGGCGGAACTGGCAGACGCGCAAGACTTAGGATCTTGTGGCCGAAAGGCCGTGGGGGTTCAAATCCCTCCTTCCGCACCAAGACTTCGCTGATAGCGAAACATTCCCCTGTCGTATCGACTTCATCAGCTAAACGGTTTCCAGTTCTATACAATCTCGCTTTTGCATCGGATGGGAATATCCGTCAGCGCCCGTAAACCAACACGTGAAACGTCCCTTGAATCGGCGGGCGTGACGGGTGCGGCCGATCCGCAGTAGGAGCAGGAGCCGGACCAAAGTCCGCTGTGTCTAGGAACAGGTTGTGGGTCTTGGTGTCGAGCCCCATGGTTTTTGCGCCGAACTCGGTCTTGATAGTCTCAGCTTCGCTGAATTTGTCGGGAGAGTCTTCGTGGAATACATGGACCATGCCGTCGCGCGTTGAGACGAAAACCAGCCCAGTTTCGGGTTCATAGGCCGCGGCATCCGCGCCAGCTGAGATCGGGAATGACTGCAGGACTTTCCCGCTGTCGGAGTCGAGCACCACGAGCATCTGAGGATTGCGGCCGGCGCTGAAGAGCCGGTGGTGCTGAACGTCCATGGCGAGGGCTGTGGGCGTTCCCGCGGGAGCGAGCGGCCAGCGCGATTTAATCTTTAGCGACTGCGAATCAATGCCGACAAGTTCGTTTTTGTCTTCCAGATTGACGTAAACCGTTCCCTTACCATCAGCGACGGCAAACTCGGGCCCGCCGCCAAGATCGATGGTCCCCACCACGCTTCCGCTCTTGGCATCAATCACCGTGGAGCTGTGGGGATCGCCATTCATGACGAAGACACGCTTCGAGAAAGGATCATAAATGATGCTGTCGGCATCCTTGTCAGCTTTGGCTTCGCCGGTCACTTTGAAGGTCTGCAGATCGAAAATGATCGCCTTGCCTTCAGCCCCGTCGCTGATAAAGCCCTTGCCAAACTCGCTGGCCAAGGCCACCCCGTGAGTTTGCTTCAGACCGGCAATGTTGGTGATGAGGGCGCCGCTGTCGGAGTCGATGATCTTGATTTCCGTGCCGTGGGAAAGATAGACGCGGCGCGGCAGAATCGACGGTGATGTAGTCGAAGTACTCGCGCGTGCTTCCCTCGGCCGCTCCGAAACTGTATTTCTTAAGCAGGTGATAAACGTTCGTGGCTGCCATCGAGAGTGAGAACGTACCCAGTAAGATCACCAGCATGCCACCAGCAAGACGCCCTAAACGATAAGACTTCATGCGAACCCTCCCTTGCGATTGAAGAAATTCCAACAACTCTATGGATGTCCTAGCGGTTGTCTGGAGAGCTTGGCTCTCCATCACGGAAGAAGCTATCGCGTCAAGTCTAAACAGAAGATAAACTCGCTGCAGGTCAGGTCAAATCGGTGGAAGTCAGATCAATCGAATGCGATTTGTCCGTCGCTTCATCCTGAAGTGGACTGGCTATTGGCGGACAGGCTGTTTGTACCCCGTCTGCTACCCACAGATAAGCGCCGTAGGCGCGCCACAAGTTAGCCCAGCCCGCCTTCCGGACATGTAACTCGACGGGCACTTAGAGGTAGGAAGAGTCTCGTTCAATCTCCATCCAGAATCTCTAGTGTGTATCGCTTGTGCAGTTTCATTCCGGCTGCGCCCAATAGCGTGCGGATCGCTTGCGCTGTGCGTCCCTGCCGCCCGATCACTTTGCCCAAATCTTCCGGATGAGTTTTCAATTCTAGGACGGTGACTTGAGAACCTTCTACCTCACTGACTTGTACTCCCTCGGGATGGTCCACGAGTGCTCTAGCAATCTCCGCTACCAGGTCTTTTATAGCGGGTTCCTTGCTTGACAAATTGCTTGTAGAAGCCATCGATTCACCCACATTTTCTACATCGGGCGAATTGAACGCCGTCGCCAAAACATCGGCCTAGCTTCCCACGACACATTGAGCCGTCAATCGGCAAAAGACCTGTAATCGCTGCACAGGCAATTCCCTGTAGCTCTATAACGCGGCTCCTGCCAAAATGTCGGAACGGATGGAAGTCAGTGCCCCGATTGCGGGAGACCTGACTCCAATTCAGAGGGCCGGAAATGATTGACAGTTGGACGAAGAAATCCGCCAACGGCAAAACCGTGACCTTCAAGATTGAGGGAGATAGGAAGTCCGGTTTCGTATACTCGGCGGGGATGGACGGGCGCGACATCAAGGAAATCACCCGGTTCGCTGAAGGTGCTTACGCGCGAAGATGTGGAGATTATGTTCGCTAGTTACGTCGCCGGAAGGTAGCCCCACGCTGATCCGGCCCAGGTCGCAAACCGGACTAAGGGGTGTTCATTGATTTACGGAATCACGTCCTGCTCACCCCATTTAACCGTGCGACCCTGGAATTCTACGCCCACACAAAAGCAATCCCCCGCTTTTGGCACACAATAAATCACCCTTCCTACCTGCGGAAATTCTTCCGTCAAAAGGCTAATAAGCGACCCTTCACCAGACCGCCAGGACCGCTGGCTGATTACGCGCGCACCCTGGGAACTGACATTTTCAGTAAGTGTTCGCTCCCGAGCGCGTGGTTCATCTAGGCTTGCGAGATAGACGGGAACTGAAGTAGGAAAGCGTTTCTCAATCCTGCCATTCATCGCTGGCTCCCTCGCGGGGATGAGGGTGCCCCACAGCGCGTCCTTTGCGCTATCAAGAGTTTCCCACCACACACTGAGCCGTCAATCGGCAGAAGACCTGTAATCGTTGCGAAATTCCCTGTAGCTCGATAATCGGTTTGGGTCAGGCAGGTCCACTGCTTGAGAGCGGTGCATCAAGAACGCTGCGGAGCAGCATCGGAAGCCGTTGACGTATCGTCGTGGTCCATTAGCTGGCCGCCCAGGCGGCTCATGTTGCAGTGGGGACATCTCCAGAGGCGGAAGTCGGGTTGTTCCGGCTGCACTTCGAGCAAGTACATAGGATAGCGGTCCTGCCCGCAATACTGGTGGGGAGGAATCGGACATCGCTTGATAATGGATTCATTCTGCGTACTCAGGAAATAGCCATCCGACCTGCTGTAGCTCACGAAACAATCAGGTTCCTGGCAGGCGTAGCACACCCCATCTTCGCTTGAAGAAGACTCACGAATCGTCATCTCGCAATGATGCTCGTAGCAGAGCGGATGTCTTTGTCTAAAAGACCTATGGCGGGCACCAGTTTCCCCTCCTCCCTGAAATGAAAGCTACGACGGGCGTGGCGGGGTTCGTCTGTTCAAAAGTGAACACCAGGGATGAAGCGCCGGGTCATCGTTTAACTCAAATTGTAGACTCGCCTGGACAAGAGGTCCCTGCTGGATTCATAAACGATGTAGACGGCCACCGCTCACGGGGTCGCGCGCTTATACTCACTTCTTTTCAATTCGCAATTTCAGAGCTTCAAGCTCCTGCTTGGTCATGCCCTGCAGAGCCATCGCTGTGGCCAGGTGCAAGGCGGGAACGTGTTTCATTTTGTTGCCGAGTTCTACCTTGCGACGGAGTTTCTCTACTTCCGGGTCGGCGCCCACTTTCAAGAACACTCCATACGCATCGGAAATGGACAGGTTTTTTTCAATCAGGCCATGCTTGACCAGAATGCGATGATACGAAGGTACTGCCGAAGCGGATGGATGAGTCTGCGGAGCGCGCCTGTTTTCTCTTCGGTGTTTCATTGCACTATGCTGACGGGCGGCTGGTCAATCTGCAAGTCCATCCAGGGCCCTTCGGAGGTATTTCTTCCTTGGCGGAGCTGTCGCTGTCCTTTCGGATAGGAAGACCTTTGGCAGCTCCTAATTCCTCAACGACGACTTAGAACTTTCCCCATCCCCAATTGCATTATTCACCCGCTTGTCGGGCAATTGCCCTAGCGCTATCCCGAGGTGTACCGCGCCGTCGCCAAACAGGTACAACGGGCGTCGTAGACGGCGGAGCGTTTTTTGAAATGATTGATAGTTGGACGAAGCAATCGCCGAGCGGCAAAACCGTGACCTTCAAGATTGAGGGAGACCGGAAGTCCGGTTTTGTGTACTCCGCGAAGATGGACGGGCGGGACATCAAGGAAATCAAAGGTTTTCGAGACGAGCTTACACGCGAAGGAGTGGAGGTCATGTTCGCCAATTACGTCGCCGGAAAGTAGCCCACGCTCCATTAACTCAGGCCGTAAACCGGAGCAAGGGGCAAATCAATGCCCAGCTCTCCTACCCACGGACGCCGCCGATCCAACCGGACCGTTACGAAGAAGCGCGCCAGCCTTGTCATCACTCTCAGGGGAGTCCAGAAAATGTTTCCCTGTCTTATTGTCGATAGGTCCCAAGAGGGTCTTAGGTTGAAGGGTAACTTCAGGCTGAGACGCGGACAACTCGTGGAAATCGTTTTGGATGACCCCGTGGATTCGCTGCGATGCGAAGTTGTATGGACCGGCAAAACAGAGTTAGAGCAGGTGGGAGAAGTTGGGTTACAAATCGTGGGCAAATGACTTTTAGGATGATGGTCAAGGCGGCTGAACTCGTCAACGCAGTCCTTGCCGGGTCGTAGACCTGCAATCAATTCTGTTCTGCAATTTTGGGCGCACCACTGAGCAACAGTTCGAATCTTCTTTCATTGGGTGACGTGATTGGCCCAAAACGACCGCCGCAGTTCCCGCCGTCAAAAAACGAGAGGGCAGGGCCTTTCCGCAATTTCGTCATCGATTGTTTTGATTTCTAGCGCAAGGTGAACATCATGCGGATGTTTTGAGTATTTCTCGAACAGTGAGTTTCTTCAATCCAAAATCTCAAGTGTGAATCGCTTGTGCAATTTCATTCCGGCTGCGCCCAGGAGCGTGCGAATCGCTTTGGCTATGCGTCCCTCCCGCCCGATCACTTTGCCCAAATCTTCCGGATGAGTTTTCAATTCTAGGACGGTGACGTGGGAACCTTCTACCGCTCTGACTTGCACTCCCTCGGGATGGTCCACGAGTGCTTTCGCGATCTCCGCTAAGAGATCTTTTATAGCCAGTTCCTTGCGAGACAAATTGCTTGTCGGAGAAGCCATGATTCAAGCACATTTTCTGTACAGGCCCTTGAGAATTTTCAGGTCATCCAGTGCAGTCAAGATATTTTCGCACTCTGATGACCCTTCCCGTGAAATTGCCGTTAGACGCCAAAGGCAGACGCTTATCGCAAGATTGACCTTGACCAGCCGAGCGGTCTTATCACCAGTCTCGCAGAATGCGCCGTTGTAGAAATCACGCCAAAGGTTCAGTCCGGATTGCAGGTACATATTCTCGCCTCTCACGATAATCGTTGGGTGAAGGAGAGCTGGTGCTTTGATCCTACATCTGTTTAACGGAACAAAGCTAACAATTGAGCTTGCGTCGATGATGAAGAACCGGGAATCAGAGAAATACCTCAATTCACGGGGGGGGGTTACAGCGGATTCAGCTATGTAGTGTCACGATCGGAAGCCAGTTTTCCGGACCGTTGAGTGTGACGTTGTAATCTGCGTTGAGCAGTTGTTGATGGGGAGGATTCAAAGCAAGGATGTTGACTTTTGGGTATTTCACCCTAATCCAATCAATCATTTCTGTTCTGGTCTCTTCAGGTGCTGCATGCCCGACGATAAAGAGGTCGTAGTGCTGGATCGAAGTTAAGAGAACTCTTGCGGGATCGTTGCCAATCACCGAGATTACGCCGTAACCGAGCGACCTTAGCAGTTCAGCTCTTCGAAGGCCTAATTGCTCATCGTAAGCGATTTGAAAAATCCGCTTGGCCGCTCGCCACTTTTCCTTCGACACATTCAGTTGCGCGACAACTCGCCTCGTTCTTGCATCGGCAACAAAACATTCGTTGCTCGTACGTTTCGCCAGCTCCCGAAGCGCCAAGTTGGCAAATTCTAAGCCGGATACGCGGCTGATCTTCAACGTGGACCCGTTCGGTAAGACCTCGAATATTTCGTAGACGCTGTACATGAGGGTTGGTCTTTATTCTGCGTGTGTTGGTGGACACCCCTTTCTCCGCGAGCCACGCGCGATGTAAATTTCTGCTTGCTATCTAGTGCCACGGTACAGCAGGCCCCCCCGTGTGTCAAGTTGAGATCGTTCTTGCCGGACCTGCGGTGGTCATAACAAATCTGTGCTAGTTCAGCGGGACGGCATCCATTCCTCAGCCAATTAACCCCCTGCCTTTCCAACACCTCCCCGCTCCGTTCGAATGATATCCAACAAATAACTTGACAATCGTTAAATTTTAAGCTATTTTGAGTCGTGTTGAATCGCACTGAGCCTCGGCTGCAATCTTTCCCTTTTGCCGGAACTTGCGCCTTGGACACCTCTCTACGTCCTTGCTCGGTTTCTTACCTCTTAACCTCCCTACGTTCTTACTTCTTCTTCTCTAAGTCCTTTTCTGTCATATCGTTTACCGACCACCACCTCCTAACTTCTTTGGAATCATGTCGTTTCAAAAACGGTGCGGGGAGGGGGCATTCCCGACATTCTAATCCCCTTTCCCCTAAACCCTTACGCTTCAGTCCTTTTGCCGACCCCCACCCCCTAACCCCTGTTAGCTCAATCTTTTACAAAAACGATGGGGGGATGGGGCCAGTATTGGAACCTACAATCGAAGACCGGGTGCTCTCTTTGCCCTTCTCTCCAACGGCGTTTCGAGTTATGACATGGACAATCAAGGCACCCTGGAGTTTCACATGGAGCGAAATGTACGAGACCTGCTCAATCTCTACAACCCGAATGATCCGCTGGATCATGCTTGGACGATTCCCTCACCGTGGTACTTCGATCCCGGCATCCACGAACTCGAGCAGCGCAGCGTGTTTGCGATAACCTGGCAGATGGTGGGCCGCGCCGATCAGGTGAAGGACAAAGGCAGCTTCTTCACCGCGGACCTCGCCGGAGAGCCTATCGTCGTCGCGCGCGGCGATGACGGCCAATTGCGCGCCTTTTACAATGTCTGCCGGCATCATGCCGCCGCTGTGGTCACCGAAGCGGAGGGCTCCGCAAAGCAGTTTCGTTGCCCGTACCACGGCTGGACGTACGGCAACGATGGCGCGCTCAAAGGCATGGTGGAGTTCGAGGGCGTCTGCAATTTCGATCGCGCGAAAAACGGACTCGTGCCGGTCAAGGTGGACTCCTGGGAGAATTTTGTTTTCGTCAATCTGGACGGACGCGCCATCCCGCTCCTGGAATTCCTCGGAAAGGTTCCGGAGCTGGTCGCGCCGCTGAAGTTGAAGAAAAAACTGAAATACTTCGACCGCCGCGTCTATACGCTGCACTGTAACTGGAAAGTCTACGTGGACAATTATCTTGACGGCGGCTACCACGTTCCCCACGCGCACAAAGGATTGAGCAGCGTGATCGAGTACACGAAGTACACCATCGAGAATCTCGAGCGCGCCTGTTTGCAGTCCAGCCCGCTTTCTTCGGGCGCCAAGTCGGAATCGGGCGTCGCGGCCACGCGCCAGGGCCGCGCGTTCTATCTCTGGATTTATCCGAACTTCATGATCAACGCCTACGAAGGCGTGATGGATACCAATCTCGTTCTTCCCCTGGGCGTGGACAAATGCGCCGTGGTCTTCGACTACTACTTTGCGGACACCAGCAAGAAAGCCTCGGCGAAAAATAAAGCGAGCATTAAGGTCAGCGAAAAAGTGCAGGAGGAAGATGAGGCCATCTGCGACGCCGTGCAGCGCGGTCTTGCTTCCCGCGCCTACGTCGCGGGCCGCCTCTCCGTTCGCCGCGAAGCCGGCGAACATCTCTTCCATCGCTTGCTCCACGCCGATCTCACAAATGCGCTGACTCGGCCCGCGGCCGCGGATTGACTAGCGGCTGGAGGAGCGCTTTTTTGACAACCTGCGCACAACTACTTTGCCGGAAGCATCGCCAGCTGGGCGGCGGCGGTAGGCCTGGTATAGTTAATCCAAATTTCGGCAGCGATCGTTTGCAACGTGAATCCGACCCAGAACGCCGTGCCAAAAAATTCTCTTGGTTCCGGCGCATGACCGCGCAGCACCGCTGCAGCAAAGAACGTTCCCATGATTGGCCGGATGGTCGCGACGGCAAGTCCGATGGCGTATCCGCGGATCATCCACTCGCGGTGCTGCGCGAACTCGCGCCGAAGTGCGTGCCACAGCGCTTTCGCCAGCGCGATCAGGAAAAAAGTTCCAAACAGGGTGATCGCCGCTTTCTCATCGATGCCGCCGATCGTTTTTCCGAACGCCATGGTCAGCCCGGTGACTCCCACGACGGCGCTGGCGGTCAAAAAAATTCGTCCTGACCAGCGGTGAACCTGCGGATATTTTGCACGCAACCCGCGCACGAATTGCAACGGTCCAAGCACCATAAAAAGCATGGCCGGCAAAATGTGCGTGAGAGTCAGAGTCGCGTGATTCGCGAAATGAGCGTCCAACTGCACTGCCGGGTTCTTCGCCGAACTCATCGCTCCCGGCTTCAGCAGCACAATCGTCCGCCGCGTAGCGACCGCGAGCCCGATGAACGCCAGAAAAATCACCGCGGTCCACAGGAATCGTACGAGCGCGCGATTCGGATTCATAGCCTGCACTGCCTCCTCTTTTTCATACGCAGGCAGGTGTCAATTTATAACGCGCCTCAGTGGAAAGCATTCGCGTTAACTCCGGGCGTTCACTCGATTTGCGCAATTTGATTTGCAAACATGGGTGCGAAGCAACGCGACTTGAAGCAACAGCCATCCATATTGGAGCCCGTCTGATTGCCTCGATAAAGAGAATCACCTTTTGTCGGGGATTCACCCGACTAAGGATGAAAGAAAATACCTGATTTTATAGCGCCCACGGCTTGGCGCAAACTAGCGCGGAATCGGGCCCCAGTAAGAAGATTTAAAAATAGCGTACCCCCAGCAGGGAGTACCGTGCATGGCGAAGAAAATCCAGGACTGGCTGGAAACGGATGTTCGGCCCTACCGCGAAAAACCCATCAGCTGGGTTTCCCAATTTCATTTTTTCCGCGATCCTATTCGTCCGACATATTCAGATCTGAGCTACTTTTTTTCACCCGCCGACGGAATCATTCTCTATCAGCGGAAAGTTCATCCCGGCGAATGCATTGTGGAAATCAAGGGGCGTCCTTATTCGTTGCGGGACGCAATGCGCGATCCGGGCTACAGCGCGGAGAGTCTGGTCATCGGCATCTTCATGACTTTTTTCGACGTGCACACCAACCGAATTCCCTACCCGGGGACGGTTTCTTACGCCGACATGGATCCCATCGACACGTTCAACCATCCGATGCTCGACGTGGAAAAAAGCATCTTGCAAGAGCTTCGAATTTCTTCCGATTCGCTGGACTACCTGCATCACAACCAGCGGGTTCTGAATCGCATCTACTCCGTGCATCTGGGGCAACCGTATTATTTGCTGCAGATCGCGGACTACGACGTCGATTGCATCGTTCCCTTCAAGCTAAAGCAGAACCAGCCGGTCGTGCAGGGCCAGCGATTCTCGCAAGTCCGCTACGGATCGCAAGTCGATTTGATCGTTCCGTTGTCTTCGCGGTTCGAATTCGAGCCCGTGCAGAATGACGGCGACCACGTGGAAGCGGGAATCGACCCCGTGATTCGAGTGACCGAAAAATCCATCTGCTGACGCGGCGCCACCTGCGCGCGCCAGATGTACTGTGATTTCTCCCCAGCCGGGCCACCCCAGCTCATTGCAGTAAAATCTTGCTCGCATAAAGGAGAATGAGTCCGTGAACACGCTCTCGAACGCAGCCTTGACGACCTCAATCCCAATCCCCACAAGGGAAGGCAGACTCAGCCGGCCCGAAGCGGTTCCGCCGTGGAAGAATCCAACGCAGCTCGAGCGGCCTTCGTATCTTCTCAGCTTTCCCTTTTCACTTTCGACCGAGGTTGCCAACAATCCCTGGATGGAAGACCTTCCCGGAGACCGGCGATGCCCGAATTTCAAACGGGCCTGCGTCCAGTTTCTGGAGCTGTATCGTTACCTTGCCGGTGAAGCGCTGGTGTACATTCTGCCGACTCCGCAAACGGCGGCTCTGCAGGACCAGGTCTACACCGCAAACCTGGGAATCGTTCTCGCGCACGTGGCCGGAAGGAACACCGTCATCATTTCCAATTTTACTTCCGAGCCGCGGCGCGGCGAAACGCAAGTAGGAGTCGAATTCTTCCAGCAAATGGGCTACAACATATGGGTCTCGCCGACGAAGTTCGAAGGCGAGGCGGAGCTTAAGCATCTGTATGACAACGTTTACGCCGGCGGCTATGGTATCCGCTCCGAACGCGAAAGCTACGAGTGGATGGAAAAAAACTTTGACATGCAGGTCGTCAAGCTGCGGCTAACCGACCCGTACCTCTACCACCTGGACTGCCTGGTTTTCCCGATCACCAAGGAGAGCACGATTGTTTGCACCGAACTGCTCGAGCCCAACGAGATCGCAGAGCTCGAGAAGTTCACCAACATCATCGATGTCTCGGTTGACGAAGCGTATTCAGGAATCTGCAATTCCGTGCGCATGCCCAAAGTCGTGCTGAACTCCTCGCACCTCTACGACCTGAAGCCGGGAACCGAGGATTACCAGCGCGAAATCCAGAAAAATCGGAAACTCGAGGACATCGCCTCGAAGTTTGCGCTGGAGGTCAGCTACATCAATCTCAGCGAATATCACAAGAGCGGTGCGCTGCTTTCATGCATGGTCATGCACCTCAACCGGCAGGCTTATCAGATTGCCCTGACGGATTGAGATGCGGGACCAAAGCCAGCCCGCCGGGAATCGAAGCGATACTGGTGTATCCCGATGAGCATGAGCAAGCTTTCCCGTGTGGTGTGGAAGGTCTCGCTGCCGGTCATCTTGGCCGGGGCCAGCGAGAACCTTCTGCACCTGATTGATACGATTTTTCTGGCACGCGTCGGAGTGGCGGAAGTCGGCGCGCTGGCGATTGCAGACTCGGTGGTACTGCTGTTCCTGGTGCTGCCGGTGGGATTGGCGGAGGCCATCCAGATCCTCGCGTCACGCCGCGCCGGCCAGCGACGGCCGGATGCGGTGGGAGCCGCGTTCAACCAGGGATTCTTTGCAGTCGCGTTGATTTGCGTTGGGGCCACGGCGGCGCTCAAAATCCTCTGGCCCCTTGTGGGGAAATGGTTTGTCGAAACCGGGGCGATGGGGAGCCTCGTCGACAGCTATTTACAGATCGCCGCTTACGGCATCTTTTTTGTCGGAACGAGTTTTGCTTATAGCGCACTACTCATAAGCTCGGGCAAAACGCGGGCGCTAGTCCCGGCCGCGACTATCCTTGCAGGCACCAACATTTCCTTCAACTACGTTCTTATCTACGGAAAGCTCGGATTTCCGGCGATGGGCATGCGGGGAGCGGCGCTTGGGTCGCTCGCGGCGGAGGCCGCGGCGTTTTTCTTCTTGACGGTTTATGTGTTGCGCGCTTTCGAGAGTAAGCATTACAGACTGTTTCGCGTTCACGGCCTCGAGCGGAGAACGTTGCGGTTGCTTGGCCGTCTCTCCATGCCCATCGTGGTACAGAATTCGCTGGAGACGCTGCGATGGCTGGCGTTTTTCCTGATTTTCGAGCGAGTGAGCGAAGCTGCGCTGGCGATCGCCAACATCGTTTACACGTGTTACGTGGTCTTTTGGATTCCCACGGAAGGATTCGCGGAGACTTCCTGTTCGATGGTCAGCCGGTTCGTGGGAAGAAATCAGCCGGAACGAATCGGGGCGCTTCTTCGTGACGCGATCGGCGGGGCGCTGGTGGCGACCTTTCCGTTTCTCGTGCTGGCCTTGCTGATGCCCCGTTGGTTCTTTACATTGTTCGCGCCGGAATGGGTTCTTCTCTCGGATGGAAGCGCAAGTCTTCGCGTCGTGGCGCTGGCGATGCTGATTGTGATTCCCGGGGAAATGTGGTTCGTCGCCGTCACCGGGACGGGGGACACGGCTGCGGCGCTGGGCATCGAGCTCGTCCTCACGGGAACGATGCTGGGCATCGCTTACCTGACCGCTATCCCGCTAGCCTGGCCCGTCGAGCTGGTATGGCTTTCTTTGCCGATCGCCTGGCTGGTCTGCCTGGTGATTTCGTATACGTGGATGAAATCCAGGATGTGGCAGAGATTGCAAATTTGAAATTGTCGCGATTCGCGGCGCTTGCTTGTCGTTGACATACGTTCAAACCAAGGCCAATGGAAAGGGCTCGTTCCCCTTGACATTCTACTAGAAGCGCATTACTCTCCCACCTAGAATGACTACTAAAGAAGAAAAAGAGCGCATTGAACTGTTGCAAGGGACGCTGGACCTGCTGATTCTTCGCACGCTGCTGCTGGGGCCCGAGCACGGCCACGCCATCGCCAAAGCCATCGAATTCAATTCCGACGATGTCTTGCAAGTCGAACAGGGGTCGCTTTATCCAGCGCTGTACCGGTTGATCAAGCGCGGATGGATTTCATTCGAAGAAGGCACTTCAGAAAACAATCGCCGGGCCAAGTTCTATCGTCTTACTGCGAAAGGCCGGCGGCAACTGACGCTTGAGACCGGCAAATGGGAGAAACTAGCCGGAGCGATCGCGCGGATTCTCCGCCCGGCAAAGCAGGGAGGCAAATCATGAGCCGCCGCAAACGCGTGTTGGAAGACCTCGATCAGGATATCCGCGACCACATTGAAAGAGAGACCCAGGACAACATCGAGCGCGGCATGCCGCCGGAGGAAGCGCGTTACGCGGCCGTGAGGAAGTTTGGGAACGTAACGCTCGTCAAAGAAGAGACTCGGGAGGTGTGGATCAGCGTTTGGCTAGAGCAGCTTTGGCAGGACATTCGCTATGGGCTTCGCATGCTTACGAAATCTCCAGGCTTTGCGGCGGTGGCCATTCTTACGCTGGCATTGGGCATCGGCGCAAACACGGCTATTTTCAGCCTGATCGACGCGGTAATGCTGCGGTCACTCCCCGTCGAGGATCCTTCGCAGTTGGTCCTGCTCAAATGGGGTGCGCGCAACGCGCCGAACATTCACGAGTACATGTCTTCAGGCGACTGTCCAACCGATTTAAGCTTCGCGGCTCGCAATCCGTCAGGGTGCTCGTTCTCCGAACCGATATTCCGGGAAATCGCGCAGACGAATTTATTTTCAGGGACGGCCGCGTTCGCTAACTCTGGCAGGCTGAACTTGTCAGGGAACGGCCCTGCAACGGTTCTCAACGGCCAGCTCGTTTCGGGAGACTTCTTCCGTACGATGGGCGTGAAAGCGGCAGTGGGCCGCGTATTTGAGTCCAGCGACGATTCGCCGTCCGCGGCGCCGGTGGCCGTTTTGAATTACGGCTACTGGCAGAGCGCCTTCGGCGGCTCGCACGACATCGTCGGCCGCACGATTGAACTGAATAATGTTCCGTTCACGATTATTGGAGTCGCTGAGCAGCGATTCACGGGAGTCACGCCGGGCAGCGATTACGACGTTTGGCTGCCGCTCTGCGACGCACAAAGCATTACCGATCCCATGCGCTGGGAAAACCGCCAGAGCGATGTTAGTTACTGGTGGCTTACGATTCTCGCTCGCCTGCAACCCGAAACACAGGTCGCTCAAGCGCAGGCAGCGGTGAGCGGTCTGTTCCGCAACGAAATGCTGCACGGGGCCGTTCCGCTATTCCACAGTGGCGGAATGGCGGGACCGCCTGGGCCACGACGAGGAGCACCGACAGGTGGCGGCGGGGGAGTTCTGCGCCAAATGGTCATCGATGGAACACCAGCAACGGCAGGCGGTAACGCCGCGGCGTCACCACCGGTTACGGGACAGGGCCGGGCTGAAGCTCGTCGCGATGCGCCTTTTGGTCCCATGCCGCAATCCGCCGGGAATAAACCGGCCATCTTGCGAGCGCCGCAAGCAGGAGCGCCGCCGGGCCCGCGCTCATCGGAAATGGCCGGCGAACCAAAGACGTTATCCACGGCCGCCGACAATCCGGAAGTAAAGCTTGTGCCGGCGCAAAGCGGTTTGGTTGGACAGCGCAGCCAATACTCCGACCCCTTGTATGTTCTAATGCTCGCCGTCGGAATTATTTTGCTGATTGCTTGCGCGAACGTCGCCGGACTGATGCTGGCGCGAGTCGCTGCCCGGCAAAAGGAAATGGCCGTGCGACTGGCTCTGGGGGCGGGGCGTGCGCGCGTGGTGCGGCAGCTTTTGACAGAAAGCGTAATGCTCTCGGTGCTCGGCGGCACGTCAGGGGTTCTGTTCGCGTATTGGGGAGCACACGCGATCCTTTCGTTTGTATCGAGCAATCAGACCCGTCCATTAGGGTTTGCGACGGGTGTCGACGTGCGCGTCCTCGGGTTCACCGTTGCGGTTTCGCTGCTCACGGGAATTTTTTTCGGCATCGCACCGGCTTTTCGCAGTGTGCGTGTGAACTTGACGCCGGCGCTCAAGGAGGGTGAGGGAAGCTCGACGAGTTCGGGACATGCGGGCGGAAAATGGTTCAGCATCGGCAATGCGCTGGTGGTGGCACAAGTTGCGTTGGCAATTGTTGTGCTGGTGGGCGCCGGACTTCTCGTGCGCACGCTGGCCAACCTTCGGAGCATCGACGTTGGTTTCGATTCGCACAACATTTTGATTTTCGGAATTGACCCGACGCTAATCGGTTACAAGGGACCCCAGGTGGACAGCTTCTATCGCGACTTGCAGGGCAGGCTATCGGAAACGCCGGGAGTAAAGTCCGCGAGCTATTCGATGATGCCGCTGTTGAGTAATGGATTGATGGTGACCAGCTTCCACTGGCCGGGCACTCCGCAGGATCAAGAATCCGAAGCGGACGCACTCGGCGTCGGGCCGAATTTCTTTGAAACGCTGCACATTCCATTTCTAGCTGGCCGGGGATTCCATGCTTCGGATTTTAAGGTGGCCGCTGCGAACATGGGAGCAACTCCAACCTTGGCGCCGACTCCAGCGATCGTGAATCAGGCGTTCGTCGAGAAATACCTCGGCAAGGAAAATCCGCTCGGGAAACAATTCGGCCAATCGGAGGCGGATGCGAACCGACTGAGGAGTCCGGGTTACGAAATCATCGGCGTAGTGCGCGATGCTAAATACAACAGCCTAAGGCGAGAGATTCACGCCATGATGTACCACCCGCAAAGCGCCGGAGGAGCTTCATTTGAATTGCGCACGGCGGCCGATCCCCAGGCCCTTCTTCCCGCCGTACGCGAAGTCGTGGCGCAAGTAAACACGAATCTGCCGCTTTTCAACGTGACCACAGAATCGCAGCAAATCGACCGGTTGCTGTTTCAGGAGCGGCTGGTCGCGCGGCTGGCCGGCTTCTTTGGCTTGTTGGCGCTGGTGCTGGCGTGCGTGGGATTGTACGGACTGCTTTCGTATGAAGTCTCGCGGCGCACGCGCGAAATCGGAATTCGCATGGCCCTTGGCGCGGAGCCGCGAAGCGTGCTGAAGCTGGTATTACGGACGGGAATTGTACTTGCGGTCGTCGGAGCCATCCTGGGCATCGCCGTAGCGCTGGGCGTAATGCGCTACCTGGCCGCGATGCTCTACGATATCCATGCCAACGATCCGCTAACAATAATCGCCGTGGCAGTGCTGCTGACGCTGGTGACGCTCGCCGCATGTTACATTCCCGCGCGCAGGGCAACGCGTGTTGACCCGCTCGTCGCTCTGAGATACGAATAGCGCGAATTGACGGTGCTCGAAGCGTCGCCTATACTGAGAATTCGAGTTGCAGGGTGGATTCTCGCCTGATTGGCCTCTATAGACAATGAACGCCTGGCTTGGACGTACCCGCAGACCAGGCGTATGCCGCCGAGACCCGCAACCGTTTCATCACGAAACTGAAAGTTGTCCCGGGAAAGGACTGCTGTATGGCTGAAGCAACGTGCCGCCGCGAGCTGGAATTGGAGATTCCCGCCGAAGAAGTAACAAAAAAGATTGAGAGCGTGGCAAAGGAATTCGCACGGCTGGCGAACGTGCCGGGATTCCGGCGCGGCAAAGCTCCAGTTTCGCTGATCCGGCGGAAATTCGCGGAGGACATCAAGGGAGAAGTGCTGCAATCGCTGGTGCCGGAGCGCGTGGAAAAAGCGGTGGCCGAACAGAAATTGATGCCCGTTTCGCAGCCGCAAGTGGACAAGCTCGATTTCAACGAGGGGCAGCCGCTGAAGTTTCGCGCGGTGTTTGAAGTGCTGCCGGAGTTCGTGCTAGGCGATTACAAGAGCCTGGCGTTCGAAATGCCCACGATGGACATCACGGACGCGGACGTGACGAAGACGCTTGAGGAGATGCGCGAGCGGGCGGCGGCGTTTGCGCCGGTGGAAGGGCGGGCAATTCAAGATGGCGACTTTGCCCAGGTGAAATTGCTGGGCACACCGGAAGGCGGAGGCGATCCGCTACAGGCGGAAAGCGTGCTCTGCCACATCGGCGCGGAAGAAACGATGGAGCCGTTCAACACGAATTTAAGAGGCGCGAACGCGGGTGACCATAAGAATTTCGACGCGGAGTATCCGGCAGACTATCCGGACCCGAAACTGGCGGGCAAGAAGTATAACTACGCCGTGAAAGTCCTTGGCATCAAGACCAAGAAACTGCCGGAAATAAATGACGAATTCGCGAAAGATGTGAGCGACGCGACTTCCCTGGACGAACTAAAGAAGAAGGTTCGCGAAGGCCTGGAGCATCAGCGCGACCACAAGCACAAGGAATTGCTGCACGAGAAAGTCCTGGCGGAAATTGTAAAGCAGCACGACTTCCCTGTACCCGAAGCGCTGGTCGAACATCAAATGGACGTGCGCCTGGAGCGTGTGGTGCGGTCGCTGGCGGCGCAAGGTGTTGATCCGCGGGCCGTGAACGTGGACTGGGTAACTCTGAGGAAGCGGCAGCAAGAGCGCGCCAAGGATGATGTGAAGGCAGAACTGATTATCGACCGCGTCGCGACGGCGGAAAACATTGACGTCACCGACGAAGAGCTCACACATGAACTCGAACACATGGCGGGACACAGTAACGAATCAGCGGAAGCGCTTCGCGCTCGTTTGACAAAGCAAGGAACGCTCGATAGGATGAAAGCCAAGCTGCGCAGCGACAAGACACTCGATTGGCTGGCGCAGAACGCCAAAATCAAGACCGTTGCGGCAGCGAATGCGGCGACGGATGCAAAGTGAAACACCCCGGCCCAGTGCCAGCGACATTTACCCAATGAAAAATTTCGAAGAACCAGAGTATCGCGGTACAACGCTCGTACCGATGGTGGTGGAACAGACCAGCCGCGGCGAACGCGCCTACGACATTTATTCCCGGCTCCTGAAGGAGCACATCATTTTTATTGGCACGCCGATAGACGATCACGTCGCCAACCTGGCGACGGCGCAAATGCTCTTCCTGCAGGCGGAAGATCCCGAAAAAGACATTCAGCTGTACATCAATTCGCCGGGCGGTTCGATCACCGCGGGATTCGCGATTTACGACACGATGCAATTCGTGAAGCCGGACGTGGTGACGACTTGCGTGGGACAAGCTGCTTCGATTGCCGCGGTGTTGCTGGCGGGCGGAGCGCCGAAAAAGCGGTTTGCGCTGCCGAATGCGCGCATCCTGATTCACCAGCCGTGGATGAGCGGCCTCGGCGGCCAGGCGACGGATATCGATTTACACGCAAAAGAGATTCTGCGCATGCGCACGACGATCAATACCCTGCTTGCCAAGCACAGCGGGCAGCCGGTGGACCGCATTGAGAAAGATGTCGACCGCGACTACATCATGAATCCCGAGCAAGCCAAAGAATACGGGATGATCGACGAGATTATTTTCAAGCACCGCTAGTTTCGCGCGGCGGAGTGCTTTGCGGCTTGAAGCGGGGAATTCACAGGGGTTCCAAAAGGTTAGCAACCCATCGACTTTCTCTTTTGTTCCGGGGAATAATCGGCCTAGAATAGTGGCTAGAGACTCCGTCAAAGCTCAGCGGAGACGAGGCCTTCATACCAGTGAAGAAATTTAACCCAGACGAACCGCTGCGCTGCTCCTTTTGCCACAAGACACAGGAGCAGGTCGAAAAGCTGATCAGTTCGCCTTCGGACTATCCACGCGCGTACATCTGCAACGAGTGTGTGGGCGTTTGCCAAACGATTCTGGAAGATGAGAAACGTGAACAGGCCGCCGCGCCGACGAAGCGGCTTCCACGCCCGCCGGAGATCAAGCAATTCCTGGATGGCTACGTTATCGGGCAGGACCGCACGAAGAAGAAACTGGCGGTCGCGGTTTACAACCACTACAAACGGATTTTCCTGAACAAGCAGCCGGGCGATATTGAATTGAGCAAGTCGAACATTTTGTTGATCGGGCCGACCGGTACGGGCAAGACTCTGCTGGCGCAGACGCTCTCGCGCATGCTCGACGTTCCTTTCGCAATAGTCGATGCCACCACGCTTACCGAAGCAGGCTATGTAGGCGAAGACGTCGAAAACATTATTTTGAAGCTCCTGCAAGCGGCCGACGGCGACGTGCAGAAGGCCCAGCAAGGCATCATTTATATCGATGAGATCGACAAGATCGCCAAGAAGGATGAGAACCCTTCGATCACGCGCGATGTTTCCGGTGAAGGCGTGCAGCAGGCGCTGCTGAAAATTCTGGAAGGCACGGTGGCCAATGTGCCTCCGCAGGGCGGGCGCAAACATCCGCATCAGGAATTCACGCCGGTGGACACGACAAACATTCTTTTTATTTGCGGCGGAGCCTTCGTGGGCCTCGAGAAAATCATCGAGAAGCGCGCCGGACGGCGTTCGCTGGGTTTCCACACTGATGCCGCGCCGACCACGCCGCAGCGCCGCAACACGGAACTGCTGGAGCAAGTGCAACCGGGTGATTTGATTCGCTACGGCCTGATCCCCGAGTTTGTGGGCCGCCTGCCGGTCGCCGGCGTCATGAACGATCTGGACAAGGGCGCGTTAATGAAGATTTTGACGGAGCCGAAGAACGCGCTGCTGAAGCAGTACCAGCGCCTGTTCGAATTCGAGAACGTGCGCCTGCGGTTTACGGACGACGCGCTCGAGACCGTGGCGGAGTTAGCACTTCAGCGCAAAGTCGGCGCGCGCGGCTTGCGTATGATTCTCGAAGACCTCATGCTGGAACTGATGTACCACCTGCCTATGCAGCGCAAGGTGCGCGATTTTGTGGTTACGGCGGACATGGTCCGCACGCGCGAGATCAATTGGAGTTTGCTCGAGAAGGCCGGATAAGCCGCTCGCTCGAATTTTACGATACGGCCTTCCCGGCGCCGCATGCGCAGAACCCAGGGGACTGAATGTTTACTCGCGAAAAACAGGAAATGAAGCGCGTGCCCATGATGCCGGTGCGCGACATGGTCATCTTTCCGCAGCAGATGACCCCGTTTATCGTCGGCCGCGAAGCGAGCGTGCGGGCGCTGGAAGAAGCGCTGGCCGGCGACAAGAAGATTTTTCTATCCACACAGCACGATGCTTCGGTCGATGATCCCAAGCCGGAAGAAATCTACGCGGTGGGGACGCTCGCCAACATCGTGCAGAGCGTCAAGCTTCCCGATGGCAATATCAAAGTCTTGGTGGAAGGCGTGGAGCGCGCCCGCGCGCTTTCGATCGCCACCGAAGAAGGTTTCTTCCGGGCCACCGTTCGGCTGCTTGGCGCGCGCGTCGAGCCTTCGCCACAAGTTGATCAAACGGTCCAAAAAATTACCGGGCTTTACGAACAGTTCATCAAGCTTTCGCAGAGCCTGAATTACGACACGATGATCGCCGCAGCGCGCGTGGATGACCCGGCGCGCCTCTCGGACACGATCGCCGCGAATCTGCAATTGCCGGTGGACGAAAAGCAGGATTTGCTGGAGACGGTCGATCCGGTTGAGCGGCTGAATCGCATCGGCGACATCCTGGAAATCGAGCTTGAAAAGCTGAACGTCGACCGCAACATCAACACGCGCGTGAAGCGCCAGATGGAGCGCGCGCAAAAAGAGTACTACCTGAACGAAAAGCTGAAGGCCATTCAGAAAGAACTGGGACGCGGTGAAAAAAGCGAAATCGACGAGCTGAAAAAGAAAATCGATACCGCGGGAATGTCCAAGGAAGTCCATGAGAAAGCCATCCAGGAGCTGAAGCGCCTGGAACTGATGCCTCCGATGTCCGCGGAGTCCACGGTCAGCCGAAATTACCTGGATTGGCTGCTCGCAGTGCCTTGGAAGAAAAAATCGAAAGAAATTCGCGATATCAAAGCCGCGGAAAAGATTCTGAACGAAGAGCACTACGGCCTCGAGAAAGTCAAAGAGCGCATCCTGGAATTCCTGGCTGTCCGGCAGTTGGTGAAGAATCCAAAAGGCTCAATTCTCTGCTTCGTTGGCCCTCCGGGCGTTGGCAAGACTTCGCTGGCCATGTCCATTGGGCATGCGACTGGGCGCAAGTTTGTGCGCGTATCGCTTGGCGGCGTGCGGGATGAAGCCGAAATTCGCGGGCATCGCCGAACCTATATCGGCGCCCTGCCCGGCCAGATCATCCAGATGATGAAAAAGGCCGGGACGGTGAACCCGATTTTCGTGCTGGACGAAGTGGACAAAATGTCCACGGACTTCCGCGGCGATCCATCGGCGGCGTTGATGGAAGTGCTCGACCCGGAACTGAACAGCTCGTTTACGGACCACTACCTGGACGTGGAGTACGACCTTTCGAAAGTGATGTTCGTTTGCACCGCGAATGTGCTGCATACGATCCCGCAGCCGCTGCAAGACCGCATGGAGATCCTGCGGCTTCCCGGCTATACGGAGCAGGAAAAGTTGGAGATTGCCAAGCGTTTCTTGGTGAAGCGCGCGCGCGAAGCGACCGGGCTGACCGAGAAGAACCTCAAGTTCACGGATGAAGGGCTTCTCCACATCATCCGGCACTACACGCACGAGGCCGGAGTTCGCAGCCTAGAGCGCGAAATTCAGAACATCGCGCGAAAAATGGCGCGGAAAGTGGTTACCGACGGCGCGAGTTCGACCGTGGAAATCACGTCCACGAACGTGAACGACTTTCTGGGTGTGCTGAAGTACCGCGAATTTTGGCTCGAGAAGCAAAATGAAATCGGCTTGACCACCGGCCTTGCCTGGACTGAGGTGGGAGGCTCGGTGTTGGCTACGGAAGCCACGCTGATGGAAGGCAAAGGCCGCCTAACGCTCACCGGAAAACTTGGCGACGTAATGCAAGAGTCCGCGCAGGCAGCTATGAGTTACGTGCGTTCGCGCTCGAATCTGCTCGGACTGCCCAGGGATTTCTATCGCACGATTGACATTCACGTCCACGTGCCCGAAGGAGCCATCCCGAAGGACGGCCCTTCCGCGGGTATCACCATCTGCACGTCCATCGTGAGCGCGCTGACGAGAAATCCCGTGCGCCGTGACGTTACTATGACCGGCGAAATCACGCTGCGCGGCAAAGTGCTGCCCATCGGCGGCGTCAAAGAGAAGCTCCTGGCCGCCCACCGAATGGGCTTGCGTACGGTAGTGCTTCCGAAGGACAATGAGAAGGACCTAGCGGAAATCCCGCAGGAGATCCTCGCCACTCTTACGATGCATTTTGTAGAAACGATGGATGAAGTGCTGCAGATTGCGCTGGAGCGGCCAACGGTGCCGCTCGAGCATGCCGCAGTCGCGCCCGTAGCAGAACCGTTCGTAGCCGGCGCCGAGAAAGACAAGAGTTTGACCAACTAAGCAGCGTTGTTTTGGGCCCGGCCCTTCCCGCGAGTTGACACCGGCATGGCCGATGTTACGCTTGAGGAACTCTCTGGTTCGCCGCGTCCCCGGCGCTGCCTCCGGTTGCAGAAAGTCTGGTTTGCCTATCTCGGCAGGTTTTCGCGTCTTCGGTTATTGTGACCGCGGAGCGGTCGACGGCCAGTGCGGGGCGCCACCTCAAAAACAATCCGGATTCCCAGGGTCAATTTTCACAATCAAAGCTAAGGATATATGCCAAAAGAAACGAACGTTGAAGGAAGCAATCCGATGAGCATCAGTCTTGCCGAGCTGAAAGAAAAGAACATCACCGACCTCGCCAAGATCGCCAAGGACTTGAACATTCCCGGCGCCAGCGGCATGCGCAAGCAGGAGCTGATCTTCCAAATCCTCCGCGCGCAAACCGAAAAGAACGGATTGATTTTCTCCGAAGGCGTCCTCGAATGCCTGCCCGATGGGTTCGGATTCCTGCGCGCCCCGGAGTACAACTATCTTCCCGGGCCGGACGATATCTACGTTTCGCCGTCGCAGATCCGCAAGTTCGACCTGCGTACCGGCGACACCGTCTCCGGCCAGGTGCGCCCGCCAAAAGACGGCGAGCGCTATTTCGCGCTGATCAAAGTCGAGGCCGTCAATTTTGAGGACCCGGAAGTCGCGCGCAACAAGATTTTCTTCGATAACCTGACGCCGCTCTATCCCCAGGGCCGTTTGAAAATGGAAACGACCAAGGAGAATATGACCGGCCGCGTTCTTGATCTTCTCTGCCCAGTCGGCAAAGGCCAGCGCGGGCTGGTCAATGCCCCGCCACGCACCGGCAAGACCATGATGCTGCAAGCCATGGCCAACGCCGTAGCCACCAATCATCCGGAAGTCGCGCTGATCGTGCTGCTGATCGACGAACGCCCGGAAGAAGTCACGGACATGCAGCGTACGGTGAAAGGCGAGGTCATCAGTTCCACCTTTGACGAAGCGCCCCAGCGCCACATCCAGGTTGCCGAGATGGTTTTGGAAAAGGCCAAGCGTCTCGTGGAGCACAAGCGCGATGTCGTCGTGCTGCTGGACTCCATCACGCGCCTGGCGCGCGCCTACAACGCGGTAACGCCGCCCTCGGGCAAAGTGCTCTCCGGCGGTATTGATGCCAACGCGCTGCAGCGCCCGCGGCGCTTTTTCGCCGCTGCTCGTAACGTCGAAGAAGGCGGGTCTCTCACCATCATCGCCACGGCCCTGATCGATACC
>Ga0209470_1000251_pt1 | contig 42701 bp, 40 predicted proteins | sample GraSoiAngelo_125_FD_185882 | JGI IMG/M metagenome (GOLD analysis project Ga0209470, IMG submission 185882) | Grasslands soil microbial communities from the Angelo Coastal Reserve, California, USA - 14_0927_05_40cm (SPAdes) (version 2) | ecosystem: Environmental > Terrestrial > Soil > Grasslands ... | reverse complement strand
GTGGTCAAGGCTTTGGCGACTAATTCGGCAGTCATGTGCGCCTTCTTCCGGTCGGCCGCTTCCTTCAAATCGAGTCCGGTGCAAAACGCCGCACCCGCGCCGCGCAAAATAAGAACGCGCTCGTCCGCTTGATCGGAAGCAACTTTAATCGAGGCGACTAATTCATTCAGCAGCTCAATCGTCAACGAGTTGCGCCGTTCCGGGCGATTCAACGTCACTACTGTGATCTGCGGACTCTGCTTCTCGATCAGAACGACTGGCATAAATCAGAGGTCACCGATCAGCATTAAACTTGGATGACACCGGTGTGGAAGCGCGCTGTCGGCGTCGGACGAGAGACATATTGGAGTAACTGAACCAACGCCTCCCGCGTTTCGTGTGGTTGAACGATCGCGTCGACCCAACCGCGCGCCGCGCCGTAACGAATGTCGGTTTGCTCTTCGTAATTCTGTTTCACTTTTTTGCGGAGTTCGTCGAGCTCTTCGTGCGACGCCTTTTTGTCGCCACGATCGCGGGCCCGCGCGAGAATGGAAAAAACTGTGTCCGAGGCCTGGGCCGCGCCCATCACGGCGTAGCGCGCAGTCGGCCACGCCACAATGAATCGCGGGTCGTAAGCCTTGCCGCAAAGCGCGTAGTTGCCCGCGCCGAACGAACCGCCCACCACCACCGTGATTTTCGGCACGACTGAGTTACTGACCGCATTTACGAGTTTCGCGCCGCTGCGAATGATCCCGCTTTGCTCCGCGTCGCGACCGACCATGAACCCGGTCACGTCCTGGAAAAAAATGATCGGCAGTCCGTCTTGATTGCAATCCATCACGAAACGCGCGGCTTTGTCCGCGCTGTCGGAATAAATGACGCCGCCCATCTGGATTCCTTCCTTTTTCGTGCGCACTTGCAGCCGTTGACTCGCGACGATTCCGATGGGCCGACCGGTGATGCGCGCGTAAGCCGTCACCAATGTCTTGCCGTAATCGGCTTTGTATTCGTCGACCGAATTTGAATCGACGATCGTCGCAAGCAGATCGCGCGCGTCGTAATTCTTCTGACCGTCGAGACTGACGAGATCGTAAACCGCGTCGGGACTCTTTGCCGACTTAGAACCTTTGTTCTCGATCTTGCTGTCAGCTGCGCGTTGCGCCTCGGGCAGAAGCGCAACCAGAGAGCGCAAGCGTTTCAAGCACGACTCATCGCTTTTCTCGTAGAAATCGGCCGTGCCGCTGATTTCCGAATGCATTTTCGCGCCGCCAAGTTCTTCTTGATCGACAACCTGACCAATGGCTGCTTTGACCAGCGACGGGCCGGCCAGATAAAGTCCGCTGCCTTCGGTCATCAAAATTTTGTCGCAGAGAACGGGCAGATAGGCCCCGCCCGCAACACAGTTTCCCATGATCGCCGCGAACTGCGGAATTCCCGCCGCGGAAATGACCGAATTATTTCGGAAGATCCGGCCGAAATCGTCTTCGTCCGGAAAAATCTCGTCCTGCATCGGCAAAAAAACGCCGGCTGAATCGACCAGATAAATAATTGGCAGCGAACATTCGAAAGCGATCCGTTGCGCGCGCAAAAGTTTTTTTACTGTCGCAGGAAAGAACGCGCCCGCTTTCACGGTCGCGTCGTTCGCGATGATCATGCATGGAACGCTCGAGACGTTTCCGATGCCGGCAACCGTTCCGGCGGCGACAATATTCCCCCACTCTTCGTACATTTTGTAAGCCGCCCAGAGGCCGATCTCGAAAAATTGCGCGTCTTTGTCGAGAAGCTGACCGATTCGTTCTCGCGCCGGCAGGCGGCCGAGCTTGCGTTGCCGCTCGAGTCCGGTTTTCCCGCCGCCCTGGCGCAGGAGCGCTTCCTGCTTCAAAATTTCGCGACAAAAATCGCGCAACGGCTCATCGGAAGGTGTCGATGTTCGGGCCATGTGCGAAGGAGGGTTTAATCCGCGAAGGCGACCGAATCAAGACGCGTTGTAGCTGCCGATGTCTCCGGCGGCAGAATTTGGCGACTGCCGACGGGGACATCGGCAGCTACAACTTAATAAATATCTGTCTCGGTGGAATAGCCCGAGTCGCCGCGAATGGAACGCAAGCGCGCGCGGCTGCCGCGTTCCGATTCCGGACGGTTAATCCGCTGGAGCGCTATTCTGACCAGAAACGGGACCGCAGCCAAAGCGCCGACCGACATTAACGCGATGGCGGCCGTCTGTCGGGCCGGCCGTTTGATTTTGTCCGCGACGAGCATTCCGATTCCAAGTCCAAACGCAGTGCGCGTGAACGTGAGCAAATTATCCAGCGGAATCTGGTCGCTCGTTTTTGGAATGGATACCGAGAGAGACATCGGCTACTAATAGGTCCGGTTCGCGAAAAAGAAACGGGAAAATCTGCGCGCTGGCGTGATCTCCGCTATTGGCAGCTTCTGACATGTCGAATCCGATTTATGCGCTCATTCTTGCCGGCGGCAGCGGTGAGCGTTTTTGGCCGTTGAGCCGGCGAAATCGTCCCAAGCAATTGCTGCGTCTCGTTTCCGAACGAACTTTGCTCGAGGAGACGGTCGCGCGCCTGGAAGGCTTTGTTCCGACCGAGCGCATTCTCATTCTTACCAATATTGAACAGGAGAAAGGTGTTCGCGATTTGCTCGAAGGTTTTCCAAAGCAAAATATCATCGCCGAACCGGCCAAGCGCGATACCGCGGCTGCCGTCGCGCTCGGCGCGGGCTGGGTCGCAGCTCGCGATCATTCGGCAACGATGCTGGCGCTTCCAGCGGATCACGTCATTGCTGATCGCGCCGCATTTCAAGAAACAATGAAGACCGCGGCTGCGGCCGCGGAGGAAACGGGCGCGCTCATAACGATTGGAATCAAACCAACCTGGGCTTGCCCCGGTTTCGGTTACATCGAGCAAGGTGAGCCAGTGCGATTGCGCAGCGACGGAAAAATCGCTGTTCACCGCGTCGTCCGCTTTCGCGAAAAGCCGAATGTCGATCTGGCCGAGTCCTTTTTGCGAAAAGGAAATTTTCGCTGGAACGCCGGAATGTTTGTCTGGTCGGTGCCAACTGTCCTGAGCGAATTCAATCGCCACGCTCCGGAATTGGCCGACTTTATCTCGCAAGTCCGGTCTCCGAAAGATCTCGACAAGATTTTGCATGAACGTTTCGCGAAGTTGCCGCGAATTTCGTTCGATTACGCGATCATGGAAAAAACCGAACATGTTTTAGTGGTCGAAGCAAGTTTCGATTGGGACGATGTCGGAAGCTGGCAGGCGGTGGCACACTATTTCAAAAAAGACGAACACGGGAATGCAGCCAACGGCGCGCTGACCGCGCTCGATTCCAGCGATAACATTGTCTTCAACGACGGCGAGACAACAATCGCGCTGCTCGGCGTGCATAATTTGATCGTCGTCCGGACAGGCGATGCGATTTTGATTTGTCATCGGCACCAGGCTGAGAAGATCAAAAATCTCGTCGGGAAGTTGCCGCCGGAGCTGCAGTAGTTCGAATGAATCCGATTTTGGGGATCGATTTCGGTCGAGCGCGGATTGGTCTGGCGATTTCTGATGACCTCCGCTTCTTAGCGCACCCACTCGCAACAATTCCAGCGAACAAAGACTCCGTGAAACGCATCGCGGCGATCGTGCACGATCGAAAGATCGACAAAGTCGTGATCGGAATTCCGCGACAGATGAGCGGAGAGATTGGAATAGCCGCAAACGAAGCGTTGGAATTCGCCGACAAACTTCGCACCCAACTCCGTTGTCCGGTCGAAACCTGGGACGAGCGACTAACAACGGTTGCTGCAAATCGCGCGCTCAGAGACGCCGGGAAAAAAACGCGCCAGACGCGTAAGTTTGTCGATCAAGTCGCCGCCCAAATGATTTTGCAAAGCTACCTTGACCGCGAAAGCGCGGGGACATCGGCAAAAGGAATTCCGCGCTGATCGACATGTCGCCGCGGCTCAAGTTAACCGTTGCTTACGACGGCGCGGCCTTCGCCGGCTGGCAAAGCCAGGCGCATGGCAATACAGCTCAGGACCAACTCGAGCGCGCAGTCCATAAGATCAGTGGCCAGCGCGTTCGCGTTCACGGCGCGGGACGAACGGATACAGGTGTTCACGCACTTGCGCAATGCGCCCACGTCGATCTCCCGGATCGGCGTCTGTCGGTCGAACGTTTAGCACGCGCGCTGAACGCGATTTTGCCACCTTCGATTCGAGTCTTGGACTGCCGATGTGTGCCTGATAATTTTCACGCCAGGTTTTCAGCGATCGGAAAACTTTATCGCTACAGAATCTGGGCGGGACCAATTTTACCGCCACTTGAGGTGGACCGGGCGTGGCACATTCCGTCACCGCTCGATCTCGATCTTTTGAGCGCGGCTGGAGAGAACTTCGTCGGCACCCACGATTTTGCGGCGTTTGCGGCCAATCGCGGCGGAAAAGAAAAGGATACTACCCGCACAATTCGGTCGGTTCGCGTTCGGAAATCCGGACCGCGTGTCAGAATCGACGTCGCCGGCGACGGCTTTCTTTACAAAATGGTGCGCCTAATGGTCGGCGCGATGGTGCGAGTGACCCTTGATAAAATGGATCCGGCGGAAATCGCCAGACGATTGAAGTCCGGGCGCGCCGATGGTTTGCGCTATGTCGCACCGGCTACGGGACTGTACTTAGTAAAAATTTGGTACTGACTCTGCTTTGAGGTCGGTTGTGCGTCGGTTGGCATAGGAGCGGCTGCGGTGGCAGGGGAGCTGCTTGATAGCAATTATGGTAGATCCGTCGGGCGACGCCTCCGTACCAAATAGCCTCAAAGCACGACGGCGGTCGATTTTCGGCCACGTCGCCGACTGGCTATTTAGTCAACGGCATTTTCATCTCAAGCTGCTCTCCGGAACAACAGTCGCCGTCATCGTCATCATTTTTCTGGTCGGCGTTTTTTTGCTGGTGACGCTCCGCGATCATTACCAGGACTCGCTCCGCACGCATACGATCGAAGTGATGCGCCTAAGCAGTTTGATCGAAAACGACATCGCCGGCTTGGAAAGCGGCCACCGCGGTTATCTTTTGAGCGGTAACGAAAACTACATCGAACCCTTCGAAAAGAAGCGCGACCTGATTAGGCAGCGGATTGACGATTTGACCGTGCTAATTCTGGAAAACCCGCGACAGCGCAAGCGTGTGATAACGGTTCAGGAAGTCGTTCAGGAATGGCTCGACACGGTTGCGACTCCGGAAATGAGCGCCCGCCGGGAAGCCAAAGGCACTGCGACCAAGAGCGAGACGAACCCAGCCGGAACTTTGGCGCTCGGCAATGCTCTCCTCAATCAAGCACGTGAAGTTCTGCAATCGTTGCAGGACGAAGAGCAGATCGTACTCAATCAGCGCATGCACGATCAGGACTGGGCGACTCAATCGGCCCAGATCTTGAACTTCCTCACCAAACTGGACCGCGCCGTCGTGGAAATGGAAAAAGAGAAGCGAGGCTATCTCCTCACCGGCGAGAACAGTTTCGTTGAAGCTTACAAACGCGCGGTCACGGATTTTTACACTTACAACGGTTACCTTTCGATTTTGGTCGCGAATTCTCCAGCGCAAGCCGAGCTTCTGGCCGAAATTCGCTCCAGCGTGGAGGGCTGGATTAACAAATCGGCGGTTCCACAAATCGATGCTAAACGCGCGAGCAAAGATGCCGAAGTCCTCGCGCTCATCGGATCGGGCGAAACGCTGATGGCCGATATCCGCCAAATGCTGACGAATTTCGAGAAAAACGAACTGAGTCATTATGAACTGCGCGCAAGTTCGGCCACTCGCCAAAGGATTTTACGAACGTCCGCGCTCGCCCTCCTCGCCCTCGTTGCCGTTAGCCTTCTGGTGGTTTCCAACAGCTACAGTTTTGTTCTCGTGCGCCGCCAGCTTTCGGAACTCGAGGGCGCCGAAACACACATTCGTTCGGTGATCGATAACATCCTGGACGGAATGATCACGGTCGACGACAGCGGTGTCATTCGCTCGATGAATCCCGCGGCGGAAAAGATGTTCGGCTGTCGCGACAACGAAATGATCGGCCACAATTTGACTCGGCTCGTCCCCAAGCGTTACGAAAGCGAACACGATTCGAAGCCGGTCGTTTGCAACTGGACCGAGCTTATGGGCCGCACCGGTGGCAGCACCCTCGCTCTCGGCCGAACACGTAAGCACGTCACCTTCCCGGTCGAAATGTCGTTGAGCGAAATGATCATCGATCAGCAACGGGTCTACGTCGCGATGGTGCGTGACGTGACCGAGCGGAAACGTTTTGAACAGCAAATCGCGGCTGAAAAGGAAAGCCTCGGGGTAACTCTGCGCGCGATCGGTGACGGCGTTATCACCACCGATGTAAACGGCAAAGTGATCATGCTGAACAGCGAAGCGGAAAAATTGACAGGCTGGAGCTCAAAAGAAGGGATCGGCCAGCCGTTGAAATCAGTCTTTGACGTGACGATCGATCTTGCCGCGCAAGCGAAAGCGCAGAAGAGCGGCTATCGCAGCGAGGCGCAGTCCATTTTGCTAAATCTCCCCGAGAACGTCACTCTGACTTCGCGCGACGGCAACGAGCGCGTCATCGAGCAGGTGGCGTCGCCGATTCGGGATAACAAAAATGAGGTAGCCGGCGTCGTCCTCGTTTTCCGCGACATCACTGCACGGCAACGCGCCGAGGCAGAGCGGCGCAAAGCGGAGACGCTCGAGCAACTCGGGCTCCTCGCCGGCGGCATCGCGCACGATTTCAACAACCTTCTCACCGCGATTATCGGCAACATTTCCCTCGCCTCAGTGCTTCTTCCGCCGAACGACGAAATGGCCGAGCGTTTGGACGATGCGAAGAATGCGTCGCTACGCGCGCGTGATCTCGCTCAGCAACTTCTGACTTTCGCTCGCGGCGGGACGCCAATTAAGAAGACCGCTTCGATCGGAAAATTAATTCAAGACACGGTTAGCTTCTCGCTGCGCGGCAGTCACAACCGGAGCGAGTTTGAATTCGGCGTCGATCTCTCGTCGGCCGAAATCGACGCCGGCCAGATCAGTCAGGTCATCGCGAACCTTGTCGTTAACGCCGACCAGGCGATGCCAAACGGCGGAACGCTGCACGTCAGTTGCGAAAACTTCAGTTACTCTGCCACCACCACTCCGGCTGTTCCTGATCTCGCGGCGGGAGATTACGTTCGAATCCGCATCCGCGACGAAGGCGTGGGTATACCTGCAAAGTACATGAAACGGATTTTCGATCCCTACTTCACCACCAAGCCAAAAGGCAGCGGACTTGGCCTCGCCACCGCTTACTCGATTATCAAAAACCACAGCGGTCTGATGACGGTCGAATCTGAAGTGCACGTCGGTACGACGTTCACGATTTATTTGCCGGCGGCGCTCGATCAGGAAATGCCGGTTGAAGCGCCGCGAACCTTCACTCCGGCAATGCCTGGAACAGGTCGCGTGCTTGTGGTCGACGACGAAGACGCTATTCGCGATCTGGTTGAATTCACTCTGACGCGACTCGGCTACAAAGTTTGGCAAGCGGCCACCGCGCTCGAAGGCGTGAACATTTATCGGGAAAAATTCGAAGCCGGCGAACGCTTCGATGCCGTCATTCTTGATCTTACTCTTCCGGGCGGGATAGGTGGAAAAGAAGCCCTCAAAAAATTGATCGAGATCGATCCGACGGTGAACGCGATTGTCTCGAGCGGTTACGCCACTGACGCAACAATGAGTCGTTATCAAGACTTCGGTTTCCGCGGGGTCATCGCCAAACCGTACGAGGCCGCCGAGCTCGGGAAAATCGTCCACGACGTGATCGAGTCGAGTCACGTCGACATCATCGACTATCCGAACCAGGCCGCGGGCTGATCTGGAGCCAGGCTGCCCTCAGCCTGGAAAGAAGCCACGCAACGGCCCGAGGCCGGGGCCGTCTCCCAACGACTCTAGTCCGCCGACATCGGCAATTCTTTCACGAAGCGGAAGCCGTTGCGCGTGTAGCCGGCCTTTTCGTAAAACTCGTGCGCTTCCTTGCGTTCGAACCGCGTGTTCACAGCTACGCGTGAAATATTTTTCTGGGCGAGATCTTTTTCGGCGACGGCAATCAGCGCATGACCAACGCCGCGGCCGCGCATCTTTTCAGACACAACCAGCGCCAGAATTCTGCCCGACGGACTGTTATGTTCGTAACTATAACACGTGTATGTGCCAATCATTCCGCACACCTTGCCTTTGCTCACCGCGACAAAGGTCGCGTAGTTTCTGTCGGCCCGAATCGCTTCCATTCTCATCTGCATTTCAGATGCACGTGTTTCGTAACCGAGCTGCGTCATTAAGTCTGCCAATGCTTCGACATCGGCCGCTTCGGCCACGCGAATCGTAACATCGAGATCCCTCGGGTCAGGCATGGGAGGCGGATCGAGCAGTCCGTAATGCCAGTCCGGCTCGGACCTCGATGTCAATTTGTAAGGCGAAGCCGAATTTACTTAGCATCGCCCGACGGAGCGGCCGATCCACCAGAAGAGCAACATGTTTACTCATTGGATTCTTCCGGTTCTAGTCGCGGCAGCAATCCTTCAAGAATTGTCGCGACCGATTCGTTGACCGTTTGTCGATCGGTGTGAACAATGATCTCGGCGTCTTCCGGCGGCTCATAAGGCGCGTCGATTCCGGTAAACTCGCGAATCTCACCGGCGCGCGCTTTCTTGTAGAGATTTTTCGGGTCCCGCGCTTCGCAAACTTCCAGCGGCGCGTCCACGAAGACTTCCACGAACTCCGCATTGCCTTCGAGTGCAATCTCGCGCGCGCGGCGGCGATCCATTCGATATGGCGAAATGAAAGCCGTGATCGCAACGACGCCGGAATCGGCCATTAGTTTCGCCACTTCGCTCACGCGACGGATATTTTCGACCCGGTCCTCGGGTGAAAACCCGAGATTGGAATTCAGTCCGTGTCGAATGTTGTCACCGTCGAGAACGTAAGTTTGCATCCCGCGCGCGAACAATTCGCGCTCGAGCGCTTGGGCGATTGTCGATTTTCCGGCGCCTGACAATCCCGTGAACCAGACGACCGCGCCGCGGTGGCCCGTCCGCGCCGCCCGTGCCTCCGCCGTGATCTTTCCTTCGACCCAGAAGATATTTTTGCTCTTGGCGACGGTGCGATCGGTGTAGACGCCGCCAAAAATTGTGCCGCCGCCACAAATCTGGTCATCATCGACGATGACAAAGCGTCCAAGCTTGGGAATTCGATCATGATTGTCGATCACCAGCGGGCTGCGTGTCTGAAGGGTCAGGCGGCCGACTTCATTGCGTTCGAGTTGTTCGCGTTTATCGGTCGTGGATTCGAGACTGGATGAATCCATCACCTGATCGATCGAAACGATTTCGCATTTCACTTCCTGGGTTGCCAAACGCAAATCGTAGAGGCGGCCGCTTCGCATTGGCTCGCGCACGATCCAGAACACGTCGGCGTGAATGCGATTTGCCTCGATCGGCGTGTCCGTTTGATGCGAAGCGACGTAACCGCGCTCAACGAAAATTTGTTCGCTTAGCGTGATCCCGATCGAATCGCCAGCCAGAGCTTCGGCATCCCCGGCTCCATCCCATTCTTCAATCGATTGAACTTTCGAAGCCTTGTTCGCGGGCGAAAAAACCAGTTCATCCCCCACCCTCAATTTTCCTGTCTCGATTCGGCCGGCGATAATGCGACGCTCATCGAATCGATAAAGATCCTGCACGCAAAACCGCAGCGGAAGATCGACATCGGCGCTTTGCGGCTCAAATAAATCGAGCGCCTCGAGCACGCTCGGACCGCGATGCCATTTCACCTTCTTGCTCGTGCTCGCAACATTGTCGCCATTCTTTGCTGACGCCGGAACAAACACCAGCGCTTCAAGCCCAAGTTCCGCGAGAAACTTTCGATATTCCTTTTCGATCTCCTCGAATTTTTTCTCTGAGAAATCCGCAAGGTCCATTTTGTTGACCACGACGATCAGTTGCTTGATTCCGAGTAGGTTGAGCAGATACGCGTGCCGCCGGCTTTGTTCGCGGACTCCTTCGTTCGCAGCGATGACCAGAACAGCCGCGTCCGCCCGCGACGCGCCGGTGATCATGTTCTTCAAGAACTCCTTGTGCCCCGGCGCGTCGATGATGATGTATTTGCGGCCCTTGGTTTTGAACCGGATCTCGGTCGTGTCGATCGTGACGTTCTGTTTTTGCTCCTCGAGCAGGGCATCAAGCACGAACGCGAACTCAAATTCCATTCCCTCCGCCGCGCACGCCTTCTTCACCATGTCGATCTTGCCTTCCGGCAGCGAATCGGTGTCGTGCAAAATCCGCCCGATCAATGTCGATTTCCCATGATCGACGTGCCCCACGAAGACGATCTTCAACGGCAGCGATTCTTTCGTCATAGAAATCCTTTCGCGCGCAATTTCTGCATCGCATTGCGCTCGTAATGATCCTGAGCGCGGCCGGCACGCTCACCGACTTTTGTCGCTTCCAGCTCGGCAATGATCTCGTCGATGTTCGAAGCGTTGCTTTCAATCGGATGCGTAATCGGGCTGCAACCTAACGAACGAAATCGTTTCCCATTTCGCGAGAAATACATTTGCGGGATGGGAATATTCTCACGCTGGATGTAGCGCCAGACATCGACTTCGGTCCAATCAAGCAACGGCTGGACGCGCACGTGCTCGCCTTTGGCTGAGCTGGTCGCGAATTGTCCCCAGAATTCCGGCGGTTGGTCTTTGTAATCCCACTCGAACTGCGCGTTGCGCGGCGAAAAATATCTTTCCTTCGCACGCGTCGGATCTTCATCGCGCCTGATGCCGGTAATCAACGCGTCCCATTTGTATTCCGCGAGCACTTGCTGGAGCGCGACCGTTTTCAATTCGTGCGTCACCGTCACCGGATCGTGCGTCTCGTAGCCGATCCCACGCTCGCGCGCTTCAGTGTTGATTTTCACGATCAGGTTCAGGTTGTGATGTTCCTTCGCCCACTCCCGGAACTCGAGCATCTCGGGAAATTCGTAGGTCGTGTCGATGTGCAAAACCGGAAACGGCACCCGACCGACGAACGCTTTCCTCGCCAGCCAGATCAACACGTTCGAATCTTTGCCCATCGACCAGGGCATCGCGATGTTCTTGAATGCGTGATACGCCTCGCGAAAAATGAAAATGCTCTGGTTCTCGAGCTCGTCGAGATGAGTGCGCTGGGTTGTTTGCTTCATCAGTTCTGTTAGGTAGGGGCGGTTCACCGAACCGCCCGCCACGCGAGTTATGACAATCACCGAGCGGGCGATTGAGGTCAATCGCCCCTACCTGATTTACCTTGCGCGCGGTGTGGTGAAACCTAACGTTTCGACGTGGCTGAACACGCAACGGCGTACGATTCCAAGATCGAGGGCAACGTCATCTTTACCCGACTTGACGCCGCCTTCAATTGGGTCCGCAAAAATTCGCTTTGGCCGATGCCGATGGGTCTCGCCTGTTGCGCGATTGAATTGATGGCGACCGCCGCGTCACGGTTCGATATCGCGCGGTTCGGTGCCGAGGTGATGCGTTTTTCGCCCCGACAATGCGACGTGATGATCGTGGCCGGCACCGTCACTTACAAAATGGCGCTCGCTGTGAAACGGATTTACGAACAAATGCCGGAGCCGAAATACGTCATCGCCATGGGCGCGTGCGCGTCCACCGGCGGAATGTATCGCTCCTATGCCGTCTTGCAGGGAATCGATCAGCTTATTCCGGTCGATGTTTACATTTCCGGTTGTCCGCCGCGTCCGGAAGCATTGCTCGCAGGCCTGATGAAATTGCAGGAAAAGATTTCCGGCGAGAAATCGTTCGCCGCACAAAATCCGAAACTCACCAAGAAGCTCGTCGAAGTAATTGCATGACTGGCCAGGAATTGTTCGATTCGTTAGGCAAACTGTTTGGACAAAAACTTCAAGATAAAACGGAGTTTCGCGGCGAGACGACCTATACGATCTTGCCATCCGACCTGCGCGAAGTCGCAAAATTCTGCCGCCACGATCTCTCATTCGATTATTTGATCGACATCACGAGCATCGACAATTTCGACGAAGATCCGCGGTTCGAAATTGTTTACGAGCTTTATTCGATGACGCTGGCCGTTCATCTGCGGTTGAAACTGAAGATCTCAGAAGACGAACAGGTCGACACCATTTCCGACATCTGGCCGACCGCAAATTGGCATGAGCGCGAGATCTACGACATGATGGGAATCAAATTCAAAGGCCATCCCGACCTCCGCCGGATCCTGATGTGGGACGGCTATCCGTTCTTTCCGTTGCGAAAAGAATTTCCGTTGGAAGGCCTTCCCAGCGAAATGCCCGACGTCGCGTTCACCAAAGCCGCGTCACTCGAAGGCGGGCCGTTCGTCACTAAACCGAGCACCGCTACTACTAAGGACCGCGAACCCCGCGCCCGACCGCCTGATTTGTGATGAATAGACAAATCGATCCACCACAGCACCACTCACGCGGCTGAAACGGGCGGAGCGGATGCTGGTTTGCGGAGCGAGGCCATGACGTCGGGTCTGAGCCTGTCGTCGTCGCTCGGCATGAACTTCGATTCGTGTTTGGGATAAGCGATCCGCGTGTGCAGCATCGTCATGAGTGTGAAACGAAATCGTTTCGCGATGACTCGCAATTCGCCAAGAGTGAGATCGCATTCATCGAGCTGCCCATCGGCGATGCGCTCTTCGATCAGTTCGTTGACCAATTGCTCGATTTTTTGCGGAGTCGGCTTTTCCAGACTTCGGGACGCGCTCTCGACAATGTCAGCCAGACTGACGATCGCGCTCTCTTTCGTCTGCGGCTTCGGCCCGGTGTAACGAAAACTTTCCTCCTGCACTTCGGGAATGTCTTCCTTGCGGATGTTCATGATTTTACCGCCGGCGCGCGCGTCTTCCTGCTGTTGGATCGCGCGCTGATAGAAATAATAAACGAGCGAGGTGCCGTGGTGTTCCTGGATGATGTCGATGATGCGCTGATTCAGTTTGTTTTTGAGGGCGAGATCGACGCCTTCCTTTACGTGCGCGATAATGATAAGGGCACTCATGCTTGGCGCGAGATCATCGTGAGGGTTGCGCTCGAAGTTCATGTTCTCGGTGAAATAGTCCGGCTTCACCAATTTGCCGACGTCGTGGAAATAGGAGCAAACACGGCAGAGCGTGGCGTTGGCGCCAATTTTTTCCGCGGCGCCCTCGGCCAAATTCGCGACCACCAGGCTGTGATGATACGTGCCGGGCGCTTCGATTGTCATTCGACGCAGCAGCGGATGATTCAGATCTGAGAGTTCGAGCCAGGAAACGTCAGTCGTGATTTGAAAGAGTTGTTCGAGCATCGGGAGCGCGCCGCCCACGATCATGGCAGTGACGATCCCGTTGCCGAGTGTCAGCGCGCTTTGCACGCCGATCATTCCCCAATCGTTGTCCATCGGCGGAAATAAATTGATTGGACCGATCATTCCGAAACTCAGCGAGGAAAGCCAAATGGCGACACCAACGCCGACACCAGCGCGAATCAATTGGGCGCGCCGGCGAACTTGAAGAGTGAGATAAACGGCGGTGAAACCGCTGATCAAACTAATGACGAGAAGCGACGCATCGATCCGGCCGAATAAAACGCTGCTCCACAGACTGACGAAGACGGCGGCGTAAAGTCCGTGATCGCGCCCCAACAAAACACTCAGCACCAGCGGGGCAAATGCGTAGGGGGCGAGCAACCAGCCCATTTCCGGGGTGAGAAATTTAAACGCCTGCTCGCTCGACAAGACGAGAATGACTTTAGTGGCAGCGAGCTGGACAAAGATTGTTCCGAAAACGAGAAAGACGCGCGAGTTCTGGGAAAACGTTCCGGGCCGATTGATCCAGAGTTGCACGATCGCGGCCGCAAAAAACAGCAATGCAATCACGAAATTCTTGGTGGGTTCCGGCTGCTGGCCGCTAAAGATCAGAAATGCCAACCCAGCAATGAAAGCGGCAAGAATGAAGACTTTTACGTAAGATGCAGACTCGAGACCGCGCAGCAATTCGTTGCGGGTACGACGACGCCTCGTTTTTTTCGAAGCGAGCCCGCGCCGGAGAAGTCGTCTGCGTCGTAAGAAATCGAACATATTAGGTTAGTGCCTGTCCGGCTCGGACCCGATCTTTCATTTACGCGTGGATGGCGCGGGTGAGCGGTGCTGCTGGTAAGCGGTTATGATGGAACGAACCAGCTCATGGCGCACCACGTCGCGCTCGTTGAAATAAACAATCGAGATTCCAGGAACGTTTTTCAATGCCTGCAACGCTTCGACCACACCGGAACGCTTGTTTGCCGGGAGATCGATCTGCGTCACGTCGCCGGTAATCACACATTTGGAACGAGGACCGATGCGCGTGAGTAACATGAACATTTGCTCGGTCGTCGTGTTCTGGGCTTCATCGAGGATCACGAATGCGTTGTTCAAGGTTCGACCGCGCATGTAAGCGAGCGGCGCAACTTCGATCGTCTGCCGCGCAATCGAGCGCTCGATCTCTTCCGGCTCGAGCATATCGCGCAGCGCGTCGTAAAGCGGACGCAAATACGGCGCGATCTTTTGTTCGAGTTCGCCCGGCAAAAATCCGAGCGCTTCACCCGCTTCCACCGCCGGACGAGTTAAGATGATTCGGCTGACCTGATCCTTTTTCAGCGCAGACACGGCCATCGCAACCGCGAGATAAGTCTTTCCGGTACCGGCCGGCCCAATTCCGAAAACGATGTCATGCTTGTCGATGGCTTCGACGTAATTCCGTTGCCCGGCCGAACGCGCGACGATCGGCGGCTTCCGGGGCGAGGTCGTAATGATCATCGAGACCGCGTCGCTGAGATTGTCCTCGCGCGATTCGCTCACCGAGTTGAGTGCGTATTGAAATTCGTGTTTCTGAATCGGCACACCTTTCTTTTGCGCTTCCTCAAGTTGATTGAAGACGCGCTGCGCCTTGTCGATTTTCTCCGGCTCGCCCTCAAGTTTTACCCAGCCTTCGCGGGTGGTGACTTTGACGCCGAGCGAATCCTCCAGGCTTTTCAAGAGTTTAAGATCGTTCGCGTAAAGGGACTGCAGCAGGCGCGCGTTTTCGAAATGCAGAGTGCGCGTTTCGCTCATCAAAAATCGACAACTACGCGTCGCGATTTAGCGGAAGCCATAAACCAGCGCCCAATGCGTCCGTTCCTCGGGCGACTCTTCGACCGCGACGATAATGAAATAGCTGCCGGTCGCTTTCGGGATCACGTGGGCGGCGGCGAAATGACCTTTTTCCCAACTGTCCGGCTGCTCGGCGAGTTTTCCTTCGGAATCGTAGATGTGGACGGAGATTTTTGCACGCTCCACCTCCGTTCCCATCCAGAACCAATATTCGTTGCCTTTGAATAATTGTTGCCGCACGGCCTTCTTCTCGCCCGAGCCGAGATCGCCGCCCCAATAATCTTCGCGAACTTGAAAACCTTCTTTGACGTAGGGCTCGGCCGCCTGGAGCGCGAACGATTGAGCGTCATCCACCGTTCCGGCCGCGCCGCTCGGAAGTGCAAAGGAAACGACGAGGCACAGACTCACCCGCAAGCCGATTTTTGTGAAGCCGTTCATGAAAGCGTCCTCAATCCCGTGTCACGATCCCGCTATCCAGCCGATTTGTGATCTCGTTGATCTTCCGGACGGATTCCGGTGAAATGCGAGACGTGCCGACATCGACCAAGGGTCTCACTTCGCCGAGCGCACCTTGAATGTCGCGGATGATCGGGAGATTAAATTCAGGCATCGCCTGAAGTTGGGTTTGAAAATGAACAAGCAGATCGGGTTGATGGAGCAACTCGGCGCCATCGGCCGAAAAATGTTTCGTCACTACCGAGGTCAACACCTGAGTGCCGCGCAGCCAGCCGCCGAGACTGACCAGCTGCGATAATTTTTCGTCGTGCACTTCGTTCATGGCGGCTTGGACACTGCTTTGGGTGCGATCGAGTTCCTGGCGCACATTCTCCCATTTGCGCTTATCGGCGGCTTCGGTGATCGCCTTCGCGTGGGGTGTGATCGAATTACCAACGCCAATGCCTTTGGACAAACTCAAGACCCGTTGGCCGATCTCCTTCACTGCCGGAGCGTCTTCGGCCTGGACGGCGATGAAGCCATCGGCAATAACGGTGCCGAGAAGGAGAGCAATCCGCGGTCTCTCAGTGAAGTTACTGCTTTTCTCGGTGCGCACGAATTCTCGCCAGTTGACCGAGCCGAGCTTATTGAGTGCGCCGAATATTTCATTCGGCAGCGGAACGACCACATTTTCGACTTTCTTCGACATCTGCTTGACGTCGATTCGTTGTGGCGCCGGAACGGCGCCAGCATAGAGCGTTACTCCAAGCAACGCGATTACGCTAAATTTCAAACTTTTAGAAAAGGATATCATCGGCAGCTTCGACTGTTGATTTTGGCTTAGTATTCAGGATTAATGAAGCCATTCTAAGCAGAACTGCATCTCCACACAAATCCCAGCGCCTAACTATTTTGAGCCTATCACGCCAGTATATTCCTTTTACTGACCGTCGCATCTCGCCCGCCCTATGGACTTAAAAAGGCTCCGCCTAATTCTCGACCGGGCTGCGTCCAAGCGCATTCTCGTAATTGGTGATCTGATGCTCGACGAATTTGTTTGGGGCAAGGTCGGACGGATTTCGCCGGAAGCGCCGGTGCCGGTGGTCGAGGTGACGGGCGAAAGTTTCTTTCCCGGCGGCGCCGCCAACGTCGCCCGCAATCTTCGCGAACTTGTCGATCGAGTTTCAGTGATCGGATTGACCGGGAAAGACCGGAGCGGTCAACAGCTCCGCGAACTTTTGGCCGAGCGCAAGATCGACATCTCGGATTCACTCGAAGATGAAAAGTTCCCGACCATTGTTAAGACGCGGATCATTGCCCGCCATCAACAGGTGGTCAGGGTCGACCGCGAAAAAGTTGCTTCGCCGTCGGCCAAGCAGGTCGCGAAAGTTGTGGCCGCAGTCGGAAAACGACTGGGTGAGATTGATGCGATCATCTTCGAAGATTACGGCAAAGGGTTCTTAACCCGCGAGCTGGTCTCACAAATCGCGCGCCAGGCCCGCGCGGCCAAGAAAATCGTTACGGCCGACCCGAATCCGCACAACTTAATCGACTGGAGCGGAATGACGGCGGTGAAACCCAACCGGGCGGAAGCATTTCTCGCAGCCGGAATTGCAAGCCGCGATTTCGACGTATCGCCAAAAAAAGATGTCGATCTTGTCCACGCCGGAAAGGAACTTCTTCAAAAATGGGGCGTGCAATACCTTCTCGTCACTCTCGGCGAACATGGGATGATGTTTTTCGAGAAAGGCAAACGCCCGCATCACATTCCGACGAAGGCCCGAGATGTTTTCGATGTGTCGGGCGCGGGCGACACCGCCATCGCGATGTTCACGCTCGCGCTGGTTTGCAACGCGACGCCGCTCGAAGCCGCGCAAATCGCCAATCACGCCAGCGCCGTCGTCGTCGGAAAACTGGGCACGGCAACAGTAACCCGCGACGAACTGATTTCGAGCTTCGAACATGACTTCGACTAGGGCGAAGTCCCGCGCTGTGTTCATCGATCGCGACGGTACCATTATGCACGACGCCGATTACTGCTCCGATCCGAAACAAGTTCAGATTTTTGAGGGAGCCGCTGCGGCCTTAAGCCGGCTGAAAAAAGCCGGATACAAAATTATCGTCATCACTAATCAAAGCGGGATCGGGCGCGGCTTTTTCACCGAAAAGCAATATCGCGCGGTAGAGGCTGAAGTTGCGCGCCAGGTCGGCGACGATTTGATCGACGCGACCTACTTCTGTCCCGATCCGCCGCGTGAGCCTTCAAAATGCCGGAAGCCGGCGCCGGGGATGATTCTTGAAGCGGCCCGCGACCACGATGTCGATCTTGGGCATTCTTTTCTGATCGGCGACAAGGAGATCGACGCTGAATGCGCCCACAACGCCGGCGTCCGGGCGATCCGCGTTCGGACCGGCTTTGACAAAATGACCGACGGCAGCTGCGCGGACTGGGTCGCCGAAGATCTCCCGGCTGGCGCCGAAATCATCCTGAAGGCAACAAATGAATAAGGCCGTAGGAATCATTCCGGCGCGCTGGCAGTCCACGCGTTTCCCGGGAAAACCACTGCATCTCATTGCAAACAAACCGCTTCTTCGACACGTCTGGGAACGTTGCCGTCGCGCGAAGAAATTGGATGCAATCATCATCGCCACCGACGACATGCGCATCGCCAAAGCGGCTTTCGATTGGGGGGCCGAAGTCGCGATGACCTCACCAAGCCATCAAAGCGGAACCGATCGAATTGCCGAAGTCGCCCGAAAAACGAAGCAGTTTGATTTCATCATAAATATCCAGGGCGACGAGCCGCTCACCGAACCGGCTCTGCTCGATCGCTTCGTGGAAACGCTGCGTTCCGATCGCACGATCGACATTGTGACGGCCGCGCATCCTTTCGGGAGCGCTGCCGAAGCTTCGTCGCCGCACCAGGTGAAAGTAATCGTCGATCTTGCTGGCAACGCGCTTTACTTTTCGCGTTACGCGATCCCCTTTCCTCGCAATCGCACCGCGCCGATAAAGTACTTGCGGCATCAAGGTATTTACGGTTTTCGCCGCAACGCGCTGTTGGATTTCGTGAGGTGGAAACCGACGCCGTTGGAGCGCGCAGAATCACTCGAGCAATTGCGCGCTCTTGAAAATGGTGTAAAGGTTCATGTGCTCGTCACGAAACATGGATCGCCTGGCGTAGACACGCCGGCTGACGCAAAAGCGCTCGAGCAAAAACTGGCTCGCGCAAAACGCCGGGGAGTCTCTCGATGAAATACATTTTCGTCACTGGCGGCGTAGTCAGTTCGTTAGGCAAAGGCTTGGCCGCTGCTTCCCTCGGGACACTGCTGGAAGCGCGCGGCTTGAGGGTCGTTCTGCAAAAGTTCGATCCCTATCTCAATGTCGATCCTGGAACGATGAATCCGTTCCAGCACGGCGAAGTTTACGTGCTGAACGACGGCGCCGAGACGGATCTTGATCTCGGACATTACGAGCGCTTCACCAATTGCGTTCTCTCGCGCCACAATCTCACCAGCGGTCAAGTTTACGAGAGCGTCATCTTAAAAGAGCGCCGCGGCGATTACCTCGGGAAAACCGTGCAGGTGATTCCCCATGTCACCGACGTGATCAAAGATCGGATCCGCAAGATCTCCGAGGAAACGAAGTACGACGTTGTCATTACCGAAATCGGCGGCACGACCGGTGACATCGAGGGCCTGCCATTTCTGGAAGCGATTCGGCAATTCATTCTCGAAGTCGGGGGGCAGAACGTGGTGAACGTGCACGTCACGCTCGTTCCCTACATCAAAGCGGCGGCGGAGTTGAAAACGAAACCGACCCAGCAAAGCGTCGCCAAATTGCGCGAGATCGGTTTGCAACCGCAGGTCCTAATTTGCCGAAGCGAGAAATCGATCGACCGCGAATTGCGGCAGAAGTTGTCGATGTTTTGCAGCGTTTCGGAAAAAGCAGTGATCGAAGCGCGCGACGTCGCGCACACGGTTTATGAAGTCCCGCTGATGTTGCACGAAGAGGGTTTGGACAAACTCGTTTGCGATCTGTTGCAACTGAAGACTCCGGAACCGGATCTGACCAGTTGGAAAAAATTTGTCGATTGCGTGATCAGTCCGCAAAAGCAAGTCAAGATCGCGGTCGTCGGAAAATACATTCATTTACAGGACGCTTACAAAAGCATTTACGAATCGCTCACTCATGCGGCGGCGAGTCAGGATTGTGGGATCGATTTGAAACTGGTCGATGCGGAATCGCTCCAGGACCGCGTCGGCACCCAGCTCAAGGATGTCGTCGGTGTTTTAATTCCTGGCGGGTTCGGAGAGTGCGGCGTCGAAGGAAAAATTAAAGCGGCGCGTTACGCTCGCGAGCATGGGATTCCGTATCTGGGGCTTTGTCTTGGCATGCAGGTCGCAACGATCGAATTCGCCCGAGACGTTTGCGGAATTAAAAAAGCAAATAGCACAGAATTCGATCCGGAGACACCCGACCCGGTTATTTCGTTGCTCGAGGAGCAGCGGGAGAAGATTCACAGCAAAGGCGCGAGCATGCGACTCGGAACGTGGCCGACAAAGATCGCGAAAGGAACGCTGGCAGAGAAAATCTACGGCCAGTCCGAAGTGATGGAGCGACACCGGCACCGTTACGAGTTCAACATGAAATATCGCGAACGGATGAACGAAAAAGGCTTCGTCATTTCCGGAACTTCTCCGGATGGCACGCTCGCGGAATTAATTGAACTTCGGGACCATCCTTATTTCGTCGGCTGCCAATATCACCCGGAATTTCAAAGCAAGCCGAACAAGCCGCACCCGCTATTCAAAGGTTTCATTCAAGCCTGTCTCGCGTTCGATCCTAAACGTGCGACGCACGATGCAACCGATCCAAAATCGCAGCCCCGAGTCCCTGAGCAGGAACTCGTTCTGCAACGATAAGATCGAGATCGAGCTCATCGAGCTCGCGCAAGAAACGAAACAAATTCGCGGCCGCTTCGCGGAGATCCTGTTTCTCACTCAAAGTTCGAATAGCAACGAAACGTTCGTCGCTCTTAACTGGATTCCACGCGAGCAATGCGCAACGCTCGTTCGTTTCCGGCGCAAACGATTTTAAATCATCAACCATGCGCAACGGCGTTTTGGGCGCGTAGTGTGACGGCAACTGTCCCGGCGCAGAAATTTTCTCACGCTCTGTCGCAATATCGACTTTACCGAATACCGATAATTGTTCCGATGTGACCGGTCCGCGCCGCAAGATGTCGATCTTTCCGTCATAAACAGCGGCGATCGTGGACTCAATACCGTGCGTGGTTAGGCCCGCATCGATGATGAGCGAAATGTGTCCGTCGAGTTCCTGCAGGACGTGCTTCGCCATTGTCGGACTGATTCGACCGAAGCGATTGGCGCTGGGCGCGGCGAGCGGCTTTCCAAATGCACGAATGATTTCGGCGAAGACTGGATGCGCACTGATTCGGACGGCAATTGTCTTCAAGCCCGCCGTCACAATTTCCGGAACAATCTCTCGTTTCGGCAAAACCATGGTGAATGGGCCGGGCCAGAATTTTTCTCCGAGCTGGAAAATCAGTTGTCGATCTTGCGCTGGAAGCGCGGCAATTCTTTCCAACCAATCATGATCGGGAAGATGAACGATGAGCGGGTCGAAACGCGGACGTCCCTTTGCTTCGAAAATTTTGGCGACCGCGATTGGGTTCAACGCATCGGCGGCAAGTCCGTAAACAGTTTCCGTCGGCAGCGCGACCGCTTCGCCGTTGCGCAGCAATTCAACCGCCGCGTTGCGGTCGGTTGAAATTTCCGTCTTCACTTCGGCAGTTTGGCGGAAAGAACGCTGTCGGATTGCTTCTTGCGATAGGCTTCCAGTTTTTGGCGCAGCTTCTTATCGGCGGTAGCGATGATTGCAGCTGCGAGCAGGGCAGCGTTTTTTGCACCGGCATCGCCAATCGCGAGTGTGCCGACGGGAATTCCGCCCGGCATTTGCGCGGTGGACAAGAGCGAATCAATGCCTTGTAGCTTTGATTGGATCGGAACGCCAAGCACCGGGAGCACGGTGTGCGCGGCAATTACTCCAGCCAAATGCGCAGCGCCGCCGGCGCCCGCAATGATGACACGAAGTCCGCGGTCCGCCGCGTTGCGCGCGAATTCTGCGGTTGCATCGGGCGTTCGGTGCGCCGAAAGCACGCGCGACTCGTTAGGCAGACCGAGCTCGTCGAGCATTTCAACCGCGTGTCGCATCGTCTCCCAATCCGACTTACTTCCCATCACGACGGCGACCAAAGATTTCGGCTGCGGCATACCGGAGTTTGGTCGGCCATTGATCCATCGCAACTACTTTTCAATTCGTCGCTCAGGCGGCATATTGTGACGTGAACGCGGCCAAATCGATTGTCCTTATCGGAATGATGGGAGCCGGGAAATCTTCCGTCGGCCGTTGTCTGCAACAACGGACGGGGCTGGCTCGCCTGGACACAGACGAAATGGTGGTGGCCCAATTCGGCGTTCCGATCGCGCAAATTTTTGAAAAGCATGGTGAAGAGCGATTCCGCATCGCGGAAACAGACGTGCTCCGCAAATTGGCGCCGGAGAGGCCGGCGATTGTCGTGACCGGCGGCGGAATTGTCGGTAACACGGAGAATCTCGACCTTTTGAAACGGCTCGGGACAGTCGTCTGGGTCACGGCGGATGAGGCAACCTTGTTCGAGCGGGCTTCGCGGCGGAATGATCGGCCTCTGCTCCAAAAAGAGAACCCGCGCGCAGTCTTTTCAAAATTATTCAGAGAGCGAGAATCGCTTTATGCCGCAGCTGCGGATTTACGGGTCGATACGTCCGCGCTGACTCACGATGAAGTTGCGGAGACCATTTTGAACAGGCTGGAGGAAGTCACTGCGCTCCAACAATGACCGCGACTGCTAAGATCGACCCGCCTTCGCAGCGCTTCGGCGCGGCCGACAATGAGGTGAAGGCACGGCTGGTTGAATTTGCGCGAACGCTTGGCTTTGACTCGTGTCGCGTCGCCGCGTGTTCTCCCCCAGCCCATGCTGACGAATTCGATGATTGGTTGGACGAAGGCGCGCATGGTGAGATGGAGTACATGGCGCGCGGCGAAGACAAGCGGCGAGATCCACAAAAGATCTTGCCGAGTGCTAAATCCATCATTGTTTTGGGGCTGAATTATTTTCAGGGTGTAGAGGCGGGCGTGTCGCCCGCGAATAGAGCCGCGGCCGACACGGCCGCCACTGCATCAAGGGGACGCATCGCGCGCTACGCGTGGGGCGATGATTACCACGATGTGACTGCGGCCAAACTGGACAAGATCGACATCTTCCTGCGCGAATTTGGCGGGCAGCAAAAATGTTACGTCGATACTGGCCCGGTTTTAGAGCGCGATCATGCGGCGCAGGCTGGAATCGGTTGGCACGGCAAAAGCACGATGCTGATCAACGAGAAACTTGGGACGTGGTTTTTCCTGGCGGAGATTTTGACGACGCTCGAATTGCCGGCGGATGACCCGGCGCGAGATCGTTGCGGCACATGCGAGCGTTGCATCAATGCTTGTCCGACGGGTGCGATCACAGCGCCGCACAAATTAGATGCGCGGCGCTGCATTTCGTATCTCACGATCGAACTGAAAAGCTCGATTCCGCTCGAGCTTCGGTCGTTGATCGGCGACCGCATTTTCGGCTGCGACGATTGTCTGGACGCGTGCCCATGGAATCGGTTTGCGAAAGTCTCGCGTGAGTCTGCGTTCGCCGCGCGAAAATCGACGACCGCCTATGCGCTGCGAGATTATTTGCGCCTGGACGAGGTGGAGTTCCGCGATCGTTTTCGTAATTCGCCAATAAAGCGGATCAAGCGACGTGGATTTTTGCGAAACGTTTGCGTCGCGCTCGGTAATATCGGCACAAGAGAAGATTTGCCGGCCTTGGAGCGAGCAGCCTTGGATTCGGAACCTCTGATTGCAGAACATGCCGCATGGGCAATCAACCGAATCCGCGAGCGGTCCGGTTTTCAAAAGTAAATTCGTTGAATCCAAAGGGCCTGTTTGCTACATCCAATTATCGGTCTTGTGAACGCGTTTTGCTTGCAAAGGTCTAAACTAAGGTTACTTCTGACCGTTTCCTGCCCCTGAGTCCCAGTATGCATCAAGCCGTAGCCGCCCCGGAAACCGCGCCCAAAGTTGCGCGGAAACGTCGTAGCACCCGTAAACGCCAAATCATTATAGGCGCCGTTGGTTTCTTGGTGCTCTGGCTGATCGTTTCAATCTTGTTGTCGAAGCGCGAGAAGCCGATCCCGGTCACAACCGAAAAGGCAGTGCGTAAGACGATTCTCCAGACCGTTTCCGCCACCGGCAAGGTGCAGCCGGAAACGGAAGTAAAAATTTCACCCGAAGTGGCGGGTGAAATCATCGAGCTGCCTGTGGCCGACGGGATGGGGATCCAAAAGGGCGACTTGCTCGTTAAAATTAAACCGGATTCCTACAAAGCCCTTCTCGAGCAACAGGAGGCAGCCATCAGCGCGGCCAAAGCGACCAATCTTCAACAGAAGGCGACGATGTTGAAGACGGAACAGGATCTTAAGCGGGCCGAGGACATGTACGCGAAGAAGACGATCTCCATTCAGGAATACAACAACGCCCAGGCCGCTTCCGACGTTGCGAAAAATACTTACGAAAGTTCACTGCACGAAATCGAGCGGGCGCAGGCGGGCTCAAGCCAGGCGCGGGATCAGCTTTCCAAGACCACGGTTTATTCGCCGATCAATGGAACGGTGACGATCCTGAACAGCAAACTGGGCGAGCGCATCGTCGCCACCGGGCAATTCGCCGGCACTGAAGTGATGCGTGTGGCCGATCTTTCGCGCATGCAAGCCGTGATCGATGTAAACGAGAACGACGTGCCGAATGTGAAAATTAGCGACAAGGCGAATGTGAAGATCGACGCCTACGGCGACCGCAAATTCAAAGGCACGGTGGCGCAAATTGGGAACACCGGAAAGACGACCGGCAGTGGCACGCAGGAAGAAGTCACCAATTTCGAAGTTAAAATCAATTTGGAGCGGGAAGATGTTCTGCTGCGGCCGGGTCTGAGTTGCACGGCCGACATTGAGACGAACATGGTGAAAGACGCGGTCGCAGTGCCGATGCAGGCAGTCACCATTCGAACCGGCGATAGCAACCTAAGCCCGGAAGAAATAGAAAAGAAAAAATTGAAAAGCGCTGCGCGCGATAAAGGCGACAACAATGCCGATTACGTGAACGAGCGTCAGGAAAAGGCCGCGCAACGAGAAGAGCGTGAAAAACTGGCCAAAGTCGTGTTTTTGAAAAAAGGCGGCAAAGCGCAATCGGTCAAAGTGACCACGGGAATTTCGGACGACACTTACATGGAAATCAAAACCGGCGTCCAACCGAGCGACGAAGTGATTTCCGGCAGTTACAGCGCGATCAGTCGCAAGCTCAAAGATGGCGCGAAAGTGACTTACGACAAGGAAGCAACAAAGTAGAATGCATCGCGGCTAGATGTCGATCTAACGATGGACGCGCGGCAATCAGTCAGACAAGTCGGCCCGGTCGTCATCGACATCGAAAACATCACCAAGGATTACGTGATGGGCGAAGAGATCGTGCGCGCGTTGCGCGGCGTCTCGTTGCAAATTCGGCGCAATGAGTATCTCGCCGTGATGGGGCCGAGCGGCAGCGGCAAATCGACGCTGATGAACATGCTCGGCTGTCTCGATACTCCGACATCTGGCCGTTACGAATTCAATGGGCGGGACGTTGCCGAGATGGACGACGATGAGCTGGCCGCGATCCGCAATCGGGAGATCGGTTTCGTCTTTCAAACGTTCAACTTGCTCGCGCGCGCGACCAGTCTGCGCAATGTCGAGTTACCTTTGATTTACGCCGGAATGGATCCAGAGAGTCGAGAAGAACGCGCGACTCAGGCGCTGACCGATGTCGGGTTAGGCGATCGCATCCAACACAAGCCTAACGAGTTGTCCGGCGGCCAGCGGCAGCGCGTCGCGATCGCCCGCGCGCTCGTAAACGATCCGTCAATCATTTTGGCGGACGAACCTACCGGCAATCTCGATTCAAAGACCGGCGAGGAAATCATGGCACTGCTCGAGGATCTTTATCAGCGCGGCCACACCATCATTTTGGTCACGCACGAGCGCGACATTGCCGCGCATGCACGTCGCACCATTCGTTTGCGTGACGGCGTGGTTGAGAGCGATGAATCAAGTTTTGTCCCGCGACTGGAGACGGTCGCTGCAAGCTAGATATGAAGCGTTTTCTCTACGAACTGGAAGAAAGTTGGAGGATCGCTTACGCGCAGATGCGATCGAACCTGACGCGGTCAATCCTTACTGCGCTCGGTGTCGTTATTGGGATCGTCGCTGTCACACTGATGGGCACAGCGATTGGAGGAATCCAAGTCGGCTTCGATAAAAGCATGGCCGTGCTTGGTGATGACGTCCTTTACGTCACCCAATGGCCGTGGAAGCCGGTAGACGATTGGTGGAACTACCGCGACCGAAAAAAAATTCAGACCGAATACGCCGAGACGATCAATCGCATGATTGCCGCGACCCCGAATTCGAACCTGATGGTCGCAGTGCCGACATCGAGTCTGATGCGCTCAATCAAATATCGCGGAAACCAAGTGGAGAATGTCTTCACACTTGGAACCACGTCCGATTTCACCGTCACATCGACAATCGACTGCAAGGAAGGGCGGTTCTTTAACGAGATCGAGTCGCGCAGTGGTGCGCAAGTAGTGGTGATTGGCTACGACGTCGCTGACGCTTTGTTTCCATCGGAAAGTCCCATCGACAAATCTGTTCTCATTAATGGCCACGTGTTCAAAGTGATTGGCGTGAACGCGCGCCAAGGAACCTTCCTTGGATTGTTTAGCTGGGACTCGATGGTAGCGATGCCGTTGGCGGCCTTTAACAAATACTTCGACGTAAAAAACGAGTTGGACGCGCGGGGAGAGAATCAAGGCCAATCGGACGTGCGCGTAAAAGTGAGGGACAAAACCAAACTGATCGAGGCGAAGGATGAATTGACCGGAATGATGCGACGCGTGCGCGGTTTGCCGCCGGAAAAGAAGGAGGATTTTTCGATTAACGAGCAACAAGCGTTCAAGAGCACGCTTGATCCCGTGAAAAATACCATCGCTATTGCCGGCCTATTCATCACCGGGCTTTCGCTGTTTGTCGGCGCGATTGGCATCATGAACATTACCTTCGTGAGCGTTAAGGAGCGGACGAAAGAAATCGGAACACGCAAAGCGCTCGGCGCCCGTCGTCGCACGATTCTGCTCCAGTTCCTAATCGAATCGACGGCGCTTTGCCTGCTCGGAGGATTTATCGGCCTGGCGGTCGCTTATTTCATGTGCTTCGGGATCGGCAAGGCTTTCCCGTCGTTTCCAATTCAGTTTTCATTCGGACTGGTAATAGCGAGCATGATCGTGTCGGTGCTCACCGGTTTGGTCTCCGGTTTTGCGCCGGCTTGGTCGGCGTCGCGCCTCGATCCGGTCACGGCGCTGCGCTATGAGTAAAGAAAATTCGAAACACTATGATCTCGAAGAGCGCACATTTGAGTTTGCAAAAAACAGTCGTGTATTCGTCAGGCGTTTGCCCAGAACGATCTCAAACATCGAAGATGTAAAGCAATTCGTTCGCGCTTCTGGCTCGATCGGTGCCAATTACATCGAAGCAAACGAAGCAATCGGGAAAAAGGACTTCGTGATGAAAGTTAAGATTTGCCGGCGGGAAGCCAAAGAAAGCGGGTATTGGCTTCGCCTGATGGACATCGACGGAAAACAGCAAGCGCAACAAAGCCGCTTGCTGGGGGAAGCGCTTGAGTTGCTGAAAATCTTCGGCGCAATCATCCGTAAGTCGGAGGAATGAATTGGAATTTCGAGTTTAGAGTTTGTTTCGGACTTCGATATTCGATATTCGATATTCGAGTTTCTAAAGATGCAATTTAGCGAAACGATAACGATGGCGCTGGGCTCGTTAGGCGTGAACAAATTGCGTTCGGGCCTGACGATGTTTGGGATCACCATCGGTGTCTTCTCAGTCATCTCGGTCATGACCGCGATCGGCGCGCTGCAGTATTCGATTGAGAACGGCCTCAGTTTTCTCGGTTCGAACATTTTTCAGTTCGCGAAGTATCCGGCCAACGTGAGCGCAGGCGGCAACATTAAGAAAAAATATCAAAACCGCCACAACATCACTTATCAGCAGGCGCTCCATTACCAAAAACTAATGGAAGGAAACGCGCGCGAGATTTGCCTGAAATGTTTCGGCTACGAAGTAAAAGGCCAGGCGGTTTATAACGGAGTAAAGACGACGCCGAATCTCCTCATTGTCGGCGCGAACCGAGGCTTTTTGACGGCCAACGCCTATACCCTCGGTTACGGAAGAAACGTAAACGACGAAGATGTCGAGCTTGCGCGCAACGCCATTGTCGTTGGCAAAATGGTCGAGAAGCGTTTGTTTCCGCACGAAACGCCGATCGGCAAAGTCGTCCGCGTCTCCGGGCACACTTACACGATAATCGGAGTCTTAGCCGAGAAAGGGACGGCGTTTGGCCAGAGCCAGGACAATCTCTGCATCATGCCGATCACGCGCTTCTTCGAAGATTTCGGCTCAGCGAAACGGACCGTAAACATCGCGACCCAGGCGCCTTCAACTGAGACCTACAATGCCACGTTCGACAAAGCCGTCGGCGCGATGCGGATCGCGCGGGGTTTACGCGCAGACCAGGAAAACGATTTCGAGATTTATTCTAACGATTCGCTTAAAAGCGCGTTCGTTTCCGTGGCCGGCGTTGTACGGGTCGGCGCGTTCGTGATCAGTTTCATCGCGCTGGTCGCAGCCGGCATCGGAATTATGAACATCATGCTCGTAAGCGTGACCGAGCGGACGAAAGAAATCGGCGTTCGTAAATCGATTGGCGCGCGCAGCAAAGACATTTTGCGGCAATTTTTGACCGAGGCCGTTTTCATTTCCGAAGCCGGCGGCATTTTGGGAATCATTCTGGGAATAATCGTCGGAGATCTCCTCGCCGCCTGGCTCAAAGTCGATCTGATTTTTCCTTACGGCTGGGCCCTCGCCGGATTGATTGTTTGCTCGGTGATCGGGATCGGATTCGGCCTCTACCCCGCATATCGCGCTGCCAGCTTGGATCCGATCGAAGCCCTGCGCTACGAGTAGATCGACCTTCGGCTGAGCTTGTTGCGTGGAGGGGATATAATCTGCGCCTGCTTCCCTTTGACCAGACATTCAGCTTTATCGTACCCTAGAAATTTTGAGGTCTTGCCCAGGTGCCTGCTCGTCGTAAATCTACCAGCGCGGATGTGCCGCAACGTAGTATTCTTCTGCTCGAAGAGTACGACGCGCTGGCCGCAGCCATCAGTTCAGCCCTGAGAAAATTCGCGCCGCAACATTTCGGCGCAGTCGCTCGTTCTATCGCCGAAGCGGAGAAACTCGCTTCCGAGCTCGATCCCGAGCTCTTCGTTGTCGATGTCGATCCACCTTGGACTGGCCTGACGAATTTTCTGGAAAAAATGCGGACGGCGCACCCGAACTCTCGCGCGCTCGTAATCGGCAGCGCGATTCCGGGCCAGATCGCCGCGGAGCGCGGAGCGTCAGGCGCGCTTCAATTTGTCGAAAAGCCATTCGACCTGGCAGCGTTCGGCGCCGCAGTCCAGGCTTTGCTGGGCCCGTGGCGGGAACAAGAAGGGCGCGGCACCCTCAGCGCGCTCAATGCGATTGATGTCGTCCTTTCGCATTGCGCCGCGGATTCCAACGTCATTGTTGATCTGCACTCCGGGACAAGAACGGGCGAAATCCATATCGCCGGTGGACAAGTAGTGCACGCCGCGACCGGTAAACTCAAAGGCGAAGACGCACTGGGCGAGATTCTGAGCTGGTCGAAACCCAGCGTCGGCGAGAAGAAACTTTCTGTCTCTCCGCATCGGAGCATAACGAACTGGGCAGCGATTCTGGTTGAGACATTAGGCGAAGTCGCCCCGGAGATTTCCGAACCGCTCCGAGCACCGACAACTCCACCGCGCGCTGGAAAGAGAATTGTGGTCGTTGACGACACCGAGATGCTCTTAATTTTCGTGGAAGACATTCTCGCGACCGCGGATCCGCAATTGCAGATCACGACGGCATTGAGCGCGAGCGAAGGATTGCGCGAAATCGAGCGCATCGTCCCCGACCTGGTTCTGCTCGATTACAGCCTGCCCGATTTTAACGGCGACGAACTTTGTGAAAGACTTTTGGAAAATGAGACAACCGCGCGTGTGCCGGTATTGATGATGTCCGGACATATTCCGGAAATGAATGCGGCGGCGGCGCGCCTTCCGAACGTTGTGGCGGAAATTGAAAAGCCGTTTCTTTCGGACGCATTTGTCGATCTTGTCCGGCGAACGCTTAACACCAAGCACGTATTCGGAAAGCAAATCGAGGAGAGACCACCCGCGCCGGCAATCAGCGAACCCGCGCCCACGCCGCCGTCGCTGCAAAAGGAAATTGTCGCAGAGCCCCCAAGACGCCCGCCCGAAACCCTTGCTCCGGTTGAATCTCACATCGAAGAGCACGCTCTGACGACCGTTCCCACGATCCGAGTCGCACCCGCTGATGGGAATGCCGCTGTGCTCGGTCTTTTTCTGGAAGTGGTATCGATGCAACTGACGTCGCAGCTTCAGATGGGGGCAATTCGTGCGCGCCCAGCGTCGCTGACGGCGTCGCTTCGGCTGCAATCGGCGGCGGCGCGTCACGCCATTCCGGCCGAGCTGGGATTTCAACTTGGCCCCACAAAATTGAGCGGCCAAGGCCGTATTTCTACGATGCGAGTAGTTCCAACTTCAAGGCCTTTTCAACCGGCGCAAATGCGGACCGCCTTTGAAATTGGCGGCGTCGCTCTGATTCCGAACGAAACACGGGCGCAGGTTCAACTCACGCCCGCCGGCACGACACCGATGACGATGGAGTTGCGAGCTCATCTCGAATTAAACGCGGTTGAGCTGACGCCCAGTTTTCAGGTCGCGCAGTTGATTTTGAATTGGGGCAGCAATGTGGTGCGCGTGACGCTCAATCCAAAAGCGCCGGAGCAGACGGCCGCCAGGTTCGGCCTGCGCGTTCTGGAACTCGACGACTCAGGGCGCATTGCCGAGCTGCTCCTCAGCCCGATCAAATAATCGGATTCGCTTGCTATTGTTGCGGGAGAACAGCTCCTGGTTCCGGGACGGTGAGATCCTCAGCGGCGACAATTTCCCAGCGGTCGTTGCGGCGAAGCCAGGTATCGGTCCAGACGAAACGCCCACGCTCGCCGGTGCGGCGCTCCCACGATTCGCTCCCCTGAGCGACGGCCGTATCCCCATAAAATCTGATTTTCACCTCGTTCAGATGGTTAGAAGCGAAAAACTTTGGGCCTTCGCGCGTGTCGGAAATCATCTCGGCTTTGTCATAGATTCGGCCATGCGGATCGACGCCAATAAAATCGTTGGCCAAAATTCGTTCCACCACGCTTGCGTCGCCACTTGCCACTGATTCGGCCCACTGCCGCTCGCTATCTCTTATGTAAAGCTCGTCTTCTTTTTGATCGGAGTGCTTCGCGCATTGACAGAGGACGAGGCAGGAGAGCGCGGCGACTGCCAAGATGTCTATCTTCGACGTGGTCGATCTACTCCAAGCCGAGCGCTTTGAACGTTTCATCGACATGTTTGAAGTGAATGTCGAGCGAGCAAAGTCGATCGATCTCGTCCGCGGAAAGTTTCGTCGTGATTTCCGGCTCGGCTTTTACGTTCTTCGCGAAAGTCCCCTCGCCTTTCCACGTTTTCATCGCTGCCCGCTGCACGGCTTCATAAGCGATTTTGCGTTCCACCCCGGCGCGGGTAAGCGCGAGTAAAATCGATTGGCTGTTGTAAAGCCCCTTCGTCACGTCGAGATTTTGTTGCATCCGTTCGGGATAAACTTGGAGCCGTTCCACGAGGTTGCGCAGCTCAAAGAGCATGAAGTCGAGCAAAATACAGGAGTCCGGCAAAATGATTCGCTCCGCACTCGAATGACTGATGTCGCGCTCGTGCCAAAGCGCGACGTTTTCCAAAGCCACCACTGAATTGCCGCGGATCACACGCGCCAGTCCGCTTAATCGCTCGCTCGTGATCGGATTGCGTTTGTGCGGCATGGCCGAGCTCCCTTTTTGTCCTTCGCCAAAATATTCCTCAACTTCGAGGACTTCGGTTCGTTGCAGGTGACGAAACTCTGTTGCCCAGCGATCGATGCTCGAAGCGATCACGGCGAGCGTGGTCATAAATTCGGCGTGCCGGTCGCGTTGCACGATCTGGGTCGACAGATTTGCTGGCTTCAATCCCAATTTCTGGCACACCGCGCGTTCAACTCTTGGATCGACGTGTGCATGCGTGCCGACTGCGCCGCTGATTTTGCCAACCCGAATGCGTTCGAGTGTTTGTGCCAGCCGCTCCTCCGCTCGGCCGAATTCATCGAACATGAGCGCGAGCTTTAATCCAAAAGTGATCGGTTCGGCATGCACGCCGTGACTGCGCCCGATCATCGGCGTTATTTTGTAACGGCGCGACTGCGCAGCGATCACGCTGCGCAATTGCTTCAAATCGCCTGCCAGAATTTTGGTCGATTCAGTGAGTTGAACGGACAAGGTCGTGTCGAGAATGTCGGACGAGGTCAGCCCTTGATGGATCCAACGCGCAGCCGGGCCAACTGAAGCGGCGACATTTTCAAGAAAGGCAATGACATCGTGGTTTGTCCGCTTCTCGATCTCGAAAATCTCCGGAATCGAAAAACGCGCCCGCTTTCGAATTTCAGCCGCGTCTTGTTTCGGGATCTGGCCGAGCTCGGCCATGGCTTCGCAGGCGAGCAATTCGATCTCGAGCCAGATTTGGAATTTGCGCTGGTCGGCCCAGATATCGCGCATTAGCGGCCGCGAATAACGATCGATCACGCCGCAAGATAGAATGACGCGCCAAACGCGAAAGTGTTTTGTGGCGCAAAAGAAAATCGCTCCGGCGGACAAACCACCGGAGCGATTCTCGAAAGTCGACTTAGCTTAGCAAACCTTGGCCCGCAGGAATTTGCCGTCGCTCTGGACGCGCACTTTTCCGCTGGCCAACAGGTCAGCCACGGTCGCGACTGTTTCTTTCGTGTTCTTCGTGCAGGAACTGACGGCGAGGACAAGGTCTCCAAAAGAAAGTTTCGGGCGCGGCTTTAGGATTTGGCTGTTTTTCTTCATTACTTGGTATCCTTTTGACAGCAGCTTCAGTGCCCCTGTTCAATCTAATTTCGCGCGTCGTGGTTACTGCGGTTTGATCAATGTTGCGGCCGCACGCGTCAGGCAGATTTCCGTTTGGAAAGTCGCATGGACACGATGTAAAGCGCTGCAAATGCCAGAACTACCAGAAGCAGCCACTTCGATTGCCCGCGCACGAATTGGACCAGCGCTTCCGGATCCTTAAGAAGGTCGGGCGCAAAATGTTGAGCCCGTACGCCCAAATAAGCGAGGATCGAACACGAAATCGCCGAGCCGATGATCGTCCAAACACTAAACACCGTGAAATTCATCCGCACAATACCGGCGGGGATGGAGATCAAATGCCGGACGCCGGGCAAAAGCCGCGCGAAAAAAACGCCCCCGGCCTCATAGCGCGCGAGCCAGTGCTCCGCTTCCTCCAATTTCTTCGGAGGAAATAGAATGAACCGTCCGAAACGCACGACTAATGGACGTCCGAGCCAAAGTGAGAGCCAATACATTAATGCCGCGCCCAGATACGCACCGAGAGTGCTCGCCAGGATCACACCGACCAAACTCAAACGCCCCTGGGCGGCCAGAAACGCCGCCGGCGGCACGACCACTTCAGCCGGCACCGGCAGCGGTGTGCTCCCCATCGCCATCAAAACAATGATCCCGAGATACCCGCCGATCAGGACCCATTCGAACCAGACTTGAACTAGTTGATGCATATTGTCATTCCGAGCGATACGCCAGTGCGGCTCGGACCGAGGAATCTCTCGATGTTTGCCGACGGGCAGTGTAGTTCAATCGGAAATTTGAAATCTGCAATCTGAAATTCCCATGTCGATCTACCGGCGCGTCTTTCGTTACTACCGGCCCTTTCTGCCGCAAACGATTGTCGGATTGCTGCTCTCGCTCCTCGGCGTCGGCTTGAATTTGCTCAAGGTATGGCCGTTCAAAATCATCGTAGACGATTTTCTGAGACCGAATCCAACCCCGCGCGGTGATCCGCACACTTGGATTCCCCTGCTCTGTCTCGCGCTCGTCGTGATCCAGTTCTTCTGGGGAGTCATCAATTGGGCGACCAATTATATTTTGGTTAATGTCGGCCTTCAGGCTTTGCTCAAACTCCGCACCGATCTTTACGCTTATCTTCAATCGCTCTCGCTCAAATATCACGACGTTCGGCGGTCGAGCGATTTGAGCTTTCGGGTCGCCTACGATTCCCAATCGATCCAGACAATCTACAATAAAGGTTTCACCGGCATTTTCGGGTCGGTTGTCACGCTCATTGGCACTTTCGCGATCATGGTGCGGCTCGATTGGCAGCTGACGCTGCTTTCGTTAAGCATTGTCCCGCTGATCATCGCGGCGATTTACTTTTTCGCTCACCGCATCCGGCGCGAATCGATGTTTATTCAGGAACAGGAAAGCGCGGTGCTCGCACAAGCCCAGGAGGGGCTCAGTTCCATTCGAATGGTGCACGCGTTCGGACGGGAACAATACGAGGTCATGCAATTCCATCAGCAAGCGCAACAAAGTTTGCAGGCGAATTTGCGGCTCACCCTCACCAACGTAAACAGCGCGCTGGTGATTAGCACGCTGATGGTTTTTGGAACGGCGGCGATGTATTACCTCGGAACGTTGCACGTTCTCGCCGGCACACTCACACTCGGATCGCTCCTCGTTTTCAGCGCCTATCTGCTGATGCTTTATCAACCGCTCGAATCGATCACCTATACAGCGTGGGCAATGGAAGGCGCGACGGCCGGCGCGAAACGTTGCTTCGAAGTGTTAGATCGCGAAGACGACGTGGTCGATTCGCCAAACGCCGTCGCGATCGAATTCGCCAAAGGTGCGATCGGATTTCAAAACGTGTCGTTCGGTTACGCGCTCGCTACCGCGAGTCCGCCCGGTGGCGGACAAGGTCGACTAGTGCTGCATGATGTCGATCTTCGAATCGAGCCGAATCAAATGATCGCAATCGTCGGCGGCACTGGCGCTGGGAAAAGCACGCTTTTGAGTTTGGTCCCGCGTTTTTACGATCCGACTTCCGGCTCGGTCGCGCTCGACGGCCGCAACGTCCGCGAGATCAAAAAGAAATCTCTGCGCGCGCAAATCGGGATCGTCCTCCAGGACACGTTGCTTTTTTCGACGACGATTCGGGAAAACATTGCCTACGGCCGGCCCGATGCGAGCGACGACGAAATCATTGACGCTGCCAAGCGCGCGCAAGCCGACGAATTCATTCGCCAATTGCCAAACGGCTACGCCAACACCGTCGGCGAACGCGGCGGACAGTTGAGCGTCGGCCAGCGCCAGCGCATCGGGATCGCGCGCGCGTTTTTGAAAAATGCGCCCGTGCTTCTCCTTGACGAACCGACTTCGGCTCTCGATCCCACGACGGAGGCGGCCATCATGGAAACGATTAAAGATTTAATGCGCGGCCGGACAACTTTGATCGCGACGCATCGGCTCGCTACCATTCACGACGTTGATCGCATCGTCGTCCTCGAGCGCGGGCGCGTCGTCGAACAAGGACCCGGAGCGGAATTGCTCGCGCGCGGCGGCGTTTACGCGAAACTGTTCGCTTCCGGAAAATTTCCAACGTGAGCAACGTCAAACAAGATCGACATGTGGAGGAGGATTGGTGGCCGCACCCGATTCCGGCGAACGTCGAATTCGGTGAAGGCTTTTACTGCGAAAGCGCGCAGATCTTTCGCAAAATGGTCAGCAAAAAGCCCGGCGCGGTTGCGATTGGCAAACACGTTTCCTGTTACGCCGGCTGCTCGTTTGCAATCGGCGAAAACGGCTGCTGCACCATCGGCGATTTCACACTTCTCAATGGCGCGCTCATTATGGCTGAAGAGAAGATTGAGATCGGAGCATACTGCCTGGTTTCGTGGGGCGTCGGAATGGCGGACTCGGATTTTCATCCGCTCGAACCCGCGCAGCGATTGATCGATGCGCAGGCGCTCGCCCCCTACTTCAAAGATCGGCCGCCGCGGCCAAAATTGAAAACGGCGCCGGTAAAGATCGGCGACAACGTCTGGATTGGAATGAACGCGGTGATTCTGAAGGGCGTGACCATTGGCGACAACTCCATCGTCGCCGCCGGCGCGGTGGTAACGAAAAGCATTCCAGCAAACACAATCGTAGCGGGGAATCCGGCTGCTGTTGTGAAAACATTTTGAAACGCAAGCGGATCGTGGTGATGGGCTTCATGGGCTCGATGCCGATTGCGGGCGTGATTTGGCAGCACGTCCATTATGTCGTCGGACTGCAACAGCTCGGGCACGACGTTTTTTACATCGAAGATTCGGCGCGGCTTCCCTACAACCCGGAAACCTTCGAAGTTAACAACGAGTTCGATTACGCCGCGAAAGTCCTGGATCGTTTGGCGGGCGAATTCGATTTCAAGAATCGCTGGGCTTTTTGCGCCCGTTACCTCAAGAATAATCCGACGGCCGGCCTTCCGTTAAAAAAAATTCGCCGGCTTTATCGGGACGCCGACGCGATCCTGAACATTTGCGGGACGCAGGAGTTCAATGACGATCTTTTGAAGAGCGATCGCATTATTTATGTCGAGAGCGATCCTGGGGTTGAGCAAATCAAGATCGACCAGGGGGTAAAATCGACGATCGACTATCTCAGCCGTCATCACGCGCTCTTCACGTTCGGCGAAAATGTCGGCACGAGAAAGTTCCCTGTCCCAAGGCACGGATTTAAATGGCACGCGACACGACAGCCAATTGTGACCCACCTTTGGAAAACGAATCGGGTCCCCAAACGGGCGGCAGTTTTCACTTCGATCGCGAATTGGTCGACCAGCGGGTTGAAAGACATCACCTGGCGGGGTCGAAGATATCTCTGGAGCAAGTCGCGCGAATTCTTGCGTTTCGCGGCCGCGCCGAAAAGGGCCGGAGAGAAGTTCGAACTTGCGACCAACATTCAAGACCTATGCGCGCGCGAAAAATTCGAAGGCAACGGCTGGCGTTTGGTCTCACCGTTGCAGATGAGCATCGATTATTGGCATTACCGCGATTACATCCAGCAATCGAAAGGCGAGTTTACAGCCGCGAAAGATCAGTACGTCAGGCTCAACACCGGCTGGTTCAGCGATCGGAGCGCCTGTTACCTCGCCGCGGGACGCCCGGTCATCACCCAGGAAACCGGATTCACGAAAAATTACGGCGGCGAGGCAGGTCTTCTCGCATTTCGCTCCTTAGGCGAGATCGCCGATGCCGTAAAAAAAATTAATGCCGATTACCCGAAACACTCCGGCGCGGCCCGACAAATCGCGCGTGAAATCTTCGAGGCCGAGAAAGTTTTGAAATCGCTGCTTGATCGCGCAGGAATTTGAGCGGTTGCTTTTCAATCACTTCGTTTCATCTTCCAGACTTTCCGGCATGAAGGGCGTTCCCATTTTGATCGCAGTAGCATTGCTCGTTACATCGACATCGTACGGGCAGCAGCCGCAGCCGCCGCCGCAGAACGGGCAGCAACCGAACGGAGCACCACCTTCAGACTCTCCAATTGAGCCAAGACCTCGTGACGTTCCACCCGGGGGACGGGCAAGCACGCCTGCGCAAAATGTCGTTGCCGTCCCGGTCCCGGTGGCGCCCCCGCGGCCAAATGGCCCGATTCAAAAAAGTTTGGTGCGCATCACCGCCACCGAAGTTGCGCCGGATTATCGCGCGCCTTGGAATGCCGGCATGCTCGGGCGTGGGGTCGGCGCCGGATTCGTGATCGAGGGCAACCGCATCATGACGAACGCACACGTGGTCAGCAACAGTCGCTATCTCACGGTCGAGCGCGACGGCGACCCGAACAAATATCAGGCGAAAGTGCTTTTCGTCGCGCACGATTGCGACTTGGCGCTGATCACGGTCGATTCACCGAATTTCTACAAGAACATGTTGGCGCTCAAGTTCGGCGGTATTCCCGAGCTCGAATCGACCGTTTCGGCCTACGGTTATCCAATCGGCGGCGAACGCATGTCGGTGACTACCGGCATTGTTTCGCGGATCGATTTCCAACTTTACACCCACTCATCGATCGATCAGCACCTCGCCATTCAAATCAGCGCCCAAATTAATCCCGGTAACAGCGGCGGTCCCGTGATGCAAAATGCAAAGGTGGTCGGCGTCGCGTTTCAAGGTTACAGCGGCGACGTCGCGCAAGGCGTTGCTTACATGGTGCCGACGCCGGTGATTAACCGCTTCCTCAAGGACGTGAGCGATGGCCGTTACGACGGGTATGTCGACCTGGGAATTACTTACGGGAAATTACAAAACCCAGCCCAGCGGAAATTTCTTGGACTGAAGGACGACGATCGCGGCGTGTTGGTCGAGACGGTCGTCGCGGCCGGACCATGCGCGAAAATTCTTCAGCCGGGCGACGTTTTGCTCTCTATCGATAATCATCCGATCGCGAGCGACGGAAATGTGGAGCTGGAAGGCGAGCGAGTGGAGATGCCCGAGGTGGTCGAACGCAAATTCAAGCGCGACAATGTGAAGTTCGACATTTGGCGCGACAAACAATCGACTAGCGGAAGTGTTCAGCTCGACACCGTGCCGCCGTACTTAATGCAGAGCCACAAATACGACGTCCGGCCACGTTATGTTCTTTACGGCGGACTGCTCTTTCAGCCGCTGTCGCTTGACTTGCTCGAAGCGTATCAGCCGACTGATCTGCGTCTCCGCCATTTCTTCGATTTCTACGTGATCGATCAAATCTATCGCGAGCATCCGGATGTGATTGTGCTGACGAATATTTTGCCGGACCCGATCAACACTTATCTCGCGCCTTATCGCGGCGGAATTGTTGATTCGATCAACGGGAAAAAGATTCACACCATGGACGAGTTAAGTCAGACCTTGGCCGAACCAGCCGACCGATTGGTGATCGACCTGATTGGGGACGGGCCGCCACTGGTGCTCGATCCGAAGCAAGTTGAGGGTGCGCGGGAACGAATCAAGATGCGTTACAACGTCGTCCGCGAGCAAAATCTCCAGGAGCTGCCCACCGCAAAGGCGCCCGATCTCCAGACAAAGATTTAAAAATGCGAAGCTTATTCATCAGTGTTGTTTTCGCGTTGGTCGTCACCGCCGGCGCCGCTATGAAAAAAGAGGCGGCCTCGCCACCGCCGAACAAAGACGTCAAACAAAAGCCGCTTTCACTGGTGCGGGTGAACGTGACCGGCCAGCCCTATGATTATTTTCGGCCATGGCAAAAGAAAGCGCCAGTCTCGAAACGTGCGCTCGGCGCAGTTCTCTCGAAAGGCCGAGTCCTCGTGACCGCGGATTTGGTGACGAACCAGAATTACGTTGAGCTTGAACGCGCGGAATCGGGCGAAAAGACAGCTGCCAACGTTGAAGTGATCGATTACGAAGCGAACCTCGCCCTTCTCGAGCCGAGTGAGAAAAATTTCCTCGATGGCATCGCGCCGCTCGACATCGCCGGAGATACCGTGGTTGGAGACCGGCTTGCCGCCTGGCAACTGGAACCAACCGGTGCCCTGGTCGCGACCGAAGGATTGGTCACGACCATCCAAATGACAAAATACCCGGTCGATGTCGGCCAGTTTCTTACCTATCGCATTAGCATTCCGATGCAGTATCGCGAAAACAGTTACACGATTCCGCTCGTCAAAAACAACAAGCTTGCCGGTTTGCTCTTGCGCTACGATCCGCGCTCGCAGCTCATCGACGCTATTCCGGCGCCGATCATCACCCATTTCTTGAAGGAAGCCGAGGGCGAGAATTATCGCGGATTTCCTGGAGTCGGTTTTTCATTTTTTCCGACGCGCGATCCCCAGTTGCGCAAATACGCCGGACAAACCGGCAAACCCGGGGGCGTTTATATCACCAACGTCGAGCCAAACATGCCCGCGATGAAAGCCGGCATGCAGGTGGGCGATATTGTGTTGGCTGTCGGCAATCACGAGATCGATCAGAACGGCAACTACGTGGATCCGCTTTACGGGAAGATTGATTTTACGAATTTGATCAGCGCGCATTCCTACGCGGGCGACGTCCTGCCGTTTCAAATTCAGCGTGAAGGGAAACCGATGGAGTTGAAGGTCACGCTCGAACATCGCGACGCAAAAGATTACGTCAGCCCGCCGTATGCACTCGATGAAGCGCCGAAGTATCTGGTGCTCGGCGGTCTCATTTTTCAGGAATTATCCCGCCAGTATCTCAAGGAATGGGGACCGAACTGGCAACGGGAAGCGCCCCAGCGGTTCGTTTATCTCGACCGGTTTCAATCGGAGCTTTTTCCCGGCGAACATCGCCGCATCGTGATTTTGAGCCAGGTGCTTCCGGCCAACAACACTATCGGCTATGATGAGTTTTCCTATCTGACCGTGCTCAAGGTCAACGGCCAGGAAATAAAATCGCTCAATGATCTCGCCGCCGCCGTAAAACAACCAATTGAAGGCGGCTTCATCAAAATCGAAACCGAAGAAGATCCCAAACAAATCGAACTCGAGGCCAAGAGTATTGATGCTGAAGCGCCCAATCTGCAGGAAAACTACGGCATCCCTTCCCTCCAGCGCCTGGACTAGTTTTCTACTTCCTACTTTTTAATTTTTACTTTCTTCCGAGCTACTGCTTCGGCTGGACGAAGGTCACGTCCTGAACAAAAAGAAATTTTCTTAGCGCGGGAAACATTGCGATCACCTTGTTATCGCTGCGGGTCCATGATCTGTCGTCTCCCCTTGCCGGCGCTTCCTTCCAGCTTGTTCCTTCCGGCGCGCTCATCCGCAATATCTCTTCGACACTCTGGGGTGAAAGCGGTGATGTGTCCGGATTTGCAAAACCTTCCCGCTGACTGATTCCATTCACAAAATCGACCAAAATCATAAATCCGCCCGATATGTAACCCAGTTCATGCACATCCCCATGGGTGCCCAAGTCTTTGCCCGGTTTGCCGTATCTGGCCTCGATCTGTTTCTCGTCCTCACCGATCCGACTAAAGCCTGTCGCCGCGAAAGTTATCCAGACCAAAACTGTAAATGTTAGTGCCTTCATTTTTTATCGTTTGTTTCAAAACAAACGTGACCGAATTGATCCGATTGCGCAAATCGCTATTGGGAACCTTTGCTGCGCATTTCGAAGTAACGATAGGCTTCGAGCGCGATCTCACTGATCGCACGTTCCGCCGCGCGCTCATCGCGGGCATTGGACGTCATCACGCTCATCGCGAACGGATGATCCTTTACAAAGACGATGCCTGAATCAGTCCGAACATTTTGCAAATTGCCGGGTTTATTGGCCACCTGCACGCCGGCTGGCAGATCGTGGGGAATGTAACTCTCCTTCAACGTCGATAATTGTTTGATCAACTGCTGGTTTAACTCCTTGTTCAGCAACTTACTTTTGTAGATCGCTTCCAATAGCCGCGTCATTTCTTGAGGAGTGGAAACATTTTCCTCTCCGCGTCGGGCCGCCGCGAAGTCCATCATCTTGCGTCGCAACATCGTTTTCGTCAGACCCAGGCCGCGCAGCATTGCGTTGACGTTATCTTTGCCCACACGATCGATCAGAATGTTGGCGGCGGTGTTGTCGCTCACGGCAACCATGAATTGGGCCAGATCACGATTAGTAACCCGCGTCACGCCCGGAGTCAGACCTGACATGATCTGACTAAATTCGACCAGCTCTTTCGGATCGAAGTCATAAACGTCATCGAGCTTTGCTTTAGCTTGTGCTCCGGCCCGCGCTTCCTGATCCTGATGATACAACTCCAGTAGGATCGCGATCTTGATTGAGCTCGCGGTCGGAAACTCGCGATCGGCATTGCGCAAAATCGTTCGACCGTCGATAAGATCGACAATTGCCAAGCCCATCACCCCATCGAACCGCCCGACAATTTCGCCAACGCGATTGTCGAGCTGCTTCCACAACGGATTTTCGCGCGTGTCGCTCGCCGGGGTCCCAGGTTCGCCAAAAACGACGCCGACTAACAACAATGTGACGATGAAAGTCGCAGATTTCGTATCCGGCCGTCTGTTCTTCGTCCGAGACAGAAATGATTTAATCAAGACTTGGGCACTGATCCAGGCTGCGGCGCAACCGACCCTTTGGGAAAAGGCATTTCAGGCAACGAATTAGTATTCTGGAAGGCCGCAATCAGCCATTGGCCACCGACTTTTTGCAGCAAGTGCGTCTGGATGCCTTGTTGCGGCACCGGAATCCCAGTCGGAGTTCTCGCGCCGGTCATCGTCCAACGGACATGCGCTACCGCAAACTCCGGAGTGAGAAACCGAATATCCACTCCCGTGATCGTGAGAGTGCTTTCTCGAAAAACGTAAACGTAGGCGTCAGTTAGCTTTTTCTCGATCTCAGCCCGGCCTTTCCACCACCAGCCGACCACATTCACGCAGTCACCATCTTCAGCAAACAGGCTCGCGTACGCCTTCGCGTCGTGATGGTTCCAAGCTTCCTGTTGCCGCGCCTCCAAGGCGCGAATGGCGAATTCGTCTTGAGGTTGGTCAGCCGCGAAGGCGGCGGTCGGTAGAAATACAATTGGGGCGATGACAATTGTGTTTCGAAATATTCGCTTCATCACATTCGTTTCGGAAAAGCCGGCTTTAATGTCAATGTCTGAATACCCTCGGGGGCATAACTCCCATTGAGGACTGCTGATTAAATCGGAATCGGAAGCAGACGGTCGGTTTTATCGCTCCCGGATGTCGATCCGCAAAATTTCGCCGTTGTAATAGTAAATGCGCGCGTAAACGTCCCGGCCGAGAACACCACCGTGCGCGAGTGTATTGTGATATG